>RCUP01000399.1_pt1 | contig 34219 bp, 31 predicted proteins | sample 2166341 | NCBI WGS metagenome assembly RCUP01 (sample SAMN09932325, study PRJNA488358) | compost metagenome | isolation source: compost soil in succinonitrile-enriched | place: Germany: Experimental Botanical Garden | reverse complement strand
GCGTGCCGGTGAGCCCATTGAAGGTACGCCCGCAAGGGACGCAGCGGTAGCGCTGCAAGCCGTGCGCATGGCCGTGCCGATGCAAGTGCGCCGAGTGGCAGGCGGGACAGGCCAATCGCGGCTGCGCCACATTTTCCAGCAGCGCGACGGTTGCGTCGTGTGGCGCGCTGCCACGCAGCAGGGCAATACCTGCTTGCCGCTGACGCTGGCTCAACTGAGCAAACTGCGCAATCAAGGTGATCCATTCGGCTGGCCGCATGATCTGCTCCCTACGTGATTGATATGCAGAGTCAGACAGCACGGCCAAGGGAAGATTCCGGCCTTTCCCCTAGTTGCCGATGACAGAGCCAAAAAAAGCAACGCCGGACAAAGGATTCCAGTAGACATCTTTCCGGCGTGTGCGTAGACTCGTCAGTGATTGCAGCAACAACAACAAGAATTTATCTGTGGTATCTATCCCTGCGCATGGCTCACCATGCGGGACACGGCCAGGAGCGCTTGTGAATCTCGATCCTCCCCTCAAATCCGGCTTGCCGGGTGCTGGCATGGATACGACCATGGTGAACGGCATGCGCCTGCTGCTGTCGAGCGCCACCTTGCTGACCCTGTTCATCGACCCCGAAAGCGCCGGCAAGCTGAGCAAGATTACCTGGCTGATCTTTTCCGCCTACACCATGCACAGCCTGCTGCTCTACGTGCTGGCCGTGCTGGGCCTCAGCCTGCCCCAGGATATCTTGCTGTACTGGCTCGACGTGGCCTGGTATGCGCTGATCGTGTTTTCCACCAGCAGCCACAACACTTTATTCTTCCTGTTTTTTTTCTTTGCCATCCTGACCTCGTCGTTCCAGCGCGGCTTCGAGGAAGGCGCGCGCGTCACCCTCGCTTCGGCCGGCTTGTTCGCCGCCACGGCGCTGTTCGGCGAAACGGATGCGGAACTGTCGCGCCTGCTGCTGCGGACCACCTTCCTGCTGGCGCTCGGCTACATGATCGCTTACTGGGGTGGTTCGGCCATCACGCAGCGCAGCCATCTGGCGCTGCTGCGCGATGTCAGCCAGCTGTCCAATCCGCGCTTCGGCGTCGACCAGACCATTACCTCGGTGCTGGAAAAAACCCGCAGTTATTTCAACGGCCGCAGCTGCCTGCTGATCATGCAGGACAAGGGCACGCGCGTCTGGTCGCTGCGCAGCGTGCTGCAAACGGCAACGGGCGTCGTGCACACCAGCTCGCTCCTCAGCGACGACGCGGCCAGTCCCCTGCTCGCTTTCCCGCACGATAAAATCGCGCTGTACAACCAGCCCGCCGGCCCCTGGCTGCCGTGGATAGGTGGCGCGCGCATGCTCGAGCCCGACAGCGGACGCTGGCTGCGGCATGACGACGCGGCGGGTGCCCGCCTGGCCGAACTGCTCGAAGCGCACGCCTTCATCAGCGCGCCGCTGCCTCTGCGCAATGGCAAAGGCCGCATCTTTATCGTCTCCGCCACCAGCATGAGCAAGACGGATGCCCTGTTTCTCAGCCATATCGGCGCGCAGGCGTTTCCCGTCATTGAAAACATCAACCTGCTCGACCGGCTGGCGTCGCAGGCGGCCTCGCGCGAACGCGAAAAGATCGCGCGCGACCTGCACGACACGGCCGTGCAGCCGTATATCGGCTTGCGCCACGGCCTGGCCGCCTTGCGCAACGAAGCCACGCCAGGCAATCCGCTGCTGCCGGAACTGGAAAAACTGATCATCATGTCGGGCCAGGTGATCGCCGACCTGCGCAGCTACGCGCGCACGTTCAAGAACGGGCAAGTGCAAAGCGAGCCGGAACTGCTGGTCGCGCTGCGCCGCCAGGCCACGCAGATCCGCGAATTCTATGGCATCGACATCGCCCTGCAGATCGAAGGCGACCTGCACATCAACGACCGCCTGGCGGCCGAGGTGTTCCAGATCGTCAACGAGGGCATGAGCAATATCCGCAAGCATACGTCGGCGCGCCACGGCGCCGTCAAGCTGACCTGCGTGCAGGGCGCGCTGCACATCAGCATCGACAACGAATGCGCCGCCGCGCACGTCCCCGATTTCCTGCCCGACTCGCTGGCCGAGCGCGCCGCCGCCCTCGGCGGCACGGCCCGCGTCACGCATGGCATGCTGGGCAACACCTCCGTGCAGATCGAGATCCCCATATGAATGACGTACGCCACATGCCACCGGCCAGCCATGTCATCAGCGTCATGCTGGTGGATGACCACAAGACCATGCTCTGGGGCCTGGAGCGGCTGATCGGCGGCGAACACTCGGGCATGCGCGTGGTCGCCACGGCCTCCGACGGCACCGAGGCGCTGGAGCAGGCGAAAGCGCTGCAACCGGATGTGATCGTGCTGGACCTGGACCTGGGCGGCATCAGCTCGCTGTCCATCCTGCCCGCGCTGGCGCAGAGCGGCGGCACGCGCGTGCTGGTGCTGACGGCCAGCCACGACCAGGCCGTCCTCGACCAGACGGTGCTCAAGGGCGCGCGCGGCATCGTCAGCAAGGATGCGCCGGCGGAGATGGTCCTGAAGGCCATCGAAAAGGTGTACCAGGGCGAGCTGTGGCTGGAACACGCGATGCTGGGACGCATGCTGACGCAGCTGACCCAGCCAGGCGGCGGCTCGGCGCAAGCGATCGCCATCGCCAGCCTGACCCTCAAGGAAAGAAAGATCATCGCCGCGCTGGTGCACGGTAGCGGCACGCCGGCCAAGCTGCTGGCGGACCAGCTGTTCATCTCCGAACACACCTTGCGCAATCACCTGACGTCGATCTACCGCAAGCTGGGCGTGTACAACCGCCTGGAACTGTACGCCTACGCCACCAAGCACCAGCTGGGCCAATTGCCGCCCGGCGCCTGATCCTGCTGCATCCCCGCGCGGCCACGGCCGCGCATTTCCTCCCTGCCTCCCCCTTCGCCAGCCACCGGCACGGCCGTTGCGTCTGCACGCCAGACTCGACCGTGACAATTGTCATGAAAAAAACAAGCAGTTCCTCCTTGCAATAAAAGGATGTTCTTCTGATGTAGATCAAGGTGCCAACTTCTATAGTGGATTTACCGGAGTGCAAATCACCGCACGGCCCACCACGACACGGAGCACAGCATGCGCCTTGACAAGTTTCTTCCGACCGCCCTGATCACCTATTTGCAGGGCAAGGAAAAGGCTGCGTTCTACCGCTATGCCCTGGTGGCGGCCCTCATGGCGGTGGTATGCATTATCGGACTGCTGGCACTGGGCGAAAGCCCATGAGAACGCCAGGTCGTAGCACCAGGAAGCAACACTGTCATGCCGTTTTACCCACCGCCGTACCTTAACCACACCAGGAGTTGTCATGAACCTCATCAAAAACTTTATCCGCGAAGAAGATGGCGTCACCGCAATCGAGTACGGCCTGATCGCTGCCCTGATTGCCGTGGTGATCATCGCCGCCATCACCATCGTCGGCACGCAGCTGAAAAAAACCTTCAGCACCATCGGCACCAAGCTCACCGCTGCGAACTGATGCGGTGCTGTCCGGACCGGCCCTGCGCCGGCCCGGACTAAGCTTCCCCCCATTCCCGGCACGCCCACCTTGACGACGCATAGCGAGGCCCATCGTGAAATCTCTCTTCAGCCGTGTATCCGACGAGTCCGCCGTCACAGCGATCGAATACGCGCTGCTGGCGGGCCTGATCGCGGTCGTGCTGGTCATCACGATCACCGTGCTTGGCGACCAGGTCAAGCTGCTGTTTATCTACGTCAAGGACCAAGTGGTCCTGGCCCTGTCATGAATACCCTGCGCCTCTCGCTGCGCACCCACCGCGCCCTGCTGCTGATCGTGCTGCCGTACGCCGCCGTGGCGATGCTGCTGGCCGGCGGCCTGCCCAGCGCAGCGGACATCCTCAACGTGCTGGCCGGCTTCCTCGTGGCCATCCTCACGGGCCCCGTCTTCATCCTGTGCGGCTACACCATCCACGTCATGGTGATGAAACGCCCGCACCGCCTGTGCCATTATCTGTACCACGATCTGCGCCGCTACCTGAGCAACGAGCGCCTGCTGCACGCGCTGCCGGCCATGCTGCTGATCCCCGTCTTCGCCTCCAGCTTCACCGTCATCAAGGGCGCCATCCCGCGCCTGCATCCCTACACCTGGGATGCCACCTTGTCCGCCTGGGACGTCGCGCTGCATGGCGGCATGGCGCCGTGGGAAAGGCTGCAGCCGCTGCTGGGCCACCCGCTCGTCACGGGCTTGCTCAACTTCAGCTACCACTTCTGGTTCTTCCTGTTCTACGCCATCCTGTACTGGCTCATCCTCGACACGCGCCGCCCGCTGCTGCGCATGCAGTTCCTGCTCAGCTTTGCACTGACCTGGATCGTCCTGGGCAGCGTCATGGCCATACTGTTTGCCTCGGTCGGCCCCTGCTACTACGGCCACCTGCACGCCAGCGATCCGTATGCGCCGCTGATGGCTTACCTGCATGACGCCAACCAGCACGTCCCCGTCTGGGCCCTGCAGGTGCAGGAGATGCTGTGGCAAGGCTATCAAAGCAAGGGCGCGAACGGCGAGCTGGGCATCTCCGCCATGCCCAGCATGCATGTGGCCACGGCCATGCTGATGGCCATCGTGGGCTGGAACGTCAACCGCGCCGCCGGCATCGCCCTGTCCGCCTTCGCCGTACTGATCCTGCTCGGCTCCATCCACCTGGGCTGGCACTATGCGCTCGACGGCTATGTCGGCGCGGCCGGCGCGGCACTCGTGTGGCACCTGGTGGGACGGCTGCTGGGCCAGGCCGCGGCACCGGTCGTGCGCCTGGCCACGGCGCCCTGCATGGGCAAGGAAGGACTGACATCATGAACGCCCACCTGCCCATGCTGCTGTGCCTGGCCGTGCTGGCCACCCTGCTCGCTGCCGCCCTGTGGCATGACCTGCGCACGCGCCGCATCCCGAACCGGCTGGTGCTGTGGGGCACCCTGGCGGGCTTGATCCTGAACAGCTTCGTGCCATCGGGCGCCGGCCTGTTCGACGCGGCCTTCGGCGGCCTGGGACTGCTGCAGGCGCTGGCCGGCGCCGCTGCCGGACTGGCCCTGCTGCTGCCCATGTATCTGCTGCGCGCCCTGGGCGCCGGCGACGTCAAGCTGATGGCCATGTGCGGCGCCTTCCTGGGCCCCGACGCCGTGCTCGAAGCGGCCTTGCTGACCTTCCTGTGCGGCGGCGTGCTGGCTCTGGCCGCCGCGCTGGCCGGCCAGCGCCTGCGCCAGGTACTGAAAAATACCTACCACATGATGCTGGGCGCACTGCTGCACAGCCTTGCCGGCGGCGCCGCCACGATCGCCGAACCGCCGCCCGCCACCGGCAAGCTGGCCTACGCCTTCGCCATCGCCAGCGGCACCTTGCTGCAAGTGCTCCTGCATTACAACCACCTGTGGAGCCTGCGCTGAAACGCGCCGCTCCGACGACCCGCCACCCTAGGACCCGACCATGGACACCCTCGCCACCTTCTGCCACTCGCGCCACGCCAGCCTGCTCACCAGCATCGCCATGGCTTGCCTGTGGGCGTTCTTCGCCAGCGCCCACGTGGTGGGATTCCTGCACAGCGGCGACTGGAGCTATCTGCTGTTCTGCGTCGCCGAAACCCTGGCCGCGCTGTTCTTCATCGTGCGTTCGGCCCCCGTCAGCGTCTCGACCGATGCGGGCGACTGGTTGCTGGCCATCGGTGCCACCTTCGCCCCCTTCCTCTTCGCGCCAGCCGACATGGCCATCTGGCCAGGCGCGCGCTACCTGCTGGCCGTCGGCAGCCTGCTGCAGATCGCCGGCCTGCTGTCGCTGAACCGCAGCTTCGGCCTGGTGGCGGCGCAGCGCGAGATCAAGACGGGCGGCGTCTACCGCGTGGTACGCCATCCGCTGTATGCCAGCTACCTGATTTCCCTGAGCGGCTACCTGCTGGCCAACACCTCGCTCGCCAACACCGCCATCTATGTGGCGACGATGACGATGATGGTGATGCGCCTGCTACGCGAAGAGCGCTTCCTGTCCACCGACGTGCGCTATCGCGTCTACATGCGCCAGGTGAAGTACCGCCTGCTGCCCTTCATTTTCTGACATCCGGCCACCCGAGCGAGGAGCATCCATCATGCCTGACACCTATCCAGAACGCAGCGACGGCGGCGGCGTCGAACCGGCGGCCAAGCGCGCGCCACGCACGGTCGAGGAAACGGGATTGCCCTTCCTGTTCCTGGTCGAACTGCTGGTCAAGATACTCTTCCTGCGCGGCCAGATCGGCCTGCCCGCCCTGTCGACGCACGTGAAACTGGGCGCCGGCGTGCTCGAACCGCTGCTCACTTTCATGCGCGCCGAAAAACTGTGCGAAGCGCGCCGCAACGGCGGCAGCGGCACCGATGCCGACCTGTCTTATCTGCTGGGCGACCAGGGCCGCCTGCGCGCCGCCGAATACATGCGCCGCAATGCCTACAGCGGTCCCGCTCCCGTCACCCTGGCCGATTACAGCAACCAGGTGCTGGCGCAAAGCGTGGCGGACATGCAGGTCACCCGCGACGACGTGCAGCGCGAATTTCGCAACGTGGTGGCCAGTTCGGCCGTGCTCGACCAGCTGGGCGCGGCCATGAATTCCGGGCGCGCCCTGTTCTTCCACGGCCCCGCCGGCAGCGGCAAGAGCTACCTGGCCGAGCGCCTGAACGGCCTGCTCAGCGGCGCCATCGCGCTGCCCCATGCCGTGATGGTCGACGGCGAAGTGCTGCCCTTCCTCGACCCCATGCTGCACACCGTGTCGCGCGGCGGCCCCGTGCCGTCCGACCCGCGCTGGGTGCGCGCCGAGCGCCCCGCCGTGCTGACGGGCGGCGAGCTGACGCTCGACATGCTGGACCTGCAATTCGACCAGGGCACGCGTTTGTACCAGGCGCCGCCGCACCTGAAGGCCAACAACGGCATCTTCATCATCGACGACCTGGGCCGCCAGCGCTGCTCGCCCGTGGAGCTGATGAACCGCTGGATCGTGCCGATGGCGCGCCACATCGATTACCTGTCGCTGCACACGGGCTACAAATTTCCCGTGCCCTTCGACGTGATCGTCGTGTTCTCGTCGAACCTGGCGCCGCAGCACCTGGCCGACGACTCCTTCCTGCGCCGCATCGGCTACAAGATCCATGTGGGGCCCCTGAGCGCCTACCACTACCTGGCCGTGTTCCGCAGCACCTGCGCCCAGCTGGGCATCAATTTCGACGAAGCCTCCTACACCTACCTGCTGCACCTGCACAGCCAGTACGGGCGGCCCTTGATGGCCTGCTATCCGCGCGACATCCTCGCGCAGATCTGCGACCAGGCACGCTATGAAGACCACGCGGCGCAGCTGTCGCCGGAAGGGCTGCTGTGGGCATGGAAAAACTATTTCGGCAGCGATGACGACCTTGCAAGCACACACACCGGACCGGAAGCGGTCCAGCACAAAGGGGAAGCAAAATGAGAAACGCACGCGCTCTGACGATGATGGCCATTGCGGTCATCCTGGCGTTCGCCGCGGTCATCGTGGCCGCGCGCTGGATCAATGCCCAAGCCTCGGGCAACATCAACAAGGTGGCCGTGGCCCAGGTCGACATCAGCCTGGGCGCGCGCCTGACGCCCGACATGGTGCGCATGGTGGACTGGCCATCGAACGCGCTGCCGCCGGGCGCCATCAACGATCCGAAACTGCTGGAAACGCGCGTCACGCGCACCAGCATCCAGCACGGCGAACCGATCATGGAAGGCAAGCTGGCGCCTCCCGGCACGCAGGGCGGCCTGTCGGCCGTCGTCGCCGAGGGCAAGCGCGCCATGACCGTGCGCGTCAACGATGTGGTGGGCGTGGCCGGCTTCGCCCTGCCCGGCAACTTCGTCGACATCCTCGTCAACACCCAGGGCGAAGGGGCGCGCAAGACGCCGGACCGCGATCCGAACATTTCCAAGATCGTGCTCGAACGCATCCTCGTGCTGGCCATCGCCCAGGAATCGAGCCGCGACGACACCAAGCCCAAGGTGGTCAACGCCGTGACCCTGGAGCTGACGCCGGACCAGGCGGAAAAACTCGACCTGGCACGCAGCGTGGGCACCCTGTCGCTGGTGCTGCGCAACCAGGTCGAGGACAAGCCCGTCAACACGGAAGGCGCCACCAAGTCCAGTTTGCTCGATGAAAAAGTCGCCATGGCAGCCCCCGCCGCCATGGTGCAAGCCAAGCCGCTGCCACGCCGCCGTCCCGCCGCCGCACCCGCGCCAACGGCCGGTCCAAGGGTCGATGTCATCAAGGGGCTGGAACGCAGCTCCCAACAATTCTAACCTGCACCAGAGGAGTCACGCCATGAGCACATATTGCACAGCAAGCGAAAGCCGGGTACTCAGCCTGGCGCTTGCCCTCGCCCTGATCGGCGCCCTGGCGCCCCAGGCACGCAGCGAACCCGTTGCCGCCACCGCCGCTACCGCCGACACCGGGGCAGCCAAAAGCAGCCGCGCCACCACCCGGCCCAAGGCCACGCCGCCGCAAAGCGAATCGCGCGCCGGCCGTACCGAGATGGCGCCGCAAATGAGCCTGGCCGAAGGCAAGTCAACCCTGATGCGCCTGCCGTTCGCCGCCAGCCGCATGTCCGTCGGCGACCCGCGCATCGCCGACGTCATCCTGCTCAATCCCAACGAGGTCTACCTGCTGGGACGTTCCGTCGGCACCACCAACCTGATTCTGTGGAACAAGAGCAATGACGCCACCATCATCGACCTGGCCGTCGGCATCGACAGCAGCAGCCTGCAGGCACGCATGGCCGAGCTGCTGCCGAACGAAAAGATCAACGTCACGGTGGCGGGCGACACCCTGATCCTGTCGGGTATGGTCAGCGACGTCGTCAAGGCCGACCAGGCCCTGTCGCTGGCCAACGCCTATGTGCAGCGCAGCGCCCGCAGCGGCAGCGCCGCCTCCGGCGCAGCACCCGCCGCAGCCGCAGGCGCCGCCGCTCCGGCCCCCGCCACCACGCCCGATGCCAGCACGCCGCGCGTGATCAATCTGCTGTCGATCGCCGCGCCGCAGCAGGTGATGCTGGAAGTGAAGGTGGCCGAAGTGTCGAAAGTGCTGGTCGACCAGCTGGGCGCCAGCCTGGGCATCAACAAGACCATCGGCAGCTGGTCGTATTCGCTGCTGTCCAGTCTGCTCAGCAACAATCCCAGCGGCTTGAGCGGCGCCAGCAAGAACAACTTTTTCAACCTCGACGCGCAAAAACGCGATGGCCTGATCAAGGTGCTGGCAGAACCGAACATCATGGCCATCAGCGGCCAGGAGGCCAGCTTCCTGGCCGGCGGCAAAATCTTCATCCCCGTCAGCCAGACCAACAATAACGGCGTACCCACCATCACCCTGGAAGAGAAGGAGTTCGGCGTGGCCGTGAAATTCACGCCCACCGTGCTCGAAGGGGGCCGCATCAACCTGAAGGTGGCGCCGGAAGTGTCGGACCTGAACAAGGACGGCATCGGCATCACCGCCACGGGCATCTCGGCCACGGCCATCCTGCCATCGTTTACCACGCGGCGCGCCACCACCACGGTGCAGCTGTTCGACGGCCAGAGTTTCGCCATCGGCGGCCTGATCAAAAACAACGTGACCAGCAATATCAAGGCCATGCCAGGCCTGGGCGAAGTGCCCGTGCTGGGCGCCCTGTTCCGCAGCACGGACTTCCAGACGGACCGCTCGGAACTGGTCTTCATCATCACGCCGCACCTGGTCAAGCCGCTGCCGCCCGACTACAAGCTGCCCACCGACGGCTACATCCAGCCGACGCGCGGCGACATGTTCATGCAGGGAAAAATGGAAGGCAGCGCACCGGCGCCCGCCCCCGCAGCGGCACAGACACCGGCTCCCATGCAGCCGCAAGCGGCCGCGCCCCAGCCTGCCGCCGGCTTCGACCTCAAATAGGAGAACACCATGAAAACCGCACATCGCCTGCCTTGCGCCACCCTGCTGCCTCTACTGGTCCTGCTGGCCGGCTGCGCCGCCACCACCACGCCCGTGCTCGATTCGCACTTCGGCGAATCGGTGGCCCTGCTCAAGGCGCAGCAGATCATGTATCCGGACGCCTACCGCAATGCCAACCCCGTCAGCGGCATCGACGGCAAGGCCGGCGTCAGCGCCTACCAGCGCTACCAGAAATCGTTTGCGGCGCCGGAACCGCAACCGAATGTCTTCACCATCGGCGTGGGCGGACGCCAGTAGGCGCCGGTCCCGCGATGCACTTCCCCCAGGCCACCAGGAGACAGCCATGAACACCGCATTTCGCAGGCACGACAAGCAGCAGGGCGCGATCGCCATCGTGCTGGGGCTGACCCTGGTGGTGCTGTTTGCCATGGGCGGCCTGGTGCTGGACCTGGGCCACCTGTACATCGCCAAGAGCGAACTGCAGAACGGCGCCGACAGCGCCGCCCTGGCCGGCGCCGTGGAACTCAATCAAAGCGCGGACGGCATCGACAATGCGCAGGCCAAGGCCATCGCCATCGCGCAAAAGAACCGCTACGATTTTTCCACCGCGCTGACCATCACGGCCGCCAACATCGAGTTCGGCCCCAGTCCGGACGGTCCCTGGTCATCCGGCGCCAGCGCCCGCACCAGTCCCCAGGGCCAGACCTTCATCCGCGTCGACACGGGCAGCAAGACCTTCGCCACCTACTTGATGGGCATCGCCGGCATCGCCAGCACCAGCACCTCGGGCGTGGCAGTGGCGGGCCGCTTCGTCAACGACGTCACGCCGATCGGCGTGTGCGCCGTCGATCCGGCCAACAAGACGGCGCAATACACGTATCCTGCCGCGCCGGCCGGCACGGGCCTGACGGAGCTGGTGGAATTCGGTTTCCGCCGCGGCGTCACCTACAACCTGTTCGGTCTCAATCCGCTGGGCGGCCCGTCCGATCCCTATCTGATCAACCCCGTCGACGCCCCGCCCGGCACCTGCAGCGCCTCGCATGCGAGCGCCGCCTCCACCGCGCCCTTCATGTGCACGGGCAGCAGCGCCGTCATCACCAGCGGCACGGGCCAGGTGTACACGAACACGGGCATGACGGCGTCGCTGGCCGCCTCGCTCAATTCGCGCTTCGACGATTACGGCGGCCCCTCCGTATGCGACCCGGCTACGGCACCGCCCGACACCAACATCAAGGAGTATCCTTGCGTGGGCGCCGCGTCGCCCTGCGCCGCCACTGCCGCCAATTCGCCGCCCGCCAGCTGGATGGAACCGGGCGCCAGCACCTTGCCCAGCCAGCAGCCCGTCAGCCTGGCAGGCAACAAGCCGAATTACCAGCTGCCGTCGGCCGGCACGGTTCCCGCGCCATCGGCCACGTTCGCCCAGTTCTCCGGCTACGGCGTGCTGTGGTCCTACGGCCCCGCCTACCAAAGCAATGGCGCCACCCCGGCCAAGGCCGGCACGGCGTATAGCGTCGCGGACGGCAACGCCAACCCCATGTACAGCACGGCCAAGGCGAATTACTTCGACACGGCCAGCTACCCCGTCAGCGCCGGCGCAGGCTTTCCTGCCAGTACGCCGCCTTCGCCGTACAACCAGACCAGCGGGCCCACGTTCCAGGCGCCGTCGCCGGCCCATCCGGGCCAGCGCAACCGGCGCATCCTCAACGTGGTGCTGGTCGACTGCCGCACGGCGCCCGTGGGGCCCGCTTCGTGCGGCACCATGAACGCGGTCGGCATCGGCAAATTCTTCATGACGATGAAAGCCGATTTCAGCGGCGGCACCAAGCGCCTCGACGTCGAGTTCGCGGGCCTGATCGAGCCCGTGCCGAATTCCGAAATCAAACTCTACAAGTGAGGCGGCCATGCGCATCCACCACTCCCCCCTCAGGCAGCGCGGCGGCGCCGCCGTCGAATTCGGCATCGTGCTGGCCCTGCTGATCACCTTGCTGGCAGGCATCTTCGGCTTCGGCCGCGCCTTCTGGTATTACGACGCGCTGACCAAGGCCACGCGCGACGCGGCGCGCAACATGTCCGTCAAGGCCAAGGCCGGCATCGCCTCGCAGGGCGTGCCGGCGGCCAGGCAGACCGTGGTCGATGCGGCCCTCAGCGCCGGCATCAGCGACTTCACCACGGCCAACGTGACGGTCACCTGCCTGGACGCGGCATTCAACGACAGCAACTGCAACGACGGCACGGCGCCGGGCGGCATCCGCGTCGAAGTCGTCAACTACACGCTGTCGGTGGGCCAGTACCTGCCCTTCGTGATCGGCGCGGCCAGCAGCTATGCCACGCCGCTCTCGCCGCGCACCACCATGCGCTACATGCTGTAAGGAGAACGCCATGCGCCACCGCTTTTCATCGTCTCCTCCAGCCGGGTGCCAGCGCGGCGCCGCCGCCGTCGAATTCGCCCTGGTGTCGCTGCTGTTTTTCACCTTGCTGTTCGGCATCCTCGAATTTGGCCGCATGCTGTACCTGTACAACACGGTGCAGGAAGTGACCCGCCGCGCCGCGCGCGAAGCGGTGGTGCGCTGGATCGACGAGACCGACGCCATCAAGACCCTGGCCCTGTTCGGCGGCACGGCCCTGCCGGCCGCGCCGGAACTGACGGCCGCCAACATCACCATCCGCTACCTGAACAAGAGCGGCGCCGAAGTGACCTTGCCGCCGACGGACCCGGGCGACAACCTGTCGGCCTGCGGCGACATCACGCGCACGGCCAGCTGCATCGACAGCGTGCGCGTCTCGATCGACAACGTCAGCTACACGCCGATGGTCAGCCTGTTCGGTTTTCTCAATATCGCCGTACCAGCCTCGGTGGTGGTCATGCACGCCGAAAGCCTGGGCTTCCAGATCAACTGAACACCTTTACTGGGGAGTACCAAGTGAATATCGTCATCGTCTCGAAGAATGAAGCCCAGCTCAAACGGCTGACCCGCTTGCTGCGCGAACGCAGCACGGCCGACCGCGTCACCCTGCTGGCCAGCATACCCGATGTATTCGACAACGGCGTCACGCCGGACCTGCTGCTGCTGGAGCAGGAGCAGACGGGCGAGGCGGAGCTGGAACAGCTCGAGCTGCTGGGCGGACGTCATCCGAACCTGGCCATCATCGTGCAATGCCCGCAGCAAAGTCCGCAATTCCTGCTGCGCTCGATGCGCGCCGGCGTGCGCGAAGTGCTGCAGCCGGACGACGACGCGGCCCTGTGCGCCGCCTTGCGCCGCATCGAGGAAAAACTGCAGAAGCAGGTCACGCGCAAGGGCCAGGTGCTGGCCTTCGTCTCGTGCAAGGGCGGCAGCGGCGCCACCTTCATCGCCGCCAACCTCGGCTACGCGCTGGCCGCCGGCGAACAGCGCAAGGTGGCGCTGTTCGACCTGAACCTGCAGTTCGGCGACGCCGCGCTGTTCGTCTCTGACCACAAGCCGGCCACCACCCTGTCGCAGCTGTCGCAGCAGATCGTGCGCCTCGACGCCTCGCTGCTGACCGCCAGCATGATCCAGATCACGCCCGCCTACAGCGTGCTGGCCGCCGCCGACGACCCGGCCCACGCGGCCGACGTCGAAGCCGACCATATCGACCGCTTGCTGACCCTGGCGCGCAGCCAGTACGACTACATCCTGCTCGACGTGGGGCGCGGCCTCGACCCCGTCAGCGTGCGCGCGCTGGACCGGGCCGACCTGATCTTCCCCGTGCTGCAGGCAACCTTGCCGTATGTGCGCGACGGCAAGCGCCTGCTCGACGTGTTCCGCGGCCTCGGCTACCGCGAAGACAAGATCCGCCTGATCCTGAACCGCTATGCCAGCAGCGACAGCATCCGCGTGGCCGACCTGGAAGCGGCGTATGGCAAGCACGTCTACAAATCCATCCCCAACCACTACGAAGCGGTGGCGGCCTCCGTCAGCCAGGGCGTGCCCATCCTCAAGCTGACGCCGCACAACGCCGTCTCGCGCGCCCTGCAGGAACTGGCCGCCAGCATGGCCGGCGAAACCCCGCCCGCCGCGCAAGGCTGGGTTTCGCGGCTGCTGGCGCGCGCTTGATTCCCTACAGCGCGCCTGATCCCCTACATTTACCGGAGACCGATCATGACTGTCGAAAAACTCACCCTGCGGGACCGCCTGGGCTATGCCCAGGACGACGCCAGCCTGAATGACGATGCCGCGCACCAGGGCGCAGCCAGCCAGAGCTACCAGCAGCTCAAGCACCGCACCCACCAGGCGCTGCTCGACCGCGTTGACCTGGAGGGCATGCAGCGCCTGTCGCGCGAACAGATCCGCGAAGAGCTGAAAATCCTCGTCAGCGACGTGCTCACGGAAGACAATGTGGTGATCAACGAGCTGGAACGGCGTTCGCTGATCCGCGACATCCAGGACGAGGTGCTCGGCTTCGGCCCGCTCGAGCCGCTGCTGGCCGATCCCGGCGTGTCCGATATCCTCGTCAACACCTACCGCCAGGTGTATGTCGAGCGCCATGGCCGCCTGGAGCTGAGCGACGTCTGCTTCACCGACGATGCCCACCTGATGAAAATCATCGACAAGATCGTCTCGCGCGTGGGCCGGCGCATCGACGAATCGAGCCCCATGGTCGATGCGCGCCTGCCCGACGGTTCGCGCGTCAACGCCATCATCCCGCCGCTGGCCATCGACGGCCCCGTGATGTCGATCCGGCGCTTTTCGGCCCAGCCCCTGCGCCTGGCCGACCTGCTGCTCAAGCACAGCCTCACGGAGGAAATGAGCACCACCCTGCAGGCGCTGGGCAAGGCCAAGGTCAACATCCTGATCTCGGGCGGCACGGGCAGCGGCAAGACCACCATGCTCAATGCGATTTCCGGCTTCATCAGCACGGCCGAACGCATCGTCACCATCGAGGACGCGGCCGAACTGCAGATGCAGCAGCCGCACGTGGTGCGCCTGGAAACGCGCCCGCCAAATATCGAGGGCAAGGGCGAAGTGACGCAGCGGGCGCTGGTGCGCAACGCGCTGCGCATGCGCCCCGACCGCATCATCCTGGGCGAGGTGCGCGGCGCCGAGGCGCTCGACATGCTGGGCGCCATGAACACGGGCCACGAAGGCTCGATGGCCACCATCCACGCGAACACCCCGCGCGACGCGCTGACGCGGCTGGAAAACATGATCAGCATGGCCTCCGCGGCCCTGCCCATGAAAGCCATGCGCCAGCAGATCAGTTCGGCCATCAGCGTGGTGGTGCAGGTGTCGCGCCTGACGGACGGCAAGCGCAAGGTCACCTCGATCCAGGAAATCACGGGCATGGAAGGCGAGATGATCACCATGCAGGAAATCTTCACCTTCCGCCAGACGGGCATCGGCGAGGACGGCACGGTACAGGGGCATTTCCATGCCAGCGGCGTGCGGCCGCGCTTCCTGGAACGCCTGCGCGCCTTCGGCATCAGCCTGCCGGAAACCCTGTTCGATCCCGCCCGCCAGTACCATTAAGGGGAGCATCATGGACTATCTCTATTACATATTCGCCATCCTCACCTTCATCGCCGTGGTACTGCTGATCGAGGGCGTGTACCTGGCGTGGAATACCTCGCGCGGCCCGGAAGCGGAAAGGGTCGCGCGCCGCCTGCGCATCATGTCGGCCGGCGCGCATGGCGACGCGGGCAGCTCGATGATCAAGAAACGCCTGCTGAGCGACACCCCGTCCCTGCAGCGCGTGCTGCTCAGCGTGCCCCGCGTGCATGCGCTCGACCGCCTGCTGGAACAGTCGGGCATGACCTGGAGCGTGGCCAGCTTCGCCGGCGTGATGCTGGCCTCGGCCGGCGCCGCATTTTTACTGCTCAGCTACTTCGGCGTGCCGTGGCTGCTGCTCCTGCCGCTGGTGGCCGGCGCGGCCCTGCTGCCGCTGCTGGTGGTCTTGCGCGCCAAGACCAAGCGCCTGCAGCGCATCGAGCAGCAATTGCCCGATGCGCTCGACCTGATGGCGCGCGCCCTGCGTGCCGGCCACGCCTTCCCCACGGCGCTGAAAATGGTCGGCGATGAAATGAACGCGCCGCTGGCCGTGGAATTTCGCGCCACCTTCGACGAAGTCAATTTCGGCATCGCCATGCAGGATGCGCTGATGAACCTGGCCACGCGCGTGCCCAGCACGGACTTGCGCTACTTCGTCATCGCCGTGCTGATCCAACGGGAAACGGGCGGCAACCTGGCCGAGCTGCTCGACAGCATCAGCCGCATCATCCGCGAGCGCATCAAGCTGCTGGGACAGGTGCGCGTGCTGTCGGCCGAAGGCAAGTTGTCGGCCTGGATTCTGTCGCTGCTGCCCTTCGGCGCGGCGGCCATGATCCAGCTGACCAATCCGCAATTCCTGGAAATGCTGTTCGTCGACCCGGGCGGACGCAAGATGCTCGCCGGCGCACTGGTGATGATGGTGTGCGGCATCCTGGTCATGCGCAATATCATCCGCATCCGCGTCTGAGCCCGCAAGGAGAATCCTCATGAATCCCGTCCATTTCGCCTTTCTCGCCCTGCTCTTCATTGCCGTCTTCGGCACCGTGCTGGTGGCCATGCGCAGCTTTGCCCCCGATCCCCTGCGCCAGCGCATGGACAACGCCACCGGCAAGAGCGCGGCGGCGCCAGGCGCCTCCGCGCCCAGCCCCTGGCTGGCGCGCATGGTGCGCCTGAGCGGCCCGCTGGCCAAACTCTCGCTGCCCGACCAGGGCTGGGAAGGCTCCGTGATGCGCCGGCGCTTCATGAATGCCGGCCTGCGCCAGGCGTCGGCGCCCATCCTGTTCTTTTCCGCCAAGACCATGCTGGCCATCGGCCTGCCCCTGCTGCTGTTCCTGGGACTGAGCGCCTCGGGCAGCCAGATGGCCGGCAAAGCTCTCTTGTTCTGGCTGCTCATCGTGGCCGCCATCGGCTACTACCTGCCCAATATCGTGCTGGCACAAATGATCAAGCGGCGCCAGCGCGACATCTTCGAAAGCTTTCCCGATGCGCTGGACTTGATGACGGTGTGCGTGGAAGCGGGGCTGGCCATGGACGCCGCGCTGGCCAGGGTAGCGGCCGAAATCGCCCTGAAAAGCGCCGTGCTGGCAGAGGAATTGCACTTGGTGATGCTGGAACTGCGCGCCGGCAACACCAAGGAGCGGGCACTGCGCAACCTGGCACTGCGCACGGGCGTCGAGGACGTCGACGCACTGGTGGCCATGCTGATCCAGGCCGAGCGCTTCGGCACCAGCATCGCCGCCTCGCTGCGCGTGCAGTCGGACCAGCTGCGCACCAAGCGCCGCCAGATGGCCGAAGAAGAAGCGGCGAAGATCGCCCTCAAGCTGCTGTTCCCGCTGATCTTTTTCATCTTCCCTTCGCTGCTGGTCGTCCTGATGGGACCAGCCTTCCTGCAAATCTACCGCGTGCTCCTGCCCAGCATGGGCAGCGGCAGCTGACCGGAGAACCGCCATGTCACAGCACACCACCCTGATGCTCATGCTCGCCTGCGCCGGCCTGCTGCCCGCCTGCGGCCACCTGCCCGGCCCTGCCACTCAGAGCAACCATGCTGCGCCGCCCCAGGCGCGCATCGATGACAGCCCCGCCACCCGCAGCGCCGCGTTCTGCAAGCTGGGCAAGCGCATGCAGGAACTGGGCGACCCGCGCGCGGCGATGGCAGCCTACAGCGAAGCCCTGCTATTGACGCCCGACTCGGCCGACGCGCGCAATGGCGCCGCCGTGCTGCACGCGCAACTGGGCCAGCTGGAAACGGCGCGCGGCATGCTGCAGGCACTGGCGCAAGAGGCGCCGACGGCCAGGACCTACAACAATCTCGGCTACGTGCTGTACCTGCAGGGCGATTACGCCCAGGCGGCCAGCGTGCTGCGCCAGTCGCTGCAGCTCGACAACGGCCAGCAGCCGGCGCGCGCCAATCTGGATCTCACCATCGCGGCGCTGGCGCGCAGCATAGTCACGGTCGATGCCACCGCAGAGACCATCGCGCCCGACCTGGCGCCGGCGCCCACGCCAGCGGCGCCTGCCAGCCGCCTGCAGCTGACGCAGTTGCAGCCGAATATCTTCACGCTGAGCTGGCGCGACGCTCCTGTGACGGCGCAAGCCGCCTTGCCAGCCCCGGCAAAACCGGTGGCGCCGGTGGCAACCCTGCCACGGCTGGAAGTCATCAACGGCAATGGCGCAACGGGGATGGCAGCGCGCATGCGCGGCATGCTGGGCGGCATGGGCATCAGCGTGCTGCGGCTGGGCAACCAGCGGCCGTACGGCGTCCAGGCCAGCAGCATCGTCTACCGCTCCGGTCATGCGCAGGCGGCAGCCGCCCTGGCCCTGGCCTTGGGCGGCATGCCGCAGCTGCAAGCGGCGGACGACGGCGGCATCGGCGCGGGCGCCGACCTGCGTTTATTGCTGGGCAAGGATGCGGCGGCCAGCCTGCGCGCGCCGGACGTGCGCCTGGCGTCGAACACGACACCGTAACAGTGGCATCAGCGCGGCAGCAGGCGCCGGTCGGCGGGATTGATCAGGAAGCCTTGCAGGATATCCTGCAGCTGCGGCAGCTTCGCCACGTAGGCGGGAATGCCCAGCTGGCGCGCGCCGAAGTAGTGGGCGATGATGTCGCCCTGCTGTTCCATGTTGAAGTCGGACAGGACGTCGCCCGCTTGCGCATCGTAGCGGTAGGCGCGCTGGCCGATGTAGCCGCCGCGCAGCGCCAGCAGCACGCCATGCAGCAGCACGCTGTAGCCAAGCTGGTACTGCCACACATGCACCATTTCGTGGATGAAGAACAGCTTGCCGCTGTTGCCTTCGCGCGAGAAATCGTCGCGGTACTGGACCGGCATGAAGTGCAGGCTGCCGCGCGGCGTCATCGCCGTGTTCTGGTCCTGCAAGCCGAACGGTAGAAAGGAGCCGCGCACGACGCGCACGCGCGCGTAGTCGATGGCGCCCTGGAAGACGCTGCGGGCCATGGCGGTTTCGCCGATGGTGAGGGGGCGGCGCAAGACGCGCATGATGAGTAGGGGGAAAAGCGCGGCAAGCGTAGAGCCTGCCGCGCGGGTACCGCTTAAACCGAACGAAGGCCGCTGGCCGCCTTGGCGATTTCCGTGATGCGGTCCCAGTTGCCGGCCGCGATCGCGTCTTTCGGCGTCAGCCAGGAGCCGCCCACGCAGGCGACGTTTTTCAGCGCCAGGAACTGCGACGCCGTCTCTTGCGAGATGCCGCCCGTCGGGCAGAACGTCACGTCCGGCAGCGGGCCGTAGATCGCGTTGAGCATGCCGATGCCGCCCGCCGGCACGGCCGGGAACAGTTTCAGCTGCTGGAAGCCGTTTTCACGCGCCGCCATCACTTCGCCTGGCGTCATCACGCCTGGCAGCAATGGCAAGCCGCTGCTTTTCGCCGCCGCCACCAGGGCCGACGTCAGGCCTGGCGACACGCCGAAGACGGCGCCCGCATCGCGCGCCTGCACGAATTCCTCGGGACGGGTCAAGGTACCCACGCCGACGATGGCGCCCGGTACTTCCGACATGGCGCGGATCGCTTCCAGGCCATGCTTGGTGCGCAAGGTTACTTCCAGCACGCGGATGCCGCCCGCCACCAGCGCGCGCGCCAGCGGTACGGCGTGTTCAGGATCGTCGATCGCAATCACGGGGATCACGCTCGAGGTGCGCATAATTTCCAGTAGTGTCATGGTCATCTCTTATTTCCTAGCCAAAAAGTCTTCATCGGAACCCGGTACGGTATCACCGACATTGTCGGCGTCGTGCAAGGCGACGGTGGTGGGAATCGGCGACGGCAGGCCGAAGGTGGTGGCACCTTCTTCCGCCGCGCTGACGGTGGAACGGAACATGGAAAACAGCTCGCGGCCCATGCCGACATGATTCGGCGACAGGTCGGCGGTCACCAGCGAACGCGCGTGCCAGACGTCGGCCGGCACCAGCGCTTCCAGTACGCCGGTGAAGGCGTCGAGACGGATGATGTCGCCGTCGCGCACGAGGCCCAGCGGGCCGCCGGCGAGAATCTCTGGCGACACGTGGATGGCGGCCGGCACCTTGCCCGATGCGCCCGACATGCGGCCATCGGTAACGAGCGCCACGTGGCGGCCCGCATCCTGCAGGTTGGCCAGCGCCGGCGTCAGCGCATGCAGTTCCGGCATGCCGTTGGCGCGCGGGCCCTGGAAGCGCAGCACGGCGACGAAGTCGCGGTCCAGGGTGCCCGCCTTGTAGGCGGCCATGAAATCTTCCTGCGAATTGAACACGAGGGCCGGCGCTTCGACCGTGCGGTGCTCCGGCTTGACGGCCGAGACCTTCATCACGGCGCGGCCCAGGTTACCTGCGACCAGGACCATGCCGCCGTCCGGCGCGAACGGATTCGAGGCCGGGCGCAGCACGTTTTCGTCGGCGCTGGTGGCCGGTGCATCTTTCCAGAAGACCTTGCCGTCTTCGCCGAGGAACGGCTCCATGCAGTGCGCGCGCAAGCCGTGGCCGAGGATGGTGTTGACGTCTTCGTGCAGCAAGCCCGCGTCCAGCAATTCGCGGATCAGGTAACCGGTGCCGCCGGCCGCGTGGAAATGGTTCACGTCGGCGTCGCCGTTCGGGTAGATGCGCGTGAGCATCGGCACGATGGCCGACAGCTCGTTGAAATCGTTCCAGTCGATGACGATGCCGGCCGCCTTGGCGATCGCCACCAGATGCAGGGTGTGGTTGGTCGAACCGCCCGTGGCCAGCAAGCCCACGACGGCGTTGACGATACATTTCTCGTCAACGATATGGCCGACCGGCAAATAGCTGGCGCTCTGCGCCGTGATGGCGGCGGCGCGCTGGGAGGCGGCCACAGTCAGCGCATCGCGCAGCGGCGTGTTCGGCGTGATGAAGGCGGCGCCCGGCATGTGCAGGCCCATCACTTCCATCAGCATCTGGTTGCTGTTCGCCGTGCCGTAGAAGGTACAGGTGCCGGCGCCGTGGTAGGCTTTCGATTCGCCTTCGAGCAAGTCTTCACGCGTGGCCTTGCCTTGCGCATACAGCTGGCGCACTTGGGCTTTTTCCTTGTTCGACAGGCCCGACGTCATCGGACCGGCCGGCACGAAGACGGCCGGCAAGTGGCCGAAGTGCAGCGCACCGATCAACAGGCCCGGCACGATCTTGTCGCACACGCCCAGGTACAGGGCGGCGTCGAACATATTGTGCGACAGCGCCACGGCCGTCGACATGGCGATGGTATCGCGCGAGAACAGCGACAGTTCCATGCCCGGCTGGCCTTGCGTCACGCCATCGCACATGGCGGGCACGCCGCCGGCGAACTGGGCGACGGCGCCCACTTCGCGCACGGCTTGCTTGATGATCTGCGGGAAGCCTTCGAACGGCTGGTGCGCCGACAGCATGTCGTTGTACGAGGAAACGATGGCCACGGACGGCTTCTTGTATTCCTTCAGCGACAATTTGTCGTTGGCGGGAAAGGCGGCAAAGCCGTGCGCCAGGTTGGTGCACGACAGGGCGCCGCGCTGCACGCCCTGGATGCGGGCCGCATCCAGATGCGCCAGGTAGGCGCCGCGCGATGGCCGGCTGCGCGCGATGATGCGCGCTGTTACGGATTCGACTACTGGATGCAGCGCCATATGGATTTCCTTAAAAATGAGTATTTCGTGAAATTTTACTACAAAATAGTGAAGAAGAAGCGCTCTTGCATGGGCCAGCAACACAAATAAGCGACAGATTGCGGCGTATCAAGGCAAACCCGGCAAATATCGCATAGACGTACCGGCAAACATGGCTCTTATATGTCATGGGCGCGATCGCTAAAAAAAGCACAACAAAATCCGCTTCGCGTCACAAACTGTAGTGAAATTACGTTTTTCTGATGTATTATTCTCATACCAATGCCGGATCCGCTGTTCGCCACGACGAACGCGCCGCGCTCCTTTCAACCGAGACAAGCACCCAAGCCGACCGCCATGCGCCAGCCAGCACCTACTCCTGCCATCACCGCCACCGCCAGTTTCCAGTCCCTGCAAGCGCATAGCGCCAGCCTGCGCGAAGTGCATCTGCGCCAGCTGTTCGCGGCCGACCCTGCCCGCTTTTCCAGCATGACCGTCGATGCGGCCGGCCTGTTGCTCGACTATTCGAAAAACCGCGTCGACGCCACGGCCATGGGCCTGCTGATGGACCTGGCCCGCGAGCGCGGCGTGGAAACGCAGCGCGAAGCCATGTTCACTGGCGAGAAAATCAATCTTACCGAACATCGGGCCGTTCTGCATACGGCTTTGCGCGCGCCGCGCGGCACCAGGCTGGTCGTCGATGGCCAGGATATCGATGCCGACGTGCAAGATGTGCTGCAACGCGTCAAGGCGTTTACGGACAAGGTGCGCAATGGCAGCTGGCTCGGCTACACGGGCAAGCCGATTTGCGACATCGTCAACATCGGTATCGGCGGCTCGGACCTGGGCCCGAAAATGGCGTGCCTGGCCCTGCGCTCCTACGCCAACCCGGGCCTGGAAATGCACTTTGTTTCCAACGTCGACGGTCACGACATGGAAGCGACCTTGTCCAAGGTCGATCCGGAAACGACCCTGTTCATCGTGGCTTCGAAAACTTTTGTTACGGCAGAAACCATGCTCAACGCCAACACGGCGCGCGCCTGGTTCCTGCTCGAAGGCGAAGAAAAGGATCTGGCCCAGCATTTCGTGGCCGTCTCGACCAACACGCAAGCCATCGTCGACTTCGGCATTTCGCCGGACAATATGTTCCCGTTCTGGGACTGGGTCGGTGGCCGCTATTCCGTCTGGTCGTCGATCGGCCTGGCCGTGGCCCTGTCCGTCGGTTTTGAATACTTCAGCGATTTCCTCGCCGGCGCGCATGCGATGGACCAGCATTTCCGCCAGGCCCCGCTGGAACAGAACATGCCCGTCGTGCTGGCCATGGTCGGTTTCTGGAACCGCCAGTTCCTCGATTGCGGCTCCGTTTCCATCGCGCCGTATCACCAGGACTTGAGCCGCTTTGCCGCCTATCTGCAACAGCTGGACATGGAAAGCAACGGCAAGCGCGTCACCAAGGACGGCGTGCCCGTCGACGTGCCGACCGGTCCCGTCATCTGGGGCGATTGCGGCACGAATGCGCAGCATGCGTATTTCCAGCTGCTGCACCAGGGCACGGACATCACGCCCATCGATTTCATCGCCGCCCTGCGCGCCACGCACGACTTGCCGGGCCACCACGACGCCCTGCTCGCCAACTGCTTCGCCCAGTCGGAAGCCTTCATGACGGGCAAGACGGGCGACGAGGTGCGCCTTGATTTGCAGGCGCAAGGCTTGCCGGAAAGCGAGATCGAAGCGCTGGTGCCGCACAAGACTTTCCCCGGCAACCGCCCCAGCAACACCATCCTGATGGACCAGCTGACCCCGACCACCCTGGGCGCCCTGATCGCGCTGTACGAACACAAGACCTTCGTGCAGGGCGTCTTGTGGAACGTCAACAGTTTCGACCAGTGGGGCGTGGAACTGGGCAAGGTGCTGGCCAAGAAAATCCAGGCCGAACTGACGGGCGAAGCCCGTCCCGACCACCACGACAGCTCGACCAATGGCTTGATTGCCTTGGCGAAAGCCGCCAAGGCGGCGTACTAACTTAATTGAGGTTTATGAATATTTACGAAATCAAAGTAGTCAGCGACAAAGCCATGCAAGTGGGCGAATGCCCGCTTTGGCATGGCAAGGAAGCGGCCCTGTACTGGGTCGACATCGATGGCCGCGCCGTGCACCGCTTGCACCCGGCCAGCGGCAAGCATGACCAATGGAATATGCCGACGGAACCGTCGGCGCTGGCCATCAACGCCGGCGGCGGCCTGATCGTGGCCTTGCGCAGCGGCTTTGCCCACCTCGACACGAAGACGGGCAGCCTGGCGGAAATCGCCCCGGCGCCATTCGACATGAGCACCACGCGCTTCAACGATGGCAAGGTCGACCCGGCCGGCCGCTTCTGGGTCGGCACGATTTTCGAGCCGCGCAACGCTGACGCGGCAGAGATGTTCGTGCTGGACAAGGGACAAGTGCGCAAGGTCTGGTCGGGCGGCATGACCGTCTCGAATGGCCTGGGCTTCAGCCCGGACAAGCGCACCATGTACCACTCGGATACCACCACGCACCGCATCGACCGCTTCGATTTCGACGCAGCCACGGGTGCCATTTCCGCACCGCAACCGTTCCAGCGTTTTTCCACGGACAAGAAAGCGTTTGATTACGGCGGGCGCCCCGATGGCGCGGCCGTCGACAGCGAAGGCAATTACTGGTCGGCCATGTTTGAAGGCGGCAAGATCTTGCGCTTCGCCCCCGACGGCCATCTGCTGGGAGAAATCACCGTGCCCGTGCGCTGCCCCACCATGGTGACGTTCGGCGGCCCCGACCTGCGCACCCTGTACATCACCAGCGCCAGCCACAACCGCTCCGCCGCCGAAATCGCCGACTACCCGTTGACGGGCCACGTGCTGTCCGTGCGCGTGGACGTGGCGGGCCAGCCGGAAACAGCTTACCAGGCGTAATCCGACACCATTGTTGACCGTGGCTGCGTCGGATTACCACGTGCCCAGAGGCGTGGCGGTCCAGCCGTAATCGTTTGCCAGCAAAAAAAAGCACCGGCACCCGCGAGGGTCCGGCGCTTTTTCTTGCGCAACGGCGTAGGTCGGATTAGCGGGACGAAGGCCCGCGTAATCCGACAACAGTGTTGGCCATGGCCGCGTCCGATTACCGCGACAATACCTTGCGTATCGTCTCGGCCAATTCAGCCGCCACAAACTTCGCCACATACCCATCGGCGCCCACGCCCTTGACGTGGTCTTCGTTGGTCGAACCCGTCAGCGACGAGTGGATCACCACGGGAATGTTGGAGAAGCGGCCATCGTTCTTGATGTTGCGCGTCAGGGTAAAGCCATCCATTTCCGGCATTTCCAAGTCGGTCAGCACCAGCGCGACCTTGTCTTTCGCCGTCTTGCCTTCCGTGGCCGCCTGGGCCGAGATCGCCTGCAGGCGCTCCCATGCTTCCTTGCCCGTCTTGGTCATGATGAAAGGCACGCCCATCGCTTCGAGGCCCTTTTCGATCAGCGAGCGGGCCAGCGAGGAATCGTCGGCCGCAAGGATCACGGCGCCGGCCGGCAAGCGCACTTGCGGGCCGATGCTGTTTTCGTCCACGTCCGGGTCGCCCGACGGCAGCACGTTGCGCAGGATTTGCTCCACGTCCAGCACTTGCGCCAGGCGCGTCTTGTCCGTATCGCCATCGAGGCGGGCGATGCTGGTGACGAGGCCGCCACCAACGCTCGATTCGGCCGACAGCACCTGGTTCCATTCCAGGCGCACGATTTCATCGACCTCTTCCACGGCAAACGCCTGTGTCGAGCGGGCAAATTCGGTCACCATCAGGATCTTCAAGCCGCTGCTCTTGCAGCCGACCGCCATCGGCAAGTCGATCACGGGCACGATCTGGCCACGGATATTGACCACGCCCAGCATGTGCGGGTGCGAACCGGCCACGGCCGTGATGGCAGGCATTTCCATGATTTCACGGACTTTGAACACATTGATGCCGAACAGTTCGCGGCTGGTCGAGTGATCACTGGTACCGAGCTTGAACAGGAACAGTTCGAATTTGTTATTGCCTGTCAGGCTGGTGCGTTCATCGACATCTTGCTGCATTGAATTCATTGTGTCCCCTTGAGCCGTCTTGTAAAGTTAAGTCGCCTGCCCCTGATGCTGCGGACAATGCGGACTGCACGTCGCGTGGACGTCGGATGGCGGGTTCGGGGCATGGCCGGCGCTAGCGGTGCAGTGTGTATCGTACAATTTCTTACAACCAATAGTTGCTATCGATTCGAGCTTGAATTATACGGTTTTTTACTTTCTCCAAAGCTACTTTACGCTGCCAACGGCGATCCTGACAGCATTTCTTGCTTTGCCTGTTGCTACAGCGCAAATGATGACGTAGAGAACTAGAAATTTCCTTGGCAACCATGGTTACTTTGAAACGCCGCGTGCAAATCGCGATAGCCTATCAAGGCCAGCGAACGGCATATAATGACCATGCCGGCACCGCTGGCAGGCATACAGGGCAAAATGGCGACGGCAGCCGTTGGAATGTAGTAAAATTTCTTGCAATTGCCTGTTCTACGTAGTAAATTTACACCACCGATTATAGTAGCGACAGACTGGCACTTCCGGTCGGCTTCCTCCCCGCTCCGGCCCTTTTACTTTTGCGACGACACTCACTTATGGCACTTACCGATTTTGACCTGGTCCTGTTTGGCGGCAGCGGCGATTTAGCAATGCGCAAGTTGTTGCCTGCAATGTATGCGCGCGACGTCGCGAACGATTTGCCGCCGACGGCGCGCATCATCTGTGTGGGCCGCCAGGACAGCGGCCAGGATGCCTTCCTGAAAATGGTGGAAACCAACTCGCGCCCGCATATCAAGGCCAGCACCCTGAATGCCGCTACCTGGAGCAAATTCTGCGCGCGCATCGTGTATGTGTCGCTCAACGCCAGCGATGCGGCCACGTACGCGCCGCTGGTCGAAGCCCTGCGCGGCGATGCCGACCTGACCCGCGTGTACTACCTGGCGACGCCTCCGCATTTGTTCGCGCTGATCTGCGACAACCTCGAAGACAACGGCCTGGTGACGCCGAATTCGCGCGTGGTCCTGGAAAAACCGCTGGGCCGCGACCTGGCCAGCGCCAAGCAGATCAATGCCGAAGTGGGCAAGGTCTTCCAGGAATCGCAGATCTACCGTATCGACCACTACCTGGGCAAGGAAACCGTGCAGAACTTGCTGGCCCTGCGCTTCGGCAATATCCTGTTCGAACCGCTGTGGCGCCGCGAATGGATTTCCGACGTGCAGATCACCATCGCCGAAAAGCTGGGCGTGGGCAACCGCATGGGTTACTACGACACGTCGGGCGCGCTGCGCGACATGCTGCAAAACCACTTGCTGCAACTGCTGTGCATCGTCGCCATGGAACCGCCGACCTCGATCGCGCCGGACGCCGTGCGCGATGAAAAGCTGCAAGTGCTGCGCTCGCTGAAAAAATTCACGCCCACCACCCTGGCGCAAAACATCGTGCGCGGCCAGTACCGCGCCGGCCACGTCGACGGCGCCACCGTGCCGAGCTACCGCGACGAGCCGGATGCGCCGGAACATTCGCGCACCGAAACCTTCGTGGCCCTGAAGGCGGAAATCGATACCTGGCGCTGGGCCGGCGTGCCGTTCTACCTGCGCACGGGCAAGCGCATGGCCGACAGCCTGGCCGAGATCGTCGTGCGCTTCAAGCAGATCCCGCACTCGATCTTCAACCAGCCCACGTCGAGCTTCCAGCCGAACTGCCTGGTGATCCGTTTGCAGCCGGACGAAGGCTTGCGCATGAACCTGATGGCGAAAACCCCGGGCGACGGCATGCGCTTGAAACCGGCGGAACTGGAACTCGATTTCCGCGAATCGTTCAAGACCCCGCGCATGGACGCCTACGAGCGTTTGCTGCTCGACGTCCTGCGCGGCCAGCTGACCCTGTTCATGCGCGGCGACGAACTGGAAGCGGCCTGGGAATGGGTCGAGCCGATTCTCGACAACTGGGAACAGAACGACAGCGCGCCAATTCCATACACGGCAGGCACCTGGGGCCCTGCGGCCGCCAGCGCCCTGATCGGCCGCGATGGCTTGCAGTGGCGTGAAGAAGCATTACCCGAGGATTAACAGGCAAACAGGGGCCTGCCCGCAGATGGGCAGGCCTTTTACCTATTACCCCCACACTCCTGAACACCTACCAGAAGACTACCCTGATGCTGCTTGATTCCATTCGCACCCAGCTCGATTCGCTCTCCAAGTCGGAGAAAAAGGTCGCGCTGGCCGTGCTTGACCAGCCTAACCAGACGGTCAGCCAGAACATCACGGCGCTGGCGAAAAGCGCGCAGGTGTCGGAACCGACCGTGGTGCGCTTTTGCCGCACCCTGGGCTATGACGGCTGGCATGAATTCAAGCTGAAGCTGGCGCAGGGCTTGGCCCTGGCCATGCCGGGCGCGAACGAGCAGCCCGCGCAGGACGACCTGGCGGCCGACCTGGTGAATAAAATCTGCAGCCGCTCGATCAACACCCTGCTCGACCTGCGCAACAACCTGAACCCGGAAGCGATCCAGCGCGCGCTCGACATCCTGTCGCGCGCCAGCAAGATCGAATTCTATGGCCAGGGCACGTCGGGCATCGTGGCGGCCGATGCGCAGCACAAGTTCTTCCGCTCGGGCGTGCCGACAGTCGCCTACAGCGACCCGAATATCCACAGCATCGCGGCGGCCCTGCTGCGCGGCGGCGACTGCCTGGTGGCCATCTCGCAGCGCGGCAACAGCCCCGCTCTGGTTCGCTCCGTGAAACTGGCACGCCGCGGCGGCGCCGACGTCGTCGTGCTGGCCCCATCGGGCACGCCGCTGGCCGACCTGGCGACCGTGCTGATCCCGATCGACCTGGTCTTCAACACCGACCCCTACACCCCGATTTCCGCGCGCCTGGCCTACCTGGTCGTGATCGACGTGCTGGCCGTGGGCCTGGCCCTGCAGCGGGGACCTGAATTCCGCAAGAAGATGCAGAATGCGCAGAAGGCGCTGCAGGAATTCGACATGCAGTTCGATTCATTCATCGGCTGATCCCCCATCGGCGCCAGCCTCGCTGGCGCTCATCCTTTTCGCGACAGACATCAAGGCATATCGGCAGGTTTTCCGGAATAAAGAATAGGATGAGTTTTTCCACGTCCTCCTGCATTTGATACAACGACTCTCACCACGTCATTTTCAAAAAAATGCATATAGATATCTCCAGGCTCATCGTATTTTTCCACTTCCACCATTTTTTCTTTAACAATATGTTTTAGCCCATCCGGCATATCCCATCGCACCAGGACTTTCATTCCCGGATACCACACTCGCGGAATGGATGCGCAGCAAATATTGGCAAGTCCCGCCCCCCATCTGGCCATATTCCCCCCTCCGGCCCCATCCACCGATGCGGAGTAAATGAAATTCCCGGTATGATTCACAATACCCACCTGCGCCGTCGCGGTAGGACTTGAACCGGCTTCCTCAACCTGGCTGGCCTTGAACGCACAACCACTCAGCAGCAAGGCTGTGCCAAGATAAATAATCCATTTCATGATTTTCACCTTGCAGAGAATGCCACGTCGTTTTTAACTTTGCCGCCATATACGGCAATAAAAAATATAGGACAGCCCACGCGTGGATGCTTCAAGAAAAAGTGCTCGGTAGCGGTCCAGAAATGAAAATTCATCAATCATCCTATCAAGGAAGATTGGCAGGTTTTCCGGAATGAAGAATAGGATGATTTTTACTATCGCCATCCACATTTGACACAACAACTCTCACCTCGTCATTCTCAAAAAAATGCATATAGATATCTCCTGGCCTATCATATTTTTCCACTTCCACCATTTTTTCTTTAATAATATGTTTTAGTCCATCCGGCATATCCCACCGCACCCGGACCATCATCCCCGGATACCACACTCTCGGGATAGAGGCACAGCAAATTTCTGCCCCTCCCGCTCCCCACCTGGCCATATTGGCCCCTCCGGCCCCACCCACCGATGCGGAATAAATATATTTTCCCGTATGATTGACAATACCCACCTGCGCCGTCGCGGTAGGACTTGGGCCGGCTTCCTTAACTTGGCTGGCCTTGAACGCACAGCCGCTCAGCAGCAAAGCAGTGCCAAGATAAATAATCCATTTCATATTTTTCCTTTCGACTCCAGCCGCGCTGAAATTACGTCCTATGCGAGCGCATTGGTCCGCGTTGCATAGCGCTGCTGCGCCAGGTAAATCTCTTCATCGGCTTTGGCTTGCGCAATATCTTGTATCAAGTTTTCGCTCCACACGAATTCTTCGGGTGTTTCTTTCGCCTTGATGCCAGCCGTCGGCATGCGTTGCAACTCGTTTTCGTGCACGCTTTTCCGGAAGAAGCCGCTTTGCGGGTAATAGCCACGGCGCAGGATATAGCCACCGCCCTCGCGACGCGTATAGGTTTGCGTGGTGATCACCCCGCTGCGCATGTCAGCGCTGTCGGCATCCGTACGGATTGGATAGGGAGTGCCGTACTGCGCTTCCTTGACCAGTGCTTCCTCTTCCGGCGTCAATGCTTCGCCATTCTTCTGTTTCAGTTGCGCGGCTTCGGTCTTCCGGTTGAACTCATACGCGCGTTTATAAAAGCCGTCTTTAGGCGGTTTATTGGCGAACGAGGCGATCTTGGCGCGCTTGTCGTATTCCGTCACTTCGCCCGCCATATAAAAACCGGCCAGCGAATCATGTACATAGTCGTCAAAAAAACGCATCACTTCGGGCGGCAGCGGTTTGGGGTGATCGAATATATCGAGCGCAAATTCTTCCCATTTATCCAGGGGCGTGTGATTTTGCGCGCGATAGTATTGCCAGTGATTGATGCGCGCAATATCCCGGGCGCTGAACGGTTGCCCCTCATCACCATGACGGAAGGCTTTGCGCGCGCGCAGCGCTTCCAGATCGCCTGCCAGCAAGCGGTTGTAGGAACCCAGATCCTCCCGCTCCTGCGCGTTGGCCGCCTTGAAGCTGGCCGTGGCTTCCAGTGTCTTGACGCGCGCGGCGCGCCAGCGGTAATACAGCTCCATATGCTTGCTCAGCAAGGCGCCTTGCTTGTCCAGCGCGGCGGTATATGCTTCCCACGCCTTGGCAAGCTCTTGACTGACCTGGAAATCCTCCTGATCGCGAAGTTCCAGTTCGCTGAACGGTATTAAGGGCACGCCCTTGAGGCGCGCTTCCTTGAACATATGCGCGAGCGGGATTTGCGACAGCAAGGCCGCTTGTCCGCCGCGTCCCTTTCCCTGCTCGCCCGGACCATAGCCGCCTCCCACGTCCGAGTGCACGCCAGGGAAATACACTTCCTCGATTTTCCCTTTCAGGCGCGTGACAGGAAAATTCATGCGCTGCTCATGCGTGGCAATACAATGCAAGCCTGCCATGACGCAGGATGGCAACGGTTTGAGCAATTCATTGGCCCAAGCCCAATGGCCATCGAACATCGCGCCAGGCGCGATCGTGGTTTTCGCGACAGACGCCGAACTGCCCACGGTTGCCACCGTGTCGAAGACGCCAAGAAAATCGATATTGACGGGGATGCCGGCAAACTTCTGCACCTCACCTTCGCCCGGCGTGAGCAAATCGGCAAACAGCTGGCAAAACGCCACCGCCTCGGCGGCACCCCGCGAAAAACCGAACACGGACAGGGTCAGCGATGGAATATGCGGTTTCGGTTGTGCCGCCATCGTCGCTGTGAGTTTTTCAATATGCTCAGCGAACCAGTCAGAGTGGGTCATGAAACGTTCTCTGCCAGTTGAGGGATGCGGTACCTTTTTGTGGCCTACGGCATTATCATAAGCACGGGCAAGTTCGCCAGCCTTATCTGATTTATATAATGGAATTTCATCTCCATATACCGTTCGATGAATTGCATTTAAAACCTGCAACAATCCCCAGATAATGCGCGGCTGCCCTCCTTTGGCAAAAGCTTTCCCCTCATCCGATTCAGTCAATTCACCGATTTCAACAAATGGAGTTCCGACGCCAGGAATATAATTTCGAAAATATCCCGTACCCCGTTTATTCGATGGAAAACTCGAAAATAGCCGCGCCACATTGCTATGACTGGCACTATTGGCGTCGACTACAGCATTACTTATAGGAATAGGCTTCTTTGTTTTCGGGTCGAGCACGCCTGTTCTAACCCCATTCCTATCGCGTTCCAGATTATTATTGGTTCCATCAAAGAAAAGTCCAACCCTTACTGGAATACTGCACGGCGCGCTATCGTTCTTAGCACATGCTTCCTTGGTAATTTCGGATTGTTCTTTCGTCGACGGTTTTAGAAAGAAATCGACGGGAAACGGCGCGGAATTGGGAGTTTCACTGATCATAATATCAAGGAATATTGTCAGGTTTGCCGGAGTGAAGAATAGGATGAGTTTTTGCCCCCCCTCCGGCATTTGACACGACAACTCTCACCTCATCATTGGGGAAGAAATGCATATAGATATCCCCAGGCTCATCATATTTTTCCACTTCCACCATTTTTTCTTTGATAACGTCGGTACGCCCTTCAGGCATATTCCAACGCACCAAGACTTTCATTCCCGGATACCATACCCGCGGAATAGAAGCACAACAAACATCAGCTCCCCCCGCTCCCCATCTGGCCATATTGGCCCCTCCCGCTCCATCCACCGATGCGGAATAAATATACTTCCCCGTATGGTTGACAATACCCACCTGCGCCGTCGCGGTAGGACTTGGGCCGACTTGCTCAACCTGCTTGGACTTGAGGGCGCAGCCGCTCAGCAGCAAGACAGTGCCAAGATACATAATCCATTTCATGATTTTCCTTTTATAAAAGTTAGCAGTTGAAGAAACAAGGCTAGGCAGCCGAGCACGCCTGCCAGAAATCGTCGAGCAGCGTGTCGAGCTCGGACAGGTAATTTGCCCCTTGGCGCGTCCGCCGCAACTGCTGGCCAGCTATGTTACACAGTGCGTCTGAAGCCACGTCACATGTACCTTGAGCATTTTTTTTGGCTGATCACGCACGTCTGGCTTTAAGAAAACATCGACAGGGATCGTAGCCTTGAAAGGTGGTGCTTTAATCCTAAGGATTCATTTTTTAGTCGATGGATTAGCCATGTGTTGAATCGGATGATCTTTTCCATATCCTGCATCATTCGACACAACAACTCTCACCTCATCATTCTCAAAAAAGTGCATATAAATATCTCCTGGCCTACCATATTTTTCAATTTCGACCATTTTTTCCTTAATGACATCAGTGTGCCCTTCAGGCATATTCCACCGCACCAAGACATTCATTCCTGGATGCCATACGCGGGGAATCGATGCGCAGCAAATATTTGCCCCGCCAGCCCCCCATCTGGCCATATTCCCCCCTCCAGCTCCATCCACCGATGCGGAATAAATATACTTCCCCGTATGGTTGACAATACCCACCTGCGCCGCCGCGGTAGGACTTGGACCGGCTTCTTCAATCTGCCTGGCCTTGACCGCACAACCGCTCAGCAGCAAGGCAGTGCCAAGATACATAATCCATTTCACGATTTTCCTTTTATCAAAGTAAGCAGTTGAATGAACAAGGCTAGGCAGCAGAGCGCGCCTGCCAGAAATCGTCGGGCAGCGTGTCGAGCTCGGACAGATAATTCGCCCCCTGGCGCGTGCGCCGCAACAGACTGGCCATCGCAGGATGCAAGGTAAAATCATCGGCCAGCATCAAGGCCAGGGCGCTGAAATGCTGACGCTGGCCCGCCGCCTCGATGCCGCTGGCGTTTGCCACAAGCAAATGACGCACCACGCGCGCGTGGCACTCGGCCGGGGTGCCGGAATGAAACAGGTCCGGCTGCACATCATGCAGATTGGCCAGGATGGCGTCGGCCTCGGCGATATCCACCAGGGCGGCAAAGGCGGTGTCGCCGAGGGGAAATTTATCAAACTCCGCAGGGACGGGACTGGTCTGCGCCTCGCCCTGCCAACTGATCAGCGAGCCATCGCGCCGCAGTGACCACCAGCGGTAGATGGGACTCAGCAAATGCGCAGACTGCGTTGGGGTCAAAGCCGTCAGCAAGGCCGGCAATATGCGCGTATCGGCCCAGCGCACGGGCCATTCGACGGTGTCTGACGTGATGGCAATCAAATAGGGGCGCAGATGCTGCTCCAGCTGGTCGATATTGAGCGTGCTGGCGATGATGCTGAGCATGGGCTTGCCTGCGCACAGCGAAAACAGGCGCTGCAACCACTCGGCCTGCTCGCTGCTTGCCGATGGCGCCGCCATTAGATGCGGTGCGGCGCTCTTGAAGTTTTGCAGCGAGGTGTGCGCATACAGCGACTGGCGCCGCAAGCGACTCGGGTAGCGCTTGGTGAAAAATTCCTCGTCGCAGGCGCCGTCGAGCAGCACCAGCAGATGCAGGGACTGGCCGCCGTTCGCCACTACCGCGTCCGCACGCAAGGCCTGCAGTTGCTGCGCGATCAGCGCTGGAACTTCCGGGTCGGGAACATCGATGGCAAAGTACATCATGGCTCCTTTTCTAGGCTGCCGTGGGCGCGACAAACGGGCTGCCGCTACGCAACGCTGCCAGCAGACACGCTTTGCAGACGCTGGCAGGCAGCGCCGGCAATGGATAAGCGAGCCGTGTCGGACCGATAAAACTCTTCTTGCCGGCATGCACCGTGATCTTGCCCGGACACTGCACGGTGATG
>RCUP01000391.1_pt1 | contig 34698 bp, 27 predicted proteins | sample 2166341 | NCBI WGS metagenome assembly RCUP01 (sample SAMN09932325, study PRJNA488358) | compost metagenome | isolation source: compost soil in succinonitrile-enriched | place: Germany: Experimental Botanical Garden | reverse complement strand
GAAAAAAAGTGCCAGACGCAATAAAAAATCATCCGTGGAATTTAAAAGCAGTAGAACGCTCTGTGCATCAACGGATTCATGGGAATGATCCTGGTGGGGAAACATTCAATCTTATTGAAAAATTATGGTATGGAACCCCTACTTGGACTAAAGGTGCTGAAATCTCTATTGGTTCAGGTATTGGTGCAGATATGTTAACAGGAGAAGAATAATGAATTTAAAATATCCAGTTTTAATGCATACGTCCTTATTTATTAAAGGTAATTTAGAAAGTGAAGATCGAATAAGCTATATAAGCGAAAAAGCATTTGATACAGGATATTTGTCTGGTGCAATTATATTTGATTCAAGTGGTATGAAATATGAGATTACACAGACAAAAAAAATACCATTACATGAGCTAGAATTTCCAAAATTTTTCAAGATTGTTATCAAACATTTTGGTGGGCATTATTTAGCGTCAAAAAAAAATAGATCAATATGGGTTGTTTTTGAAGTAAAGCCTATCAGAAAATTTAATTTAGATGAGATTAAAAAAGAACTCACGGATTTATTTTTAAAAAATCCCAAGTGGTTTAAAAACAGTGATTTTAGTCAAGCACAGGCGATTGAACTTTTTATCAATGAAGCTAGAACTGTGAAAGAGTTGATCGAAAATATATCGGTTTGGTCGTGAAAATTTTATCTTGATTTAACAGAATGGTCGTTATGCAAAATGCTCTAATTTAAATATTTTTCGCCACCCTTAAAAACAGAAAAAAGCCAACTTTGTAACATGTCGGCTGCTTTTTTAAGCGGTTTTATCACTTCTTGTCAATAAAATGATCTATTCGAAATCTTTTACATCACACTTCTTACACTCCATCGTCATGCCCAACTTGTCTTGTTGACCTTGCTCAGTCATCACCAAAGGCGAAAAAGAAGCGCTAGCAAATATGCAAGCGTATCGCGAAAAATACGGTATCTAAAAATAAAAGGGCTTACCTCTAAAAATAGAGGTAGGCCAGTTCAATTTTACTTAGAATTGATAGTTCAAACGTAATAACACATTACGTGGTGTGCCTGGCATGCTGTCCGAACGCCAGTACTCTTTATTGGTTAGGTTATTTACCGCAAGTGTGACATTCCACGGATCTGCACTATAGCCAATTGCTGCATCGACACGATTGAAGCCTTCCATTTTTACCTGATTATTAATATTTGGATAATAAGACCCGACATAGGTCACGCCCACCTCGGTATACCACTGTTCAGTTGGTAAATAACGAACAAATAAATTACCAGTGTTCTTAGATGTATTTGCTAAATAGTTACCTTCTTGTTCAGGCTTTTGTTTGTCTTCTTTTACTTTTGCATCTGTGTAGCCATAACCACCGCGGACAAAGACATTATCTAGTACACGGCCAATAAAACTAAATTCAAGACCACGAGATTGATGCTGACCGGCCGTTGCCCATACTTCTGGTTCTTCATTAGGCTTTGGTTTATAGCGGATATTATTTTTACGAATATCAAAGACCGAAAATTGAGTATTTAAACGACTATCTAACCATTCGCTTTTTATGCCCACTTCATATTGCTCGTTATATTGAGGCTCTTTATCCATTTTTGTGACATCAGTGCTTCCAGTGACTTGGTTAACACCCATTTGTCCGCCAAATGGTGCAAAGCTCTTAGAGTAAGACGTATAAAAGCTATGTTCAGGAAGCGGTTGCCATACCAAACCCACATTTGGACTAAAGCTGCCATCTTTTACATTACGGTTTTCATTAGTTAACTTGTTGGTGGTTGAAAAATCGAAGTAATCGTAGCGGACACCCATCATCAGTTTAAGTTGGTCATTTAGACCAATTAAATCTTGAATAAACACTCCGTAAGTTGTGCCTTCATTATAGTTATGCTGTCTCATCTTTAATGGGCCATTGCCACGGCTATATTCACGTTCGCCTGTGAATGGATTGACGTAGCCGTAAATAGAACCATTCTGAGCTTCATTTGCTAAGCGTGGCTCTCGTTGTTCATATGTCCAGTCTGTACCCATCATGATTTGGTGTTCAAGCTGACCAGTTTTGAATTTGCCCTTAATATCAAATGTATTGGTGGTGGTCTTATTGCTGGTTTGCTGCCAGTAGTAAATTTGATTGATATAACCTTTTTTAGAGGTGCATTCTTTGCCTTTTAAATCTTTACCATCTAACCCACAATAAGTTCCAAAATAAAAGTGGTCAAAGTTCTGTTCTGCTTGTCGGTAACTTGCTGCCCAGTGAAAGTTCCAATCAGGCGCATATTGATAATTCACATCGGTGCGAACCACTTGCAAAATATCATCAACATAATCGCCGTCTTGGGCAAATCCCATTTTAATTGAGGTTCCCGCAGGCAAGTTTTCATATGCTGGACCACGATCAGGCACACGACCTAATTTGTCATAGGTATATTGTGTAGTCCAAGTGAGAGTACCATCATCATTTTTATAAGTGAAACTTGGTGAAAACATTTCAATTTTATTTTCAATGCCAGAGCGGAAGCTGCCTGACTCGCCATATTCTCCGGTAAGGCGCACTGCTAAATTGTCATTAATGACTTGATTGATGTCGGCAGTTGTTCCGTAGTTATCATACGAACCTGCATAAGCACCAACTGAACTTTTAGAGTCAAAATTGGCGAACTTACTCACCATATTCACAACCCCACCACCAGCGCTACGACCATATAAAACAGAAGCGGGGCCTTTTAAAATTTCAATACGCTCGATATTGGCAGTACTACGACGTACTTGACCACTTTCACGTATACCATCACGGTAAATATCGCCTGTATCAGCACCAAAACCACGAATGGTAATGCCATCACCACGCATATCGTAATTGGTAGATACCCCAGGTGTGCCTTGCAGCATAACGCTTAAATCATTTGATCCATAAATTTTATATTTCTGAACATCAATGGTATCAACGGTTTGAGGGATATCTTTTTTATCTAAGCCATTACGTGTGACATTGGCTTTGTCATAGTCGATATAGCTTTTAATTGGGTCTAACTCACTCATCGCCTCAATTTTTATGGTGGGCATGGTCGCTGCAACTTTCGAGGATGAGTTACTAGAGTCTTCAGCGTATACACCTTGAATATTCAAGATCATTAAACTGAGTAAGCTGAGCGGGAACAAACGCTTAATTTGGGGAGATGATGTAGAAATTCTTAACATAAAATAAAATCAATTAACAAAAATAAAAGTATAAATGATAATTATAATCATTTCTTTATTTAGAATAAAAGAACTATTGTCTTTAAAATTTATGAGATTGCTTTTTTAAGTCTTTATTTTGAAAGGCTGTAGTGATTGCTCAAGCTAACAAGGGGGAATATTGGTTAGCTTGAGTTATTAATTTGGATTAAGAAGATGTTTTTAGAGATGAAGGGAAATATTGGGGTTAAGCATTATTTTTGAGAATATCTAAAATATCCATTTCTGGATCATAATTCTCGTCAATCGTTTTGCAAATTGCTTGTCCAACAATCACATGCGTGCCATTAAAGGTCATGCTGGGTGCTTCATATAATTCCCAGCCGTGATTCAGTGCTTTAGTTACTCGTGCACAAAAAGCAGAGTCATCAGGGCCGGTTAAATAGCGATAAAGTTTCATCTTTAGCCTTTAAAAATAATATTTTATGGTCATAGTTTAACTGAATTTACTTGAGTTCTAGTTAAAGGAATAACAGATAACGATTTACTGAAATTAAGAAAAACGAGTGAAAAATCTCAGCTATACTCATGCTAATTTAAATTTTATGAAGAGCTTGAGCATGCGTGTACTTGTCGTCATGGATCCGATTGAAACCGTAAATCTTAAAAAGGATTCAACCATGGCAATGTTGTGGGCGGCGAGCCGTCGTGGACATGAATTGGGTTATGCATTACAACAAGATTTATATATCGATCAAGGCAAGGCTTACGGTCTAATCTCGCCATTAAAAGTATTTGAAGATTACAATCATTATTACGAATTGGGCGAAAAGAAAAAAGAATCTATCGCTGCTTATGATGTGGTGTTGATGCGTAAAGATCCACCGTTTGATATGAACTTTGTCTATACGACTTACGTGCTTGAGCAAGCTGAACGTGAAGGTTCATGGATTATTAATAAACCTCAGTCATTGCGTGATTGCAATGAAAAGCTATTTGCAACGCAATTCCCAGAGCTGCAAGTGCCTACACTTGTAACATCACAGCAAAGTTTAATTCGTGAATTTCTTAAAGAACATGGCGATGTCATTGTGAAACCACTTGATGGTATGGGTGGTACGGGAATTTTCCGCTTATATCAAGATGGTGTAAACATTGGTTCAACGTTGGAAATGCTGACAGAGTTAGGTACTCGTCCAATTATGGCTCAACGTTATATTCCTGAGATTGTAGAAGGGGATAAGCGTATTTTGATGGTAAATGGTGAACCTATTCCTTACTGTCTAGCTCGCATTCCACAAAATGGTGAAGTGCGTGGTAACTTAGCGGCAGGTGGCTTAGGTCAAGCACGTCCGCTCACTGAAAACGATAAGCTGATCGCAGCCAAAATTGGTCCTTTCTTGCGCGAAAAAGGTTTGGTTTTTGTTGGTTTAGATGTAATTGGCAATTATGTCACTGAAATTAATGTCACCAGCCCAACATGTATTCGTGAAATTGATGCTCAATTTGGTACATCAATTGCCGATGATCTATTTGATGTATTAGAAGCTGGTCGTACGGCTTAATTATTTATTTCAGGTGATTTTCAGCGGTATTTATGGGAAATCACCTGAAAATATATGAATTAATAAAATCACAATATGAAATACGCTAGTGCTTTGTAGGCATATTTTCAAAAAAGCACATCTTTCTGTTATAAACGAGTGAAATTAGCTTTTCGTTAATGAAGCTTTAGGATTAAAATAAACGGCTACAAAAATAGATGACAATTTCCATTGTTTTTTGAGTTGAAGAATTAGACCGTGACCGATTCACAGCAAAGCAAACCCAAACATGTCATGATGATGGCTGCCGGTACAGGTGGACATGTTTTTCCAGCCCTCGCCGTAGCCAAACAACTTCAACAACAAGGTTGTCAGGTTTCATGGTTAGCCACGCCAACAGGTATGGAAAATCGTTTATTAAAAGATCAAAATATTCCAATTTATCAAATTGATATTCAAGGTGTTCGTGGGAACGGTGTGATCCGTAAACTTGCTGCGCCTTTTAAAATTTTAAAAGCGACTTTAAGCGCAATGCGCTATATGAAACAGCTTAAAGTTGATGCTGTGGCTGGATTTGGCGGTTATGTTGCAGGGCCTGGTGGTTTAGCAGCACGATTGTTAGGTATTCCAGTACTTATTCACGAGCAAAATGCGGTTGCTGGTTTTACCAATGCACAGTTAGCGCACGTTGCTAAAGTCGTGTGTGAAGCATTTCCAAATACTTTTCCTGTTAGCGAAAAAGTTGTTACAACCGGAAATCCGGTACGTCGTGAAATCACCGATATTTTAAGCTCTAAGTGGCGTTATGATGCGCGTGAGCAAGCGGGACAACCTTTAAATATTTTAATTGTTGGCGGTTCTTTAGGTGCAAAAGCGCTTAATGAACATTTACCGCCAGCGCTCAAAAAAATACAAGTTCCACTCAATATTTTTCATCAAAGTGGTCAACAACAAGTTGAAGCAACTCAAGCACTTTATGCAGATGCACCAGCCAACTTAAAGGTGCAGGTTTTGCCGTTTATTGAAGATATGGCAAAGGCTTATAGTGAAGCTGATTTAATTATTTGCCGAGCTGGAGCATTAACGGTGACGGAAGTTGCAACAGCAGGTGTTGCAGCAGTTTTTGTACCACTTCCGATAGCAGTTGATGATCACCAAACTGCAAATGCCAAATTTCTGGCTGATATCGGCGCTGCAAAAATTTGCCAGCAATCGACTATGACACCAGATGTTTTAAATGAATTGTTCACTTCGCTGATGAACCGCCAATTACTTACAGAAATGGCAGTGAAAGCGCGTCAACATGCCCAACCAAATGCGACTCAGCATGTGGTTGATCTTATCCAAAAAATGTAATCGGATTTACTATGTCTCCATCAACAGCTGCGAACCAAGCAAAAAAACTGATTAAAGTGCCTGAAATGCGCCGTATCAAACACATTCATTTTGTGGGGATCGGTGGTGCTGGGATGTGTGGCATTGCAGAGGTATTGGGTAACCAAGGTTATAAAATTTCTGGTTCAGACATTAAAGCATCTAAGACTACAGAACAATTAGAGCAAAATGGCATCAAGGTTTATATCGGCCATCAAGCGGAAAATATTAAAAATGCCAATGTGCTTGTAGTTTCTACAGCGATTGATCCAGAAAATCCGGAAATTAAAGCAGCGATTGAACAACGTACTCCAATCGTACGCCGTGCAGAGATGCTAGGTGAGCTTATGCGTTACCGTCATGGTATTGCTGTAGCTGGTACGCATGGTAAAACCACAACGACTAGTCTTTTAACTACCATGTTGGCTGAAGAAAATCTTGACCCAACTTATGTTATTGGTGGTTTGCTTAATAGCACAGGTGTAAATGCTGCACTTGGTGAAAGTCGCTTCATCGTAGCGGAAGCTGATGAGTCAGATGCGTCTTTCCTTTATTTGCAACCTATGGCAGCCATTGTAACGAACATTGATGCTGACCATATGGATACCTATGAAGGTAGCTTTGATAAATTAAAAGATACGTTCGTACAATTCCTTCATAACTTACCATTTTATGGTTTGGCTGTAGTTTGTGGTGATGACGCCAACATTCGTGAAATCATGCCGCGTGTAGGCCGTCCAGTTATTACTTATGGTTTTAATGAAGATAACGACATTCGCGCAATTGATGTTGAACAAGATGGCATGCGTTCACACTTCACGGTGTTACGTAAAGGTCGTGAGCCGCTACGTTTAACCATCAACCAACCGGGTATGCATAATATTTTGAATGCTTTGGCTGCTATTGGCGTTGCGACTGACGAAGGCGTTTCTGATGGAGCGATTAGTCGTGCTTTAGACGGATTTAGTGGTGTTGGTCGTCGCTTCCAAGTACAAGGTGAATTCGAACTTGCCGATGGTAACGTTAAGCTAGTTGATGACTATGGACACCATCCGAAAGAAGTAGAAGCGACTATTAAAGCTGCTCGCCAGAGCCATCCAGATCGTCGTTTGGTTATGTTATTCCAGCCACACCGTTATTCTCGTACCCGCGATTGTTTTGATGACTTTATTGAAGTGCTTTCTCAAGTCGATCAATTATTATTACTGGAAGTTTATCCTGCTGGTGAGAAGCCTATTGTAGGTGCAGACAGTCGTACTTTGGCGCGTAGTATCCGTTTACGTGGACAGGTGGAACCGATTTTGGTCGATCCGGTTGAAGGTAATTTGCAAAACATCATGCAAAATGTGTTACAACCAAATGACTTGTTATTAACGCAGGGTGCGGGTAACGTTGGAGCAATTTCAGTAGAACTTGCACAACACCATTTGTATGTGAAATAAACAAAAATATTGAATTATCGGGTTAAGGATTTAAACGTGTCAAATGCTACAAAATTCGGCAAAGTTGCCGTGCTATTTGGTGGGAAATCGGCTGAGCGTGCTGTGTCTTTAGATAGTGGTCAGGCAGTTCTGGATGCTTTGTTACGTTCAGGTGTTCAGGCTGAAGCATTTGATCCGCAAGACCGCAGTGTGACTGAACTTGTAAATTATGATCGTGCATTTATTGTATTGCATGGTCGTGGCGGTGAAGATGGCCAGATTCAAGGTGTACTTGAATGGTTAAATCTGCCTTACACAGGAACAGGTGTACAAGGTTCTGCTATTGGCATGGATAAAGTCAAAACCAAGCAAATCTGGCAAGGTAGCGATTTACCTACAGCGCCATATCGCATTATTACTAAAGAGACAGATTTAGATGCGGTTATTGCTGAGCTAGGCTTGCCTGTCATTATCAAACCTGTACATGAAGGCTCAAGTGTGGGCATGAGTAAGGTTGAGAAAGCAGAAGACTTTGCTGCTGCAATTGAAAAAGCGACTCAGCACGATGCTGTTGTGATGGCAGAAAAATGGATCACAGGTCGTGAATTCACAATCTCGTTCTTAAATGGACAGCCTTTGCCGGTTATTCGTTTACAACCACCAGCAGACGTTGCTTTTTATGACTATGAAGCAAAATATGAACGTAATGATGTTGAGTACGGTATTCCTTGTGGTTTAAGTGAGACAGAAGAGAAAAACCTACAAGCATTGTGCTTGCGTGCTTTTCAAGCAGTTGGTGCCGAAGGCTGGGGCCGTATTGATGCGATGCAGGATGAGCAGGGTAATTTCTGGCTTTTAGAGGTAAACACTGTGCCAGGTATGACCAGCCATTCTTTAGTTCCAAAAGCTGCTCAAGCTGTTGGCTATAGTTTTGATGAATTGTGTGTTGCCATTCTTGAGCAAACATTGGAAGGTACGGCTTAAATATGGCACAACTTCCGGCTTCCATGCGCCGTAAACGTGCGGCCATCACCTCTATTCATGATAAACCGCCTACACGTAAGCAGAAGCTTGCGAATGCTGGTGGATGGGTGCTGTTGGTTATTGCTTTTGTAGTGCTGGCAGTCGGAATTTATGGGCTATATAAAGTTATTACAGATGCAAAAGTTGCAAAGCTAGAGGTTGTGGGATCGACGTCTTCAGTTGAAACACAACAAGTGATGCAGCATGTTGCTCCAATTATAAAAGCGAATTATTTCACATCTGATTTAGAACAGATTCGTGATAAAACATTAGAAATTTCATGGGTAGACCGAGTTGTCGTATCTCGTGCCTGGCCCAATGGTATTCGTGTTCGTGTCATGCCTCGACATGCCATCGCCCGTTGGGGAACAGGTCGCTTGTTAAGCGATGGAGGCGATGTATTTAGTGAGGCAGAGCCGACAATTCACCCTGAGCTTCCGTTACTACATGGTCCGGTAAGCCAGTCGAAAATGATGATGCGACGCTATAATGAAATCAATCAATTATTCCATCCCGCCAATTTGCGCCTAAAAGAGTTATATCTGACGGAGCGAATGACTTGGTTTATGCAGTTTGATACAGGTTTACGAATTATCGTTGACCAAGATCAAACAATGAATAAGTTGCAACGTTTAAGTCATCTGGCACAATCTGACTTAAAACCGGTGTGGTCGAAAATCTCAGCCATTGATTTGCGATATCGTAATGGATTATCTATTCAATGGAAGAACGCAACACCACCTAAAATTGTGAATGGTCAGTTTGTTGTAACGATTGATGACACAAGCATTGCAGGTGGAACAAAAGCAAAGCCATAATACGTGGCTTTAAAATAGGCAATTTGCCTGGTATTAAACAACAAAGAAATGGTATGAGTGATGAATGAAGCTGTTCCCTCAGTTGTTGCGATTGACATTGGGACGCATAAAGTTTCAGTTTTGATTGGAAAAATTCATGCGCCGGATAACATTCAAGTTATCGGTATGGCAACTGCTCGCAATCGAGGCATGAATAAAGGAAAAATCGTCAGCCTCGATAAAGTCATCGCTGCGATTAAAAATGCTGTTGCTGAAGCGGAAAATATGGCCGAATGTCGCATTCATAGCGCATGGGTATCGATTCCGAGTACCGAGTTGCAAAGTTTTTATGCCTCTGGCCGCACACCAGTTGCTAATCCAGCACATGTTATTACAACAAATGAAGTCGTGCGCGCGTTAGAATTGGCAAAAGCAAGTCATGTGACTTCTGATTACTATTTAGCAAGTGCAGTGCCGTTAGGCTTTGAATTGGGTGATTCTGCTGAATGGGTGCAGAATCCAATTAACATGACTGCCCATAGTATGACAGGACATTATCAGCTCATGATGATGCCTATAGCGACTATGCAAAACCTTGATCGCGCCATGAAAGGTGCAAATATCGGGGTTGAAAAAATGGTGGTATCTTGCTTGGCAACCGCCGAGGCAAGTTTGCTTAAAGATGAAAAAGAATATGGTGTTTGTCTGGTCGATGTTGGCGCAGGCATTACCAATCTTGCAGTTTATCTAGATGGACGTTTGGCTCTGGCACGTACATTGCAGCGCGGTGGTGAGCACGTTACGCGTGATATTGCTGCTGTATTGCAAACCACGACGGAAGAAGCTGAACGCATTAAAATTCTGTATGGTTGTGTTGATTTAAGTGCGGTTAAGCCAGATCACATGATTCAGGTAGAAGGAATTGATGGCCCTCAAACCATTAGTCGAATTGAGTTGTCAGAAATTATTATTGCCCGTTATGAAGAGATCTTTAGCCAGATTCGCGATGAACTCGAAAACAGCGGTGCAATTCATGGTTTATACCATGGTGTAGTGCTGACAGGTGATGCTTGTCAAATCGAAGGTATGGTGAGTTTAGCTCGCCGTATGTTGGGGGTATCTGCACATTTGGGCAATCCACCGTTACAGGTTTATGCTGATGATCAGCATCAAGCCGCGTTACGTCGTTCGATGTATGCAACAGCAGCTGGTTTGCTCATGTTTAGTCAAAGTGAGTTGCAAGAAGCTGTTGAAGAGCCTGAAGAGGCAAATGACCGTTCGGTATGGGAACGAATGGTAAATGGCTGGAATGCGTTTAATAGCAAGCTAAAAGCCATTTTTTAGGATGTATGGATTTATTGGTAGAATTGTTAGGAAGTTGTAAGAGAAAACCACTGTACTTGACAAGGTTTGTATTGCACAGCATTCTTAAAATTAGTTATTTTTGAAAATCAAGGCAGTATACGGGCTGAAGTGACTGCCATAATGTATTAGGAACCCTAAAGGTCATGGCCTCATTTGAATTTATAGAAGATGAACTAAACGATGGCAACGGTCAAGCCCGTTTCACTGTATTTGGTGTAGGTGGTGGTGGCGGTAATGCCGTTCAACATATGGTGCAGTCTGATATTCAAGGTGTTAAATTCGTTTGTGCCAATACAGACAAACAAGCACTGGACTGTATGAATGCACCTTTCAAAATTCAGTTAGGCGAGCAAAGTACACGTGGTCTAGGTGCTGGTGCTAACCCTGAAGTAGGGCAAGTTGCAGCAGAAGAAAGCCGTGAAATTATTCGTCACCATCTTGAAGGTACGGATATGGTATTCGTTACCGCTGGTATGGGTGGTGGTACGGGTACAGGCGCGGCACCTGTCGTGGCTGAAGTTGCCAAAGAAATGGGTATTTTGACTGTTGGTGTTGTGACAACCCCATTTAACTTTGAAGGCCGTCGCCGTTTAAAGTCTGCTGAACGTGGTATTGAAGCGCTTGAAGCACATGTTGATTCATTGATTATTATCCCTAACCAGCGCTTACTCAGCGTATATGGCGATATTTCAATGAAAGATGCTTATAAAAAAGCGGATGATGTATTGTTGAATGCTGTACGTAGTATCTTTGACCTTGTTGTAAACCGTGGTCACATTAACCTTGACTTCGCCGATTTGAAAACTGCCATGAGTACACGTGGTTATGCCATGATGGGTGCTGGTTTAGGCCGTGGTGAAGATCGTGCACGTCAAGCTGCTGAGCAGGCTATCCGTAGTCCATTGCTTGATAACGTAAATATTATTAATGCTAAAGGTGTGTTGATTAACATTACTGGCGGTGATGATATTACTTTACGCGAAACTGAAATCATTACTGATGTCGTGAACCAGATTGTTGACCTTGATGAAGGTGAAATCTTCTACGGTACTGTATTTGATCCAGATGCGCGTGATGAATTACGTGTAACAGTGATTGCAACTGGTTTAACTCGTAATGCAGCAGATGCGGAACCGAGAAAACGCAATACGGTAAGTCATGCATCGACTCAATCAGCTCAATCTGTTGATGAAGATGATGTTCCTGCTATTAATAAGCGTCAAAATGCAGACAATGAAGTGAGTAGTACTGCAAGTTCTTCTCCGCGTTCTTCTCCGATGAGCATTCAAGATTACTTGAAAAATCAGCAACGTAAGTAAAATATTATTAAATTAAAAAAAAGGCAGTCTTTAATCACTGCCTTTTTTTGTTTTTGATCAATGACTAAATATGCTAACGTATAGCGGTTTTAAAAAAGAAGTTACAAAGCATGGTGAAACAACGTACTCTCAATCGTGTGGTAAAAGCGAGTGGAATAGGTCTTCATAGCGGTCAAAAAGTGATGATCAATTTCATTCCACATACCGTGGATGGAGGTATTGTATTTCGTCGTATCGATTTAGATCCACCTGTGGAAATCCATGCGAATGCTTTGCTGATTCAAGAAGCTTTCATGTGCTCCAATTTAGTAATTGGAGATATAAAAGTTGGAACGATTGAGCATGTGATGAGCGCAATTGCAGGTTTGGGAATTGATAACCTTATTGTTGAGGTATCTGCGTCCGAAGTTCCGATTATGGATGGAAGTGCCGGCCCATTTATTTACCTGTTAATGCAAGGTGGATTGCGTGAGCTGGATGCGCCGAAAAAATTTATAAGAATATTAAAACCAGTTGAAGCATTAATAGATGATAAAAAAGCAATTTTTAGACCGCATAATGGTTTTCAATTAAATTTTACGATTGATTTTGACCATCCGGCATTTGCTAAAGAATATCAATCTGCGACTATCGACTTTTCTACTGAAACTTTTGTATATGAAGTTAGTGAAGCTCGTACTTTTGGTTTTATGAAAGATCTGGACTATCTCAAAGCAAATAACTTAGCTTTAGGTGCAAGTTTAGATAATGCGATTGGTGTAGATGACACGGGCGTTGTTAACGAAGAAGGCTTACGTTTCGCCGATGAATTTGTGAGACATAAGATTTTAGATGCAGTAGGTGATTTGTATTTGCTTGGTCATCAAATTATTGCCAAGTTCGATGGCTATAAATCGGGACATGCTTTAAATAATCAGTTGTTACGCAATGTTCAAAGTGATCCGAGTAATTATGAAATTGTAACATTTGATGACGAGAATGAATGTCCAATTCCATATGTGAGTGTGACATAAGTCATTGTCTTTATTTGGTCATGTTATAATGTAACATTTTAAAGTGTGAATTTTGTCACATAAATATGGCTGAACTTTTCATTAAATATATAGCTCGTCATTTTTTATTGCTTGCCAAACGTAGTAAAGCTTGGCTAAGCTTAGGGTCGCTCACAAAGTCGGCTGCACTGCGTAACATTTCTTGTGTTTCCGGGGGAATGGGTTTAGATGGCTCAGATGAGGGTGGATTTGGAATGTTTTTATTTCTCAAGCGAACCTGAATTCTTTGTAGGTCTTTTAACCCTTCAAGTTGAGATAATTTAGATACATATTGGTTCTGTAAATAACTGAGTTGACTAATCATCGCCTGATTTTCACCAGTAATGATCAAAGAACCATTTTGATAACACACGACCTGCCATTGTTCCGGTTGGGGCAATAAGGGTTGGATAATTTTCGTAAGTCTTTGCCATTGCGCGACTTGCGTTGTTAGAAACGTAAGGTTTCCTGTTTTTATGTGTTTTCCGGATTGTTGAAAAACGTTATCGGGTTTAGACATGGGTCATTCTCGGATAGATTCTTGTCTTCATCTTAAGCGTTCATTTCAATCGATATCAAGGAAGAGATCATAAGGAACTTAAGTAAGAACAGTTTCAAGAGGTTTTTATGCACACGCGTCGTATTTTATTAGCGTTTTCACTTGCCGCTTCGGCAGCATCAGTTGCTTTTGCAGATTATCAAACAATTAACCAATCTACTGATTCAGATCGATTGGAACAACTATCAAAAACATTATCTCAAGGTTCATACACTCATCCTGATGATTTAGATCTTCCAGCGAGTGCGAAAGTTTCAGTGACCTTACGCCAAAAAACGGTTGAACTCAACAATGAGTCACTCGCTAAAAAATATGGCAATACGAGCGCAAAGAACTCTTTTAATGCCTCTTCTTCAAATGCTTACTCTTGGTTAATTTCTCATCCTCTTCCTGATACTGTGCGAGTTTCTTCGAACTTTGGTGGTCGTACGATGGGTGGCCGTGCCGAACATCATGGTGGATTGGATATGGCTGCTCCAAGTGGTACGCCAATTTATGCTACAGGCCCGGGTATTGTAACCAAATCTGGTTGGGGTACTGGCTATGGTCAATATGTTGAAATTAACCATGGTAATGGCTATTTAACACGTTATGCTCATGCTTCGCGTTTAATGGTACGTGTAGGTGAACAAGTCTCTGCAGGTGAACATATTGCCAATGTAGGTTGCACTGGTCGCTGTACTGGTCCACATTTGCACTATGAAGTAGTAAAAGATGGTCAACGTAAGAATCCAACAACTTACTTGGCGATGCTTCCTTAAAAGCATAGTGAAAAAGGTTAAGGTTATTGAATTTATGAATCTGAAATTAACGTAAACCTTTTTTAACGTAAAGATTGTATAAAAAAACGCCATTATTGGCGTTTTTTTGTTATTTTGTTTAATGCTCGGTCAATGACTATTCATTCAGAAAATAATAGGCCCCCCTCACATTCACCCATGGCAATAACTAGAGAGGGGTAAAACGTGGTAAAAATACAAAGTAGATTAAAGGACAAGGAACAGGTGAATTATGGCGTTTTACGGTGACTCCGATGCACAAGAAACCCAAGAGTGGCAAGATGCATTCGATTCAGTTTTACAACATATGGGAACTGAGCGCGCGGCATTCTTATTGGAAAAACTTTACCAACAAGCAATTGCCAAGCATGTTCCCATTCAACGTCTCAATACACCTTACTTAAATACAATTTCTGTTGAAGAACAACCTGCAATGCCAGGCGACCAAGATATGGAACGCCGTATTCGTGCATTGATTCGTTGGAATGCCTTAGCAATGGTACTTCGCGCGAATAAAACAGGCGATGATTTAGGTGGACACTTGGCGAGCTTCGCATCAAGTGCAACATTATATGACGTAGGTTTTAACCATTTCTTCCGCGCAAACAGCGATAACTTTGGCGGAGATATGATTTATTACCAAGGACATTGTGCTCCTGGTATTTATGCTCGTTCATTCCTTGAAGGGCGTTTGACTGAAGAACAGTTAAGTAATTTCCGCCGTGAAGTTGGCGGTAACGGTTTACCAAGCTATCCACATCCATATTTAATGCCGGACTATTGGCAATTCCCAACTGTATCAATGGGTCTTGGTCCAATCATGTCGATTTATCAAGCGCACATTCAAAAATATTTGATGAATCGTGGCTTGATCAAAGAAGAAAATCGTAAAGTCTGGGCATATCTTGGCGATGGCGAGATGGATGAGCCAGAAAGTACTGGTGCAATTTCACTTGCTGGTCGTGAAAAACTTGATAACCTAATTTGGGTGGTTAACTGTAACTTACAGCGTCTAGATGGCCCTGTACGTGGTAACGGTAAAATCATTCAAGAATTAGAATCTTTATTCCGTGGTGCGGGCTGGCGTGTCATTAAAGTAGTATGGGGTCGTCATTGGGATCCGCTACTTGCAAAAGACAGCACAGGCGCTTTAAAAGCGGTAATGGGAGAAACAGTTGATGGTGAATACCAGCGCTATCAAGTGAAAGGTGGTGCATATACACGTGAGAAATTCTTTGGCAAGTACCCAGAAGCTGCGGAACTTGTAAAAGATTTAAGCGATGAAGACATCGATAATCTCAACCGTGGTGGTCATGACCCGTACAAAGTTTTTGCTGCCTATGCAGAAGCAATGACAGCCAAAGGTCAACCAACAGTTATTCTTGCGAAAACTGTTAAAGGTTACGGTTTGTCTGAAGAAATTGAAGCGGTGAATAAGACTCACCAAATCAAAAAAATGCAGATCGATTCTTTAAAATATGTACGTGACCGTTTCAACCTGCCATTTACAGATGATAAATTAGAAGAGCTTCCATTCTATCGCCCAAGTGAAAACTCTCCTGAAATGAAGTATATGAAGGCACGTCGTGAAGCTTTAGGTGGCTATTTACCTGCACGTCGTAAAGAGAGTGAAATTTTAGCGATTCCTGAATTATCTGTATTTGATGCAGTATTAAAAGGTTCTGCAGGCAAAGAACAATCAACTACCATGGTGATGGTGCGTTTAATTGCTTCTTTACTTAAAGAAAAAGCAATTAAAGACCGCGTAGTGCCAATCGTTCCAGATGAAGCGCGTACTTTTGGTCTAGAAGGTATGTTCCGTCAGCTTGGTATTTATGCCGCTCACGGTCAAAAATATACCCCAGAAGACCAAGAACAGTTAATGCATTACCGAGAAGCAAGTGACGGTCACATGCTTCAAGAAGGGATTAACGAAGCTGGTGCGATGAGCGCATGGGCTGCGTTGGCAACAAGTTATTCAACGAATAACTTGCCAATGATTCCAATGTACATGTACTACTCAATGTTTGGTTTCCAACGTATTGGCGACATCGCATGGGCTGCTGGTGATGCACAGGCACAAGGTTTCTTGTTAGGGGCTACTGCTGGTCGTACCACATTGAACGGTGAAGGTTTACAGCACCAAGATGGTCATTCACATATCTTGGCGAACACGATTCCAAACTGTGTATCTTATGATCCATGTTTTGGTTATGAGTTAGCTGTAATCGTACATGATGGTTTACAACGTATGTATGTGAACCAAGAGCGTGTGTTCTATTACCTAACTGTAATGAACGAAAACTACGAGCATCCTGCAATGCCTGAAGGCGCTGAGGAAGGCATTAAACGTGGTATGTACTTGTTCGAAAAAGATGAAAAAGCAACTGTCCAATTGATGGGTTCAGGTGTAATTCTTCGTGAAGTGATCAAAGCTGCGAAAATCTTACGTGATGAATACCAAATCCATTCAAACGTTTGGAGTGTAACAAGCTTCAATGAGTTGTCGCGTGATGGTATGGCATGTGAAGAATACAACCGTTTACACCCACTTACTGAAGAAGTGAAAGAGTCTTGGGTGTCTAAACAATTACGCGGTACAGAAGGTATCGTTGTTTCAGCAACAGATCATATGCGTGCTTATAGCGAACAAATCCGTGCTTATCTTCCAGATGGTCGCCCATTTGTTGCGTTGGGTACAGATGGTTATGGTCGCTCAGATACACGTGCTAACTTGCGTAGTTTCTTTGGTGTTGATGCTGCACATATCGTTGTTGCTACTTTGAAAAAATTAGCTGACGAAGGTGAAGTAGATGCACGTTTAGTTAAAGATGCAATTTCTAACTTTGAGTTAGATACTGATCGTCCAGTGGCATGGGCTCCACAAGCACATCCAGAAGTTCAACCAGTTGCTGAATACCATGAAGCGCAAACAGGTGAGGGGAACTAAGCATGCAAATTAAGACCCCTGATATTGGCGTAGATAAAGCAGTTGTTGCTGAAATTTTGGTAAAAGTTGGCGATAGCATTGCTGAAAATGACAGCCTTGTTTTGCTTGAGTCAGATAAAGCCTCTGTTGAAGTGCCTAGCACTTCAGCAGGTGTCGTAAAAAGCATCCTAATCAAAGAAGGCGATAGCGTAACTGAAGGTACGGTATTGTTTGAACTTGAAGCTGAGGGTGCTGCACCTGTAGCTCAAGCAGAAGAAGTTGTAAAACCTGCACCAGCAGCTGAACAATCAGCAGCACCGGCAGCGGTACAACAGGCTTCAACTGCTGCACAACCAGCAGCGGCAACCACTAGCCAAGTGGTTGAAGTTCAAGTTCCCGATATTGGTGTTGAAAAAGCACTAGTTGGTGAAATTTTAGTAAAAGTTGGTGAGCAAATCGATGTTGAACAAAGCATCGTTGTGGTTGAATCTGACAAAGCAACTGTAGAAGTACCAAGCAGTGTTGCTGGTACTGTAGAAAGCATTCAAGTTAAAGAAGGCGATACAGTTAAAGAAGGTGTTGTGCTCATTAAAGTGAAAACAACGTCTGCATCAAGTGCGCCAGTTGAAGCTCCTGCTTCTACAGCAGCTCCAGCGGCAGCGCCTGCACCAGTTCAACAAGAAACTGTAGCTGCGGCTGCTACTCAATCTGGACCAGTTGATATTAACGTTCCTGATTTGGGCGTAGACAAAGCAGTTGTTGCTGAAATTTTGGTACAAGTTGGCGATAAAGTTGATGTAGACCAAAGCCTTGTTGTTGTTGAGTCTGATAAAGCAACTGTAGAAGTTCCAAGTACTGTTGCTGGCGTTGTGAAAGCGATTCACTTGCAAGCAGGTCAACAAGTTTCACAAGGTATTTTGCTTGCAACAATTGAAGCGGAAGGCCAAGCACCTGCGGCAGCTCCAGCGCCACAAGCAGAAGTAGCGGCTCCGGCAGCACAAGCTTCAGCACCTAAAGCGGCAGCTCCTGCTCCGACTCAGTCAGCACCTGTGGCTGCTTCTGGTACTGATAAGTTAACGAAAGAGCAAGAAGCCGAAAACGCTAAAGTTTATGCTGGCCCTGCTGTTCGTAAGCTTGCTCGTGAACTTGGTGTGGTTTTATCACAAGTTAAAACTTCTGGTGAACATGGTCGTGTGATTAAAGAAGATATCTTTGCTTATGTGAAGACTCGTTTAACTGCACCACAAGCGGCTCCAGTGGCTGCGGCTGCACCAGCAGTTTCGGGTTTGCCAAAGCTTCCTGACTTCACTGCGTTTGGTGGCGTGGAAGAAAAAGTACTGACGCGTTTGCAGCAAGTATCAATTCCGCAATTGTCATTGAACAACTTTATTCCGCAAGTCACCCAGTTTGATTTGGCTGACATTACTGAGTTAGAAGATTGGCGTAATGAACTGAAAGGCAACTTCAAAAAAGAAGGTATCAGCCTGACGATTATGGCATTCATTATCAAAGCGGTTGCGTATTTGTTGAAAGAAGAGCGTGAGTTCGCAGGTCATCTATCTGATGACGGTAAATCAGTGCTCTTGCGCAATGAAATCCATATGGGAATTGCGGTAGCAACACCTGATGGTTTAACTGTGCCAGTACTTCGTAATCCTGACCAAAAATCAATTAAGCAAATTGCAGTTGAATTGGGTGTGTTAGGTCAAAAAGCACGTGATAAGAAATTAACACCGAAAGACTTGCAAGGTGCGAATTTCACCATTTCAAGTTTAGGCGCAATTGGTGGTACAGCATTTACACCACTTGTAAACTGGCCGCAAGTTGCGATTTTGGGTATTTCACCTGCAACGATGCAACCAGTTTGGAATGGTAAAGACTTTGACCCACGCTTAATGTTGCCGTTGTCATTATCTTATGATCACCGTGTAATTAATGGTGCAGATGCTGCTCGCTTTACCAATAAACTTACGAAACTTCTTAAAGATATTCGTACTTTATTAATCTAATATTTTGAAATGAATCATTAAAACCTCGCTTCGGCGGGGTTTTTATTTTGATATTTAATTTAATTGGTTTTAGGTTAATCTAAAGATTAGATATGAATTATCGAGAGAGAGGAGAAATTTCTCGTTATTAGGTAAAGGAGAAATAATAAATGGCGGGTTTTTTAAAAATCATGGTACCAATCCTATTGATTGTATTTTTATTAATGGGGGTATGGGTCAGTGTTTTACACTTTCCTTGGGAATGGATGACTTACGTTGCAATGGGGTTGGAAGTATTTGTAGCAATGCTTATTTTGCCGTTTGAATTTCAGTCACAGCACATAGCAGGCATTAACAATTTGGGGTTTATTAACTTAAGTATTTGTTTAGCCTTGCTATTGGGCTTAGGTCGGTTGTTGGTGTGGGCATGGATAAAATTTTTTGTTTGAAAAATAGAACTGCTCGAATATAATAAGCACATACTTCATTGGGGAGTAGCCGCTATTCATTTCTAAATGAATAGGTGATGATCAACATAATTGTTCAACAGAACATGGTCATCATAGCTTAAACGTCTCATCGTTTCCGAGTTGGCAAGACCTTTGATTTACCACTCTGCAGATATTTGGCTAGCAGGAGGGGTAGGTCATGGGCATTTATGCTAGCCAGAGAAACGATATGCAAGAATTTCTGATTTCTACCTCAATTGTTGCCCTAGCTGAAATGGGCGATAAAACTCAATTACTCGCCCTTTTATTGTCTGCACGTTTCCGTAAGCCAATCCCTATTCTCATTGCAATTCTGTTAGCAACTTTAATTAACCATGGTATCTCTGCTGTGCTTGGACAGTGGATTACGACGGTCTTGAGCCCTGAAATATTAGTTTGGGTTCTTGCGGGTGGTTTTATTGGTATGGCGTTCTGGATGCTTATTCCAGATAAGTTAGATGATGAAACAGATAGCATTAATAGATGGCAAAAATTTGGTGTTTTTGGCGCAACCTTTATCTTGTTTTTCTTGGCTGAAATTGGCGATAAAACGCAGATTGCAACAGTGGCCTTAGCTGCTCGTTACGACAGTATTTTCTGGGTTATGCTGGGTACAACTTTAGGTATGATGATTGCCAATGCACCAGCTGTATTTATTGGTAATAAATTAGCTGAACGTTTATCTATCTCACTCATTCATAAAATTGGTGCGGCTATTTTCTTAATTGTAGGTGTCTCTACTTTAGTGCAGTATTATTTCTTCTAAAACATTTAAAGCTGCCATAAAAAACGCACTCAATTCGAGTGCGTTTTTTTGTAGGTCGTTTTAGTAGTTAAATTTCACTGTAAAGTTAATTTGGCGTGGGTTGCCGAGCGTCACTAAATTCTCATTCAGCGCACCTGCATAGTAATCTTTATCAAATAGATTGCGGATAGCAAGTTGAGCGCCCCAATGCCCAGCGTCATAGCCAACTTCAGTGTCAAAGACTGTATAGCCTGGAACATGAACATCTAAGCCATCGACAGTTTTATACGTTTCACCGCGGAACCCGCCGCCTACATACCAACCAAGTTTTGATGCAGGGTCAAATTTATAGCGTGCTGACAAGCTATATGCATGCTCAGGAATATTGTCGAGTGCTTTTCCTACATTACTCGTGTTTGCATCTTTACTAATTTCCGCATCAATTGTGTAGGTATATGCAGCCGTTAATTTTAAGCCTTCTAAAATTTCTGCGCTGAGTTCAGTTTCAATACCACGTGTTAACTGTTCGCCACGCTGAACTTTCTCACTCGTATTGATTGAATCATTGACTACAACATTCTGACGTTTTAAATCATACCAAGCGATAGCGCCTTGAATTCGTTGATCAGGACTTTGTAATTTCATTCCGACTTCAACCTGTTTCCCTTCTTCAGGTTTGAACGGATTGTTATTTACATCAGTACCACTGTTAGGTGTAAATGAAGTGGCATAGCTAACATAAGGAGCCACAATGTCATTAAGGGTATACATGACAGAGGCGCTACCCGTAAATGCATTGTCTGATTGTTTAGTCGCATTACTTGTAACTAAGCTTGTGCTTTGGGTTTGTGCCCAGTCTTGGCGTCCAGACAAGCTTAAAAGCCATTGATCATTGAGTTGAATACGGTCACGAATATATAAGCCTGCGTATTTTAAGCGGTTAATATCGTGGTTGCTGACAGGATTGGAACAAGTAACAGTTTGCCCATATACAGGAGCATATATGTTTAAATCACCTACATTACAACGGTTATTGGTGTAATCACTTTTTTCTTGGAAGGCATCTACACCTATATTGAAATCATGTTGCATACCATATAAATCAAACTGTTTATTTAAACGGTTATCGATGGCAAAACTTAAGTTATCAATAATTTGGTGGCGGCTGTTATTTTTACGGCTTATGGTGGTGTAGTTTTTATCTGCCCAAAAGTTACTACCTGTACGAGCAAAAACCGCTTTACCATCCATTTCAGTTTTTTGTACAGCAAAATTCTGGTTAAAGTTCCAGCCATTGTCAAAGGCATGTTTAAACGTATAACCAGTACGGTAAACATCTGCTTCATATTTACCAAAATTAGGGTCGCCAATATATAAACTTCGGTCTATAGCGCCGTTAGGGTTATCTTTTAAAGTACCAATGACAGGTAGACCTTGCTGACGAATATATTCGCGATGTTGATAGCTTGCGATGACAGAAAGGTCGGTGTTATCCCCTAAGTCGAAGTTGTAAGAAGGGGAAATATAGTAATTTTTAAAATACACATAATCTGTCGGGTCATCTTGGTCAGAGATACGACCATTTAAACGGAAAGCACCTTTTTCACTATTATTAGGACTATAGTTTAAATCGAATGTGCCTTCTTTAAGGCTGTAACTGCCATAAGTCATACTAGCACGTGCAAAACTTTCTGCTTGAGGGCGTTTAGTGACTAAATTCACCATGCCGCCTGGAGCAACCAAACCAAAATTAATAGATGCAGGGCCTTTTAAAACTTGTACCTGATCCATACCTGATATTTCAGCTGCTACAGATGGAGTTGGTGAGCTTTGACCAACTCTTAAGCCATCTACATAAACTGAATCAGAAGATGTCTGCCCTCGAATAACGAAATCATCCCAACCACGACGACCTAGTTTTCCAGCTTCTACTCCTGCAACACCTTCAAGTGCATCTGCTAAGGTTCTTGCTTGTTTCTGATCGAGCTGTTCACGTGTTACTACCGAAACCGATTGAGCAGTCTTAAACAAGGGCGCATCTGATTTTAAGGCAGAGGTTGCTTTCGTTGCGACATACGGGGAGGTGGTTTCTTTTTGCGCCTGAATAGAAATTGTGGGTAGCACACTAGTCGAATTTTTTTGTTCTGCTGTTTCATCAGCATGACTTGCTGTCATCGAACTAAAAATAGCAACTGCTAACAATGTTTTGGAGCTTGAAAAATAAGGTGCTTGGTTCATGGGAGGCCTAGACAGCGCAAAAGACAAAAACTGATAATGAGAATTATTTTAATTTATTGTGAGTTAATTTTAAATAACATTATGATTCATTTATAAAATAAGAAAAGCAAAAGCTATTTTAAAATATTATGAGAAAAATAAAGCAATTCATTGCAAGAATTATCGAATCCCTTTATTTTAGTATGGATATAAAAATATCTAATATTTAAAGTTTTTTTGGGGAATTGTATGGGGTTTGAAAAAACAACATCGCAGATATTATTTGATAATGGCGTACATAAATGTATTAGTTTTACCAGTTTGGTCAAAGGGGAAGGCATACAAGCCAATCAATTTTTAATTATTGATCATGAACGAGCTGCGGTGATCGACCCAGGTGGCGATTTGACCTATGTTCCGTTAACTATGGAACTTAATAAATATACGCGATTGAAAAATCTGGATTATGTGATGGCTTCTCATCAGGATCCAGACATTATTACTTCAATGCCACGCTGGTTGGTCTATACCGATGCCAAAGTGGTCGCTTCTAAATTATGGGCACGATTTTTACCGCACCTCAATTCTGCATTCATGAGTGAACGCATGAAAGGGAATTGGGAAGATCGCCTTATTGAACTACCAGATCGTGGTCAAGTGATTCAATTAGGAGAATCAAAGCTTGTGGTGGTTCCAGCCCATTTTCTACATTCGGTGGGTAATTTTCAGTTCTATGATCCAGTCGCTAAAATTTTATTTTCTGGTGATATGGGTGCCTCGATTGTTGAGGATGCTAGTCAACCTTTGAAAGATTTCGATACGCATGTTATGAAAATGAAAGCTTTTCACCAACGCTATATGTGTTCAAATAAGGTCATCCGTTTATGGGTCAACATGGTCCGTCAGATGGATATTGAAATGATTGTTCCACAGCATGGCAGCCCATTTATTGGTAAAGAAATGATTAATCAGTTTTTAGACTGGATTGAAACTTTACCTTGTGGTGTCGATTTAATGTCAGAGCAAATTTTTAGTTGCCCTGCATAAATCTAAATATTATTTCTAATAATTAACCCAGATGAAGTTCTGGGTTATAAAAAGATAAGAGCTAGAAAATAGAGCTAAAAGTATAATTAAGTGGGAATTATTTAGAGTAGGCCGATATCTATTGCTGAAAAAGGCAAAGATAATATGAAAATTGCATTGAAATTTGTTTATAATAGCTCACGGAATTTACCAGTGAGATTGTTATGCTGACCATCGTTCAAGAAGCGCTAACCTTCGATGATGTCTTATTACTTCCTGCCTACTCTACTGTTCTCCCAAAAGATGTCTCTCTAAAGACACGTTTAACTCGCGGCATTCATTTAAATATCCCATTAGTTTCTGCTGCAATGGATACAGTGACTGAGTCACGTATGGCGATTGCGATGTCACAAAATGGCGGTATCGGGATTTTGCACAAAAACATGGATATTGCTGCTCAAGCTGCAGAAGTACGCCGTGTAAAGAAATTCGAAGCGGGTATGGTGAAAGACCCTATCACTGTAACGCCTGAAACTACAGTACGTGAACTGATTGCAATTACCACCGCTAATAACATTAGCGGTGTACCTGTTGTTAAAGACGGCAAGGTTGTTGGTATTGTGACAGGCCGTGATACGCGTTTTGAAACCAATTTAGAACAACCAGTTAGCAACATCATGACAGGCCAAGATCGTTTGGTGACTGTACGTGAAGGTGAGTCTAAAGAAAATATTCAAGCATTATTGCAAAAACACCGTATTGAAAAAGTCTTGGTCGTTGGCGAGAGCAACGAACTTAAAGGCTTAATTACAGTGACTGACTTCCGTAAAGCTGAGAGTTATCCAAACAGTTGTAAAGATGATCTTGGTCGTTTACGTGTTGGTGCTGCGGTAGGTACAGGTGCTGATACACCAAGTCGTGTAGAAGCATTGGTTGAAGCTGGTGTTGACGTAATTGTTGTTGATACAGCACATGGTCATTCAGCTGGTGTAATTGAACGTGTACGTTGGGTGAAACAAAACTTCCCTCAAGTACAAGTAATTGGCGGAAACATCGCAACTGGTGATGCTGCATTAGCATTATTAGATGCAGGTGCAGATGCAGTCAAAGTCGGTATTGGTCCTGGTTCTATCTGTACGACACGTATTGTGGCAGGTATTGGTATGCCACAAATTTCTGCGATTGACAGCGTTGCTAATGCACTAAAAGATCAAATTCCTTTAATTGCAGATGGCGGTATCCGTTTCTCTGGCGATATGGCAAAAGCGATCGGTGCGGGCGCAAGTACAATCATGGTTGGTTCACTTTTAGCTGGTACTGAAGAAGCGCCTGGCGAAGTTGAGTTTTTCCAAGGTCGTTACTACAAAGCATATCGTGGTATGGGTTCATTAGGTGCAATGGCGGGAGCAACCGGTTCTGCTGACCGTTATTTCCAAGACTCAAAAGCGGGTGCTGAGAAGTTAGTACCAGAAGGCATTGAAGGTCGTGTTCCATATAAAGGCCCAATGGGTAACATCGTTCATCAAATGATGGGTGGCTTGCGTTCATCGATGGGTTATACAGGTTCATCTGTGATTGAAGATCTTCGCCAAAATGCGAAATTTGTGAAAATTACTTCAGCAGGTATGTCTGAGTCACATGTTCATGATGTTACGATCACTAAAGAAGCTCCAAACTATCGTGTTGGTTAGATTTTGGTAACCAAAACAATGAAGAAAGCCGTCATTACACTGACGGCTTTTTGTTTTTGGTGTAAAGTAAATCTAACGAAAAGAAATATGGCGGAATTGCCATATATGAAGTGAGCCACCGCTGAAGTGGCGTAAGAATGAGATAAGCTATGAGTTATTTTGGAACGGATGGTATTCGTGGAAAATTTGGGCAGATGCCTATTACTCCAGAGTTTGCTTTAAAACTCGGTTTTGCTGCAGGGAAGGTATTAAAACGAACGAGTCCAAAAAATAAACCGCTCGTTGTATTAGGAAAAGACACACGTTTATCTGGTTATATTTTAGAATCTGCTTTGCAGGCAGGCTTAAACGCTGCTGGCGTATATGTTCATCTACTTGGTCCATTACCAACACCAGCAATTGCACACCTTACTCGTGCTTTGCATGCACATGCAGGTATTGTTATTTCTGCATCACATAATCCATATTATGATAATGGGATTAAATTCTTCTCAAGTGAAGGCAAAAAATTACCTGATTCATTACAAGAAGAAATTAACCTTGAATTAGAAAAAGACTTATTCATTGAGGACACTGCAAACTTAGGTAAAAGTGTTCGTGTAAATGATGCAAATGGTCGCTATATCGAATTTTGTAAATCCACTTTCCCTTACCACTTTGATTTAAATAATTTAAAGATTGTGTTGGACTGTGCTCATGGTGCTGCATATAGCGTTGGCCCTTCAGTTTTCCGTGAGCTAGGTGCAAAAGTCATTGCTTTATATAATGAACCAGATGGCTTAAATATTAATGAAAGCTGTGGTTCAACACATCCTGAACACTTGCAAAAAGCAGTGGTTGAGCACCAAGCAGATTTAGGAATTGCATTTGATGGCGATGCTGACCGTGTTGTGATGGTTGATAAGTTTGGTAACTTAATTGATGGCGACCATATCTTATATATTTTGGCGACTCAGGCGCAAAATAAGCCAGCTGGTATTGTTGGTACTGTCATGAGTAATATGGCACTTGAAGTTGCACTTGAAAAAGCAAATGTTAATTTTGTTCGTGCAAAAGTCGGTGACCGCTATGTATTACAGGCTTTAGAAGAAAATGGTTGGGTGACAGGTGGCGAACCTTCTGGTCATATTCTAACTCTAGACAAGAGTACGACTGGTGATGCCATTATCGCTGCACTTCAAGTTTTAACTGTGATGGTCGAGCAAAATAAGGCTCTTCATGAATTGGTTCAAGACTTTAAACTATTCCCACAAGTTCTTTTAAATGTACGTTTAGAACAAATGCTTGATCCATATTCTATTCCAGCATTGGTTACTGAATTTGATAAAGCAGAAGCACAGCTTAAAGGCCGTGGACGTATCTTAATTCGTAAGTCTGGAACAGAGCCTGTGATTCGTGTCATGGTTGAAGGTGACGATGAGCACGAAGTGAACGCTTTAGCTCAGCATTTAGCAGATTCAGTTCGTTCACAAGCACAAGTCGCATAAGGTACATGACATGAGTGATGTCATTAAAGATTTAAGTGAATTACGCTTGAGCTATGAGCAAGGCGAGTTGTATGAGGGGCAGGTTGAATCAAACCCTCATCAGCAGTTTCTTGGTTGGTTTAACCATGCTCTAGCTGCCAATTTGCATGAACCTTATACCATGTCGTTAGCAACAGCGGGTGCTAATGGCAGACCACATGTTCGAACAGTTTTGTTGCGTGGTGCTACAGAAGCTGGCTATGATTTTTATACTAACTATGACAGTCAGAAAGGTATAGATTTGGCAGAAAACCCATATGCCGAATTATTATTTTACTGGCCGAGTCTAGAGCGTCAGGTGAGAGTTGGTGGTCATGTAGTAAAAATTTCTGAACAGGAATCTACAGATTACTATCGTAAACGACCACGTGATAGCCAGATTGCAGCGCATATCAGTACTCCACAAAGTGGTAAAATTGAAAGCAGAGAGCTGTTACAGCAGCGCTTTCAAGACTTACAACAGCAAGTCGAAAGTCGTGAAGTGCTTGATAAGCCAGAGTTCTGGGGAGGCTATCGTCTGCAACCAGATTATTATGAATTCTGGCAAGGGCGACCAAATCGTTTACATGACCGCTTGAGTTATGAAAAAATCGACGGTCAATGGATGCTGCACCGGCTGATGCCTTAAATGACAAAAATACAAATCAAACAAAGACCTTTATTGACACGCCCTGAACAGTTTCAGGGCGTGCCGCCGTTTATTGCCGAGATTTTGGCAAGACGTGGAGTCCAATCTGAACAGGAATTAGAGCTCAAGCTTAAGAATTTGCTTGCTCCAGAGCTCAAAGGTCTAGAAACCGCTGTAGCATTAATGGATCAAGCCATTGATGAGCAGAAAAAGATTGTTATTGTCGGCGACTATGATGCCGATGGAGCAACCAGCACCGCGTTAATGGTATTAGTGCTTCGCGATATGGGGGCACAAGTCGATTATTTGGTTCCCGATCGGTTTAAGTACGGTTATGGGCTTACACCTGCAATTGCAGAGCTTGCTCATCAAACTTATCAACCAGATCTATTAATTACTGTTGATAATGGTATTTCCAGCCATGCAGGTGTGGAAACTGCTCAGGCCTTGGATATGCAGGTCATTATTACCGACCACCATTTAACAACTAAAGAAACACCTCCAGCACAAGCAGTTGTTAACCCAAATCAGTTAGGTTGTGATTTCCCAAGTAAAGCGCTTGCAGGTGTTGGCGTTGCATTTTATGTGCTGGCGAATTTGGCAAGTTTACGTAACAAGCAAGGCAAAAGTACAAGTAAAGTCACTCAATATCTAGATTTAGTGGCTTTGGGAACTTATGCCGATGTTGCTGTATTAGATTATAACAACCGTATATTGGTGGATGCAGGCGTAAAGCGAATCCAACAACACCAATGCCGAGTTGGAATTTTAGCGCTATTGGATATTGCTGGTAGAGAGGCGAGTTCATTACGTGCACAAGATCTAGGATTTGTTATAGGACCCCGTATTAATGCTGCTGGACGTATGGAAAGCATGCGTATTGGGATTGAATGTTTACTTGCAGAGAATATGGAAACTGCCTATCCAATTGCTCAGCAATTAAATCAACTCAATATAGAGCGGCGCCAGATAGAAGGGGAGATGAAGCAACAAGCTTTGTCTGCTTTAGATAGTTTGCAACTCTCAAAAGAAGATATTCCACAAGCCCTTGTACTCTTTGAAGAGAGTTGGCATCAAGGTGTGATTGGGATTGTAGCAGGGCGTTTAAAAGAACAGTTCCATCGCCCAACTATTGTTTTTGCGCCAGATGAAGATGGTATCCATATTAAAGGCTCTGCGCGTTCAATTGATGGCGTGCATATTCGAGATACAATTGAACAAGTTGCTGAACAATATCCAGAATTGGTGAGTCATTTTGGTGGACATGCGGCAGCGGCTGGCTTAACGATTCGAAAAGAAAACTTTGATGCTTTTAAAACTGTTTTTACTGGCTGTGTTGCAGCCATGGAAGAATCTCTATTCCAAGCAACACTATGGACGGATGGAGAGTTACCAGCTTCTGCTTTGCAGCTAGACACATTAGACTGGATAGAGCAGCTTGGACCATGGGGGCAAAAATTCCCTTTTCCTCAGTTTGAAGGACATTTTAAAGTTGTCGATTATCGCTGGCTTAAAGAAACACATTTAAAACTTAGGTTAGCCCTAGATCAATATACTTTTGATGCGATTGCATTTAATGCAGCTGGTCGTTTTGAATTTAATCCTATGCGAGATGAAGTTCATTTAGTATATGAAATGGATCGTAATGCATTTAATGGCAATGTAAATTTGCAATTGCGTATTGTGCATTTAAACCAATAAAAAAATCCGCTCATTAGAGCGGATTTTTTTATGTGCTTTTAAGCGATATTAGAAGCGGTATCCTGCACGAACACCATAAGTGTTGTCGTTGTCACCGAAACCAATACGACCTTCAAGACTTACTTGTTGATTTAAGAATTTTTTAGCATTAATACCAAATTCATCTTTATCAGTTAAGTCGTTATTGTAGTAATCCACACCAAGACTTAAAGTTTTATCGATGTAGTAGTCACCACGAACTTTATATTCGTCAAGGTCACCAAACGCACCAAACGCTTCAAGGTTTACGTCATGTTGACCTACTTGAGTTACGTATTTAGCACGAACTGTTGGATCAGCGCCGTCTTTACCGTCTTTTTCGTCGTAACCTTTAACACCTAGAGCAAGTAATAAACCAGGAGCTGGTAAATAACCTACTTCAGCTGCATAAGTAGTTACTTTACTATCAATATTGGTGTTGTCGATTTCACGTTCACTTCGACCTACATCACCGCTAAGGTAGAAATCTGAGTTAGGAACGTAGTATTCAACACCTACGCCATACTGAGTGTCTTTTGTGCCACTGTTATCGCCATAGTTGATAAGAGCGTTAACATTACTTGCACGGCTTAAGAAAGCTGCTTCAGCAAGTGGAGCGTTACGAGTTTGAACAGGATTAAAGTAATAAGTCCCGTCAACACCGAATTTGCTTACACTGCTGCCGTCATCTGGATCAAGATAATTGTAAGAACCACCAACTTCAGCTTGGTAAGCGTTTGCTGCGCCACTTACTGCCAGTGCAGATAAAAGAGCTGATGCAATTGCTAGTTTTTTCATGGAATCTCTCCCCTCTAAAAAGCGATTTTATAAATGTTTTGTTACAACTTTTAGTCTAGACCAAAATGCTTATGCGTCAATCTTGCTCAAGTAACCGTATTGTAACCATGTTCATTTTGTGTAAATGAGTTTTAATTAATATATTGATTATTAAATAAAAATTAAGAATGTTTTATTTTATTAAAATTGAGGATATTTTGTGTAGATCATAAAAAATGCTGTAAAAGTACCCAATTTTGTATGTGGATATTACAGATTAAACTTAAAATGGAGTGAAGAAAATTTAGAAATTAAATGAGTGAAATATGATGAGAAATACAAAGCAGGTTCGAAGATAACCGCAGCTATGCTAAAATAATCGACTGTTTATCTGCTTTTATGGGAACACTCGCGTGGAAATTAATCCTTATCTAAACCAATTGAAAGACTTAACTGATCGTAGCCAAACACTACGGGGGTATCTTTGACTACGATCTGAAAAAGGAACGTTTAGAAGAAGTTTTACGTGAGTTAGAAGACCCTGCGATCTGGAATGACCAAAGCCGTGCTCAGGCAATGGCGAAAGAAAAGGGCGAACTAGAAAACGTTATTAATGTATTGGATGGGTTGTCAACACAGCTTGAAGATGCAAAAGCAATGCTAGATTTGGCCGTAGAAGCCGATGATGAAAGCCTACTTGAAGATGTTCAGTCTGAGCTTGGCGCTGCCGAAGATGAACTGGCTAAACTTGAATTCCGTCGTATGTTTAGCAACCCGATGGACCCGAATCCTTGCTATGTCGAGATTCAATCAGGTTCGGGCGGTACTGAAGCACAAGACTGGGCATCTATGCTATTACGTATGTATATGCGCTGGATTGAGCGTCATGGTTTCAAAGCTGAACTCATGGAAGTATCTGATGGCGATGTGGCGGGCATTAAGTCTGCAACGATTCGTGTTGAAGGTGAATATGCCTACGGTTGGTTGCGCACTGAATCAGGTGTACACCGTTTAGTTCGTAAATCACCATTTGACAGTGGTAACCGCCGTCATACCTCATTCTCTGCGGTGTTTATTTCACCAGAAGTTGATGACAATATTGAAATTGATATCAACCCTTCTGATGTTCGTACAGATACTTACCGTGCATCTGGTGCTGGTGGTCAGCATATTAACAAAACCGATTCGGCAGTTCGTTTGACTCACACTCCAACAGGTATTGTGGTGGCGTGTCAGAACCAACGTTCACAACATGCTAACCGTGACCATGCATGGAAACAGTTACGTGCGAAACTGTATGAGTTGGAAATGCAAAAACGTAATGAAGCGGCTCAAGCCTTAGAAGACTCGAAGTCTGATATTGGTTGGGGAAGCCAGATTCGTTCGTATGTATTAGATGATTCGCGTATTAAAGACTTACGTACGGGCGTTGAAAATTCTAATACGGGTGCTGTTCTTGATGGTGACCTTGATCGCTTTATTGAGGCGAGCTTAAAACAAGGTTTATAAGAGTCTGCTGAACTTTTAGTTTAAATACAGTTCATCTATGAATATGTAGAACTCTTGGATTTTTAGCGATTAAAACGGCAAAGCAGTTCAGCCTTCGAATATTAATCGAAAAAATGCGATATGAATATCGGAAAAAATAGATATGAATATCGCAAAAATGCGATATGATGTTTTCGAAATGCTGAATAAAGCTTTGTTCGTTTAAAAGACGTGTTGAGCCTATGGATATTGATGCAATTAGCAAAGCCCTTTCCAATCCGCTACGTCGGCAAATTTTACAATGGTTGAAAGAACCTGCGCATTATTTACCGGTGGAAGAATGTGGTGGTAGTTTTGAGAAGGGTGTTTGTGCAGGTCATATTGAACGATTGGGTAAAGTAGCACAGTCTACAATGTCTAATCATTTGTCTGTTTTACAACAGGCGGGCCTAATTCAGGTCCAAAAATATGGTCAATGGTCTTATTTTTCACGTAACGAAGCTTTGATTCAGCAATATATCGAACATTTAAAACAAACACTTTAACTCTTTAAATTAAAGTGTAAGTCGAGGCGACTATGGCTGAACTCAATACTCCTTTAACGGTTGGTGATTTTGAAATTAAAAATCGATTGGTAATGGCTCCATTAACACGTGCGCGTAGTGGTGAAAGCCGAGTACCGAATGATTTAATGGTTGAATATTATCAACAGCGTGCAAATGCTGGTCTTATTTTGACTGAAGCAACAGTGATTGGTTCAAAAACTGTGGGTTATGCAGAAACTCCAGGATTATGGTCACAAGAGCAGGCACAGGCTTGGAATAAAATTATTGAGGCAGTTCATGCTCAAGGTTCAAAAATTGTAGCCCAATTATGGCATGTGGGCCGTATTTCACATCCTGAGCTTTTAGATGGCGATATTCCTGTTGCACCGAGTGCGATTCAACCTGCGGGTGAAGTGAGTTTATTACGTCCTAAACGTCCATATGTAACGCCACGCGCGCTTTCAATTGAAGAAATTAAAGAGGTTGTAGCTCAATATAAACATTCAGCAGAATTGGCTAAAGCAGCTGGTTTTGATGGTGTTGAGTTACACGCGGCAAATGGTTATTTAATTGACCAGTTCCTTCAAAGTAACACCAACCAACGTAATGATGAGTATGGTGGTCCAGTTGAAAACCGCGCACGTTTATTATTAGAAGTGATTGATGCGTTTATTGAAGTGTGGGGCGCTGGCCGAGTTGGTGTTCATATTGCACCGCGTGGTGATTCGCACGATATGGGTGATGAAAATCCGTTAGCGACATTTGGTTATGTCGTTGAGCAGTTGAACCAACGTAATGTTGCTTTCATTTTCTCTCGTGAATATGAAGCTGCCGATAGTATTAGTCCTCAACTTCGTGAAAAATTTAACGGTGTATGGATTGCTAATGAAAATCTAACACCAGAGTCGGCAAAACGTATTTTGCGTGATGGTGAAGCTGACGCAGTATCTTTTGGTAAAGCATATATTGCCAACCCAGATCTTTTACAGCGTTTAGAGCAGGACTTGCCTTTAAATGAACTTCAACCAACGACTTTATATGCTAAAGGCGCTGAAGGTTATACAGACTATCCAACGCTAGAAGCTTCGTAAATTTTTTGAAATGATTGTTTACTGACCTAGTTTATTTATGAACTCAGTAAATCGCTTTTCTTGTAATGGTAGAGTTTAGGTATCGAAACTCTGCCATTTTTTCTATCTATGTTATATTTTCCCCAGTTTTTAAATTTTGACTATTTGAGGCAAACCGCTTGGCGACCCCTTTTTGGTACAACACCGCACTTCATTTATTAAAACCCTTTTACCGCTGGCGGATAAAAAAACGTGCAGAAAGCCAGGAATTATATAATCAGGAATGTCTGGAAAGATTTGGGCCGTTTGAATCTCCGAAGAATGTGAGAGCAATCTGGTTCCATGCTGTCTCGGTTGGAGAAACTAACGCTGCTCAGCCTTTAATCGAGCATTATCTTAAACTCGGACAACCTGTTTTAGTGACCAATACGACTAAAACGGGGCAGGCACGTGCCAAATCGTTATTTTTAAAAGCCCCTTATTTAGACTTGTTTCAAGCAGTTTATTTGCCTGTTGACCAGAAGCATCTTTTAAAACAATTTTTTGAGTTGTATCAGCCAAAACTTTTAGCATTGGTTGAAACAGAACTTTGGCCAAATTTAATTGATCAAGCCAAACAGCAGCATGTTCCATGTTTATTGTTAAATGCGCGGTTATCAGAAAAATCAGCGAAGGGTTATGGGCGAGTTACAGGTCTAACAGCAGGAATGCTGAAAAAAATTGACTGGGTGTTGGCACAAGATAATGCGACTCGACAACGTTATGTAGAACTTGGCTTAGATCAACAAAAAAGTCAGGTGGTTGGAAATATTAAATTTGATATTCACGCCCCTGAAGCATTTGTAAATCAGGCTGCAAAGCTACACCAGCTATGGTATTTGGGGCAACGGAAAGTCCTGACAATTGCCAGTACACATGCACCCGAAGAACAACAAATTTTGCAGGCACTTCAGCCTTATTTAAAGTCAGATCCAGATTTAGTTTGTATTGTTGTACCTCGACATCCTGAACGTTTTGATGAAGTATTTGAAATTTGCCAAAACTTAGATTTAATTACTCATCGTAGAAGTTTGAACCAAAGTATTCATACCAGTACACAGGTTTATCTAGCCGATAGCATGGGTGAACTTTGGTTATGGTACGCCTTAAGTCAGGTGTGTTTTGTGGGCGGTTCTTTAAATGAGCCTGGTGGTGGGCACAATATTTTAGAGCCTATGGTTTTAAATGTTCCAACAGTAATTGGACCTCGTTATTTTAACTTCCAAACGATTGTTGATGAATTCATTGATGAAAATGGTGTATTGATTGCTCAAAATGCAGAGCAGGTTGTGGCAATCTGGATGGCTTGTTTAGCTGAACCTGATCAGACCCAACAAGTGGTAGAGCAAGCGCATAAAGTCTTACAACGTAATCAAGGCTCATTGCAAAAACATATTGGAGTAATTAACCGGTATTTGGCCGA
>RCUP01000389.1_pt1 | contig 34802 bp, 29 predicted proteins | sample 2166341 | NCBI WGS metagenome assembly RCUP01 (sample SAMN09932325, study PRJNA488358) | compost metagenome | isolation source: compost soil in succinonitrile-enriched | place: Germany: Experimental Botanical Garden | reverse complement strand
CGAAAATTCAGGAAGTGGCAATCTATTTTGAGTATTCACTCTATCGCGGAAACCGTACTTCCAAAGTTTCGGCATCTTCTTTTGAAGCATTTCGTTCACCAAACTTGCGCCCATTAGCTGTTGCTGGTGTGCACATTGATTATACCGGAAAAATCTCTCTTCCCAATAACCATCCGGAATCTGAACTGGAGTTGTTTACCGATTTTGATGCTTCCGTTGCGTTGATCAAATTCTTCCCGGGACTTAACTGGGAAATTTATGCACCGATCTTTGATGTTCATAAAACCAAAGCCATTATCCTGGAAACGTACGGCTCCGGAAATGCTCCTTCTGACAAGCGGTTCCATGAATTGTTGTTGAATTACCTTCAAAACGGGGGGCTTGTTCTGAATATTACGCAATGTTCGACCGGACGAGTGGAACAGGGAAAATACGAAACCAGCTCTTTCTTTGAAAAGAATGGAGTTTTATCCGGCTACGACCTCACAACTGAAGCAGCAGTGAGCAAGATGATGTATGTGCTTGGAAAAAGCGAAGGAAACACGGTTTTGGCAAAAGCACTGTTGCAAAAATCCCTTTGCGGAGAAGTGACAATCTGATCAGTCGACTTTCATCACCATTAGACCGTTCAATTCACAGAGATAAGCTACAAATTTCCCGTCAGGAGAAAGGGTTAAACTGTGGCAATTTTCTCCGTCACTTGTCCAAAGAACCATGGTTTCTCTGGCTTTGGTAACAACAAGTGAAACAGTGAAATCATTGTTGTATCTCAACTCGATTTTCGTTCCTTTTTTGGTAGTTACTTCCCGTTCATTGAAAGGAGAAACGGCAAGAAATGGTTTCAGTTCGCTGCTGTCTTTGATGATGGAAACTGCCTTTGCATTATTCATAATCCCGATCGTCTGATTATGCCAATCTCCGGTTGTCAGTTTCATTTCATTCAAATTGAATTTATGCCAATCCCCGAAAATGTAACAGGCAACAAAATCCGATTTTGGTGACCAAAGCGGATATTCGTCAATTCCTTCCACATTTGCTACCAATACGGTTTCAACTTTCAGTTTCTTCATCGCCTTTTCGAGAGCAGTTGCGTCTTTTTGGGAAAAGGAGAATGATGAAACGATAAGGAGTAGAACGGTAATAAGGTTTTTCATATGTTGAGATTTCTCCAAAAGTAAAGGAATCCTTTTTGGGGAGAGGTTTGATTATGGAAAATTAACGTTCTTTCAGGTCAATTTGAGTTAATCCGAAAAGACAAAATTGAGAAGGTATTAAAAAACTGTATATTATGGTTTTGTATTTGAAAATCAATTATTTAATGTGGCAGGTATAATTCTAAGCTTGAAGTCGGTTTGTAATATTGCAAATTTGCATTTTTCCACTCGAAAGTAGAACTTTCAGTTTAGTCCAATAAAAAATCCCAAGCTTTGGAAAGCCTGGGATCAGTTCTGGCAGAGAGGAAGAGATTCGAACTCTCGATACAGTTACCCGTATACTACCTTTCCAGGGTAGCTCCTTCAACCACTCGGACACCTCTCTATGTATCATCTGAAAAACAATTTCAAAACCAAATTTCAGATTGTGGAGTGCAAAAATACATAATTTCTTTGAATGCGCAATTTGCAATTGGTTTAAATCATAAATTTGAGTCATTAGAACCTTTTTGATTCTACTTTAATCTAAACGTTACTAATCACGTGTTTCGACCTCAATCCATTCGGAACAATCTCTATTTCAACTTGGGCATGCTTGTTCACCTCGACCTGAACAATCAGTTTTTCCGAACGTTCGCGTTTTCCACCAACTTCTACTTCGTAAGTTCCGGGTGCTAACGCGATGAATAGTTTCTTTCCGGAATCAATGCGCCCTTGTTGTATTCCATCGATAAAAACCGGACTGGAAACAAGGCGGTTCTGCATTTGTTTGATCCGCGAAAAATGAATCCCGCTCTTGTTAAAGTAAGACTCATCAATTGCGTCGATTGTAGGAGCCCTTTTGCGGTTTCGGATCACTTTGAGAACGTACATCGCGATCACCATCGGCAATAAAAGACATAAGGTCGTCAGTAATCCTGTGATAGCAACCGGGTATTTATCGCCAGGTTCCGGGGCAAGAATATTAATCCAAAAACGTGCCGGATAGGATTCCGTAAATAAGGAACCAAATGAAAGCAAAAATGCCGCAAAGACGTAGATGTAAACCAGAATCCGCATTAAGATTCCAAAATGATCTCTCTTCGTTCCCCGATTTGCTGTCTCCACATCGCGTAGTACAAACCTTTTTCATCCAGTAACTCGCTGTGTTTTCCGGTTTCGATAATCACCCCTTTTTCCAAAACGAAAATGCGGTCTGCATGCATAATGGTCGACAAACGGTGAGCGATCAAAACAGTGATGTGTTCTTTTTGATCTGTAATCTCACGAATCGTATTCGAAATTGCTTCTTCGGTAATGGAATCTAAAGCGGAAGTTGCTTCATCGAAAACCATGAGTCGCGGGTGACGCAACAAAGCACGAGCAATAGATAAACGTTGTTTTTCACCACCGCTCAACTTCATTCCGCCTTCACCGATCACGGTGTCGACTCCATTTTCACTGCGTTCGATCAGGTTGGTACAGGAAGCTTTGTCCAACGCCAGATTAATTTCTTCTTCCGTTGCGTCCGGTTTCACGAAGAGCAAATTCTCTCTGATCGTGCCCGAAAAAAGTTGTGTGTCCTGAGTTACAAAACCCAATTGCTGCTGCAATTCTTCTTTGTCGATTTCTGCGCTGCTCACTCCATTGTAGGAAATTTGTCCGCTTGGAGCGTTGTACAAGCCAACCAGCAACTTCACCAAAGTACTTTTTCCGGAACCACTTGGGCCTACAAAGGCAATGGTTTCTCCCTTGTTTACTTCGAAGGAAATATTACTCAACGCATCATAAGAAGCACTTTTGTGACGGAATCCGACGTTATTGAAAGCTAATTTCTCGATTGCGTTTAATTTGCGCGGATGAGCAGGTTTTTCCTCGATTGGTGTATTGATGATTTGCTCAAAGTTGTTCAAAGAAGCTTCCGCCTCGCGGTAAGAAATAATCACATTTCCAACTTCCTGCAATGGGCCGAAAATAAAGAAAGAATAAAATTGCAAAGTCATGATCTGACCAATTGTCAAAGTATCTTTGAAAAGCAGGTACATCAAAAAGAACATGATGGACTGGCGCATGAGGTTCACAAACGTTCCCTGAATGAAAGAGATACTTCTGATCTGACGTACTTTCTTCAATTCCAACTGAAGGATTTTACGTGTTGTGTCGTTCAAACGCTCTGTTTCCTGAGTCGCTAAACCCAAACTTTTTACCAATTCGATATTACGCAAACTTTCCGTCGTACTTCCTGCCAATTGATTGGTTTCCTTTACAATGGTAGTTTGCACTTTTTTAATGCGCTTCGACAATTTATTGGTGATATAACTCAACAACAAAGCAGAACCCAAATAAATAAAGATCAAGCCCGGGTGAACGCTCAGAGCATAAACGATCACGAAGACCAAACCTACTAAAGAAGTAAACAAGATATTGACGAAATTCATGATGAACTTCTCGTTGTCCAAACGCACTTTTTGAAGAATATTCAATGTTTCACCACTGCGTTTGTCTTCGAATTCGCTGAAAGGAATCTGAAGCGTGTGTTTTAATCCGTCGGTGTAAATATCGGCGCCCACTTTCTGGATTGCCAGATTCACGGTATAATCCTGAAAAGCTTTTGCAATCCGGCTCACCATTGCGGCACCGATTGCCAATCCGATTAAGGAGGCTACTCCGAGTAGAAATTCGCTTTGAGTGAAATCACCTTTGTGAGAAGCATATTTGTCGAGAATTTTCCCGAAAATGAACGGGTCTAAAAGTGAAAAAACCTGATTGACACTGGCTAGTATCATGGCAAGGAAAACGAGTCCTTTGTAACGTTTTAAATAAGAGATGAGAATTTTCATGTAACTATAAAATTGATGTTTTTTGCCTGATGAATGAATGTTTTGATAAAATCAATGAGTTTGAGTTGTTGTTTCAACAGGAGTTGCAAAGTTAGTGAAAAGTAATGGTTTGCTCAAACCGATTCTGATGCATTTGAGTCAATTGTTCACGCAATTTAAAAAAAGAAAGAGATACTAAGAAGTGTTTCTTATATGTTTGTTGCAAATACAACCAAATGAACCGTTTGATCCTTTTTATCTGCTTTACAATTCTGTTTCAGAAGGCAGCTTTTTCAGATTGTATGCCGGCGCGATTCGATGTTTGGCCGGAGATCAGAAATATCAATAGAAATCCAATTATCATCTTTTATTTTTCGGATGTCGAGTATCCTACGACGGTTCATGGTTTCGAACGGATGGCACCCAAAATGGGAAGAGAGATTTCTTTTTTTCTGAAATCCGGTGATTCGAAAATTCCTTTAAAGCTGATTCAATATAATCGAGGGCAAAGCAGCGAAAACCAGATGATTTTTAAACCAACAACCTTATTGTTACCAAATACCACTTATGAATTGGTGTATTCGTGTCCAGATTCAATTTTGAAAGAGCGGCTCATAGATGGAATGGGATTTAAATCCAAAACATGGATTACCAATGAAGTCATCGACAAAAAAACTCCAACCTGGATTTCAAAACCTCAGTTTTGGTACAAAAATTACGTAAGCTACGGTTGCGGACCGGAAAGTTACTGGCGTTTTTGTATGACTTTCAAGGATGAATCGGCAGTGTTCGTGCACACCATTGTGAGGCATCTTGAAAGCGGAAAAGTATCTGAGTTTTATCTTCATCCGGATAGCAATTCTGTTTTCGTTGGTTATGGAATGTGCGGTGGTGAGTTTGACATGAATCCGGGAGATCATTATTCTGTTTCGTTTAATTTGATTGACGGATCAGGAAACAGTGAGAACCAATTTTCAGAACCAATATTTGTTCAGGCTCCGCTCGAATCCGAATCTATTTCTGATGAAGAATTAGAGAAGAAAAAATGTGCTTGTGATTCCGACCAGATCGGAAAGGAAAAAGATCCTTCAATAAGTCTCGGCTGGATTTTGGGAATAGTAGGAATCATTGTTCTGATAGCTCTTGCAAATGGGTATCGGAATTACAGGAGAGTTTAAGTTAGGAAAACAATTTTGTCTTCCCCCTCCCCTTTGGAGCCCGAGCGGGGAAAGACTATTTCAAATCTATCAACAAGAACCCGTTTTGCAATCTTCCCGCTCAGTTTCCAGCGTTACATGTTGAATATTCTGATGCTCCAATAAATGTCTTATTTCGTGTTTTAAAGCCGGTTCCTGTTCACAGGTCATTGCCGAATCTAAAACCAAATGTGCTGTCATGGCATTTTCCGTGGAACTCAGCGGCCAGATGTGTACATGGTGAACCTCTTTCACTCCTTCTACTTCCCGGATTTGGGAAACCACTTCTTCCAGATGAATATTACTCGGAACTCCGTCTAACGACAAACGCAGACTTTCTTTCATCAGTTTCCAGGTGCTGATGAGAATAATTCCGGCAATAATGAGGCTGAACACACTATCGAGCCAGTATAAGTGTGTGTAGTAAATCACGATTCCACCAACTACCAATCCGGCAGAAACCAAAGCATCGCTCAGCAAATGCAGGTAAGCACTTTTCACATTGATATCCTGTTCTTTGTTACGCAAAAACAACAAAGCTGTTCCGAAATTGATGATGATGCCAATTCCCGCAATGATGGAAACGGACAAGCCCGGAATTTCCTGTGGTCGAAAAAAACGGTCGATGGCTCCGTAAACAATGGCTCCGATGGTTACCAAAAGAAGCATGGAATTGAACAAGGCTACCAAAACGGTCGTTTTCCGGTAACCGTATGTATATTGATTGGTCGATTTTACTTTCATCAGTTTGAATGCAAGCAGCGATAGTGCCAGCGTCCCGACATCTGCGAGGTTGTGTCCTGCATCAGACAAAACGGAGAGCGAATCAATCGAAATCCCGACAATTGCTTCTATGACCACAAACAAGAGGTTGAGGGTAATTCCCACAACAAAGGCTGTGTTGACGGTTTTTAAAACAACTTCGTGATGATGTGAATGGTCATGTCCCATACTTTAAGCTTTTAATTACTCATCAATCCTTTTGATCACTTTACAAGGGTTTCCAACGGCAATCACATTCTCCGGAATGCTTTTATTGACTACACTTCCTGCACCGATAATGGAATTGTCTCCTATCGATACTCCCGGCAGAACAATGACGTTTCCTCCGATCCAAACATTGTTTCCGACAGTGATCGGGTAAGCATATTCCAATCCTTCGTTTCGCTGGGTTACATCCACCGGATGACCTGCTGTATAGAAACCGCAATTCGGAGCTATAAAGACATGGTCTCCAAAAGTCACTTTTGCAGCATCGAGGATAATCGTGTTGTGATTGCAGTAAAAATTCTCTCCGATTTCGATGTTGTAACCATAATCACACATGAAGGGCTGTTCGATCAGAAAATCACCTTTTGCAAGCCCTACTATTTCACGGATCTTTCGCGTTCTTTCGTCCAGATTCGAGCTTTTCAGCAGGTTGTATTCCTGACACAAATCTTTGCACTTTGTACGCTCATGAATCAATTGTTCATCATAGTTTGCGTTGTACATTAAACCTTCTGCACATTTTTCCTTTTCTGTCATAAATCACCATTATCTGAAGGATACTTTTTAAAGTTAAAACAAAAAAGGACGCGATGTATCGCGTCCTCTTCTTACTATTATTTCTTTTCGAAAGCTTTTAAGCTCTACCCAATTGTTTCAACAATCTCAAGTGATTGAAAATTGCGGCACCGAATGTTTTGTGGTAATTATATTGAATACCGTATTCCTTAGCTGTCTTTTTTACAATTTTCGAGATCTTCGGATAATGTACGTGCGAAATATCAGGAAACAAATGATGTTCGATCTGATAATTCAATCCGCCTACATACCAAGTCAATAATGGATTCCAATTCTCGAAATTCGCTGTCGTCATCATTTGATGCTTTGCCCAGGAAATATCGTCGTTCTTTTCAGTGTAACCATCTTTGGTCATGAATTCTGTTTCCGGCATCACGTGCGCTACCTGGAATACAAATGCCAGGATAATTCCACAAATGAAATGCATAACGAAGAATCCGATCAGTACTTGCCACCAGGTTACATCCATCACTAATAATGGAATGGCAATGATGTATACGTAGTAAAGCAATTTTGAAAAAATCAACTGAAACATTGCTTTTCTGAATGTCGTGTTTTGTGCTTGCAATAATCCTTCTTTGCTATAGCGAATCAACTGCATGAAATCTTTGTTTGTCATCCAGGACAAGGTCATCAAACCGTAAAAGAACCAAGCATAGTACACTTGAAAACGGTGCACTTTTTTACGCGGCATATTGGGTGAAAAACGCAACAATCCGATTGAATCGATGTCTTCATCCATATCATGCACATTCGTAAAACTGTGATGTAATACGTTGTGCTGAATACGCCAGTTTAAGCTAAAGCCACCGAGAATCTCCATGGAGAAGCTCATGATTTTATTCAGCCATTTGTATTTTGAGAATGCTCCGTGATTGGCATCATGCATAATAGAAAGTCCGATTCCGGCCATTCCGACACCCATGATGATTGTCATGAAAAACATCAACCATTCGTTTTCGATTACACCAAAAACCATTAAAAAATATGGAAGCAGGAACATGGAGAACATTAGCGGAACTTTCAATAAAATTCGCCAGTTACCGTAACGCTTCAGATTGTTCCTTTTAAGATATTCATCTACTTGCTGGGAGAGTTTCTTTGTAAAGTCGTCACTTCTCGTGAGTCGTATGTATTGCATAGTTTTATAGCGCAAATGGTATTTATTTGCATGCACAAAGGTATTCATTGTTTCAATTCAAAATAGCCAAAAAAGGCGAAATGAGCAGATTTAACAGCCAAAAGAAGTTAATAGTCTGAAATTGAGAGAATTAACTTTGTTTCAAATTTTCACAGTTAGTTGAATTCCTAATGATGCAAGAAGCACCCATTCTCCGTTTTACTTTTTGACTAAATAAAACAAACCGCCCACGCTCCCGTTGCTATTGTACCATTTTCCATTGATGGCATGCATCTTCGAATCCACAACGGCACGGGCAAAATAGTACTCATTTGACGACACATACGTATAACTCACAACAATGGTGTTATTTGTAGAATAAACCCATGTTCCCTGGGCCAAATCAGCGGTTGCCGTATCGGCCAGTTTGGAATTGTATACCTCGGCACTTCCGTCTGACTTGAAGATCATGGAATAACCATAAGTCGGATTATAAAAGGAAGTATCACCCGCAGCAGAAACAGTTCTTCCGCCATAATAACCTTCCCAACTTCCGGTTAAAGACGGTTCCGGTTCAACCTCTACCGTGTTCGTTTTAATGACTTCCTTCTTTTTGCAGGAAGTAAAGGCAAAAAACGCCATTGCCAGAAACATCAATCCTATTTTCATATTCACTGTTTTTTTGATTAATTACTGAACTACAAAGCGGGATACTGCCTCCCGATCTGCGGTTTGAAATTTGAGGAGATAAACTCCCGGTACGGAAGGAATTTGGTAAGAGGAATTTCCCGGATTCGTTAATACCACCTTATTTCCCAACAAATCATAGCAAGTCAGTTCAAATTCTTTTTGATCTGAACTCAGGCTGAACGTTCCGTTATTCGGGTTGGGATAAATATTGAATTGAGGCAACTCCATTGCATCTACTGAAGCTGTTGCACATCCTCCGTTGACCAAAAATTCGCTTTTTGCCGCAGGACGGGTGCTTAATCCATAATCCGGATTGTTTACCAGATCATTCCCATAAGTTGTCAATGATGCAAAGGTTCCGTTTGTCGACATTTGTCTTTGTGGACACAGATCGTGATCCCAACTCCAGGCAATCCAGTTGATCTCCTTCGCTTCGCAATAGCGCAGCAAGGGTTTGTAATTGAGCGTATGCTGACACATAGTCTGATCGTCCTGCTGGTTGGCGATTTCCCCCAAAACAAAGGGAATCCCTGCAGCCAATACGGAGTTCACTTTATTTGCCATTTGCGTGCTGTCGTTATTCGCATAAACATACCAATAGGCGTGCGCGCTGAAAATCAGATTGTGTTTCGGATCCGCGCTAATCAAATTTATTGCCGTATTGGAAGTGATAAACACGTCGGAGTTTTGTCCGCAGTCAGGAGCATCAATCATGATGGGATAGTTGAATCCGGCAACATTTCGAAGATTACTGATAATGGTTTGATAGGTGCTTGTATATGTTGCAAGTGCCGCAGTCTGGTTTGCGGTCCAATTCACATACAAAGTTTCATTCGCAATGTTGACGATGATACTTTCTTTGTATTTATTCAGAATGGGAACCACATTGCTGTTGGTCCACCAGGCAGAACCCGAAATCAATTCATTCGGATCATTTTCACAGGTGAAATCATGCAATTCAAGGATGACGATCAATTTGTTTTGAACGCATTTGCTGATAATGCTGTCCAAAGCAACATAATCATAGTAGACATTTGCTCCGGGATTACTCCAGTACCAAGGCAAACGAACGGCATTTGCTCCCGTCTGAACTATTTCGGAAATTCGCTGATCGTTGATGTCGTAACCCCAATTGTATGGCGCATAGTTGATCCCTTTCAAATGCAAGGTGTCGCCACAAGGTCCCAAAATATATTTACCACTTGTGTGAATGTAATCCGTGCTTTGAGCCGACAGCTTGCAAAGGATGAAAAAACTGATGATCATTAGTAATATCTGTCTCATTTTGTTGATTTTAAACTAAGACAAACATACAGCCCTTCTACTTGCAAACAATCACCAATTCAGGTGATTTTTGACTCGGTCATTATTCCTTATCTTTGAGTATCGATGAAGTATTACACGCTAATTTGTTTGTTGTTGTGGTTTCATTCCGTTTTCGGACAGGAACGAACTACTTCATTGCTTTTCGATCATGCCGTTTTTCAAAATTATTCCATGAAAGACGGGCTTACTTCCAATTATTGTTACGATGTTCTTCAGGATAAGAAGGGCCATATCTGGATTGCCACACTCAATGGTTTGAACCGGTTCAACGGCAATCATTGGGAAACTTTTCAGCAGCAAACGGAGACCAAACGCAAACAGCTTCCGGCCAACTGGGTCATTGACATTGACGAAGAAACGGGCAAGGGAATCTGGATCAATACGGACCGCGGGATTGCTTTCTATGATTTTGCGGGAGATTCTATTCAGCGATTTTCTCAACCAATCAAAGGATGGGGGAAAATTGCGGTGCTTGGTTCCGATCAGATTCTTGTTTCTTCCTGGACCGGGTTGGAGATTTTTCAAAAGAAGCAAAAGAAGCTGCAATCTCTGCAGAAATTTCCGGAAACAAGCGGCAATTCATTTCCACTGCTTTATCGCAGTCCGGACGGAAGTATCTGGTCCTGTCCCGAAGATCATCCTTCGTTGATTCGTTGGAATCCGAAAACCCGAAAATTGTCTTATGTCCGCCAACTAACACTGCAAGGCAAGAAAATCAGTCCGGTGATCAAAGGAGTTTTCCAACTGAATCCAAAGCAATTGCTCCTTGCAACAAGACAAAACGGATTGCTGGTCTACACTATCGGGTCCGATCAGGCAGAAGCATTCTTTCCAAATCAATTTTCGGATAAAACTCAGTATTCTCAACTCACCCGCTATCACATTGGCGGAGAACATTTTTTGATCATTGGAACTCAGTCCGAAGGGTTGATCGTTTGGAATGAACGGACTCACAAACGCTCTACCGTACGTTACAATCCATCTGATCCGAAAAGTTTGTGTTCCAATCAGATATTGGCATTGCATACCGATAATAACAACGGAATCTGGATTGCAACCAGTATGGGAATCAGCTATTTTCATCCTTCGCTTCAGAAAAACAAGAGTTATCATTTTCACAATCGTGAAGCATTCAGAAACGGGATTCTGATCAATGCTGTTTTTCCGCTTAGTGAAAAGTCGTTTCTGATTGGTACCGAAAACAACGGTCTTTTCCTTTACGACGCAAACACAGACGAGTTGGTTACCATTCAAAGCGCACTTACTCAAATCAGCTGCATTGCACAAACCAAAGAGGGAATTCTCATCGGATCTAAAAACGGCGTTTTTCGCTTTCAGTCCAAAACCCGCACATTGGCATCCAAACCCTTGTATCTCGGAAACACACTCCGGATTAAACAACTGAACGATTCTGTGGTCGCTTACTGCACTCAAACCGGACTGAAACTATTTGATTCGCGGCAAAAAAGATTCGTTTTCCAGGAATCTCTGAAACCCGATGCACCGGAAAAGCTTTTCTGCAAAGATGTTTGTCTGAAAAGCGGAAAATTGTGGATTCTGCGTTTTTTCGACGGTTGGGAAGTCAGAGAATATCCGGGTTTTAAAACGCTGTTCGTCCCGAAACCTTCCAGGTTGAAACTTCCGATTGATTATCATTGCATTCAAGCTTCTGATTCATTTGTTTACATTGCTACCAGTGCAGGAATTATCCGGCAGCAACTGAATGACCTCTCCAAAATCAATTATCTGAAAACCGCCGATGGTTTGGTTGGAGACGGAATAGAAAACATCCTCGTTCCGGATAATCACCGTTTGTTTTATACGACTGTAGACGGTTTGTATGTGTATTCTCTGAAAAATAAAACGAGCAAACGGCTTTTCTCCTATGAGAATTATGCCCAAAAGTGGTACAATCAGCTGGAATTAACCAGACATGGAACGCTGCTCTACACTATTTCGGATTATTTCTGCAGCTACACAGTCAACAATCATTTCAGAAATTCGAAAACACCTTCTTTGGACATTGAAAAAGTCATGGTAAACAACCGCGCTGTTCGTTTTTCGGAGAACAAACTGAGCTTATCCAATCAGGAAAACACCATCCGGATTTATCTCGCTGCCTGCGTTTATCCCGAATCAAGTAAAAACAAGTGGGTTTATCAATTGAATCAACAGGAACCTAAAGTGTCGGATGGTTTGATCGAATTGCAAAATTTACCTCCTGATGATTACAAACTCACCTTTTATTCTGTCAATAATGAAGGGGTGCGTTCCGGAGTTTCAAAATCGCTTCTGATCACTATTGCTCCACCTTTTTACAATACCTGGTGGTTTCTGCTGCTGATACTTCTGTTTCTTTTCGCGCTATTCGGGTTGTTTTACGGATACAAACGCTATCAAACGATCCAGTTGCTCCGGATCAGGAATCAGATTTCAAAAGACCTGCACGACGAACTGGGAGCGAATGTGAGTTCGATTCACATTATGGCGAATATGCTTCAAACCAATCCGGATTCACCACAGGCAAAAACGGCTTTGCAAAACATTTCCCGGTATTCCGTTCAGATCAGCGACACCATCAACGATATTATCTGGAACATCAATCCCCAATTTGATTCGGTGGATGAACTGATTAAACGCATGACCCGCTACGCTTCCGAAACGATTGAGGGAGCACAAATCGAATACGATCTGAACCTTCCGAAAAGCTCCACTGATTTTCGTTTGGATAACCGGACAAAGTATCATTTGTACCTGATTTTCAAAGAAAGCGTAAACAATGCCGTGAAACATTCCAAAGCGCTCCGCATTGAAATAGATTTTCAATTAAACGGAAGGCAATTCGGATTTTCCGTCCGGGATAACGGAGTCGGATTTGATCCCAAAGCCCAAGTTCGCGGAAACGGAATTCAGAACTTGCAATCCCGCGCAAAAGAAATCGGAGCGGCCATTTTTATTTCTTCTGCTCCTGAAAAAGGAACTTACATTGAACTCACTATCCAACTGACATGACGACAATTATCATTTTTGAAGACAAGGCCAATATGCGTGAATCGCTGAAGCTGCTGCTTGAAAGCCAACCCGACTTTCAAATTCCGGATTTATTTCCCAACTGCATTCGCGCTGCGGAAGAAGTGTTGAGATTGAAACCGGATGTGGTACTGATGGACATTGATCTGCCTGAAATCAGCGGGATCGAAGGCGTGAAACGAATTAAAAATGTGAGTCCGGAAACGCGAATCGTTATGCTGACTGTTTTTGAAGATGATGACAAGATTTTTGAATCCATCAAAGCGGGTGCCGATGGTTACATTCTGAAAAAATCAATTCCCTCCGAATTAATTCCCGCGATCCGGAATGCTGCTACCGGCGGATCTCCCATCAGTCCGGGAATTGCAGGTAAAGTCCTGGATGCTTTCCGGGAAAAGAGTAAACCGAAAACGGTAAATTTTGAGCTCAGTAAACGGGAACATGAGGTTTTGGAGTTGCTTACCAAAGGTTACTCCTACAAGAAAATTGCTGCAAATCTGTTCGTTTCCGTGGATACCATCGGTTCGCACATCAAGAATATTTATTCGAAATTACAGGTAAATTCCGCATCTGAGGCGGTTGCAAAAGCATTGAAAAACAGGATTGTAGAGCTCTAGAATTACTTATTATTCCAGTTCGTCATCGTTAATTGAATTCCCACAGCGGCATAACTTTTCAGGAATTCCGTTGCAACTTGAATTCGTTCGTTCAAAGTCTCTCTTTCTTCCGTGCTCCACTCTCCCAACACGTAATCCACTTGCTGGCCTTTGCTAAAATCAGCTCCTACTCCGAATCTCAAACGACAGTATTCGGTCGTATTCAAGGTTGCCTGAATGTCTTTTAATCCGTTGTGACCGCCATCTGAACCTTTTCCTTTCATCCGCAGTTTTCCGAATGGAAGTGCCAGATCATCCGTGATTACCACGAGGTTTTCTTTCGGAATTTTTTCCTTTTGCAAATAGTAATTCACTGCTTTCCCCGAAAGATTCATGTAAGTCGTGGGTTTCACCAGAATCACCGTTCTTCCTTTGAATTTCACTTCTGCTACTTCAGCTGTTTTCTGAAGAGTAAAGCTTCCGCCCAGCTCTTTTGCCAAAGCTTCAACTACTTTAAAACCGATATTATGACGGGTTTCTTCGTATTTCGAACCCGGGTTTCCCAAACCGACAAATAGATACTTCATGATAAACAAAATTAGCAAAAAGTCAGTGGATGAAGCAAAACGAAACGCATTCTCGCTACGAAACCCAAAAGGAGATTTCCTCCGAATAACTATATTTGAACGAAAAGAATTAAAACTATGCGCATTCTCGGCATTATTCCGGCTCGCTACGGCTCTTCCCGCTTCCCGGGGAAACCTTTGATTGATTTAAAAGGAAAAACCATGATTCAACGGGTTGTTGAAGGAGCTTCCAAAGCTTCTCTTTTAACCGATTTGGTTGTGGCAACGGATGATCAGCGCATTGCGGATGAAGTGACACGTTTTGGCGGAAAAGTCATGATGACGGATTCCAATCATCCAACGGGGACGGATCGTTGTGCGGAAGTACTTCGAAATTTTTCTGGTTCATATGACGTTGTGATCAACATTCAGGGCGATGAGCCTTTGGTAGATGCACGGCAATTGGATCAGTTGCTACAAGCATTCTCGAATCCGGATGTGCAAATCGCAACGCTGGCTTCCCGAAAAATTGACATGGAGGATATTCTGAATCCCAACCGAATCAAACTGGTTGTCGATAAGAACTACAGCGCACTTTACTTTTCCCGCAGTCCGATCCCGAATTTTGCCAATGCCAAGGGAGAACCTTTGGAAATCTATCCGTTTCTGAGACACATCGGATTGTATGCTTATCGTTCGGAAGTGTTGCTTCAACTCAGTAACCTGGAAGAAACCCAGCTTGAGAAAATCGAGTCTTTGGAGCAATTGCGCTGGTTATACAATGGTTATTCCATTCAAGTAGTGGAAACCGAAATTGAAACACCGAATATCGATACTCCGGAGGACGTGGAAAAGGTATTCAGATTATTGTGATTATAAAAAACAAGTCGGGGCGTCCCGTACATACGGGATTCGCCCCGACTTGTTTTCAATATTTGTATTCCCACAGAAGATTAATCTTCCGTTTTTTCATTATTTTCTTCTATTGGAGCCGAACTTGTTTGAGCAGCTACCGCTTTCTTTTCCTTTGGAAAGTATTTGCGTTGTCTGAGGATAATCATCACTACTCCGGTACTGATTGCAGCATCAGCTACATTCCAGATTGCAGGGAAGATCTGATTATCTCCGTTTTCATCATACCACGGAACCCAGGACGGCCAATCGACATTGAATTGGAACATATCCACGACATTCCCCAATAAGAATCCCGTGTGTCTGGTTTCATATTTGCCAACGATTCCGCAATCCGACCAAACTCCCGATCCTTCCAAATGATTGAATCCGATACACGGATCGTAATCAAAAATGAAGTCGTAGAACATGGAATCGATCAGGTTTCCTGTTGCTCCGGCAAATACCAATCCGATTGCGAGCAGAAATTCCGTTTTTGCACCTCTGCGCCATTGTTTCACAAAATAGTAAGCGATCGCACAGCTGGCAATGATTCTGAAAATACTCAAGCCCAATTTCGCCCAAATACTCGCTCCGAATGTTGTGCCGAAAGCCATTCCCTGATTTTCGATATATAACAAACGAAACCACGAGCCAATTGCATTTACCGGAGGATCGTAATAATTGAATGTCGTTTTAACCCAAATTTTGGTGATCTGATCAATCAATAAGATACAGAATACCGCTATTAAAACGATATAGAGTTGTTTCTTCAACTTATTTGTTTTGCATGTTTTTAGCTTCGATACTCAAAGTAGCATGCGGAACCAGTTTTAAACGCTCTTTTTGAATCAATTTACCGGTTACACGACAAATTCCGTATGTTTTATTTTCAATACGCATCAATGCATTCTTCAGATTCTCAATGAACTTCTCCTGACGGGCAGCCAATTGAGCAACTTCTTCACGGGACAAGGTTTCTGAACCGTCCTCCATCATGTTGAAAGTTCTTCCTGTGTCATCGGTTCCATGATTGTTATTCGACAAAGAGGCTTTCAGCATATCATAATCATCATGTGCTTCTTTCAACTTGTCGTTGATCAATTGGCGGAATTCATCCAATTCACTGTCTGAGTATCTTGTTTTCTCCTGTGACATGGTAAAGTAACTTTTGAAATTCGCACAAAAATAATCGAATTTTCAGAGGAGTAACATGAATTTGATGAATGGTAACAATTACTTATTCACAGGAATGCCTCCGGAGAGGGCGTATTTGTTAGTAAAACACTGAAAAAGAGGAGTGAAACAACTAAAAATTGAAAGTGTTAAAGAGATTTAATATTCCCTTTTCACCGTATCGAAGACGTCGCAGTTATGTGCAAAAATCGATTTACACGAATCAAAGTGTTCTGTGTTTTTCGATCCAATTAGTCAATTCAACAAATTCTTCTACACCCAAACGTTCCGGTCTTAGCTGCAACATCGGATTTTCATCATACACTTCGGGAAGCAATGCTTTGATTGAATTCCGGATAGTTTTACGACGTTGATTGAAGGACATTTTGACTATTTGCTTGAACAACTTTTCATCGCAGGGAAGTTTTTCTCTACTGTTTCTGGTACAGCGAATAACTCCCGATTTAACCTTCGGTGGTGGGTCGAATACATGCTCGTCTACCGTAAAACAGTATTCGATATCGTAATATGCCTGAAGCAAAACGCTCAGAATTCCGTATGTTTTCGTTCCTGGTTTTTCGGCAACACGTTGTGCTACTTCTTTCTGAAACATTCCCATAATTTCAGGAATCGAATCTTTGAAATCGATGCACTTGAATAAAATCTGGGATGAAATGTTGTAAGGGAAATTTCCAACGACCGCAAATGGCTTCTGTCCGACAATAGTAGTCGGATCCATTTTCAGAAAGTCTCCTAAAATAATGCGTTCACCTAATTGAGGGTAATGAATTTTCAGGTAATCGATGGAGTCTGTATCTACATCCATTGCATAGAGTTCCGTTTCCGGATCCTGCAACAAATATTCTGTCAACGCACCCATTCCAGGACCAATTTCAATGGCTGTTTTCACTCCCTGATGATGTTGAAATTGCTCTGCAATTCTCTTGCAGACATTCTTGTCTTTCAGGAAATGTTGTCCTAAATGCTTTTTGGCTCTAACGCTCATGTGTAAAGTGTTGGATCACGTTTAAAGTACTTCTGAATGCCGCAAAACGACCTTCATACCTGCTTTTATGTTCAACCTGCAAAGGCGCAGCGTGATTTTTTTGATAATCGTTTAAATGATCCTGACTGTATGCAACATAGGTCATTGCGTACGTACACGCTCCGTCTTCTTCATTGTTCATTTTGGACATACGACTTTCCAAAAAGCATCCGGTTTTCATCACTTCCGGAATATGTACTTCACGCATCCACGTAACCCAATCCTGTTCAACAGCCGGATCAATACTTACAGTGACGTTATAAATTATGTGTTCCATTGCTGCAAAGGTACTTAAAAGGAAGAATTGAAGCGTGAAAATTCTTTTAACGCCAAGATGCGAAAGGTGCAAAGCAGAGAAATTCGCGTATGAAAATGATGGATAGACATGTGTCTATTTGCTCAGTAGCAGCAAGGGATGCGTCCTTTTTACATTCAACAAAAAAAGTGAACGTTTAAAAACAGCAGGCAGGCTGTTTTCAACTTTTGAACCCTTTGAACTTTTCGACATGAAAAAAGGCCTCCTCTTTCGAGAAAGCCTTTCCTGTTTTATATCGTCTCTTGATTAGTTCTTCACCCAACGAACCAATGCGGTTCCTGAAGTGGAAGTCAAGCGGATAAAGTAAGTTCCTGAAACCAACCCTTCCGTATTGAATTCTAATTCATCTGCAGATTTTTGAGTGGAAGTCAAAGCAATTTCTTTTCCATCTACTCCTACGAATGTTACTTTGAATCCGTTCCATCCTGAAGTCAGGTTCAATACGACTGAACTTGTTCCCGGATTCGGGTATACATTCAAGTTAGCTAAAATAGATTCTTCGATTCCTACCACACCGTCTAATCCGTCACAGTTCTCATCAATTCCGTTTCCGGTTTGATCAGCTGCACCCGGATGAATCGCTGCATTTGTATCGTTACAATCATCATCATTCGTTACATAACCTGTTGGCTGTGCGCAATCTGATTGAGTAACAGCAGGATTTCCATACGTGTCACCATCTGCATCCTGGTAATAAACAGTCATTGTGAAACCTTCATCGATATCTCCGTCACAGTTGTTATCCACTCCGTCACACACTTCCGTTGCACTTGGATTCACCTCATCGTCATCGTCATCACAATCATCATTGTTTGTAACTGATCCTACAATCGGAGTACAAGAATTCACCGCTGTAGCATCCGCATCACCAAATCCGTCACCATCACCATCTACATAATAAAGTACAATAGATCCGATTTGATCATCCGTATCATCACAATCGTTGTCATTGGATACATAATCAACCGGACGTGTACAAGAAATCTGAGAAGATCCTGCGTCACCAAATCCATCACCGTCTGTATCTGCATACCAAACCGCACCCGGGAATTCTTCAGCATCCGTATCGTCACAATCCGTATTGTCAAGAACATGTCCGTTAGGAGGAGTACAAGCCGTTTGAGGAGCCGCCGGATTTCCGTAACCATCACCGTCCGTATCTGCGTAGTATGTTTGAGTTGGTAACGCATTCACTGAACCGATTACTGTTACGTTGTCATAACGGTAAGTAGTTCCTGACTGACCCATATTCGTAATATAGAATCTGAATTCAACTGTTGAAGTTACATTGTCAAATGCTGAAGTTAAATGTACCGTATCTAACATGTACACTGTTCCATTTACAGCTAATTGTTTTGTAAACAAATCAGTTGTGTAATTATCCAAACTGGAACGAACACGAAGTGTCGGTGTTCCGCCAGTACTTGACAATCTGTGGTTGAACTTGATCATATTCAGATCCATTCCGTAACAATTCGCCGGAGTAGCAGCAAAATGGTAATATTCTGTCATGTCAACTGCTGTAGCTGTGTTGAATCCTTTATAGTTAAGCACTCCTGCCGCATCCACACATTCCAAAGAATCACCTGTTGCATTGAATGAGCCAAATGAGATATTTGGTAGAACACTTGTTGCCGTATCAACCGGAAGAGCACACGTGTGGTTTGTAAATTGGTACATTCCCAATGCTGTCCCTAAAGTATTTAGGTCCGAACCATTACAGTCTTCGTCAATTCCGTTATTCGGAATTTCAGTTGCTCCCGGGTGAACTGCAGGGTTGTTGTCATTACAATCTGTATTGTTTGTTACAGAAGTTCCGATCTGTGTACAAGAAGAAACTCCTGTAGCACTTGCAGATCCGTATCCGTCACCGTCTGCATCCACATAATACAAAACAGCAGCACCAATTGCCGGGTTTGTATCATCACAATCGTTACTGTTGGTTACATGACTTCCGGGTTGGATACATTCTACTACAGAAGCATTCGGGTCTCCTAAACCATCGCCATCTGTATCTGCATAATACGTTGCTCCGATCGTGATCGCGGCATTGGTATCGTCACAATCGTTATCATTCGTTACGTAATCCGTAATCGGGCCACATCCCGGTTGAGAAACATTTGGGTTTCCGAATCCATCATGATCCAAATCCTGGTAATACGTGATCGATCCTGTAATTGTTAAGTTGATCGTGATAAGGCTGTCACATCCTGCTGCGTTCGGGACCGTATCGTGATAAGTTCCTGAAGTAGTATACGATTCATGACCTGAAGGCACTGCGTAAGTTCCGCACCACGAAACGTTAAGAGTACTTGTCGTGTTGTGCTTGATCGTTAAGTTGATCGTTAAGATACTGTCGCATCCTGCTGCATTTGGAATAGTATCGTGGTAAACTCCTGAAGTAGTGTGTGTTTCGTGAGTTGAAGGAACTGTGTATGTTTCACATTCTGAAACGTTAATGGTGTTGGTTGTAGCACAAGAACCAGCCCAGGAAATCGTTACATCATCAATTGCAAGTCCGTGATCGTTTGAAGTATGATTGATATCCTCCCACTTAAACATGATGAATTCATTATTAGCAAGGGAAAGTCCCGGAATAACTATATTCTGCGCTAAAACCTTGTTTGCCGCCGAATTTCCATTAAGTGCTCCCGCAGCGCTCGTATTTACCGGACTAGCAGTTGTTAAAGCAGTAACTTGTGTCCAACCTGTGTTCACACCCGGATTTAATCCGGTAAAAGAAGTGGAACTAACTTTATACCAAAATGTTACCGGCTGAGGATTTAAGTTGTTTCCATTTCTCCACTGCTCTAATACATAACTTACAGTGAAATTCGATAGTGCTCCTCCTGAAGTATTTTGGAATAAAATACCGTGTGCAAAATCACCTGCACCATTTGATCCGATAGAACCCAAAGCTCTATCTGTTGTAGTACCTGTTCCGTAACTATAAATGGTTCCGTTGGTAGACGTTCCGGCATCAGCAATGTAATTTCCTGCTCCGGTTCCTGAACGCTGTGAATAAACATTCGCGATAACTGTGTTATCTGTCCATGGATTCGTTCCGGTTGTTGATAATGTATTAAAATCCTGGCTATATGATCCCGCACCTGTCATTGGTACCTGAGCATAACTTCCAAAACCTAACAATAGAATAGGTATTAGTAAAAGTCTTTTCATTTTGAAATTTTTCTCAAATGTATGAAAAGCGGGGTGGATGTTCCTAAAAAATTTCGCAACAAAAACCCCCTTACTAAATTTTAGTTAAGAATTAATGAATTGATAATGAATGATTTATTAAAAACTAAATCGATTTAAGAAGCTCGTATTATTAAATCATTAAGCTTTCTGCTGCTCCATTAAACGAGCTACATATTTTCCGATGATGTCGAATTCGAGATTCACTTTCGAACCGGCTTCAAAGGTATGGAAGTTTGTGTGTTCGTGCGTGTAAGGGATAATGCAAACGGAAAACAAGCCTTTTTCGGAGTCAACGACGGTTAAACTCACTCCATTCACCGTGATGGAGCCTTTTGCCACCGTTGGTTGATCAAAATCATAGCGGAAAGTGTATTTCCAGCTTCCGTTCAGGTCTTCTACCGAAATGCAAGTTGCAGTTGTGTCCACATGTCCCTGAACAATGTGTCCGTCCAAACGCGCGCCTAACAGCATGCAACGTTCCAGATTCACTTTGGTTCCAACTTCCCATTCGCCCAGGTTGGTTTTGTCCAATGTTTCCTGAATGGCTGTTACCACATAGGTGTTTCCTTCGATCTTAACGACCGTCAGGCAGCAACCGTTGTGTGCAACACTCTGATCTATCTTTAATTCGTGTGTGATGGTAGATTCTACCGTAAAATGAACATTGCTTTGATCTTTTTCAATCGCAACGACCTTTCCAAGGGTTTCGATAATACCTGTAAACATGCTATTCTAATGTGTTTCGCGCTGCAAATTATTTAAGCGCGCTCTTAAGGCTATAAAGATAGCACACATTGCCCAAATAGGAACTGCTGCTTTATCGGTATCCAGGAAATTATTCAGGAATCCGTGAATGAAGTAAGTGGATAGGGAAATAATGAAGCCCATCAACAGGGTTTTTGTTTCACGGTCTTCCACCGGCCAGTCGTTGTAGAGTGTAATTCCTTCGTAGAAAATTGCTACCACGATTGCCAGCATGCTCAGCATCCCGATCCAGCCCATTTCAGCCAAAGGTCCTAAATACTCACTGTGTGCATTTCCCAGATTTCCGAAATTGGTAGAGATAATCGTTAAATTTTCAGGTCGCTGAAAGCGTGCATATTCAAAGGCATACATTCCCGGACCGAATCCTGTCCATGGTCGTTCCTGAAACATGTCAATGGCACAGTTCCAACGATTGATCCGTTCCAGATTGGAGGCATCGGTTGTTACATTCGTTGCACTTTGCAGGCGCTCTCCGAATTCTTCTGTCGTATGTTCGTATTTGTTCCGGGCCAGATCCTGCTGAATGGAATCCCAGGAAAACCAGATGTATAAACCGGCAATTAAGGCGATTCCCGCCAGCCAGGAAAATTTCACTTTGAAGCGAATCAATAACCAGATTACCAGCCCCAGGAATACGCTTAACCAAGCTGCCCGTGTATAACTGAAATACAAACCGAGCAGGGAAATAAACATGAATCCGATCAGAATAAATTGCAGCAACGGGGTATGTTTCCGGGAAAAGTAGAACGAGAAGATTAAGGGAACTACTAACGCAACCAAAGCACCATAGATCGTGTGATCTTTGAAGAAAGGCCACATCACCCAGTGACTTTCTTTTTCTCCGAAACGGTAAGAAGCGTGAACCAGTAAAGTATATGTGATGGCAACAACCATTGTAGAAATGAACAGCCACAAAAACCACCGGATCTTCTTCGGTTCATAGAACACGGAACTTCCATAAAACAATATCGGGACAATGAACCACAAACGAGCCAGCAGGAACTTCAATGAAGTTGCCATGTTTTCGCTGGTCATAGAGGTAAACAGAACCCAGACAAGGTAGAAGATCACGGTCCAGACAATGGCAGAATTTCTCAAATAATTTGGAAAAACCGGATACTTGATGTTTTGAATCAGGAGTATTAGCATTGTTCCGAACAACAGCGGCTCGGTTGGGATGAATAATCCGAAACTATCTGTGTATTCTTCAATATTGATTGACAGGGGCGTTACCGCAAGAATAAAAAAGAAGGTGTATTCGGTGTAAAAGAGCGCTACGAAAAGAACGATCAGTGCATACGGGATTAAGGGAATGTATTCGTTATCGAACCAAAATCCAACCCCCAGCAAACCGACAAATGCCAGTCCGAGAGCCAACAGCAAGCTATTTTCCCGAATAAAAGCCACCTTAAGCTAACTTGCGAAGTTCCTTAATCTTATCCTGAATCAAGAGTAAGAACACCATGAAAACGAAGGTTCCGAAAGTAGCCAGAAGCATGATGACCAAACGTTTTGGTTTGTCTTTCTTATCTGCCACTACCGCCCGTTCCACGATGAACTTGTGGTTGAACTGTGTATTTGCATCGGATTCTGCCTGTTCATAGGACAAGGCGAAATCTGCCAGTTTCATAATCTTTTCATTCCGCACATATTCCAATCCATCGAATACTGCTCCAAACTCCAGATTGATATCAATTCTTCTTTTAAAATCAGCTTTATCTTCCGGGTTTTTTGCTTCTACATAGGCTTGAAAGAGGTTTGCACGACCTTCCAAAGGAACTACACCAAGCGCAGCCAATGAGTCCAATTGATCCAGAACGGCTTCTTTATCTGCTTCCAGCTGCTCTTTCTTCCGTTTGTTGATCTCAAATGCAGGAACCGTACGCTCCATTACCATTTCGTTCTTAACCGTATCAATCAGATCCACAATCTTGTTTGCCATATCTGCTGCCAACTGCGGGTCTTTATCCAATACATCGATCTGAATGGAACCATAACGTGTGCGGACAAACAAAATGTGGCTATTGTATTCTTTCACCAACTTGTAGTGTTTGTTTACATCCGAAGGGTTGATATCATAGTGTTTCATCAAATCGAACTGCTGCACCACTTTGTCTCTTACTTTCGATGATTGCAAAATTTGAATCAGCTGTTCTGCCTGCTCTTCTTCTCCAAAGTCCATGGATGAAGCTTTGGCATTTCGCTGCTCGGAAAAGGATACTGTACTGGTTGCAGCCGGGAATACGATTGCAGTTGATCGGTACAAAGGTGTCATCAGGAATGCTACAAGGGTTGAAACAACCAAACCTGCTGCGGTTACAATAATCAATATTTTACGCTTAGCCCACAGAGTCACGAACAAATTCATTCGTTGTTCTTGCATTACCTTGCTGCTTTCTTCCATACTTTGTTTCAATTAAGAGTTGCAAATTTATCCGAAATTAAGCAATAGCCAAATTCTATTGTATCAATCGGGAATTTCAGTTCAAATCCGTGCAATTCCTTCCGCCGGATTTTCGGTTCGTTTAGATTAACGCAGTTTTTATTTTTATGTTTTGTGAGAACATCAATTCAACCTGCTACAAGCCATTTTTATTGCCAGATAGATCAGGCAGATTGTTTTAAGGTTTCTGTCCTAGCGAGTATTTCTCAATGAAGGGCAACGGAATGGAGAAATGTATCGAGACGAGGACATTTTCTTTTATTTAAATGCACTCATCTGTCGTTCTCGATACGCTGCGCACTCGAACCGACAGAGAGAAAAGTGTTTCGAAATTGCTCTGTTTTGAGTAAATGAACTGCTTATTTTTGATGAGGGTATTTTTTAATAATTATCACCGTCCCAAAATTCACTATTTTTGCTTTACCAGAAACGCTCATGATAACTTATAATCCAAAGAGTTGGATCAGTCTTATTTTCCACCTCACTAAAAGTGATACGCTCTCCATTTTATGGAAGGAGTTGGTATTTATCTTTTTGTTCACTTTTGCTATTGTCTTTGTAGAACAAACCTATTTTCCGAAGGCTTTCTTTTTAGAAAAGTTGTTTTCGGTTTATTCGATTATGGGGTTTGTGATCTCCCTGCTATTGGTATTCAGAACCAATACTGCTTACGACAGGTGGTGGGAAGGACGCAGAAAGTGGGGCGAACTGGTAAATGATTCCCGCAATCTGGCGGTGAAGCTTACTGCCCTTGATTTAACTCTTGAAGACAATCATTATTTCGGGCGACACATTGGAAATTTTGCCTTGTGTATCAAGGAACATTTACGCGATGGAACCAAGTTTGAGTTACTGAATCTCACTCCCGAAGAGGTTACGTTTTTACAAAGCCTGGATCATATTCCTTCCGGACTTGTGGAACTGATGTACAGACGTTTGAATGAATTAAGAAAATCCGGTGTTCTTTCGGAGGAAGATGTTTTGCGCCTGGACAGAAATCTCAATGGATTTTTAGATTGTGTGGGAGCTTGTGAACGCATTAAAAACACTCCTATTCCTTATTCTTATTCGATGTTCTTCAAAAAGTTCATCTTCAGTTATGTGATCACTCTTCCTTTTGCTTTTGTGGTGAGTTTCGGGTATTTTGCAACGGTGATTTCTACCTTTATCTTTTATGTTTTTGTCAGTATCGAAGTTCTGGCGGAGGAGATCGAGGACCCTTTCGGGATGGATGACAATGATTTGCCGACGGATGAAATGGCACAGCGCATTCAGGGGATTGTGCATACGATTTTGGATAAGCCGTAGGTTATTCCAATTGTTGATCCCGTTGGATTAGGATACACTTATCAGTCTTGCAGGCGACGCTTGCTTTTTACATTTGTGCGAAGTGAGGACGAATGCCCAATTCCTTATCAGGAATGGTTTTTTTGATCAGAAAATGCTTGTTTTATGTGGCAATTTCTTCAAAAATCACCGGTTTCATGCTTAAAAACGGTGTTAAATTCTTAATCTTTTCATACTATATCCGTACTTGATCTATGCTTGATCCATACATGAGCTATACTTGATTTCTCTGATTGCGGTTTTTTACCGGACCGGGGTTTGTTTTTCAGAATCTGGAATTTCACACTTCCGGGAAATTTTACTTTCCAAGTAGGAAGGTGGATTCTGATTTATTGAATTCCGGTTTTCAAATAAGCATCCTATTCTGATTAACATCTTTACACCAAATTGTCATCGTTATACAAAAAGTGCCTACATGTATACAAAATCCATTGACTGATTTACTACAACAACCTAATTTCCCAATTGAAAATAGTCGTTTTTCAACCAGTACGTGTGAGCTGTTTACCATTACCTGCCAGCTGATCACTCTTTTTGAATAACAACCATTAATTATCCATTCACTAAAAAAACCAGTATGAACACATCTTACATGTCAAGACATCTTCTGTCTGCTTTTATCCTCTTTTTAAGTATCACCGGCAATCTGTTTGCTGCCGATTGGTCCGGTACTTTCACTCCAAACTCTACGGTTGGCTGTTATGACAGCCAATTTATTACGAGCGGTATTGGAAGTAGCGTCGTTTATAGTAACAACAGCGGCTGTAATGCCAATATGAATGTGACTATTTCCTTACAGCGAAGCAGTTCTTCCGGTGGACCCTTTGTTACAATCTCTACTCAAACCAGAAACTTTGGGAACGGAACGGTCACGTTTGCCGCCTCGCTGATCAATCAAACGGGATATTACCGTTGCTTTATTTCTGGCTCTCCGATTACAGGAACATGTGGAATAAGTTCCATTACCAGTAAACCGACCAACACAGTATTTATAACTGTGCATCCTTATCCGGCTGTAGCGTTTAATATCAATGGAACGGAACAGTATTATACAGGAACAGAATCCTATTTTAATGTGACCGGTTGCACCCCGATCAAAGTGAATTTTACAGCTGGTGGTACGGTAACACAACACCGTTTAATTATTAAAGAAATGACATCAGCCGGAGCATTTATCGGAGATGTTTACAATTCGAATTGGGTCAGCGGAGCAGTACCCGCTCCTCTGACTTTACCTTCTTTAGCAACATCAAAATACTATACCGTCAATTTACAGGTCGACAACGGGAATTGTGTTGCAGGAAAAACATCGTTTATTTACGCCAATCCCAATGGCCCGACAGCGACAATCGGTTTCAAGGTCAATGGCAATCCATTATCAACCAATTGCAACGCACCTTCTCAATTTTACAAATGCTCGGCATATCCGATAACACTGACAAATCAAAGTACCAATGTCGATAAATACATTGTGTTGCTTGAAAAAAGCACAACCGGCATGTGCGGTCCTTATACAACAGTTTACAGTTCGGGTAACATTTCTACTTTTCCCACAGATATGAAAAATCTGCCGGGAACCAATGGTACCTATCTGCAAAGCAATACCGGTTTTTACCGCTTTACGATCTATGGAAAAAACAGTTGCGGGATACTTCAATCATTGGTAAGCGGTAACTTGCGGGTCGATAATGAGCCTACACCGTCTGTTGCTTTCAAGGTCAATGGAACTACTCTTTCAACGGATTGCAATGCTGTAAGTATTCCAGCTTTTTTCAATTGTGCAGCATTCCCGATTACATTAAATAATCTGAGCAGTAATATCTCTACTTACGAAATCAAACTGCAACATAGCATTAATGGGCCTTGTGGACCTTATATAGATGTTTACAACTCGGGGTCTCTTTCCTATCTTCCGACCAATCTGAAAAATCTACCTGGTACCTATGGCGATTACGTTCTGAACAATCCGGGACATTACATGATCGTTGTCTCCGGATATGGAGCTTGCGGAGCATTTTCATTTAACTTCGGTATTATGAATGTAATCGGGGCGCCCACTCCCAACACACAATTTGTCACAACTGCATCAACAAAACCCAGCGGGACTCCTTTTAGTTATCACAGTTGTTCCGTTCCTTTTGCCACTGCTCTAAGTTACGTAAAGGATGCGACAGATAATTGCGCTACTCGTGTTTTTAAAATGACTACAGATGACGTTACTGACCCCAATCCAGTAGGTAAAAATCTGACGGTTTTTGACCTGACCAATGTGAACGGCGGTACCGGCAGCAATGAATACACAGTCAGCATTCTTTCCGAAATCTGGCAATCGGGAACCTGGACAATTATGAATCACAACAATCAGCCGGAAATTATGGAAAACATTGTCAATGTTCCCCTCAACGCATTATTGTATTATGACGATATCATCCCAGAGCCCCAATACAACAACTACTTTAGTAGCGGGGCAACAAACGGAGATATTTTCCGAATTACCATCATTGTAGAAAATGAGTGCGGCAGTGCATCTCAATCCCAGATCATTCAATACAATACAACTTCTTTGCGAATCGTTACCGGAGGTGGAACAACAGAAGAAGAGCAGGAACAGCATCTGGTTCAGGATCCGGTTGTCTTCCCGAATCCGGTTACATCAGATGTCCGTTTCGAAGTTCCCACATTTGAAAAAGACAAAATCAGTATTTCGTTGTATGATCTTAAAGGAGCACATGTCATGGACATTGTGAAAGATGTTGAAGCTACTGAAGGAACCTCTGTTTACTCATCCAATCTCGACAATCTGACTTCAGGAATGTACTTATACCAAATAACTGTTAACAATACGATACATAATGGAAAATTAAGCAAGAAATAAGTTTCAAACTCACTTTACTCTCATTGGCCCCTGAGCAGAAGTGAAAGTAAACACACTTTTCAATTGGCAACGGGATTCTCTTTGTGGAATCTCGTTGCTTTTTTGTCTTAAAGCAAAAGATTTTTTTATGACTATCTGAAACCTGAATTTCGATCACAGACACCTTTTACATTTATACGACTTTGAACTTCAGTCCCATTTCCATTCAATACGATTACTTGCGAATAGAAGCAGATACCACCAAAATGCTTCCTACTCCTTCTCTTGCACAGGCGGGTTTCAAGGTTTTCAGTTCAGGGAAGAATTTGTATGTTCATCCGGGACAATCCGGTACGGATTACTAGGTTCGATTTGTTGGGGAAATGCGTTTATCAGGAACAAAAATCCGGGCAGAAACAGCTTCCGATTGATGTTTCGGGTGGAATTTACATGGCGGTTATTACTCAGAATAAGATGACGTATCAAAACAAGGTTTATTTCAAGTAAGAAGAACTTGAATGCAGCATTTCTGATTCGCAAAAAAAGAATCCTGTAAAAACCAGAATTCACAGCTCATTTTCCCCGCTCAAAACTGAAAAAAAAAGCATTATCTTTGCGCCATGAAGCACATACGCAATTTTTGTATTATCGCACACATCGACCATGGTAAGAGTACTTTGGCCGATCGTTTGTTGCAAACTACCGGAACCATTTCTGATCGTGAAATGCAAGCGCAGGCACTCGATGATATGGATCTTGAGCGCGAACGCGGTATTACTATTAAATCGCATGCTATTCAAATGAACTATACATTTGAAGGACAGGAATATGTGCTGAATCTGATTGACACTCCCGGACATGTAGATTTTTCCTACGAAGTTTCACGTTCCATTGCTGCTTGTGAAGGAGCTTTGCTGATCGTAGATGCATCTCAGGGAATTGAAGCACAAACGATCTCGAATCTGTATCTTGCTTTAGAACATGATTTGGAGATTATTCCGATCCTGAATAAAATGGATCTTCCGGGTGCGATGCCTGAGGAAGTAACCGACCAGATTGTAGAATTAATCGGTTGTGATCCGAGTGACGTGATTCCGGCTTCAGGAAAAACGGGATTGGGAGTTGATGATATTTTAAGAGCTATTATCGAGCGTATTCCATCTCCGAAAGGCGATGAGCAAGGTCAGTTACAAGCCATGATCTTTGATTCGGTTTTTAACCCGTTCAGAGGAATTATCGCTTATTACCGTGTTAAAAATGGTGTTATTAAGAAAGGCGACAGAGTTCGTTTCTTAAATACAGGAAAAGATTACAATGCAGACGAAGTAGGGATTCTGAAAATGGATTTAAGTCCGAAGAAAGAAGTTCGTGCCGGTGATGTTGGATATATTATTTCGGGAATTAAGACTGCCAAAGAAGTAAAGGTTGGAGATACGATTACCCTTACTGCAGATCCGTGTGAGGTTCCTATCAAAGGATTTGAGGACGTAAAACCAATGGTATTTGCGGGGATTTATCCGGTAGAAACGGATGAGTACGAAGAATTGCGTTATTCCATGGAGAAATTGCAATTGAACGATTCATCTTTGGTATTTGAGCCTGAATCTTCTGCTGCACTTGGTTTTGGATTCCGTTGTGGATTCCTTGGAATGCTTCACATGGAAATTATCCAGGAACGTTTGGAACGCGAGTTCAATATGACCGTTATTACAACGGTGCCGAACGTATCTTACTATTGTTATACGACCAAAGATCCGGATAAGCAATTTATTGTAAACAATCCATCCGAATTGCCTGATCCGTCTACTATTGACCGCATTGAGGAACCATATATCAAAGCACAGGTTATTACCAAATCGGAATACATCGGTCAGATTATGACTTTGTGTATCGAAAAACGTGGTGAATTGAAAAATCAGGTTTATTTGACACAGGATCGTGTGGAATTGACTTTTGAAATGCCTTTGGCTGAGATCGTATTCGACTTTTATGACCGTTTGAAATCCGTTTCCCGCGGTTATGCTTCATTTGATTACCATCCGATCGGATACAAAGAATCTGATTTGATTCGCATGGACATGTTATTGAACGGCGAGCAGCTGGATGCACTTTCTGCTTTGGTTCACCGAAGCAACGCCTATGATTTAGGAAAGAAAATCTGTGTGAAACTGAAAGAATTGATCCCGCGTCAGCAATTCGAAATTCCAATTCAGGCTGCGATCGGGGCAAAGATCATTGCACGTGAAACCATTAAAGCTTTGCGTAAAGATGTAACTGCAAAATGTTACGGTGGTGATATTTCCCGTAAACGCAAACTATTGGAAAAACAAAAAGAAGGAAAGAAACGCATGCGCCAGGTTGGAAAAGTAGAAATTCCACAGGAAGCATTTATGGCTGTTTTGAAATTGAACGATTAAGTTATTTGTTGATATAAAAAAGTCGGGGCGAATAATTATTCGCCCCGACTGCTTTAATTTAATTTACGGTTTCAGTTTGAATGCTGTCAAGCCATAATCGCAACCGATCACAAAAATCTGATTTTGCGCATTGGTGCAAAGTCTTCCCGGATAGTGAACAATGTTTCCGGTATATAGCGGATTCGTGGAATAAGGAGCAATGTAAGCTGATGTATAAGCTCCCGTCGAACTGATAAAGCCAACTTGTGCATCATGCGGATCGCCACTATTGATCTTGTGTGATCCCGACACTGCAATCTGAGTTCCAATTACTTCACACCCGCTGAAAACAGTCATGTTTGTCGTATTTGCAATATTACTTGCATATCCGGTTCCCGGAAGTGTTGCCTGATTTTTGAAGGTGTTATCAATCGCCAGGTTGAATACCAGCCCGGCCGTGGTGCTTCCCTTGTACTTGATAAAGATTCCGCTTCCTGCAATGCTTACCACATTGGTTTTTCCAACACAAACAATATCATACTTCAAGGTGTTATTGTTGTACGGAAAACAAAGATCCAGGAACTCTCCCGGGCCTTCCGTAGAAAGCTGCATGGCGTTTTCACATCTTAAAACCATCGAAGAACCTCCATGTCCGCCGGGTACGTAATCAATTCCCCAAATTGCAGGAGAAACGACATTGGAAGTATTATCCTTGCATGATCCGGTGATAAAATAGCGATTGGCAAGACCCGGATATGTTTTAATTCGTGTGGATTTGTACGTTTTTCCTGTATAAGACAATGTCAATGACACCCCCGTTACTCCTGAAGTAGTAATTTCACTTACACGGATTTCATTGGAGATATTTCGTACCGACAACAAACTGAATGCATCCTTGAGCACAATGTCGAATACATTGGATCCGGTTTCCATCAGCAAAATTCCGGTTCCGTTGAAACCTGTTTCCAACTGCAGGGTGCTTAATTTAAAACACAAAATGATGCCTTTATCAGTCGCTGATGTCCTTCCTGTAACATACAATCGGTCCGTTCCTGAATTCGGAGTCATGGCATATACATGAATATCGTCCGAATTCACGGTTCCGGTCGTCAGAAGACCATAATTCAGTTTGATCAATATGTTATTTGTTCCGGTCGTTGCATTTTTTTTGTTCAGGATATATCCACCGTAGAGGAATTGATCGTCGACGGTTTTTCCTGCAACGTATACAAAGCTTCCGGAATGAACAATGCATTTGGGAGCTTGCATGAACCCGGCTCCGGCGGGATTGGTTAAATTGGAGTTGGAATGTCCTGTTCTTCCTGCAAAATCATTCGCGAATGCCGGATCCGGAACATATTGTGCCGATACATTGTTTCCCAGCAGAAGAGTTGCTGCGATTAATAAGTGATTAACTAGTTTCATAAAATAGAATGTTTTTGATTGGCCTAAATCTAATTTCTTTTGAAAAACGAACTACTTTCTGTTTCTGCCAAAAAAATTCCACTCTTGAGATCCTAAATCGATTTATCAAGACTGGTTTAAAGGAAGTTATACCAAACAAAAAGGTCGGGGTGAAAAATTTTTCGCCCCGACCTTTTTTACTTAATTCTTTTCTAGGCGCAGCCTTTCCAGGCAAACAAACCAATCGCTACCCAAACCAATCCCTTGATCAAAAAGAACAGGAATCCAGCCAAGCCAAAACGTTTCAGCCATTTCTTGCGCTTACTTGCTTTGTCTTCCGGTAACTGAGTTGATGTTTGTTTTTCTTCTTCCATATTATGAAAAACGCCCCGACATTCCGATCAAATCAGAAGCCGGGGCGTATCTATTTTATTCGTATCTATTAGTCTTCATCCTCTTCGTCTTCTCCTTCTTCCGGAGTATCATCGTATGAATCGTCGTCATCGTCTTCGGACACATCATCCTCTTCTCCTTTAGCATCAACCGAATCGAAATCTTCTTCGAAATCATCCTCATCGTCATCAACAGAAGGTGATTTCACGGTTACTTTAGGAAGTTTAACCAAGTAAATAATCTCATCCGTTTCCCATAATAGAGAATCAAACACTTCTCCGGTAATCGGATTTGTCATCTTTGTAGTATTCCCGGAAAACCCTTCCGGAAAAGCAATTAGTAGTTGTTTCTTCTGATCGATATTCAGCTTTTCGTAGCTAATAATTGTCCTCTTTTTCGACATGCTTCTATATTTCTAATTTGATGATACGATTAATTGGAATTAGAACGTGTTGTTTCAAAACGATTGCAACGTCAGTCACAGCCCAAATTGTTGTATGCACAACCTTCTCCCCATTATCGTCTGCAAAGTAAATCTTTACTTTATAATGTTCCAAATTTCCAAGAGAAATTGCACGATCGACATCTGCTTTTCTTACAGCGATCAAATCAGCATCTTCCAGAACTTCTTCCTTCGAAAAATGCAAGCTTGCTACGTCTTCTTTTTCAACCTGAACAAAATTTGTTGTGTCCATTTCCATTTTTGAGCAAAAATAAATGATTTGATGAATTGGAAAAGGAGTTTTCGACTAAACTTAGAAAAAAACATTTAAACGACGAAATGTTTAATACTTTTCAAGCAAAAAGACCCATGAATTCATGAGTCTCTCAATTAGTTTAGTAGTGTTTTAGTTTGCTATGTCGCGTGTGAACAATCAACAATAATGAAAATCAGGTTGTTTCTAAGTTTTTTAATTGGTCAAGTCTTTGACGGAGATAGAACTGTATACTCTTCAATAAAACTAGAAAATGAAAAAACTGCCTCTCCATTGCAGTGTTTTCCGTTTCAACTTAAACCTAACATAGAAAACAACCTGATTCCATTCTCCTTATTTCCTCTCCTAAGATAGTCATGTGTTGCAATCCTAACTCGGCGAATGAATAAATACCCTATTTGGATGAATATTTAGCAGAAACAACTTAACGGGTCTTATAAACTCTCCAGAATCTGGAAGAATATATCGCGTTTTGCGGGCGATAGCGGAACCTCCGAACCATCTTTCATAACCACAGCTCCGCCGTTTCCTTTGTCGTAGCGGTCCACAAAATTCAAGTTGATTAAATGGGATTGCTGAACGCGTAAAAAATTGTGACCTGTTAACAAAGTCTCATAATCCTTCAAAGTTCTTGAAACCAGAATCTTTTTTCCTTCCGTTAAGAAGAAGGAAGTATAATTGCGGTCAGCTTCACAACGAATGATGTGATCCAGATCCACCACATGAACACTTTCCTGTGTTTTTAAAACCAACCTTCTTTTCTGATTCGGCTGAATATTATTTTGTAATGCCTCGAATTGCGGTTCCTGTTTTGTCTCATCTTCCTTCATCGACACCAAAGCGCGTTCCACAGCTCCTCTCAATTCTTCCGGATCAACCGGTTTCAGAATATAATCCAGGGCAGAAAACTTAATCGCCTTGATCGCGAATTCCTCATGTGCCGTAATGAAAATAACCTCAAAATCTTTTTCAGGAATGGATTTCAATAAATCGAATCCGGTACCATCCGGCATTTGAATGTCCAGGAAAACTAAATCGGGTTTGATTTCTTTAATAGCGGCTAGTCCTGACTGCACATTTTCACCAACAGGAAATGTCTGAATGTCCAAATCAAATGATTCGATCATTTTAGCAATCAACTCCCGTGTTCTTTGCTCATCATCAATGATTAATACTTTTTTCATGTAAGTTGATGTAATTTCCCGAAAGATAAATATTTAATAAGTTCGAAACACAGAAAAAATGTAAACGGTTCACACTTCGATTCCCTCAGGATGTTCGACTCGTTCAGTATGCTTCGTTCGTGCTTCAACGGGTTTAAAGTTATGACCTATAAATTAACCATTCCTGCCTCCGTCCGGTAAGGCAAATAAATATTGACGACTGTTCCTGTTTCCTTTTCCGGGTCAAAATCTTCCATTTCCATCCGACCCAGAATTTTGTATTTGTAACTCAGATTATTGATCCGGTCTTGTGTGATTTTCATTGCCATGCTTTTGTGCTCGGCACTTTTCTTGTTGTTTTTCGAGCCCTTTCTGCCGATTCCGTTGTCTTCGATCATCACATGAAGCATTTCCTCGTCCTTGGTGAAACGCACATGGATAAATCCTCCTTCGACCGTATGCAATTGTCCGTGTTCAATAGCATTCTCGATAAATGGCTGTGTAATCATCGGAGGAATAACCGCTTCTTCCCGCAGCAATTGTTCATTTACCGAAACTTCGTATTCGAAACGGTCTCCGAAACGCAGTTTCTGTGTTTCCAGGTATTTTTTTAAGATGTCGATCTCCGTTCCCAGCGGAATAAACTCTTT
>RCUP01000388.1_pt1 | contig 34862 bp, 29 predicted proteins | sample 2166341 | NCBI WGS metagenome assembly RCUP01 (sample SAMN09932325, study PRJNA488358) | compost metagenome | isolation source: compost soil in succinonitrile-enriched | place: Germany: Experimental Botanical Garden | reverse complement strand
TAATTCTCATTGGATGAATTGCTTCATCCTTTATTTTTGAATCTCACCGAAGTGACATTCACTCACTCGTTGTTCAGTTTTCAAAGATCAATCTCGCTTTTGTTCATCACCGCTTCACTTCTATCAAGTGTTTCAGCAGCAACTCTTATACTATATCACTTCAGCTCCACAATTGCAAGTAGTTTTTTTCTTTCGAAATTCACTTTCCTGCTCACCGTTAATTCCTACGGTGTGTTCGGCTGGATTTATAATATACCATCCTGGGCACACAATTGCAATGCTTTTGAAACAGTTATTTTTTTACAACATAAGCCTTGTTATTTACTCATACCGAAGGCTTCCTATTATAAATGTTAACTCGGACAATAGTCGGCGTATCTCGTCTGCTCTTAGATGATCCAGTTTAAATAAAATAAGCCGACTCCAATGAGCCGGCTTTCTACTAATAGATATGTTATGCAGCGCCAAGGAAAATATAGCGGCATAGAATTAAGATGGCCAAGATCCACATCAACCAGTGGATTTGCACTTTATTTTTTGTAAAGAGGTTATTAAACAGGGCCAGAATGACATAAGACACAATACCCGCTGAAATACCGTTTGCGATTCCCCCGGTGAAAGGCATCAAAGCAATCGTAAGGAATGCAGGAAATGCATGGAGGAAATCATCCCATTCAATATTACGAACCTGGGACATCATTAGAACACCAACAATGATCAAAGCAGGTGCAGTTGCAGCAGATGGTACCATACTTGCAAGTGGGGAAATGAACAGAGCCAGAAGGAACAGAATCCCTGTGGTTACTGAGGTAAGGCCTGTACGTCCACCTTCCGCAACACCAGCAGTACTCTCGACATAAGAAGTAATGGTACTGGTACCAAGCACTGCCCCTGTACTTACGCCTATGGCATCGACGAGCATCGCTTTACCGATTTTCTTCTCGCCTTCTTCTTTGTTCTTCATTAGTCCGGCGCGAGTAGCTGTACCAACCAGCGTACCGAATGTGTCAAACAACTCAACGAAAGTGAAGATAAATACGATCTCGAACAGACCGATTTTGAAAGCACCCGCAAGGTCAAACTGTCCTACAGCCAAATTCTCAAATGTTGGAATCCAGTGTCCACTGGACAGCCCTTCCGTATGTGTAACTCCCATAGGAATACCGATCAATGTCGTAAGGACAATCCCGATCAGTAAAGCTCCCTTGACGCGAAGCACCATCAGAATAGCGATAACAATCAGACCGATTAATGTTAACTGAACATCATGATTATGAACGAAGTCTCCAAGAGCAAAGTTCATGCTGCTTCCCGGTACTGTCTGCGTAGGATCTTTCACCCCAGCAAGATTGGCTACCATAAGGTTGCTCAATTTAAAACCAATGATGGCTACGAACAGACCAATTCCGACCGTAATTGCTGCCTTAATACTTGACGGCACCGCTTTGATCAACAATTGTCTCACCTTAGTTACCGTAAGGATAAGGAAGATAATCCCCGAGATAAATACTGCACCAAGTGCAGCCTGCCAGGTAATAGCCCCATTGGAACTAAGAACAACTGTCATGAAGTAAGCGTTCAAACCCATACCCGGAGCGAGAGCAATTGGAATGTTAACGAACAATCCCATTAGGATTGTAATCAAACCTGCGCCTACTGTTGTTGCAAAAAACACACCGTCAGCCGGGATACCTGCGCCACCAGGACCCAAGAAGATGTTGTTGACTACCAGAATATAAGCCATTGTCATAAAAGTGGTAATCCCTGCGATCACTTCTGTTCTTACATTCGTTCCATGTTCCTTCAGTTTAAAGAACCGATCCATTGTAGAAATTCTCCCCCTTAGAAATGAGTCATAGACGACAAAAAAACCCGCGAAACCAACTGTCCCCGGGTTCTATGCTTGGAGAAAAAGGTGGAAGCAACATCAGCCTTGACCCCGCTTAACTGCGAGCTTCAAGCATACACTGCTTCTTAAATCAAAGCGCCTTCTCCCTTCGTAGCCAGATCATTACGGTGACCTCGTAGAAACTACCGGGCCAATCCCCGGAATTATACGAAAAGCTATATGGATTGTACTAAAGACTGCGTAATAAATCTCTTTAGTGCATTCCATATATATTGTATTATTGTCGAAAATCCTCGTTATAAATCGTATAAACACACATTACTTGATTTATTGTAGGCGCGAGCGATGAGCTTGTCAATATAAAATACGAATGTTTAACGTTACATTCACTTTATTGTTCGTGATTTGTCTTAAAATTACCATTTCGATTCAAAACTAATCCAGTGGGCTCTTCATGTATAGACCAAAAAACATGTATAGACCAAAAAGAAGAGCAGTCTCCTATTGTCAGAGACTGCTCTTCTGCAGTTGTTCCTATTCCCACTCAATCGTTGCCGGCGGCTTCGATGTTACGTCATAGACGATACGGTTAACGTTATCGACTTCATTAACAATACGTACCGAAATTTTCTCAAGCACATCCCAAGGGATACGTGCCCAGTCTGCTGTCATCCCATCAATGGATGTAACTGCACGAATGCCTACGGTATAGGAATACGTACGCGCGTCACCCATAACTCCAACGCTCTTCATATTTGGCAGTGCTGTGAAGTACTGCCAGATCTCACGATCAAGTCCTGCCTTAGCAATCTCTTCACGAAGAATGAAGTCGGAATCACGTACAATCTTGAGTTTCTCCTCGGTTACTTCACCAAGAACACGAATGGCTAGGCCAGGTCCTGGGAACGGTTGTCTCCATACGATCTCTTTTGGAAGGCCGCATTCTTCGCCTACTTTGCGAACTTCGTCTTTAAACAAAGTCTTGAGTGGTTCAACCAGTTCGAAATCCATATCTTCCGGCAAACCGCCGACATTGTGGTGTGACTTAATCGTATGTGCTGTTGCAGTACCGCTCTCCACGATGTCCGTGTACAGCGTTCCTTGAGCCAGGAATTTGAAATGATCGAACTTCTTGGACTCCTCATCGAACACATAGATGAACTCGTTACCGATAATTTTACGTTTTTGCTCAGGATCATCTACACCAGCAAGCTTCGACATGAAGCGTTCGCGGGCATCGATCTTCACAACCTTCATATCGAACTTGCCTACGAAAGTCTCCATTACGCTTTCGGCCTCGCCTTTCCGGAGAAGACCATGATCGATGAACATACAAGTAAGCTTGTCCCCAATTGCTTTGTGGAGCAGAATCGCTACGACTGAGGAATCAACACCACCGCTCAAAGCACACAGTACGTTGTTGTCTCCGACTTGCTCACGGATATCCTTAATTGTATCTTCGATGAACGTACCCATCGTCCAATTGCCTTCGCAGCCGCAGATCTCGTACAAGAAGTTACGAATCATCTCGTTACCATGCACAGAGTGACGAACCTCCGGGTGAAACTGTACACCATACAAACGACGATCAGGATTACTAAACCCAGCTATTGGAGCATGGTCAGTGAAAGCATCGATCTGGAATCCGTCTGGAAGCTCCACCACGTGATCTCCATGACTCATCCACACGGTCTGTTTGGATTCAAGGCCCTTGGTAAGCGCAGAATGCTCTGCAAAGCTCACGTCAGCTTTTCCATACTCCCGCTTGGCTGCACGTTCGACTTTACCGTTCAACTGCTGAGCCATCAACTGCATGCCATAACAAATCCCAAAAATCGGAACATTCAGGTTGAAAATCTCTGGATCTACATGTGGAGCATTCTCCGCATACACACTTGTAGGTCCGCCTGAGAATACAATCCCTTTCGGGGAGATCTCCCGCAAACGCTCCACTGGTGTGTTGTAAGGAAGAAGTTCACTGTACACGCCCAGATCGCGAATCCTTCTGGCTATTAACTGGTTGTATTGTCCTCCGAAGTCCAGAACGACAATCATTTCATTTGGCTTATTCATTTCCGAGCCTCCCTCAATTCATGGGTCTTATTATACGAAACGACAAAACAGATCGTCAAGAAAGATCGGGGAGAGATTCAACCCCGGGAAGCCCCCATCTGACGGCATTGCTCAAGAAAAGACTTTGTCGACATGCGGTCCAGATCGCTCGCTCCATAATATAACGATTCCCACACGTGTAAAAATTGATCAAGATGGTCCCGCTGCGCCGGCTCTAATCCATGTATACGCCCAATATACTCTCTTCCTGTTACCCCAGGCGGCCGGGTTCCATATGCACCGTATAACTGTTTCCAAGCCTTGTCTGAAGCAAGCAGCAGCTGTTCCCGCTGAGGAAACCGGCGGCGGCTCCATCTTGAGGGCAGCTCTATCATTCTGATCCAACCAGTAATAGTCGGCCAAAAGGCACGAGCTATCAAATAGATGGCTCCAGCGAGGCATACGGCGGCCAATATAAGCAGCGGATGAGGCACCCAAGCTTCAATTCCCGAAAAGACGACTAGCGCTGATCTCATGCTGTAGAGAACAGCATTCTGTAATTGATTAACCAGATTCCCATAGGAACTGGTGTTATTCACATTGAGCGAATCGGATGTTGATCCTCCAGCCGATTCAAAGCCTGGTGTTGGATCAAAGGGCACCCACCCCACACCTGGAAAATACACTTCGACCCAGGAATGTGCATCCGAGTACGAGATTATAAATTGATGGGGATCTTCTTCGCTCTTCTGCCCGGGGGCATATCCTTTGACCCATCTTGCCGGTATTCCTTGCGTCCTTAGAAGCACGGCCATGGCTGTGGAGAAATGGTCGCAGTACCCGATTTTTTGGACAAATAAAAAGTTTGCTGTGAAATCTTGACCTGAAGGCAGGGATTCCGGCTCAAGACTGTACTTATAGCTGTTCTTCAAGTAAGACTCTACCGACTTCACAGCCTCGTACCGGGTTCTGCTTCCCTTGGTCAGCTTAGCCCCTAACTCTCTGACTTCCTTTGGGAGGGTATCAGGCAGTTCAATATACACACTTGAAATAGAAGCAGGCTCGTCCCCCTTCGCCTCGTTCAATAAAGCGGGTGAGACTTTCTGTTCTTGCACGGTAATCTCATAACCAGAGAGTTCTTCTGGTGAATGGGGTGATCTTTTACTGCCAGCATTTATGTTCTTACTGTCTGTATCACTGTTGTATTGAATCAAGCCAGAACCCGGAAAGGTTATTAGATTATGGAAGGGGAGATCCTGCTTCCCATTGGTAATCCTGTTCACTTTCACCGGAATCCCACCTCCGACTAAGACAACCTTGCCAGTCTGGGGTTCTTTGAAGGTAATGGACTGGCTAAAATCTTCTCCGGACGAACGGACAGGTCCTTCTGGAGTGATACGTCCATCAAGAGAGAGTGGAGCTGTCTCCTGATCTTGCTGAGTCCAGCCACGACCTGTATAGGTGCTTTTACTCTCCCCCCGATAATAGGTAGGGTGCGGCGAGGTTGCGGTGAAAAATGCTTCTTTCTTAAGTGTTAAAGGACCTCCGAGCTCATTATCATTATTACCGTAGCCCGACAAGTTATTAATCCCTCGCCTATGTGCAGGTAGTTCCGTCTGTGTCCAGGCCTCAAGGCTGGCCACAGCTTGCTGAAACGAAAGAGTCTTCGCAGGCTGAATCGGCAGAGTTCCCACAAGTATGGCCAGGCCAATAATTCCTCCCAGAACTACCGTGATTACAGCCGCAAACCCTGCAGTCCGGAATCCCCCATTCGGAGTGCTATCGGCTCCGGGTTCTTCATCGGCGCTTTCCTCCTGAATATGCAAGGTATGCAGTACAGCCTGGAGCAATAAGCCAATCAAGACTGTGCGGACTAACCCCAAGTAAGTGTGCAGACCGAGGCCAAACTCCAAGCTTAGTAAATAAATCACCGTAGCACAGAAGAACAGAAGAATACTTTGACGGCTCAGTGCGAGCAGTTGGACTGAAGCAACAAGAAGAGCCCAGCCTAATAACAGGACGAACATACGCATTTCAGGACTTAACGCAGAAATCCGTCCAGTGTTCAATATGCCGGAAATATCCTGCGTAAAGATATGGATGCAATCCGAAATCCACCCTATCCCCTTGTCTCCGCCATATAAGTAAATCATAGCGCCTATGCATAAAAGGGGCGGAATTATCGAGAATATGGCAAAAGGCACACTCAGGCATCCCGCCACCAAAAGCAGAATTGTCAGTATATAGAACAAATCCAGAGGCCTTTCGCCCTCAGGACCAAGCAATTTCAGCAGCGGGGACAGCCATTCCCGAAAAAGACCAAAGATAAACAAAGAGAGTATCAGACGTTCCCCTAAGCCCTTCAACGTCTGCACACCTGCAATTAGCCGTGATTCATCCTTTGGCATTACGAAGACCTCCCCTTGGCAAGAAGATCTGTATCCCGATCAAAAATCGCCCCTGGTGAAAGTTTGACCCCGGAATGCAGCAAATGTTCTAATATTTCCGCCGAGAGCCCGGGGGCACAGTCATCATTACCGGTAATCATAATTTCAAGCCCTATTCCCCGAGCAGCAGCAGATGCAGCAGCAGAGGCAATCTCCGGGGTAAGCTTTCCAATAATGAAAGTTATGAACTTATGGCTGTGCTCTTGAATGGTTTCAATTAGCAGGCTGTGTCCAGGGATGTAAGTATCCAGGCTAGCAGCCGCAAGGACGTTCATCCCTTCCTCTCGCTCTGGCTCCCAGCTGTAGCCTCTTCCTCCTTCTGCACTGCCACAGATCAGACTAACCTTTCTTCCGGCTGAGGTCTCCGCCCGCAGCAAAGACGCCGCACAGGATACGGCGAGTTCAAATTCCTCGGCTGAGGGCGAATACGATCCTGGATCGGACGCGAGCAAAATAATCCGCTCTGCCGGGCCACCGGCTTCCGGCAATCGTGATAACAAGCCGCCGCGCCTCGATGAGGCTTTCCAGTGGATGCTTTTCCATGAGTCACCTGGTCTATATTCCCTGAGTAAATCCCCCTTCTGGCTTCTCGGTATCCCTCGTTGCAAAGATTCACCATTCCCATGTATACCGATCTCACCGGAAGTACGCAGACTGGAAGTCCTGGGGATAACGGTGAGAGAGCCTTCGGCCTCTACCCACAGCGAGCGCTCAAACCACCCAAATAGATCTCCGTAGGTGATTCTCAACCGCTCTGCCGAATACACGCCTCTTCGAAGCTCACTTACGGTTCCCGTGAGAACAACATGACGCCGGAAACCCGTAAACATAACCAATCTAGTTGTTCTGCCAGCACGAACAGCCAGCGGATCGTGGACTTTAATCCATAAGGGGGGAAAGCCTCCCTTAAATTCAATATGAAGCGAAAGCTCGGCACTCTCTCCTGCTGCTAAACGGACTGGGTACCATTCACGCCTGACCATAGTCAGCCTTGGACTACCCGCTTGGACGATGGCCCCCTGAAGCATGATTAGCCCCAATGCCAAGAGAAGAAATAGCACTGACGGGCCACCGTATCCCGCATAAGCAGCCACCAGAAGAGCCGAAGCGGCCGACATCCAGAACCATGGCAAAATGGATACTCTCATGAGGAGGCCCTTGCAGTACCAGGTGACATAGGGACGGGAGTCTTGCCAAGCCATTCATGGACCAATTCTTCACCCCTAAGCCCGCCCAGCTTGCCTTCCGGGCTCAAGACGACCCGGTGGGCGAGAACGGCAGCCGCTACCGCCTTCACATCATCCGGGATCACATACATCCGGCCCTGATAATAAGCATGAGCCTGGGCAGCTCCCATCCAGGCTAGTGTCCCCCGCGGGCTGATCCCTAGCGAAGTCTTGGGGTGCCGCCTGGACAAATCGGCCACTGAAACCAGGTAACGCTTAATAGATTCGTCTACAAGTACAGTACGGACCATGCGCTGCATTCCGGCCATTTCTTCAGCAAGCAGGACCGGCTTCATCTCTTCAACCAGAGAACCGGTCTGATGACGGCCGAGCATATCAACCTCCTGCTCAGGCTTGGGGTAACCCAAGGAAATCCGCATCAGGAAGCGATCCATCTGAGCCTCTGGAAGGCGGTACGTCCCCTCGAACTGCAGCGGGTTCTGTGTAGCCAGCAGAAGAAAGGGCTTGGGCAGATTGTAGGTAACCCCATCCACGGTAACTCTGCGCTCTTCCATAGCCTCGAGGAGCGCGGACTGCGTTCGCGGAGCCGCCCGGTTGATCTCATCCGCAAGGACAATATTCGAGAGAACAGGGCCCGGGCGAAACTCAAAATCCCCGGAATGAGGGTGATAGACAGCTACGCCTGTCACATCCGAAGGCATCACATCTGAGGTGAACTGAATACGTCCGAAGGAACTTCCGAGACTAGCAGCTATGGCACGAACAAGGGTTGTTTTCCCGACACCCGGGATATCTTCCAGAAGAACATGTCCACCTTGAAGCATAGCGATAATGATAAGCTCAATTTCATGTCTCTTGCCGATCACTACTTGATCCACCCGGTTAACAAGACGTTCAAGCAGGTCAGTCGTCTGGTCATGAGACAACGCGAAAGAATTTAACAAGTTCATAACCTCCATATCCGAAAGGAATCTAGTAAACAGTGTCACCAGTTTCCCCCGGAAATAGACATCGGGGAACCTATCGTTATCTTAGCTCTACAAAGCTATGACCTTATAATTGTCCGGACCGGCAGCAGCCTGAATAACAGGATGGCCGAGCATTTCAAGCAGACTCCGCAGTGGAATCCAGATGGCATCATCTCTCGTTGAAAGCGGGATCTGATAGGTTGTGAGGCTGGAGTCCCCATTCCTCCGCAGCTCTACTATATTGGAATCCGTCCTTACCGTAAGCGTGCGTGTTCCCCAGGATACCTTTGCAGACTGCTGCGCATTGCTCCATAACACCGTGGCGCCAAGACGTTCAAGCACCGCTCTGAGCGGGACCAGATAGTGTCCGGATGACAATTCATATTCCCCGCTCTTCATCTCGGTCTCTACCCCTCCCGCCTCCAATACCAGCGAAGCCGTATGCTTGAATAATGCAGCATTAGGCGCTACGTGGGCGGCAATCCACTTTGCTGTAGGCTGAGCTCTTCCTCCGTACACAGCACTGACATGGACTGAAAAGTGGACTGGCTTCACCTTGGAAGATAATGTGCCGAATTCGTATCCTTGTGCTTTATAGTAAGAAATAATCTCGGGAAGTGCCTTCACGGTCTGCTCATGCCCTGCTCCGTCATGCATAAGTACAACAATCTGGTCTTTCAGCTTCGCCTGCTTCACATTGCGGATAAGCTCAGATGCGGGTACTCCCTTTCGGGAGGAATCCCGGGTATCCACATCCCAGTCAAACACCGTATATCCACCCTGCTCCAGCAACTTAAAGTAATTTTGATCGAAATGGCCAAAAGTCCCTCCTGGGGCCCGGATCAGTTCCGGTCTTGAACCTGTGATGGTCCTAAGTATTTCCTCGGTTTGTTTTATTTGTCCCCAAAATTCGCTAAAATTGTGGTAAAGCTTCTTATATTCATGATCAAAGGTGTGATTGCCAATTACATGCCCACCATCTGCAATGCGGCGGATGACTTCCGGGTACCGCTGAGCTTGCTCTCCAAGTACAAAGAAAGTCCCTTTAATCTTGTTCTTGGATAAAATGCGGAGCACTTGATCAGTCAATTGGGTTGGCCCATCATCGAAAGTTAAATAGACGATTCTTTTATTGGTTGTATGTGAGGCGGTTGTCACAGGAGTCACTGGCGCTTTCCCAGATATTCGCTTAGCAGAGGTTTGACTCAAGGCTGAATTTGTATGAAACTCTTCCTGTGCGTAAACCGTAGATTTCATGGGAGACTGAAAATCAAATCGGAATGCTCCAAAAATAAGCAGCACCAAGAGTGCAGGTACATATAAACGCTTCAATACGTGCAGAAATGTTCTGTACATTGAATAACCTCCATCGGTTTCTATGAAATGAAATGGCTTTTGATAGATTATATGGAGGTACATTTGGAAATAGACTATATGGTAGATCGAATAAAGTTTGGAACTTTGTAAGCAGATCGGAGCTGGAATGAGCGAATGGATTTCCTTAAATATCTTGAAAGTTTATTTGAGCAGCATGGTTATTTTGTTCTCTTCATTGGACTTGTTCTTGAATTTATCGCCCTGCCCTTTCCGGGTGAGACTACGATGGCCTATGCCGGGTATCTGTCTTACAAGGGAGTGCTTCACTGGGAACTTCTGATCCTCCTTGCCTTCCTTGGGACAACGATTGGAATCACGATTACCTACTGGATTGGGCGAAAGGCCGGCCTTCCGTTTATTCATAAATATGGCAAATGGTTCTTCCTCCCCCCCAAGAAGCTGGAGGTTACAAGGTACTGGTTCGAAAAATATGGATATACACTGATATTCATTGGATATTTCATCCCCGGTGTCCGCCATTTCACGGGATATTTCTCCGGCATTATTGCCCTGCCGTTCCGCAAATTCGCCATGTTCGCCTATTCCGGTGCGCTCTTCTGGACCATTCTGTTCATTGGGATCGGGAAAATATTTGGTCCTCAGTGGAACCAAATGTTCCATCTGGCGGCCACCTATTCTGCTGCTGCAGGGATTGCCCTTGTAGGGATTATTATCATTGTCATTCTCTTTCGCTACCGCAAGGCGATTAAAGAGATTGCCGCAAGACGCTTCGGCAAATCCAAAAACAAATCGAAAGCCTCCAAGATGGATTAGGAGGCCAAAAATTCAAAAAAGAGAAGACCGGTCAGTGCCGGTCTTCCCTTTTTTTTGATATAGGCGGTCTATATAAACATCTTTATAATCCCATATGCATATAGACAATTATGCTGGCTGAGAGCATACGATCACAATGGAGCCAACTAAGACTCGCTTATAGCTTGAAGAACCTCATCCACATGTCCGCCGACTTTAACTTTACGCCATTCTTTTATAAGAATGCCCTGCTCATCAATAAGAAAAGTGGAACGTACAATGCCTTCAAATTCCCGGCCATACATCTTCTTCAGCTGCCATACGCCGAACAGGCGGCTAACTTCCTTCTCTGTATCCGCAAGCAGCGGAAATGGCAGTGCGTGTTTGTCCGCAAACTTCTGATGTGACTTCAAGTCATCTGCACTAACGCCTATCACGGCAGCCCCCTTAGCCGCAAAATAGCCACTGCTGTCCCGGAAATCGCATGCCTGCTGTGTGCATGCCGGAGTTGAATCTTTGGGATAAAAGTAGATGACGACTTTCTTCCCCCGGAACTGACTAAGACTTATATTCTCTCCAGAGGTGGTAGGTAGAGTGAAATCGGGTACACGCTGACCCAGTTGAACCTGCTGTTCGTACACTTGTGAAGCCCCTCTCTGTCTTAACCTGTAGGAAAAACAGGAAAATTGATTGTAATTATAAAAGAAATTATAATGTAAATACCGATTAGGCTAAAGAGCAACCTCTGGTTCGAAGGGAAGAACGTGATGACAAAAAGAACAAAACGGACGATTCTATGGTCCATTGCCGCTGTACTGGTTGCGGTTATTGCTTTTGCAACTTATTATTTCGTAGCTATTTACAATCAAGTGAACAATTTTCACAAGGTGGGAGAGAATTCTCCATTCAGCCAGCTCTCGCCCACAGAAACTAAAGTGGCAGATCCTCCAAAGTGGGAAGGCCGCGAGCGTGTTAACATTCTCATGATGGGTGTAGATGCCCGTGGTCTGAAAAAAGGGGAAATCCCTCGTTCCGATACCATGCTCGTAGCTTCCATTGACCCGGTGCAGAAGAAGGGCTATCTGTTCTCCATTATGCGTGATACCTACGTCGACATTGCGGGTCAAAACAGGCAGGATCGGATCAACACAGCGATTACTCATGGTCCTGAGTCGGCCATGAAAACTGCTTCAGATCTGCTAGGAATCCCGATACAATATTACGTCTATACCGACTTCCAAGGCTTCATTGCCCTGGTCGATGCGGTTGGTGGGGTTGACTTCAACGTAGAGAAAGACATGCATTATGTCAGTGCCGCTGATCAGCACGAATATGATATTGACCTTAAAAAAGGAATGCAGCACCTGGATGGGAAGACGGCACTCCAATATGTTCGCTTCCGCCATGATGCCATGTCTGATTTCACCCGGACAGAGCGCCAGCGGAACTTCCTGAAAGCCGTCGCCGATAAAATGAAATCCACAACTTCCATTATGAACCTGCCGGGCATTCTGGAGAAAATTAACCCTTACATTGATACCAATATGTCGGTTAATGATATGTGGAAGCTGGCTTCGGTCGGCTACGACAGTCAGATGAGCGGCAGCGAGCAAATTCCGCCAATGGATCTGCTCGTGGAGAAGAATACTTCGGCTGGTTCCGTCCTTGGAGTCAGCAGCGAGAAGAAATTGAAAGAGTACGTTCAGGATGTCCTGAACGGAACCAAAAGCACCGGGAAATCTAAATCCGGATCGGTCTCAAGCAGCAGCGACAATTCATCGAGTACAGCAGCTTCTGAAGCAGCGAAATGATAGAATGGATGCTAAGTCACTGCCGCTTGCGCGGCTGCACAATAGAAAGGAAGTCCTTATAGTATGAACCGGAATCAATCAGAACATTTATACCAAGAAGCACTGAAACATATTGTTGGTGGCGTCAACAGCCCCTCCCGCTCTTTCAAAGCGGTGGGCGGCGGGGCGCCTGTTTTTATGAGCAAAGCCCAGGGGGCGCACTTCTGGGATGTGGACGGCAATAAGTACATCGATTATCTGGCTGCTTACGGGCCGATTATTACCGGCCATGCACACCCGCATATTACGGAAGCTATTACCCGCGCAGCCGCGAGTGGTGTGCTCTATGGAACGCCAACCGAGCTTGAAATTAAGCTTGCCATGATGCTGAAGGAAGCCATTCCTTCCATGGACAAGGTCCGCTTCGTCAACTCAGGAACCGAAGCCGTGATGACGACCATTCGTGTGGCCCGCGCTTATACGAAACGCAACAAGATTATCAAGTTCGCAGGATGCTACCATGGACACTCCGATCTAGTGCTTGTGGCCGCTGGTTCCGGGCCCTCCACGCTCGGGATTCCGGACAGCGCAGGAATTCCGACCAGTATCGCGCATGAAGTCATTACTGTGCCGTTCAATAACACCGAGGCGCTAAAAGAGGCTCTGGACAAATGGGGCGATGACGTCGCAGCCGTCATGGTAGAGCCCATTGTCGGCAACTTCGGCATGGTCATGCCGGAAGCCGGCTTCCTTGAGAGCCTCTGCCGGTTAGCGCGCGAGTACGGGGCCCTCGTCATCTATGACGAGGTCATCACGGCCTTCCGCTTCCATTACGGGTCCGCGCAGACTTACGCGGGCCTCGCGAACCATGAAGCCATCAAGCCGGACCTTACGGCACTGGGCAAAATCATCGGCGGAGGCCTGCCGATCGGCGCTTACGGCGGCAGCAAGGAGATCATGGAGCAGGTTGCTCCGCTCGGCCCAGCCTACCAGGCGGGTACGATGGCGGGCAACCCGGCCTCGATCTCGGCAGGCATCGCCTGCCTGGAGGTGCTGCAAGGCGCGGGCGTCTACGACGAGATGGAGCGCCTGGCTGTGCGGCTCACGGAAGGCCTCGGCGCTTGTGCCGCCCGCCATGGGGTGCCGCTTACAATCAACCGAATCCGCGGCGCCTTCTCGACCCACTTCTGCGACCATCCGGTTACGAATTATGACGAGGCCCAGGATACCGATGGCGAAATGTTCGCCGCATTCTTCCGTCATATGCTGGACCAGGGCGTGAACCTGGCACCATCGAAATATGAAGCGTGGTTCCTGACCACGGCTCATACGGACGCAGACATTGACTTTACACTGGAAGCTGCGGAGAATGCCTTCCAGAAGCTGAAAGCTTAGATCTTCCATACGATTATACAAGAAAGAACCCGCCGGCCCTTGAGAGCCAACGGGTTCTTTCTTGTATTTAAATATGGCAGAAGGGCCCATCTAGCTAGACGGGCTCTTCTATCTTTTATCCTATTGCGATCTTCTCATTCTCGCTCATCTAGTATCAAATCCTAGTGATTCAGGGCTTCACCTTCACTACTGTAACCAGGCCGCCCATCTCTCCGCCTGACATATCCGACTCCCCATTCATCGTATGGTCCAGAATGTGGCAGTGGAAGGCCCAATCCCCCGGGTTATCGGCACGGAACATCAAATCTACGGTTTCCCCAGGTCCCAGCATTACGTTATTCATTCTCTCCGGATTCGTTAACGGACTGCCATTACGAGCGACTACATAGAAATCCATGCCATGCAGGTGCATCGTGTGAACCTCCATCGTGTCCATGTTAATTAGACGGACCCGTGAGATTTCTCCCTGTTTCACTTCGATGGGAGGGGTATCCGGATAACTGCGACCATTGATCGTATAGTAATCCTCTTCCCCTTCCATAGTTGTATTGACATGGAATCCGGACAGCAGCATCGTATAATCATGATCCGTCTTCGTATTGTCGGTCAGCGTGCCTCCGTTATCGGCAGCGTTCACCGGCTTCTTCGGATCAATAATGAACGCGCCGTACATGCCTGAACCCACCTGCTTCATATCATCGTAATGGGAGTGGTACATGAACGTGCCAGCATGACTGGCAGTGAATTCATAGGTGAACGACTTGCCGGACTGAACCGGGGGCTGGGTTAACCAAGGCACCCCGTCCATCGCGTTCGGCAGTAGCAAGCCGTGCAGGTGCACCGTTGAAGGCTCAGGCAAATTGTTATTGAACACAATTCGAACCCGGTCTCCTTCAGTCACCCGGATCGTCGGAGCTGGAGCCTGGCCGTTAAAGGTCCATGCCGTCGTTAAGACACCCTTCAGTGGAGACCAGTCATGCAGTCCTGCTGTCAAAGTGAATTCCTTCGTTCCATCCGCCGTGATATGCGGTACCATCCCTACGCCATTTAGGACATCCTCAACCTGTTTCTGCTCGGTGGTGAATTGATCAGCCGCAGCCTGAGTCATGAATTTAACCTGATGGCTGCCTGCATCATACGTATACTTCAGGTCCATAGCCTGAGCGAAATCCTCTGCCAGAACGTATACACTGTTATTCATCATCATGGGATCTGCGTCCACCATAGACGGCTGACCATGAATATACAGCCCAATATGACCCATCTGCGTGTGCTGACTCATCTCTGTACTGTCCAACATGGCGGATGGGACCATCTCTTGTCCAACCAGTACAGCCTTGTGTTTGGCATCCCATTTCAGAGGCAGTCCGAGCGCCTCTATCACATCACGAAGGGGAACCCGAAGATTCGTAAGGTCATCGTTCATATGAGCCAACGCAGCGAGTGTATGCCCGTTCACACTAATCTGAGTCCCTGCCTCGCTAGCTTCCATTCCGCTCATGCTGGTTCCGCTGCTGTCCGAGTGGGCAGATACAGCGCTGCTTAATATACCGGACACCGCCGTCAAGAGCATCAGCGCTACTTTGACCTTACCTAGCCGTGAAGTTTCTCCGGATCGTTTTGACATTTTGAATTTCTCCTCTGCTGCTTGCTTGCTGATTACAAATAACTATTATTTAAGCTGCGCAAATTGATGGAATACGGCCGCTGAGAAATGCACAGAGTCCTTCTTCATCACAGTCTTCAGCGGCAGCTTAATGGTTTGTCCATCCAGTACAGCCGTCTGAGAATCCACACGAATAACAAGCTTGTGCTTGCCTTTCACCAATACAACCTCATGGGTTTTCCCGTTCCATGTAAGGGAGATCCCAGCAGCCTTGGCCGCTTGACGAATACCGATCAGTCCTGTTGGCTGCACGCCTGGCTTCGAAGAATCGTGACCGTTTGATGATGTGGAAGGTGTCGACGGTTTTGCCGGTTCCGGTTCCGGCTTCGTTTCCTTAGCCACCGCAGCAAGCATCTGCTGCTCAGTAGGAACTCCGGAAATATAGCCTACAGCCCCGGCAGATTTGTTGTTAAAGTTCTTGTTAATGTTGCTTTCAACCGAAGCCTTCAGGCTGTCGGCAACAATCATCTCATCGCCTGGATGCTGGAAGTTACTCATCACGTAGTTGAAGCCATTTAGCCCCTCTACAAATTGAAGTCCTGTCGCTTCCGCACCAGCAGGTGTGCTCAGCACACGAGAGAGCTTGCCTGTGTCAATGTTATAAGCCCATACATAGTTATTCGCATGCATTCCGCTGTCTTCACCAATGAATAGAGTTCTTAAGGATTCGGAGTAAGACAGGTTATCTGGATTAGCCACCTTGTCATCAGCAGCCTTATTGCCCTTGGAATCTGGCTGAGCGAGGTCTTCTCCCCATACGAGACCCTTCATGAAGCTTGGAACATAGCTGCTGTCAATGGCAGCCTGATCACGGTCCTTTTGTCCTCCGCTAAGCGAAAGCTCATAGGTGACCCCGGAAGAAATTTTGTTAACCTGGATATCGTCGGCAGGATCGGTTCCCTTGCTATCCTTCTCCATGGCTTTCTCCACGTAGGACATCGCAATATAGGTCTTTTTATCTTTCGCGTTCACCGTGACGCCTTCCATCTTGTTAAATTCGGAAGTTGCCCCGAGCAGTGCGCCATAACGGCGGCTCTCCAGGAACGCTGCGGCCTGTTCCATGCCTGGTTTTACTTTCAAATATTCAACTTTGCCCGATGGATAGGTCTTAATTGCCTTAAAGCCATCAGCCGCTTTGTCGGATGTCAGGAAAATATCGCTGAATTTCAGTCCTTTATCAATATAGGACTTCACTTCACTATCTGTGGCATGTCCGAGCTTAATCCACTCTAGATCAGCCGATCCGCCGTTCTCCGCGCTCTTTTGTACCCATTTGGCAGCATACAGGGAACCGGAGGAGAGGTCTGCAGCCTTATCAGCAACATACAGGAACAGCATGGTGTTCCCGCCGTCATCTCCGAAGAACACCGTTCTTTGGTCAGGTGCAACCTTACCCAGCTCATGGGAGAAACGGCCGGTGCTGTAGTGCTTGGCTACCGAAGTGGAATTATCTTTATTTACAGTCACTTCTGTCAAATAGTTGTAAGCATACGGATTCCCTGTCTTGCTCTGATCCTGGTAATAACTCTGAACGAACGGGTTCACATAAGTCTGCTTCGGATCCGCCTCGAACGCACGCGCATCCGCCTCGTATTCTTCACTGCCCAAATGTGTGTTCCATGGGGTTAAGGAACCGTTACACGGAATCCAGAGGCCATCCACACCCGAGAAGTCGACCTTCGACAGCTTCACCGGGGTTAATTCACCCGTCGTCTTGTTCTGGTCAATAATCGTATGGCTCATGCTGGCTGGAACGATCCCATATGCAGAGCCACCAGCCTGATTGTGGGTTATGTACTCATAATGAGTAATCAGCGACAGCGGATTACCGCCCAGGCCAGTTGCGGGAGCACCTTGAACCTGAAGCAGACTGTTGGAGTCCGGATCATCGGATACGAAAGGCTGTGGATTGTTTGGAACGCTTGTATCCATGATTGGCTTCCCTTTGGAATCTACGGCTACTCCGGCAATGGTTCCACCAACGGAATCTGTAGTTTTGAACAATTTGTTATAGGCCAGCGGGAAAATCTTCTCAGTATTATCCGAGTAAGTTACTTTAACCGAAGCTTTGGTATAGACCTGAGCCATTTGCTCTGCTGTAGCAGGGGCATCCATTCCTACAAATTCAACTGATTTCACGGTCAGGGGAGCGGACACCGGACCTGCTGCCGCAGACACGGGAATGGAAGCTGTAGGCAGAACCAAAGCCAGCCCAAGGATGGGTACCAAGCATTTAATAAATTTTGATTTAGAAGATTTCATCTTCGTCATTCACTACCTTTCTAGTAAAGATATTTAGTTACTAGCATAGTCCTAATATGTTTGCTCCATATGAAATAGAGTCCGGTAATTGTAAATTGAACGTAAAAACAAGCAGCAAAGCACCCCCTTAAATCCAGAGGAACTTAATCTGCTTGTAAAATTTCGACTAACTTATTTCATCTTCTTACCAAGCTCAGCGGTGCCCTGCTGGGCCCTTCGGACGGGAATAGTAGCGGGAGCAGGTGGAAAATAATTCTGAAAGCCGGAACCTTCTTCTTGAGCCAAGCGTCTATACTAAATGAACAGATGAACGTTCAAAATCAATTCTATCCGGAGGTATCCTGTGAAATTATTCCATAAGACATTATTACTTTCAGCTGTCATTGCTGCTATGATCCTTCCCTCCTCCACCCTATCCGCAGCAGGGGACGTATCCTTAGGTGACGCTGCCGCCCGCCCAGAAACGGCCGTTCAAATATTGCAAGCAGCTGGCTCATCTGACCAAATTACATTCAAGCAGGAAGGTACCCCGGTGTTCGCCTCCAACGCGCCCGAGACCTTGTTTGAAGGCAATCGGTCCGACGGATCCAAGGTAGTTCAGGTCAATAACACCCTGTACCGTGACCGGATGAAGGGCAGCTTCCGCTTCTGGTCTGTCCATACGAATGCAACCAAGAAGCGGGTATCGTTCTATATGCATGTTAAAAATCCCTCCGCGAATCCGGTCAAGCTCTATATCAAACGCAAAGGGTATTCCAGTGGAAGCTCTGCCGATCCGGTTACCAGCCTCAAGACGGCTACCGAGCAGTTCCTGAATCAATCCGCGGGAACCAGCGGAACCTATCTGGCTACAATTGCTCCGGGTAAATCTTATGTGCTGCCTTATTCCACCGGGGTAGCCCCTTATCAAGTCATGAATTATATCGGGGATTTCCGTGCCGTTAATGTGAAGACAGGGCAGAGCGAGACGGTTATTGTATCGGATATCGTTACGAATAATGGCACCGCCAAGCTTGCGGACTATGCCGTAAGCCCACGGATTGCGCCTACCAACTTTGATTTCAAAACTGGAGATGACTATCGTGGACTGCTGAAATATTCAGCCCGAAAGGTAAGCCTAAAGGTCCAGCTTACAGAAGATTCCCCGGCCAAATATATCAAGGTGAGTGACTCCGAGCCCTTTGCCTATTCCGGCGAACAGGAACGTCTGACTACGAACTGGAATGTGCAAGGTGAGCCCCTGAAATCACCCGCTGAAGTTGTGGGCAAAAATAACAAACAGCGCGGTTCCTACTGGTTCACCGATCTCATCTATAATATCCAAATTCACAATTCATCTGATCTAGCGAATGTCCATACTCTTTATGGGGCAGCCCCCCGCAGTGAATCAACCGGATATGTTCATTACCGGATCGACAATGGACCTGTGGAGTCCCACAGCTTCGGGAACAAACAGACCCGGATCATCAGCAACACTTCATCATTCTCCTTAACCACAATGATACAGCCGTTCCTGTCCGTTCCCCTGGGACTCTATTTCATATCAGAATAGCCGAGACGGCCGGGATGACCTGAATATTCAATAACATGAATGAATAAAGACATGAAGCATTCGAGAATTCATACACAGCAAAAAGCCGTTCACCCGGGATGGTCATAAACCTGTCTACTTAACAGGGTATGACCAACAGTGAACGGCTTTTCTTATAGGATGGAATGAGATGTTATTAGCAAACCGTACAATTATGGATTAATAAATACTACTTTCAAATGTGAGCTGTACTGTACATCTAGTCCAAGACCTTGAGCAAGCAGTGCGAGCGGCACATAGGTCTTCGTCTCTTTGCCAACTTTGTTCAAATAGGCTGGAGATGCTGTAGCAACACTCTTCCCGTCCACCTTAATCGTCTTGGAACCAACCGGAATGACAACCTTACGACTCCCGCTGGTGATTGTAGCACTACTGCTGCGATTATCCCAGGCTGTTCCGGCACCTATAGCTGTAACGATATCTTTGATGGCAACAAAGGTCTGGCCGTTCTTAACTACCGGCTTATATGGACTGCTGATCTCTTTGCCCTTCACAATAATCGTAAGCGGCACATCACTGGACCGGGTAGAAGGCTGCAGGTACTCTCCCCAGATTTCTTTGGCGAATACTTTGGCAATCACCTCGTAACCGAACTGGTTAGGATGAATATCCCTCTCCATAATGTGGGTATAGGAGATTTCACCACCCACAAATTCCTTAGCAACATGAGCCACCTTTACTTTGGCACCCTTGGCTGTGAACTCAGCTGCCAATGTGTCAACCGATGCGGTAAAGGCCTCCGCAGCTTTCTCCAGCTGATCATAAGCCGCAGCACCCGCAAGCTTAGGTACAGGCTGATATTGATCCGCGATAACAATCTGTGCGTTCGGATTCAGCTCCGTCAGATCACTTAATGTCTGGCTCACGTTAGTCTTGTAATTCCCCAGCAGCTGGGCAACACTGGCATCCAGATTGCTGGAAGCAGCCCCGCCTTCAGCTGCGGCCCCCATCACCTGCGAGATATCATTACCCCCAATGGTAATGGTAATCAGATTTGCTCCCTGCAGATCGGCCTTGGCAGCAGCAGTTCCTTGCCCAAAAGAAGCTGCCCTAGGATCAACCAGGGCGGGCTGAATCTCATCAGGAGCCAAGGTTCGCCCTTCCTTAATGGCTTTAACGTAGTGACTTAGACCCTCGGTCTTTAATCCGAGAATTCCATAGTTCACCGTTTGTGTACGTCCCCGGAACAGTCCCTGCTCCTGAAGCCGATCCACGTATCCATAGGCTTTCGGGTTAGCCTGCGTGATCATAGCTGGCTCGAAGCCCGCAGTTATGGAATCCCCCAAGGCTACAATTTTGTAGCTGTTCGAGCTGGCTGTCTGAACCGTTCCACCCGCCGCCGCGGCAGCAGAACCAGCTCCTGAAATCATTAGAATGAGCGACATCACTCCGCTCAGGATATGTCCCTTTTTCACTGCCCGTAAATTCAACAAATACACGCTCCCAGTCACTCCGATTTCTTATCCGTCTTCCCAGTCTTCTTCATATACTCATCATAACGCCCGTCGATTTCTTTAGCGAGACTGCGGTATTTGAGGGTCTCCTCCACAATGGGGTCGAGCTCCGTCTGAATGCGAATTTCATACTTGGGCGAGAGCCGTCTGCGTTCTTCTTCGTGACGCTCTTCTTCACTAAGTTCACCCTCTTCAGTAAGCAGCTCGCTTAGCTGACGTTCAAGTTCTTTGTCCTCACTCATCCTGGTTACCCCCTCAGAGAATTATAGTCCCGTGGCTCCGGCGTCCTCAATGACCTGCAGCAATTCCTGATGAATATGTCCATTAGTAGCTAACATATGGCGAACACCCAGATGATACGGATTCCCCTTCGTGTCTGTCACTTTACCGCCAGACTCCTGCACCAGCAGCGTGCCCGCAGCAATATCCCACGAGTTAAGTCCAACCTCATAATAACCGCTCATTCGCCCAGCGGCCACGTAAGCCAAATGAAGCGCAGCCGAACCCATTGCACGCAGACTCCGTGTTCTTGTTGCCAAAGCTTCAATACCCTTCATATTAAGCGGCAGAGCAAAGTCCCGTTCAGGATTAAACCCGATGGCCATCACACTGCCCGCGAGATCCTTATCCCCCGACACCCGTGTCGGATTTCCATGCATATAGGCTCCTTTGCCCTTCTCAGCCACGAACAACTCATCATGTATAGGGTCGTAAATTACACCTACAATGACTTCTCCATGATGAGCCAGCGCGATGGATACACAGAAGCCGGGAAATCCCTGCACGAAATTCGTAGTCCCATCAATGGGATCCACGATCCACAGATATTCTGCATCTTCATATGAGGTAAGAGCTTCCGCTGAAGCCTCAGGGCCAGGCTGGGTTCCTTCCTCACCCAGGAATTCATGATCCGGGAAGTGCGTTAGAATCAGCTTACGGATCATAAGCTCGGCTCCTTTGTCCACATCCGTAACCAAATCCTGCGGAGACAGCTTCGTATGGAGCTCCTTGTGATTACCGAGTCTAGTCTTGATCCACTCTCCGGTCTTGGCAGCAGCGTTGATCGCTACGGCTGTTGGGCTTTTACTGCTGACTGTATAAGGAACTTGATCTTGATCATGGCTCTGGTTCACATTCCGGTTCAAATCTCTCACTCTACTTTCTGTAATAATCTACTAAATTTTTCCTTTTTTCCTTCACTCTATACGTTACTTGAACAAGGAGCAATTCGTCAACCGTATCCTCGTCAGAAAGATGCCCTTTTTTGGCAGATGTGAACAAGCATCCATAAATGGTCCAGAAGCGGCCATCCCTTCCCAGAGGAACAAAAAGTCCGTTCCCGGGTCTTAACTAGTACATACCCGGTAACGAACCTTTTATTAACATATGCTTAAGCTCCGACGATATTATAACCGCCATCAACAAAGATAACTTCACCTGTAATGCCTCTGGACAAATGGCTCAGAAGGAACATGGCTGTATCTCCAACTTCAGCTGTTTCTGTTGTCTTGCGAAGCGGCGCTTTCTCTTCAACCTGCTTGAGGATGGAATTGAAATCACTGATGCCCTTAGCCGCAAGGGTACGGATAGGTCCTGCAGAAATCGCGTTAACGCGAATATTCTTCGGTCCAAGATCGTTCGCAAGGTAACGAACCGAAGCCTCAAGTCCGGCCTTGGCCACACCCATGACATTGTAGTTACGCATTACACGCTCTGAACCCATATAGGTCATGGTCATAATGCTGCCGCCTTCTGTCATCAGCGGTGAGAGACGCTTGGCCACAGTCACCAGGGAGAACACACTAATGTCATTGGCAAGTGCGAAGCCCTCCCGGGACGTGTCCGCAAATTCACCTGCAAGATCTTCCGCTTTGGCAAAAGCAATGCTGTGCACAAGTCCGTGCAGCACGCCAAATTCGCTCTTCAGCGTCTCAGCGAGTGTATCAATCTCTGCATCAACCGTTACATTGCACGGCAGGATTAGTGAATTAGGAATTGTCTCGGCCAGCTTGCGTACACGGCCCTCTACTCGTTCACTTTCATATGTAAATGCCAGGCGAGCCCCGTGAGCCGCCAAGCTCTGAGCGATAGCCCAGGCGATACTGCGGTCATTAGCTACACCCATAATAATAATATTCTTGCCTTCCAATAAGTTACTCATTAAATAAGTCCTCCTTCAGTCGCGTGTGAAACGCATCTTACGTCCAACTTACCTTATTTCCATAAAGTTTTCAAGGCTCCGCACCTAGGAGCTTAGGGCTTAATCTCTACAGAGGCTTCATTAATGATATGAACACCTTCACCCGAATAGAGCGCCAGCTTCTCCATTAAATCAAACAATGCCCCATCCTTAAGCTTGGCCTCCAGCATTACGTCAAGCCGTTCGGTCACAGGTGCAATTCGGCGCAGGAAATCCAGCAGCGGGCCAGCCTCCACATGATCTGCATGGCTTCTTGCATCCGATTCACTCCTCGGGCTGGATGCATGAATCTTGGGAGGCAGAGGATTGGCCGGCTTTGAATCTGCCTGCGCGAACGGGGACTGCCATGTCTTCAGAATTCGAGGCCATAGCTCCGCAGGGTCATCGCCCTCGTTATTCACCCATTGATGATGAATGTCGAGTACCATCGGAATTCCAAGCTGCTCACAGAGCTCCAAGGTCTCAGGGGCATTAAAGGTCTTGTCATCATTCTCAAAGGTCAGCCTCATCTTAAGCTTGTCCGGCAGCGCGCTCACATTCTGTACAAACCGTTCTCCCGCAGACTTCTTGTCCCCATAAGCGCCTCCCACATGGATGTTGTTCTTCGCTCTCGCGTCAAGTCCCATGGCGTCCAGCATACTCACATGATGCATCAAGTCCCTGATCGAACTCTCCAGCACTTCCGGGCGGGGCGTGCTGAGTACGGTGAAATGGTCCGGATGAAAAGATACCCTCATCTTCTCTTTCTTCACATAATCTCCCACAGCGCGGAAATCGTCTCTAAGCGCAGCGAATGGATTCCAATCCGAGAGCTCCCCATGGGTGGCAAGCGGGATGAGCTTGGACGAGAAGCGGTAGACCTGAATATCATAAGCTCGATTGTGCTTCAGCAGCCGCAGTGTATTATGCAGATTCTCAGCGGCCACATGCTCCAGTCTGCGCAGTGCAGCCTCCCGGTCAGCCAGCTGCCCGAAGCTCTTATAGGTCATGGTCTTAGAGGGGGAAGCGTTCTTCACGATGGTTGACATGGCCACATAACCGAAACGGACAATCACTTGTATACTCACCTGCTCCTCTTTAATGGTGAAAAAGAAACCGTTAATCCTGTGAGGATTAACGGTCTTTTCTTGTGTTATTCCACAATTCAGGAATAATCATTCATTATAAGATTACCCTTGATGTTCACCAAAAAACATCTCATAGGCAAGTGCCGTCTGAATCCGTGATTCCTCTTCATTCAGAGGGCGGACAAGAGACATCTCCACCTCGGTTACCTCGTCTCCGTTAAAGTTAATCTCGGCGATACAGCCGAGAATCTTCACGATAGCGACGGCACGGTTGTCCGGCGTGTAGGCAATAACTTTCTGTCCGGTCGGGAACACACGCAGACCGGATTTCACCATTTTACCGCGTCCATATTCCAGCAGTTCATACAGTTCCTGTTCGTTCTTGAACTTGCAGACGGAATTGAATTCAGTTTGGAATCCCATAATTAATTCACTCCGTTATTGAAATCTAAGTTTTGTCTCGTGTTAAATCGTTCCTGAGCCAGCTCAATCAGACGATCAAGCAGGGATTCGTAAGACACACCGGTCTCTCTCCAGAGCAGCGGGTACATACTGAATGGAGTGAAGCCAGGCATTGTATTCACTTCATTAATAAGAAGGCTTCCGTCTGCCTTCAGGAAGAAGTCTGCACGGCACAGCCCGCTGCCCTCTGTAGCCTTGAATGCTTTAACAGCGAGGTCACGAATCCGGTCAGCTACCTCGGGATCAAGCTCGGCAGGAATCACCATCTGGGATTTGCCATCCAGGTATTTGGCCTGATAGTCGTAATACTCGCTCGAAGATACAATCTCACCAGGAACGGAAGCCTCAGCTTCATCGTTGCCGAGTACCCCAACCTCGATCTCACGGGCTTCTACGAACTCCTCCACAACCACTTTGGTGTCATAACGCAGAGCATAGGCCACAGCTTTATTCAATTCTTCCTGATTGGAAGCTTTGGATATCCCTACACTTGAGCCCAAATTGGCAGGCTTGACGAAGCATGGATACCCTAGTCTCTCCTCAATCCCCTGAATGAGCGTATGAGTGTTACGCTCCCACTGGGCACCTGTGAAATAGCAGTATTTACACTGCTCGAGACCCGCATCGGCGAATAGCTTCTTCATCACTGCTTTGTCCATCCCTGCCGCTGAAGACAAGACGCCAGCACCGACATACGGAAGACCCGCCATCTCGAACAGACCTTGAATGGTACCGTCTTCCCCGTAAGTGCCGTGAAGCAGCGGGAAGGCGACATCGACAGCAGCCTGACCGGTAGCCAGCTTGCTGAACAGCTGCTGAATAGCATCCGATGTATTTCCTGAACCACTCTCCAGGCGCAGGTCACCGAGCTCACCGTACGGAGCCGAGAGCACACCTCCGACTCTCCATTCTCCCTGCTTCGTAATATAGAAAGGAAGCACCTCATATTTATCATAGTTAAAAGCATTCATCACAGCGAAGGCCGTTTGCAGCGACACTTCATGCTCGCCAGACTTACCGCCGTAGATCAGACCGACGGTTAACTTATCCTGTCCCATGGTTAACCTCTCTTCACTTAATTATGATCAGAACCGGTCTGCAAGATGGAAGAAGCGGTATACCGTATTCTTCGTCCAGGCGTAAGAGTCGCGGTAATCCCAATACCGGTGTTTGCTATTCGTGGTATGGGCATTCACCAGCGGCGCTCCCCCGGCATCGAATGCGGTAACGATCGTGCTGTGCTCATAAGCGCCGTTGCCATCCCAGTCATAGATAATCACATCGCCTAAATCCAACTGCTGCGGGCGGTCAACTACCCTGGCACCCAGCCCGCCTCCGCTTAAGTAACGTTCCAGGCTGTTCGCAACGGACCAACTGAAGCTCCAGGCTTCTTTTCCACCAACGTATCCCTTGTACCACCAGCCCGATTCTCTTTTTCCAGTATAGTTTATTGGGGCTCCGCCTGCAAAGAGGCTTTGGGAGATGAAGTTCGTGCAGTCAACCGCAAATTCCTGAAATTCCGGGTTGGAGCTGTTCCACCAGCGGTCGGCGTAGGCGGCGGCTTCGGACCTGTTATAAGTACTCCCCCGCCCCTGTCCTCCAAACCCTAGTACCTCACGATTCAGGTATGGACTCGCAAGTGAGCGGGGAATTTCAAGATCTGTATCCTCGGCGGTATAAGGGAGCCCCGTATGCGGATGCCTTTCGGCTACCTGAATGTCCACCCGAATAATGGACCAATTCCCGTCCTCACGCTGCAGGGTCAAGCGCTCCACATCGATGCGTTCTTCCTTATGGGCGACTCCGCCTTTCTCATAATAAATAGTCCGGTGAAGCTGAAGATCCACCTGAACTTCATCTTGGCGGTTCGTAAGTTCCCTAAGCAGCTTGGCCCGGGTCTCACTCCGCAAGGGAAGGGCCTTTCTTCTATCGTACCACTCGGACAGCGCCTGTCTTCTCTCCCCCCGCTGAATCAAATAATCCAGATCCGTGACGATCGTGGGTACAGCATTGGGCCGAAAATCCACCTCATCCTTGTTCTGCTGCTGTATATAAGCGGATAATGCACCTTTCCACTCTTCCGCCATGACTTCATGCCTCCTTCCACAAATCCACATCAGAGAGGCCGTCCATGCCAAATAAGCCTTCCTCTGTTTCTTCATTTATATGAGCAGACAGCGGTCAGTATGTTTAGGGGAGGTGAGCCTGATCTTCCCCTCTGAAAATCCGCGAAAACCGTGCTTTTAACCAATAAAAAATACTTTACTCACCACAAAGTAAGCGGTATACTTATAGAAGATAATATTTTGAAATTATGTTTCACCTAATGAAACTAAGTCGAAAAAGCACGACTGAATACCTCTGGATTCTTTAGAAATCAATCATTACTCACAACCAGATTTGGTCCACTGCTTACTTCGCGCAAAATTTTTAGGAGGTCAACTACATGTCCATTAAAGATCAGTACTCTGCAGCCCGCAGTCTAGACGTGGGCGGTAAATCCTACCGTTACTATGATCTGCAGGCACTTGAAGCTCAAGGGTTCGCCCATGTCTCCAAGCTTCCTTTCTCCATTAAGGTGCTTCTTGAAGCTGCGGTCAGACAATTTGACGGCCGGGCTATCACGGAAGAACATGTAAAACAAATCGCTGACTGGACCGAAGGACAGGACAGCAACAAGGAAATTCCTTTCATTCCCGCACGTATCGTACTGCAGGACTTCACCGGCGTACCGGTGGTTGTCGATCTGGCGGCAATGCGCGATACCGTGAAGAAAGCTGGCGGCGATCCAAAACAGATCAATCCGCTTGTACCGGTTGACCTCGTTATTGACCACTCTGTCATGGTTGATGCTTTTGGTACTCCTGAAGCTCTCGAATATAACATGAACGTAGAGTTCGAGCGTAATGAAGAACGTTACCGCTTCCTTCGCTGGGCTCAGACCGCGTTCAACAACTTCCGTGCTGTACCTCCGGCTACAGGTATCGTTCACCAGGTTAACCTGGAGTATCTCGCTTCCGTGGCAGCTACGAAGACGATTGACGGCGAGACCGTCGTATTCCCGGATTCCCTTGTAGGTACGGATTCCCATACCACCATGATCAATGGTCTAGGTGTGGTAGGTTGGGGTGTCGGCGGTATTGAAGCCGAAGCCGGTATGCTTGGGCAGCCCCTGTATTTCGTAGCTCCTGAAGTTATCGGCTTCAAGCTCACAGGCAGCCTTACTGAAGGCGCAACAGCAACAGACCTTGCCCTGACAGTTACAGAGATGCTTCGGAAGAAAGGCGTTGTTGGTAAATTCGTAGAGTTCTACGGACCAGGCCTTGCCAATATCAGTCTTGCTGACCGTGCAACCGTAGCTAACATGGCTCCTGAATATGGTGCCACAGTCGGTTACTTCCCGGTTGATGACGAGACCCTGAACTACCTTCGCAGCACAGGCCGCCCAGACGAGCAAGTGGCTCTCGTTGAAGCCTACTACAAAGCCCAAGGCATGTTCCGTACCAGCCAAACTGAAGATCCACAGTTCTCCGATCTGATCGAGCTTGACCTTGCTTCTGTCGTACCGAGCCTTGCAGGTCCTAAGCGCCCTCAAGACCGCATTGAACTGACAGATATGAAGAAGAACTTTAACGACATTATCCGTACTCCTGTGGAGAAAGGCGGATACGGCCTTAGCGACGAGAAGATCGCCAAGACCGTTGACGTGAAGCATCCGGATGGACGCGAGACGAAGCTCGGTACAGGCGCGGTTGTAATCGCAGCGATTACGAGCTGTACGAACACTTCTAACCCAAGCGTTATGCTGGGTGCAGGCCTACTTGCGAAGAAAGCCGTAGAACGCGGTCTAACTAAGCCTGCTTATGTGAAGAGCAGCTTGACGCCTGGTTCCCTTGTGGTAACAGAATACCTTCAGAAGGCTGGTCTGATCGGCTCTCTGGAGCAGCTCGGCTTCCACGTTGCCGGCTACGGCTGTGCTACGTGTATTGGTAACTCCGGTCCGCTTCCGGATGAAGTCAGCGCAGCTATTGCAGACAATGATCTGACCGTAGCAGCTGTAATCTCAGGTAACCGTAACTTCGAAGGCCGTGTTCATGCCCAGGTCAAAGCCAATTACCTGGCTTCACCTCCGCTCGTTGTGGCTTACGCTCTTGCGGGAACCGTGAACATTGATCTGCAGAACGATCCACTTGGTCATGACCAAGAAGGTAACCCGGTCTACCTGAAAGACATCTGGCCAACTTCGCAAGAAATTAAAGATGCAATTGGCTTGTCCGTGAGCCCTGCGATGTTCCGCAGTAAATACGAGAATGTATTTACGCAGAACGAACGCTGGAACTCCATTCCTGTACCGGAAGGCGAGCTGTACGAGTGGGATGAGAAATCCACTTATATCGCGAATCCTCCGTTCTTCGAGAAGCTTGCAGACGGTCTGCAGGATATTGAAGAAATCCGCGGCGCGCGTGTACTTGCCCTGCTTGGCGATTCCGTTACGACGGACCATATCTCCCCGGCAGGTAACATTACACCAACGAGCCCGGCTGGACTTTACCTTAACGATCACGGCGTAGCCCGCAAGGACTTCAACTCCTACGGCTCCCGCCGCGGTCATCATGAAGTTATGATGCGCGGTACGTTCGCGAACATCCGTATCCGTAACCAGGTCGCTCCAGGAACAGAAGGCGGCGTAACCAAGTACCTTCCAAATGATGAGATCATGTCCATCTATGATGCTTCGATGAACTATCAAAGCAATGATACCAATCTTGTCGTTCTGGCAGGTAAAGAGTACGGTACAGGAAGCTCCCGTGACTGGGCAGCCAAAGGTACCTTCCTTCTGGGTGTCAAAGCGGTTATCGCTGAAAGCTTTGAGCGTATTCACCGCAGTAACCTGGTCGGCATGGGCGTCCTTCCGCTTCAATTCCAGGAAGGTAATAGCTGGAAGACGCTTGGTATCGATGGAACAGAGACGTTCGATATTCTGGGCATTAACAATGAAGTTAAGCCAGGACAAACTTTGACTGTAGTCGCTACACGCACGGATGGAACTCAGTTCGAGTTCACAGTAGTTGCACGTCTGGACAGCATGGTTGATGTAGATTACTATCACAACGGTGGTATCCTGCAAACCGTACTTCGCCAGATGATCAAGGAATCAGCTGCGAACTAAGATAATATAATGTTAGAAGAGCCTGTAACCCGGGGATCATATCCCTGAGTTGCAGGCTTTTTTCTTTCACTTTCTTCCAGAACTATGCAACTACTCTCTTTGACAGGCGTCAGTTATGTATATTATTGGAAAGGCGGTATATCAAAGATAAGAAAGTGCTTAAGCAGTCGTCTGTAGAATACTTCAGACGGGATAGTCCCAATATTTCCAGCTTCAAGAACCACCCCATTTTAACAGATGGAAAACGGCTTCAGATGCTTAATCCCAAGGATGGGTCCGTAGAAAAGGAATACGACTTAGTCAAGCTTGGCGGATATAATGAGCTCTACAGCGTGGAAGGCATGGGCGATGATTACCTGCTTATTAGACCTAACGAGACTGGAATGCTCACTCTTGTTAACCCTGATACAGGCAAGAAAAAAGTGCTTAATGAGCTTCTGAACAAGGAAGATCAGGAATTCTTCAATAATAATGACCTTCCCTATTTCGGAGATTGGCTCATCGTAAAAGAGGAGCAAGATGGGATCATTAATCTCGAATACCAAAGCTTTATCGATAATAAGACGCATAAGCTGAGCGTCAAAGCGAAGGATTGGCTGTAAGCCAAGCATTAACCTTACTGTGGACGTTTCTGTCCATACGTCATGAACATGAAGAAGCCCGGTTCATTCCTGCTTGAATGAACCGGGCTTCTTCTATGTCTTGAACATCAACTACACAAGCCTATATATCCTGCTGAAGTATCTTCCTACTCATCCTGGAACAGGTTCGTAGACAGATACCGCTCTCCGGTATCAGGGAGAACAACCACGATCGTCTTGTCCTTGTTCTCTGGACGAGCAGCAAGTACAGTCGCTGCATAAGCAGCGGCGCCCGAGGATATCCCAACCAGCAGTCCTTCTGTACGGGCGAGTCTGCGAGACGTCTCGAATGCATCCTCATTCTTGACTCTGATAACCTCATCTACCACTTTTGCATTATAGTTATCAGGTACAAATCCTGCACCGATCCCCTGGATTTGGTGAGCTCCCCGCTTACCTCCGGATAACACCGGGGAATCAAATGGCTCCACAGCAACAATTTGCATCTTCGAATTATACTTCTTAAGCACTTCACCTACTCCGCTAATCGTCCCGCCGGTTCCTACTCCTGCTACAAAAATGTCTACCTCCCCGTCCGTATCCCGCCAGATCTCTTCAGCTGTAGTCGTCTTATGTATATTGGGGTTCGCCGGGTTGTTAAACTGCTGGGGAATGAACGCATTCGGGATTTCGGCTGCCAGCTCCTCTGCCCTTCGAATGGCACCTGCCATTCCTTCACTAGCCGGGGTTAATACAATCTCTGCACCATAAGCCTGCATCAGCTTGCGGCGCTCAATACTAAAGGTCTCCGGTAACGTAATCATGAGCTTATAACCAAGCGCAGCAGCCGCAAAGGCAAGACCAATCCCCATATTTCCACTGGTTGGCTCCACAATCACCGCATCTTTGTGAAGCAGTCCCTGCTCTTCCGCACTCTTAATCAAAGCAAATCCTGTCCGGTCCTTGATGCTCCCCGCAGGGTTGAAATACTCCAGTTTGGTCAGAATACGTGCATGAATCCCTTTGTCCTCTGCATAATTGCTCAGTTCAAGCAAGGGTGTATTCCCAATGAGCTCCGTTAAATTCTTCGCAATCTTCGGCATATGTACATCCCTTTCGCACAAAATAGTCTTTTTCCACCCGGTTAATCGGATTTGTAAATACTTCCTTCTAATATACGGGATGAATCGTTAATACTCAAATGGAGATACCTATTTACAAATATTTTATTATCTGTTATATTTCAAATATAACAGATAGAAAGGGGGCTCTCCCTCATGATTATCGAACTTGATATGCAGTCTGATGTCCCTATTTACACCCAGCTAATCAATCAGATTATAGAAGGCATCGCGAGCGGGCGCCTTCAACCGGGAGAAGCGCTACCTTCAGTAAGAAGTATGGCGTCTGATATTGGAATTAACCTCCACACGGTGAACAAAGCCTATACTCTGCTCAAACAGGAAGGCTTCATTCTGGTCCATCGTCAGAAGGGGGTCGTCATCAATCCGGACGGCATGCCGCCGATTACGGCGGAATATACCGAGCAGCAGCACAGGCAGCTTAAGTCCATAATCGCCGAAGCGATCTGCAGAGGAATGACGCAGGAGCAGCTTCTAAGTATTACAGGACAAATTTATGATGAACTCAAACCTAAAGATCATGAAAGGGGTATCTAACTATGTATTGGCTCTCAGCCTTAATCCTGATTCTTATGTTCGCGGCGATCTCCGCCGCTCTAATTGCGACTCCCTATCTCACCAGAAGAACGGTAAGCTTTGGTATTTCCGTGTCTGAGGAGATGTATTACAGCGAGCCCATTCGCAGGATGCGCAGATCCTATGCCTGGGTAACTGGAATCATTCATTTCCTGTTAATCCTGGGGCTGGCTATCTCCCTGTTCAACGCAAATGAACAGACCCTGAGTTATGTGCTTCCCGCCTACTCGGTCATTCTCATTGCTAGTATTATGTTAATCCAAGGGTTCTTCTATACGAGAATGAAACGCTATAAAGCCGCTCAGCCAGCGGTACCTCATACCAAGGAACGACTGATCATCGATACAAGCTTTCGTCAGCAAAGACTCGTCTACTCGGGCACATGGTTTCTTATCCATCTTGTTATCATCGCTGTAAGCTTTCTTCTGACCTGGATGTATTACGATCAGGCACCGGATACCATTGCAATGAAATACAGCATGACCGGAGAGGTGATCAGATCTGTAGACAAGTCGTATACGTCCATGTTCTTCCCGAACATCATGCAGGTCATCATGCTGATCTTGTTCTATACGGTGAATCGCATTATTCATAAGAGCAAGCAGCAGCTCGGGCCTGGTAAGGCGGAAGCCTCTGTACAGCAAAATATTATTTTCCGCCGTAAGTGGTCCATGTTCACGCTCATGGCAGGCCTTGTCATGATACTCCTCTTCTCCTTAATGCAGCTTAGCATGTTCCGCCAGATCAGCCCGGAAGTGCTGATGCCCGTAACATTGATTTTCCCGGCCTTTATCGTTATCTCAGCCCTTATTGTGTCTGTGCAGACCGGACAGGGCGGCAGCCGGATCGGCCGCTCTTCGGATAATCCGAGTGCTGAAACAGTGCATGATGATGCCTACTGGAAGCTTGGCAACATGTACTATAATGCGAAGGACCCTTCCCTTTTTGTAGAGAAAAGAATGGGAGTAGGCTGGACCCTGAACATGGCGAGGCCGCTTGCTTGGTTGATCTTACTAGCCCCATTTGTAATTATTATACTTGTCATCAGTTTTCTGGCCCCCTAGGCCAGTATTCACTCATATATCACTTATATTAGGAGGCAACCATGATGTCGAAAGGTACACGCAACAAAATACTGCATACCGCTGCAGCAGCTGCACTTGCAGTTAGTCTCTCTCTTCCCGCCTCAGCGGGTGCAGCGGCCAAAAGCTCCTCAACAATAGCTCCGGTCCGGGATACCGCGGTTAAAATCGGGGCAGCTGTAACATGGAATCAAAAGGCCCAAACCGTGACCCTTACGAAAAAGAGCACAACTCTTGTTATGACAGCAGGGAAGAAGACCGCTAAATTAAACGGCAAACCCGTGACCCTCTCCGATACATTACGGGTGGTTCGGAACCAGGCCCTGATCTCTCCAGACGCGGTTACCAAATGGTTCAAAGAAAGCCCTGTGGTTGCAGCTCCCCCTGCTGAAGCTGGCCTTCCGGGAGACTCTTTTATTGAGGCTCTAAGATCAGGTGACTCTGCGCAGGCCCAGAAGCTGATGAGCCCGGCATTCCAATTATCCATAACCGCTCCCCAGCTCCAAGGTCTGTGGAAAGGATACGCTCAGGTCTACGGAACTCCTACTACACAGCTATCGAGAACGGTTACTCCAAATGGCGTGCATACGAATATCACCTATTCTTTCCAGACAGCTGCAGCTCCGCTTAACTACACGCTGCGCCTGAACAAAGAAGGTCAGGTAGATGATCTGTTCATCGGACCGGCAAGTACGGTAGCCTATACGAACCCATCCTACGTTAACCCTGCTTCATATACAGAAGAGGAAGTCACGATTGGAGAAGGCATCTTCGCTCTTCCTGGAGTATTGACCAAGCCCGCTACCGGCGGACCTGCTCCGGTGGTTGTGCTTGTCCAAGGGTCGGGTCCTAATGACAGAGATTCCTCAATCGGCGGCTCGAAGCCGTTCCGGGATCTGGCTAACGGCCTGGCCAGTCAGGGGATTGCTGTACTTCGCTATGATAAAATTTCCTATGAACATACATTCAAATTTGCGGCCAATCCGAGAGCTACGATCAAACAGGAGACTGTGGATGACGCCATCTCGGCAGTTCGCTATCTAAGTACACGCAAAGATATTGACCGCTCTCATATCTTCGTCGCGGGTCACAGCCAAGGCGGCTTCGCCCTACCGCTTATCTTGAATGCCGACAAGGACGAACGCAATATTAAAGGCTCCATCATGCTTGCCGGGCCAAGCAGTACCTTCATCGATGTGGCTCTGGAGCAGCAGCAAGAGCTCATTAATCGTGTGAAGAGCTTGGGCGGTAACCCTGCGCCTTATGAGAAGAATGCCGAGGTATGGACGGCGGTAGCCAAGCTGCTCAGCGATCCGCAGTATTCCCCGGATCATCTGCCAAGCAGCTTCCCGGTGGGTTCAGCTTATTGGTGGTATACCCTTAAGGATTACAAGCCAACAGATGTGGCCAAGACCCAGACTGGGCCTCTTCTGATTCTGGCGGGCGAGAATGACTGGCAGGTGCCGATGACCCAATTTGGAACCTGGAAGAGCGAGCTGAAGAACCGGACGGATGTAGAGTTCAAGTCTTATCCGAAGGTCAATCATCTGCTCAGTGAATATGACGGTGTGTCGACCGGTGCAGAATACCAACAAGCAGCCCATGTGGCTGAATCTATGGTCAATGACATTGCGGCTTGGGTGAAGAAGATTACGAAGAGCTAAGCTCTACTGAACAGAAAGAACCAAGGCCAACCTGGGTAGGTTGGCCTTGGTTCGAAAAATGACATACGTGAAGACGTAACGGAAGGGAAGCTTGGAACTGTAGGAGCGCCAGCGACCGCCTAAAAGC
>RCUP01000382.1_pt1 | contig 35409 bp, 32 predicted proteins | sample 2166341 | NCBI WGS metagenome assembly RCUP01 (sample SAMN09932325, study PRJNA488358) | compost metagenome | isolation source: compost soil in succinonitrile-enriched | place: Germany: Experimental Botanical Garden | reverse complement strand
GCCAGGGTGCGCGCCGCATCCATCAGGTACAGGTTGGCGCCCATGCGGGCCAGCGCTTCCTGCACCCCTTCGAACTTGCCGATCGGCATGTTGAACTGGCGCCGCACGGCCGCATACGCACCGGTGCCGCGCACGGCCATCTTGCCCATGCCCACGCTGGACGAGGGCAGCGAAATGGCGCGCCCGGCCGCCAGGCATTCCATCAGCATGCGCCATCCCTTGCCCACCTGCGCCTGGCCGCCAATGACCCAGTCGATGGGAATGAACACATCGTTGCCCGACGTGGGGCCGTTCTGGAAGACGGCGTTCAAGGGATGGTGGCGGCGGCCGATCACGACGCCGTCGTGGCTGGCGGGGATCAGGGCGCAAGTGATCCCCTGTGCATCGTTGTCGGACAGCAGATGCTCGGGGTCGCTGGTCTGGAATGCCAGCCCCAGCAAGGTCGCCACAGGCGCCAGGGTGATGTAGCGCTTGTTCCACGTGAGGCGGAAACCGAGGGTAGCGCGGCCCTCATGCATGCCCATGCAGACCACGCCCAGGTCGGGAATGGCGGCCGCGTCGGAACCCGCATACGGACTGGTCAGCGCAAAGCAGGGAATCTCGGTGCCGGCGGCCAGGCGTGGCAGATAATGGTTTTTCTGTTCTTCGGTGCCGTAGTGCAGCAGCAGTTCGGCCGGCCCCAGCGAATTGGGCACCATCACGGTCACTGCCAGCGCCGAGCAGCGGCTCGACAGCTTCATCACCACTTGCGAGTGCATGTAGGCGGAGAATTGCTTGCCGCCATATTGCTTGGGAATGATCATGCCGAGGAAACCTTGCGCTTTCATGTAGTCCCAGGCCTGGCGCGGCAAATCCTGTGTCTGCTGCGCTTCCCAGTCGTTGACCAGTTCGCACAGCCGCTCGACGTCATGCTCAAGAAAATGGCGTTCCTCGGCCGTGAGCGTGGCGCGTCCATAGCCCAGCAGTTTTGGCCAGTCGGGCTTGCCGGAAAACAGCTCGGCATCCCACCACGTGGTGCCCGCTTCGAGCGCGTCGCGTTCCGTGTCGGACATCGTTGGCAAGATGCGCTTGAACAAGGCCAGCAAGTGCGGGGCAAGCAGGGCGCGGCGCACGGGGCCGGGCGCGAACAGCAAAGCCAAGCCCAGCAGGGCCACCACCAGTATGATCGTCAGCATGCGATATCTCCCTGTTATATGACAACAGGATAGGCCGAGATGGTGAATATTACTGTGCGGTACAGCGCATTGGATCCATGGCCGGCAGCTTGCATGCGTCGCCTAAAACAAAAAAGCCAACCCGGAGGTTGGCTTTTTGCTATGTGCTGCTGAATTCTTGGTGGCCCGGGGCGGAATCGAACCACCGACACAAGGATTTTCAATCCTCTGCTCTACCGACTGAGCTACCAGGCCAAGGCGGCGAATTATAGCAGAAAGACTTTCTACCTGACCAGAGCTAGCTGTGTTCAAATGCAACAGATGGCCAAAACATGGTGTTTTGGCATCCTTGTATGACCTGAAGGGATGTGGCGATGCAGCGACGTATTGGAGTGCAGGGCCTGGCGGTGGCGAGCTTGTTCGGTTTGTTGTGCGGCGCGGCGCGGGCCGATGGGTTGGCCGATCTGAATGCGGCGCTGGCCCGCTTGCAGGGCCAGATGCCCATCAAGGCGCAGGTGGAATCGAAAAGCTGGCGTCGTGAGGGCGAGGGCAAGGCGGCGGAAGAGGATAGCGGCCAGGCGACCGTCACTGTCGAAGGCGGGCCGGCGGGCTTGCAAGTGCTCTACGGCAAGGATTTGCTGGCGAAAGTGGAGGCCGAGCAGCGCGCCAGGGTGAAGGACCCGAAGGTCAAGACGCCGATCGGCTTTGCGCTGGGAGAAATGAAGGCGACGGAGCTGCGCTCCATGGTGTCGGCGGCGGACGCCCTGTCGCGCGAGATCGAGGAAGCTGTGTTCAGCAGTGAAAAGATGGATAGCTACAAGGGCAAGCCGGCGCGTCTGCTCAGCTTTACTTTATCGCTCGACAAGGTGCCTGAGAAAGACCGCAAGTATGTGAAGAAGTTCGAAGGCGGCATCGAGGTGTGGATCGCCGCGGACGGCACGCCGCTGGCCAGCCATTTCCACTTTGACGTGAGCGGGCGCGCCTTTGTCGTCGTCAGCTTTACGCAAAAGTCGGACGAGACGCGCCAGTATGGCGTCAGCGGCGACCATTTATTGTTGCTGCGCAAGGAGAGCAAGAACACCACCTCGGGCGCGGGCGAGAGGGTGGAGAGCAAGATCGTCAAGACCCTGCAATTGCAGTCCTGACGTGTTGCTGAATCATTTCATTACATGGCGGCGCTGCCGCCCATGGCGCTCTTTTGCAGCACGCAGCGTCCCGCTTCGCAGGTGGCGCCCGGGTCCGTGACGATGGAGCAGGTCGACATCATGCCGTCCGATTGCTGCTGCTTGCGGCTGGCGTCGGCTTGCGCCTGGGCCAATGCCTTGAGTTTCTTGCCGTCATTGTCCTTGCTGGACCAGGCCAGGTAGCGCTCGGGGCCGCCGCAAGCCTTGGCGCCGATGGCGATCGTCTGACATTGCTGGGTGGAATCGCAGGCGGCGGGGCCCACTTCTGCCTGGATTTGCGCCAGCAAGCCGGCATTGCCGGGGGCGGGCGGCGCATCGTCTTGCGTGGGGGCGCTGCCGCAGGCGCTGGCGGCCAGCAGCAGAAAGCTGGCGCACGCGGCGCGCAACAGTGGCAACAGGGTTGGGTAGGTAGGCGTTTGCATGCCCTTATCATGTGCCACCCTTGCGTAAATGGCAAGCGCGATTCGCACTTGGCCAGAACCTTGATCCCGGTCATTTCCATTGTCAACCCGTCAAAGTTAATATAAATCAACATCCAATCAGCGATGTACGGGTGGCGACCGGGCCGGCGCGCTGCATTCCCGCGCCGGTGCGCGCCGCCGATTCGGGAATGTTTCCAGGAGTTAGACTATGCGCCGTACCATGTCCCCCTTCCTCTTCATCGCCAGCCTCGCTTTCAGTGGCGCGCTGCACGCCGCCAGCAAGGAGCCGATCCAGCCGATTACCGCCGCCAAGGTGGCCAATCCAGCGATGGTCGAGCTGGGCAAAAAACTGTTTTTCGACCCGCGCCTGTCGCGTTCAGGCTTTATTTCCTGCAACAGCTGCCATAACCTGAGCATGGGCGGCACGGACAATATCAAGACCTCGATCGGCCACAACTGGCAACGCGGGCCCATCAATTCGCCCACCGTGCTCAATGCCAGCATGAACGTGGCGCAATTCTGGGACGGCCGCGCCAAGGATTTGCAGGAGCAGGCGGGCGGCCCCATCGCCAATCCCGGCGAGATGGCTTTTACGCACGAGCTGGCCATCGACGTGCTGGCCTCGATACCCGCCTACCGCGCGGAGTTCCGGCAAGTGTTTGGCCAGGACAAGCTGACCATCGAACAAGTCACGCGCGCCATCGCCGCCTTCGAGGAAGTGCTGGTGACGCCCGGTTCGCGCTTCGATCAATGGCTGTCGGGCAAGAAAAGCGCGTTGACGAAAGACGAGCTGGCCGGCTACCAGCTGTTCAAATCGAGCGGCTGCATCGCCTGCCATAACGGCCCCGCCGTGGGCGGCAATACCTTCCAGAAGATGGGCGTGGTGGAACCGTATAAAACGGCGATGACGGCAGAAGGGCGCTCGGCCGTGACGGGCAAGGATGCGGACCGCTTCAACTTCAAGGTGCCGACCCTGCGCAACGTGGAGCTGACCTACCCGTACTTCCACGATGGCGAAGCGGCGACCCTGACGCAGGCCGTCGACGTGATGGGCCGCTTGCAGCTGGGCCGCACGTTTACGCCCGACGAAAACGCCAAACTGGTGGCCTTCCTGAAAACCCTGACGGGCAAGCAGCCGCACATCGTGCTGCCGATCTTGCCGCCATCAAGCGACACGACGCCGCGGCCGGTGCCGTTTGATTGAGTGAGTGTTGTGTCGGATTACGCCCTTGCGGGCTAATCCGACCTACGCCTGAGCGGGTAGGTCGGATTAGCGGCACGCCGCGTAATCCGACATTTTTTGCTGATATCGCTTACTTCAACGTGCGCTGGAACAGCTGATAAATCCGGCGGTACTCGTCATACCACGCTTCCGGCTGCACGAAACCGTGGCGCTCCATCGGGTAGCTGGCCATTTCCCAGTTATCCTTTTTCAACTCGATCAGGCGCTGCGACAGGCGCACGGAATCCTGGTAAAACACGTTGTCGTCGATCATGCCGTGGGCGATCAGCAGGTTGCCCGTCAGCTTGTCCGCGTACTCGATCGGCGACGAGACTTTATACGCTTGCGGATCGATGTCCGGCGTGTTCAGGATATTCGCCGTGTACTCGTGGTTGTAGGTCGTCCAGTCCGTCACGGGACGCAGGGCGGCGCCCGATTTGAAGATGTCCGGCGCGCGCATCAGGGCCATCAGGCTCATGAAGCCGCCATAGCTGCCGCCATAGATGCCCACGTTCCGGATGTCGCCCTGGTGCTGCTGCGCCAGCCAGTTGGCGCCATCGATGAAATCTTCCAGTTCCGGGTGGCCCATCTGGCGGTAGATGGCCGTGCGCCAGGCGCTGCCGTAGCCGAGCGAAGCGCGGTAGTCGACGTCGAGCACGATAAAGCCTTGCTCGACCAGCAGGTTGTGGAACATCTGTTCGCGGAAGTAGACGGGATAGCGCTCGGTCACATTCTGCAGGTAGCCGGCGCCGTGCGCGAACATGACGATCGGGTAGCGCTTGCCCGCTTCCAGCTGCTTTGGCTTGTACAGCTTGGCCCAGATCGGTGCTGCGTCATGCGTGGACGGCACTTGTACCAGTTCCGGCATGACCCAGTTGCGCGCCTTGAAGGCGTCGCTGCGTGTATCGGTGAGCATAGTCGCCTTGCCGCCGGCAACGGAAATCGTGGCCAGCTGGGCCGGCATATAGCTGGTGGAATAGCGCAGCAGCAGTTTGCCGTTGTCGGGCGACAGGCCGAAGTTTTCCACGCCTTTCAAACTGGTGACTTCGCGCGCGCCGCCATCCTTGGCCGTGCTGGCGCACACTTCATACGTGCCTGGCGCCTGCCGGTTGCACATGAAATAGGCATTTTTGCCGTCGCGGCTCCATTCGACGGCGCTCACTTCCCACTGGCCGCTGGTCAGTGCGCGCGCCGGAGCCGCGCCCTGTTTCGTGTACAGGTGGGCGTAGCCGCTTTCCTCGGACAGATACCACAAGGTGGCGTTGTCTGGCAGCCAGCCGAATTCCTCGGCGCGGCGGTTGACCCAGGCCGTATCGCTGATGCGGTGCACGGGCACGAGGGTGCCGTTGGCCAGGTCGACGTTGGCGAGCCAGCCGTCCTTGTTGTCGATGGCGCGGATGCGCACGGCGGCCTTGCTGCCGTCATCGGTCCAGGCGATGCCGTCGCGCTGGGCGTCGATGCGCACGGCGCGGTTGCCTTTCAACGGCGGCAGCTTCTGTTCGGCGCGCAGGGAGGCCAATGGATCGGTGGCGATGCCGGGCAGGCTGTCAAAGGCGATCTCGCGCACCTGGCCCGTGCGCAGGTCCGCCAGTTTCAGGCTTTGCGCGATCGGCATGTTGCGGCCCACGCGCGTGCGCTCGTCGTCCGCTTCCGGGTAGCCCGTTTCCGTGACGTAGCGGGCCAGTTTGCCCAGCTTGCCTTTTTCGGCGGCCTTGTCTTGCGTGACGAACAGCAGCCAGCGGCCGTCCGGCGACAGGGCGCTGCCGGAAATCGTCACTTTCTCGCCCAGGTAGATCGGTTCCGGCGCGCGCGTGGCGTCCAGGCGGCGCTCTTCGTGGCGGCGTTCGCGGCTCGCGTCGCGGTCTTCCTTCTGGCGCGCCAGGTTGACGATCAGGCGCAGTTGCAGCTCGCGCAGGGCGTCCGCTTCCGGCTTGGCGTCCGGGTCCTTGGCCGCGCGCAGCAGGGCCACGGGGGCGCTCAGGCGATCGAGACGGTTCCAGCTGAACCAGTCCGTGCCGCTGCGGTATTGCACGGCGCCGCCGTCGCTGGAATATTGCGGATCGCTGATGGCCGTCACGCCGCGCGTAATCTGGATCAAGGCGCCGTTTTTCAGGTCGCGTTCGAACAAGTCGCCGTTGCGCAGCAGGATGGCGCGCGTGCCGGTCCGGTTGACGACCATCTGCTGGCCATCGAGGTTGGCCAGCTGTGCATCGTCGACCTTCTTGCCGCTATTGAGCTTGGCGTTCGCGCCGGAGACTTGAAATGTGTCGCGCAGGGGCGAGCCGAGGCGTTTTTGCTTGTAATAGAGCTGGCCATTCCAGCCCCACCATGCCGCTTCGACGGGTGTGCCGATCCAGTCGGGATCGGCCATGGCCTGGTCCAAGGTGATCGGCGTGGGCGTGGTGGCGGTGGAGGCGGTTGAGGAAGGGGCCGCATGCGCGGCGGGCAGCAAAGAGAGCAGCAGGAACGGCAGCAGGGGAAGAACCAGACGCATCGGGGATCACTTTAATCAAAGGGGATGGTGAAGGTACAGGCTATGAGGCCGGTATTCTAGCGGAGGAGTTGCGTGCAGGAAATGTCGGAAAGCTAAGCTTGACGCCCGGCCAGCCAGGCGAGAAAGTCGGCGAGCGGCATCGGCCGCGCATACAGGAAGCCCTGCAGGCCGTCGCAATCGTGAGCGATCAAAAAGTCAGCCTGCTCCTGCGTTTCCACGCCTTCGGCCACGACGCGCAAGCCCAGGTGGCGCGCCATGGCCAGGATCGCCTGCACGATGGCCGTGTCGCGCGCATCGTGCGGCGTGTCGTCGATGAAGCGCTTGTCGATTTTGAGTTCGTACAGCGGCATCGAGGTCAGGTAGGCGAGGCTGGAATAGCCGGTGCCGAAATCGTCGATGGAAAAGCGGATGCCCAGTTCCGCCAGTTCGCGCATGCGCGCCAGCGAGGCGTCGCGCTGGTCGATCAGCAAACCCTCCGTCAATTCCAGGATCAGGGCGCCGGCCGGCGTGCCGTGTTCGGCCAGCGCGGCCTGCACGCGGGAAGCGAAATCGGGCTGGCGGAACTGGGCCGGGCTGACGTTCACGGACAGGGCGACGGGCGATCCAGCCTGCGCCAGCACCCTGGCGGCGCGGCACGCTTCGCGCAGGGCCCAGTGGCCCAGCTTGACGATCAGTCCCGATTCTTCGGCGATGGGAATGAAGATATCCGGCGCGATGTACGTGCCGTCCGCCTGCGGCCAGCGCATCAGCAATTCGGCGCCCGTGACCCGGCCGTGGCGGTCGACCTGCGGCTGCACGTGCATGCATAACACATGGTCATCGAGGGCGCGCGCCAGCGCCCGTTCCAGGGTCAGGCGGCGCTCCACGCCCGCCTGCATGGCCGCTTCAAAGAAGGCGATGCCGTTGCGCCCTTCCGCCTTTGCGCGATACATGGCGATGTCCGCTTCGCGCAGCAGGTCGTGCGCCTGCTGCTCCATTTTCGGCAGCAGGGTCACGCCGATGCTGGCGCTGCAATGATAGGACTGCGCGCCGATCTCGAAGTCGCGCGCGATGGCGGCGCGGATTTTCTCGGCCACCTGGGCTGCTGCGCGCGCGGCGCTGTCCAGGTCATCGGCCAGGTGCGCCAGCAGCACAACGAATTCGTCGCCGCCGATGCGCGCCACCGTATCGGCCTTGCGCATCAGCTGCGCCAGCCGTTCGCCTGCCAGGCGCAGCAGCGCGTCGCCCGTGGCGTGGCCGCGCGCGTCGTTGATGTGCTTGAAGTGGTCGAGGTCGATGAACATCAGCGCGCTGATGGTATGGTTGCGCGGCGCGGCGGCCAGCAAGTGGCCGATGCGGTCCATCAGCAGGCGCCGGTTGGGTAAGCCCGTCAGCACGTCATAAAAGGCCAGGCGGTGGATGTCCGCTTCCGATTTCTTGCGCTCGTCGATTTCGCGCTCGACGGCCACCCAGTGCGTCTGCCTGCCGTCCGCATCCGTAAACGGCACCAGTTCCGCTTCGACCCAGTAGGCCTTGCCGGCCTTGTTGTAATTCAGTAATTCCGCCCTGGCTGGCTGGGCGCGGGCCATGGCGGCGGCGACGCGCGCCAGTTCGTCCGCATCGGTGGCGGGGCCTTGCTGGAACAGCAGGCTGCGGCCCAGCACCTCGGCGCGCGCATAGCCGCTGCTGCGCTCGAAGGCATCGTTGACGAAGATGATGCGCGTGGCGGGCATCGTACCCGCGCCGAGATCGAGGTTAGGCAGGGCATCGCTCACTTCGGCGATCATCACCATGTCGTTCAGGCGGGCCAGCGCCGTGGCCGTCAAGCGCAGATCGGCGTTCAGCTGCGACAGGGCCTGGCTGCTGCGCTCCAGGTGGCGCAGCAGGAAGGCGCACGACAGGGTCAGCACGGCGGCGATGAACAGGAAGTTCAGGGCCACGATCAGCGCGCGCAGCACGGGTGAATCGGGCACGCCGCGCAATTGCAGCTCCACGTCGGGATGCAGGCCGAGCAGGAAGATGGTCAGCGACGTCAGGGCCAGGGTCGACAAGGCTGGCCGCATTCCCAGCAGCAGGGCCGCCAGCACGGGCATGAGCATCATGTAGATCTGGCTGACGGGGCCGATTTTCATCAGCAGGCCCACGCCCACCAGATAGGCGACGATGAGGAATTGCCACACGCGCCAGCGGTAGGGCATGGCGCGCAGATGCCAGATGAGGCCGATCCAGCCGATGGCCAGCAAGTCGAGGGCTACTATGGACCAGATAGCTTCGCGCGCGGCCAGCAGGGCGCTGGGGATGGCAGTGACGATGCCCAGCAGCAGCACCGCCTGTAGCAGGCGCGCAAAAATCTGTCCGCGCCAGTGCGCGAGATCGTTTGACGCGGCCACGCTGCCGTCCTTTCCCCAGGGAGCTCTGCTGCCGAGCTGAGCAGTATGGTAAAAATATTACGCGGTATCTTTCAGTATGTCATCTTGATCATTCGGCATGATTGACGGCGCGACCACAAGGCGCACCGGGCTTCCTAGTCCGTTTGCGCCGTGGGCCAGTAGTGGCTATCGGGTGTATCGCGCGCGCCGAAGATGGCCTGGCCGACGCGCACGACGGTGGCGCCTTCTTCAATGGCGATTTCATAATCGCCGGACATACCCATCGACAGCTCGTCGAGGCTGATGCCATCAGGGACGTCCTGGCGCAGCCGGTCGCGCAATTCGCGCAGCAGCACGAAGCAGCGGCGCACGCGCACGGCTTCCGCCGACAACAGCGCCAAGGTCATGAGTCCGCGCACGCGCAGCGCCGGGAAGGCGGACAGCTGGCGCAGGAAAGCGGCCACCTCGTCCGGCGGCAAGCCGTACTTGCTGGCTTCTCCCGAGGTGTTTACTTGCACGAACACATCGAGCCCGCGCCCTTCCGCTTGCAGGCGCCGTTCCAGCGCCTCGGCCACGCGCAGGCTGTCGAGTGCCTGGAATTCGCTGGCAAAGCGCGCCACCAGCTTGGCCTTGTTGGTCTGCAAATGGCCGATCACCGACCATTGCAGGTCGGCCAGATCCGCCATCGCTTCCCATTTGCGGCCCGCCTCCTGCGGCTTGTTTTCTCCCAGCATGCGGCAACCGGCGGCGTAGGCCAGGCGCAGGCTCGCCTCGGGCTTGGTCTTGCTGACGGGCAGCAGCCGCACGCCGGCCGGATCGCGCCCGACCCGCTGGCAGGCGGCCGCCATACGCGCATGCACTGCCGCCAGATTGCGGCGGAAGTCGTCCACCGACACGGCTTGCGGCCAGCGCCCATGCCGCTCATGCATGGTGGGAGTGAGCAGGGGAGTGTCATTGTTCATGTGTCAGCCTTGTGTTCGCCTTTTGGCGGCAGGAGTCGTGGGAGTGGTGTATTATTGTCCTATGCCAAAATATATCATGTCTGAGACTATCGTGAAGATTGCCGGAAAAACCGCCGCGGAACTGTTCGACAGCATCCGCGCGCTGACGCAGGCGGGCGACTTGCTGCCGGGCCAGGAGCTGCCGACCGTGCGCGAGCTGGCCGCGACCCTGGGCGTCAACCGCAATACCGTGTCGCTGGCGTACCAGCGCCTGGTGACGGCCGGGATCGCGGTCACGCAAGGGCGTTTGGGCACGGCCATCCGCGCGCAGCGCGATCCCGGCGAGCAGGAAGGCCTGCTGCCCGGCTCGCCGCTGGCCGACCTGGGCGGCGGCAATCCGAACCTGGCCTGGCTGCCCGACGTCGGCGCGGCCCTGTCGCGCAAGCCATACCGCCCGCGCCTGTATGGCGAAGCCACCGTGGACCCGGAACTGGAAGTGCTGGCGCGGCGCTGGCTGGCCGGCGATTGCCCCGAAGGCCACGACATCACCGTGACGAATGGGGCCGTCGATGCGGTCGAGCGCCTCCTGGGGGCGTACCTGGCCGCGGGCGACAAGGTGGCCGTGGAAGACCCGTGCTTCGTGAGCAGCATCAACACCTTGCGCATCGCCGGGCTGCACGCCGTTGGCGTGGCGGTCGATGCCGAGGGCATGCAGGCCGAGGCGCTGGAGCGGGCGCTGGCGCAAGGCGCGCAAGCCGTCATCGTAACGCCGCGCGCACACAATCCCACCGGCTGCAGCCTGAGCGCGGCGCGCGCGGATCAGCTGCGTGCCGTGCTGGCCGCCTACCCGCACGTGCTGGTCATCGTCGATGACCATTTTTCGCTACTGTCCACGGCCGGCTACCAGGACGTGATACCCCCTGCGGCCCGGCGCTGGGCGCTGATCCGTTCCGTTTCGAAGATCTTCGGCCCCGACTTGCGCCTGGCCGTTGTCGCCAGCGACGGGCAGACGGCACAGCGTTTGCGCCTGCGCCTGGCGCCCGGCACGAACTGGGTCAGCCATCTCTTGCAGGACGCCGTGAGCGCCTGCCTGTCTTCGCCCGACGTGTCCGCGCAGGTGGTCCTGGCCCGCGCCGACTATGCGCGCCGCCGCGACATGGTGGCGGCGGCGCTGGCGGCGCAAGGCCTGGTCTGCGCCAGTCCCGCCGATGGCCTGAACCTGTGGCTGCCGCTGCCGGACAGCAGCCAGGCGGCCGTGCTGGCGCTGGCCCGGCATGGCTGGCTGGTGCGCGGCGGCGAAGCGTTCGGCGTGCAGGCGCCGACGCACGGATTGCGGATCACCGTATCGGCCATCGACGAAGCGGGCGCGCAGGCGTTCGCCGCGGTGCTGGCGCAGGTGCTGGGCCGGCCATAGTTTCATTTACTCGCTACAGAAGGGGAACATCATGAAAGTCCATTTCGTCGTGCATGAAGCATTCGAGGCGCCGGGCGCCTATGAGACTTGGGTGCGCGAACGGGGCCACGAGGCCACGTATTCCCGCGTCCATGCCCATGAGCCGCTGCCTGGTTCCATCGCGGACATCGACCTGCTGGTCGTCATGGGCGGGCCGCAGTCGCCGTCGACGACGCGCGAGGAATGCCCGCATTTCGACGCCGCAGCCGAACAGGCCCTGATAGCCGCCTGTGCCGCGGCGGGCAAGGCCGTCGTCGGCGTTTGCCTGGGCGCGCAGCTGATCGGCGCGGCCCTGGGAGCACGGCACGCGCACAGCCCTGAAAAGGAAATCGGCAAGTTCCCCATCATGCTGACGGCAGACGGAAAGGCGAACGACAAGTTCGCCCATTTTGGCGACGTCCTGGAAACGGGGCATTGGCACAGCGACATGCCGGGCCTAACCGACAGCGCGAAGATCATCGCCTATAGCGAAGGCTGCCCCCGTCAGATCGTCGAATACGGCAATCTGGTGTACGGCTTCCAGTGTCACATGGAGTTCACGCCGGAGGTGGTCGACCTGCTGATCGCCGCGTCGGAAACAGAGCTGGCCACGCTCACGTCGCACCGCTTCGTGCAGCAGCCAGCGACCCTGCGCGCCGATGACTGGCAAGCGATGAATGGCCAGCTGTTTGTTTTCCTCGACCGGCTGATGCAGGCTTACGCAGCGCAATAAAAAACGCCAGCATGACGCTGGCGTTGTTGGGGCAAGCGGCGAGGCGCTTATTTCTTCGGCGCGCTCAGGCATTCCTTCATGAACGCCTTGCGGGCGTCGCCCTTCATGTCCTTGGCGTCGACATTGCACGCCTTCATCTTGTTTTGCTGCGTCATGGCCGGCGCCGGCTTGGCGCTCAGGCATTCCTTCATGAAGGCCTTGCGCTCATCGCCTTTCTTGCCGGCGGCATCCGCATTGCAGGTGGTCATTTTTGACTGTTGGGCCGTCTTGGCGACGGGCGCCGCTTCCGGTGCGGCGGCAAAGGCGGTGCTGGCAAACGCGGCGGCGATGCAGAGGGCGATGAATTGTTTCATGGTAAATCCTTTAGGCGCAGTCAGTGGAAGGGGACATGCAAGCGGCAGGCAATGCCGATATGCAGAACGTAACTAACTATATGACATTTATCAACAAAATTTCCACTCGAGTGTGTCTTTTTGTTACTGACAGGCACAAGGCGCCTGCCGGCTGGCCCGGGCAGCCATGTTGCGGCGGCAGCGTCCCTGTTTTTTGCTATGCTAGCGTCTTTCCACCGGCCGATGCCGCTGCCTTGGCCGGCGCACCCTCAATACGGAGTAGTTATGGTCTCGTTGCAAGAGCAGTTTTTAAAGGCCGGCCTGGTCGACAAGAAGAAGGTTAAGCTGGCCAACCAGGACAAGAGCAAGCAAAAAAAGGACGAGCGCAAAAGCGGCACGCAAAGCGTCGATGAAGTGCGCCTGGCCGCGCTCGAGACGCAGCGCAAGAACGCGGAACGCGCGCGCGAACTGAATGCCCAGCGCGACGCGGCCGCCAACCAGAAAGCCATCGTGGCGCAGATCGCGCAAATGGTGCAGAAGAACCGCCAGAGCAAGGGCAACAACGGCGACGTGCCGTATAACTTCACGTTCAACAACAAGATCGAGCGCATCTACGTGACGGCGGCCGTGCAAGCCCATCTGGTGGCGGGCCGTCTGGTGATCGTCTGCCTGGGCGGCGCCGTGGAACTGGTGCCGCGCATCATCGCCGACAAGATCGCCGAACGCGACCCCGCCATCGTCGTGCGCGTCAAGCAGGCCAGCACGGAAGTGGATGAGGATGATCCGTACGCGGCGTTCCAGATTCCTGATGATTTGATGTGGTAAATGGGTGACCGCCCGGCGCGCCGCTTGCTCATATGCGGCAGCGCGAACAGCCAGCGATGGACAGCCAGCGGTGGCTTTGCCGTACCCCATGGTGCCGGTTCATGGCGATGTCCGCGCAGACGGCTTGGCCGCAGCCCCGATCATTTTCCATCCATTGCCGGAAGGGTCGCGAAAGCCCGCATCCACCTGGCCGTAGCGGTCCACGGGCTCCTGCGTGAATTCGACGCCGCTCTTGCTCAGGCGCTCGTATGCGGCGCGGCAGTCGTCCACCAGCAGCACCAGTGGCGGCATGGCTCCCTTCGCCACGATTTCATGCAGGGCTTGCGCGGTTGGCGCGTCGTGTATCGGCGGTCCGGGATGGAACAAGCCGAGCTGGAACGAGGGCTGATCCGCAGGCTGGACCGTCAGCCAGCGATAGTCGCCGTTTCGGACGTCCGTGTGGACGCGAAATCCCAATTTTTCGACGTAGAACGCAAGCGCCTCGTCCTGATCGCGCACATACAGGCCGACCACATTCACACTTTGAGTCATATCAGCTCCTTGAATTGAAGCTACAGTTTGCCAGCTGCTTTCCTGCGCCGCTTCTCCAAAACTGCGATATTCAGATTGGGCCGTTCGGCGTCGCGCATGACGCACTCGGGAATATGCTCGCCCACGTGCTGGACTGAGCGTTCGCGCATTCGCAGCTCGCCCGGGCTTGCCCCGGTGATGTCGCGGAAGATGCGCCCGAAGGTGCCAAGGCTGGTCCAGCCGGTTTGCAGTGCGATCTGCGTAATGGGCAGGTCGGTGCCGCGCAGTAGTGCCGTGGCCCGCTCGATACGGCGGGTAAGCAAATAGCGATGTGGGGGGAGGCCGAAGGCCTTTTTGAATTCGCGCGCGAAGTACGCCACCGAGACAGCGCTCACTTGCGCTAGCCGGTGAACGGGCCAATCCTCATCGGGGGCGCCGTCCATTCTATCTTTCGCACGCAACAATCGCCGCAATAGCAGGGGACTCTGACCCATCCTATCCTCGCGCCAAACGGTTAGTTATCCGGGCCGCCCACTGGAGCGGGAATCGACCGATATGCGATATGCGGACTTCTCGGCCACAAACGAAAACGCCAACCGGCGAGGGTTGGCGTTCTGTAACAACTTATTCTTGGTGGCCCGGGGCGGAATCGAACCACCGACACAAGGATTTTCAATCCTCTGCTCTACCGACTGAGCTACCAGGCCAAGGTGGCGAATTATAGCAGACCGAAACGGGAATGCAAGAGCCGGCGACGACTTTTCCCGGATTTCCTGCATGGTCATCACATTACTTGCCTGTGGATCAAATATGATTTGATATAAACGGTATTTTTCTCAACAAAGGAAGGGTGCATAGTGTGCTCATCGTTACTGACTTGAGAGGACTGCCGCATGAATACGACTACCCAACACACCACCATCCCTGAAATCGGCCTGGGCACCTTCCGCCTGCAGGGCCAGGTCGTCATCGATTCCGTCACCACGGGCCTGGACGTCGGCTACCGCCATATCGATACGGCGCAAATCTATGGCAATGAAGCCGAAGTGGGCCAGGCGATCGCCGCCAGCGCCGTCCCGCGCGACGCGCTGTTCGTCACCACCAAGATCTGGATCGACAATCTGCAGCGCGACAAGCTGATTTCCAGCCTGAAGGCCAGCCTGCGCAAGCTGCGGCTGGAACAACTGGACCTGACCCTGATCCACTGGCCGTCGCCGAACGACGCGATTCCCGTGGCCGACTACATGGAAGCGCTGGCGCAGGCCAAGGCGCAGGGGCTGACCAAGGCCATCGGCGTATCGAATTTCACCAACGCGCAGCTGCGGCAAGCCATCGATACGGTGGGCGCATCGGAAATCGCCACGCAGCAGGTCGAGATCCATCCGTTCCTGCAAAACCGCAAGGTCATCGATTTTGCGCGCAGCGAGGGCATCCACGTCACGGCCTACATGCCGCTCGCGTATGGCAAGGTGATGGCGGACCCCGTGATCGCGGCCATCGCCGCCAGGCACGGCGTGACGCCGGCGCAAGTGGCGCTGAGCTGGTCGCTGCAGCAGGGCTTTGCCGTGATTCCGTCGTCGACCAAACGCGCCAACCTGGAAGCGAACCTGCATTTCCAGCGCATCACCCTGTCGCCGGACGAGATGGCGCAGATGGCCACCCTGGAGCGGGGCGAGCGCCTGGCCAACCCGGACGGTCTGGCGCCGCAGTGGGACTGAGATGGGCGCCATGATGAGGCTGGGGCAGGGCGGTTTCAGTATCGGCCTGGAACTGCGGCAGAAGCGCCGCCCGTTGGCCGAGACGATGCAGGAGATCGCGGACCATGTGCTGCCTGTCTTTCATGGCGCCGCTTGATCTGAGGCACGCGTTCTGTACTTCCGGACTATCTGAAACAGCTGGGGCAAACGCTATAATGGCTCCATGAACAGTCCCACTCCCCCCACCATGCGGCGCTTCATGCACAGCCACAGCGACGTTTGCATCGTCGGCAACGGCGCCATCGCGAAAACCACGGCGCTGGCGTTTGCCCAGGCAGGACAAAGCGTCACCCTGTTATCTCCGGCGAGCCCGCCGGTGACCGCATCCCCTTCGGCCGCCAAGCCGCTCGAAGCCAGCTGGGACGTGCGCGTGTATGCGCTCAATCACACGGCGCACGACTTGCTGTCGTCGCTGAAGGTGTGGGGCGCTTTAGAGGCCGACAGGGTGGCGCCCGTCGACGCCATGCTGGTCAACGGCGACGGCGCGCAGGCGGGCGGACTCGGTTTCGACGCCTATGGCGCCCATGTGGGCAGCCTGGCGTGGATCATCGAAGACCGCAACCTGGGCCAGGCGCTGGACGCCGCCCTGAAATTCGCGCCGAACGTCAGCGTGCTGCAGGGCCGCGCCAGCCGTCTGGAATGGACGAATGACTCGGCCATCGTGCACCTCGATGGCGGCGACACCATCACCTGTGCGCTGGTGGTGGGTGCGGACGGCGCCCAGTCATGGGTGCGGGGCCAGTGCGACATCGGCCTCGATTACCGCTCGTACGGCCAGCGCGGCGTGGTCAGCAACTTCGCCTGCGAAAAGCCGCATCACGGCGCGGCCCACCAGTGGTTTACGGGCAGCGAAGGCATCGTCGCGCTGCTGCCGCTGCCGGGCGAGCGCGTCTCTCTCGTCTGGTCGGCGCCCGATGCGCTGGCCGATACCTTGATGGCTGAACCGGCCGATGCCCTGGCCGCGCGCCTGGCCGCATACTGCCAGGACAAGCTGGGCAAGCTCACGCCTTTGCAGCCGGAGCTGGTGCGCGCATTTCCCCTGACCCTGATGCGCCCGCACGCCATGGTGGCGCCGCGCGTGGCCCTGGTCGGCGACGCCGCCCACGTGGTGCACCCGATGGCCGGCCACGGCATGAACCTGGGCTTTGCCGACGTGGCGCAGCTGGTCAAGACGATCAGCGAACGCGAAGCGCACCGCGGCATTGGCGACGAACGCGTGCTGGCCCGCTATGCGCGCGCGCGCAAGGAAGACGTGCTGCTGATGCAGCTGGCCACCGATGGCCTGGCGCGATTATTTGGCGCTGATCTGGAACCGTTGCGCGTGGTTCGCAATTTGGGATTAAACTTGCTGGATAAATTACCTGCCCTGAAGCGAAAAATGATTTCGCACGCATTGGGACATCAGTAAATATCAGCGTATCTTAAGATATCGCCGGATAATGGCATTAGTGAAAATTCAAGGTCGCCGCAGCTCGTCTGCGGCGCTCGTTTTATTAAAGAGATAACGGCGCCGGGCCCCCTGTCAGTTTCGCCGGGCGTTTCAAGTGGAGAAGTGATAGTGATAACAATGAACAGAAGCATGAGCAAAATCGCCTTGCTGATGGCCTCGGGCCTGATGATGTCGTGCGCTGGCGCGGAAACGCCGACGGAAGCGAACATCAAAAAGCTGATCGAGCCGCGCCTGGGCGAAGGCGCCAAGGTCGATTCGGTCAAGGAAACGCCGTACGGCGGCCTGTACGAAGTGCGCACGGGTGGCGACATCCTGTACACGGACAAGAGCGCGCAATACCTGTTCGTCGGCCACGTCTTTGACGCCAAGACGTCGCAGGATCTCACCAAGGTGCGCCTGGACGAAGTCAACCGCATCAAGTTCTCCGATCTGCCGCTCGATTCGGCCATGAAGACCGTCAAGGGCAATGGCAAGCGCGTGATCGCCGTGTTCGAAGATCCGAACTGCGGCTATTGCAAGCGCTTCCGCCAGAACGCGCTCAAGGAAATCGACAACGTCACCGTCTACACCTTCATGTACAACATCCTGTCGCCCGATTCGATCGTCAAGTCGCGCAATGTGTGGTGCGCGCCGGACCGCAACAAGGCCTGGGATGACTGGATGTTGAACGGCAAGGCGCCAGCCACGGTCGCCGCCACTTGCGCCAACCCGCATGAAAAAATCCTGGCCCTGGGCCAGCAGCTGCGCGTCTCGGGCACGCCAGCCATCTTCTTTGCCGACGGCAGCCGCATTCCGGGCGCGGTCGATGCGAAAACGCTGGAACAGAAATTCTCGACCATTAAGTAATCCGGGCTGTCGCCAGGAAGGCTGGACGGCGCGCCCTCGGAAGGCGCGCTTTTTTTTGCGTTTTTTTCCGCTGTCGTATCATCAAGTGTTGTTCGTAGACGCCATAACAATCCAAAAAAGGGGAAGCAGCAGATGATTACCTTGAATATCAACGGACGCGACACGCAAGTCGACGCCGATCCCTCCACGCCCATCCTGTGGGCGCTGCGCGATAACCTGAACATGACGGGCACCAAGTTCGGTTGCGGCGCGGCCCTGTGCGGCGCCTGCACGGTGCACCTCGACGGCCAGCCGATACGCTCGTGCATCACGCCGATTTCCTCGGTGGGCGCGCAAAAGATCACCACCATCGAAGCGATGGAAAACGACCAGGTGGGCAAGGCCGTGCAGGCGGCATGGGTACGCCACGACGTGCCGCAATGCGGCTACTGTCAAAGCGGCCAGGTGATGAGCGCGACGGCGCTGCTGCGGACCAACAAGGCGCCCAGCGATGCCGACATCGATGGCGCCATGAGCGGCAATATCTGCCGCTGCGGCACCTATCAACGGATCCGCGCGGCCATCAAGGACGCGGCCAAAACCCTGGCCTGAGGAGAACGGCATGCGTATCGAATGGTTGAATCAGGAAGCATTGCAGTATGGCGGGGTGACCCTGGGCGCGGCGATGGCATCGGCGCCGGTGGCTGTGGTTGGCGCGGCCGATGGCGTGTCGCGGCGCGGTTTCATGAAGGCCGGCGCGGTGGCTGGCGGCGGCTTGATGCTGGGCTTTTTCCTGCCGGGCGCGGGCAAGCTGGCGCAGGCGGCCGATGCCGCTCCCGCCAAGCCCGTATATGCGCCGAACGCGTTTTTGCACATCGCCCCCGATAACACGGTGACGGTACAGGTGAACCGGCTGGAATTTGGCCAGGGCGTGCAAACGAGCTTGCCCATGCTGATCGCCGAGGAACTCGACGCCGACTGGAGCCTGGTGCACGGCGCGCTGGCGCCGGCCGGCGAGCAGTACAAGGATGCCGCCTACGGCATGCAGATGACGGGCGGTTCGGGCAGCATCGCCCATTCGTTTACGCAGTACCGCGAAATCGGCGCCAAGGCGCGCGCCATGCTGGTGGGCGCCGCCGCCGCGCAGTGGAAGGTCAATCCCGACCAGGTGCGCGCCGCGAAAGGCGTGCTGTATGGCCCCGGCGGACAAAAGGCGACGTATGGCGAATTTGCCGACGCGGCCATGCGCCAGCCCGTGCCCACCACCGTCAAGCTGAAGGATCCGCGCGAATTTTCCATCATCGGCAAACCCGTGAAACGCCTGGACGCGGCCGCCAAGTCGACGGGCAAGCAGCAGTTCGGCATCGACTTCAAGCCGCCCGGTGCGAAAGTGGCCATGGTGGCGCGTCCGCCCGTGTTTGGCGCCAAGGTGGCGAAATTCGACGCCAGCAAGGCGAAAGCCATCAAGGGCGTGCTCGAGGTGCTGGAAGTGAAGACCGACCGTGGCGGCAGCGGCGTGGCCGTCATCGCCGACGGCTACTGGCCCGCCAAGCAGGGGCGCGACGCGCTGGTGATCGAGTGGGATACGAGCGCCGTGGAAAAGGTCAGCAGCGACAAGCAGCTGGCCGCCTTCAAGGCGCTGGCGAAAACGCCGGGCACCATCGCCAGGCCTGCCGACATGGGCAAGCTGGCCAAGGCACCGAAGAAGATCGAAGCCGTCTACGAATTCCCCTACCTGGCGCACGCGCCGATGGAGCCGCTCAACTGCGTTGTCGACCTGCAAGCGGACAAATGCACGATGTGGGTCGGTTCGCAATTCCAGACGGGCGACCAGGCGGCGATTGCCGCGACTTCCGGCCTGAAACCGGAGCAGGTGACCCTGCACACGATGATGGCCGGTGGCGGCTTTGGCCGGCGCGCCGTGCCCTCGTCCGACTACGTGGTCGAAGCCGTCAACGTCGCCAAGGCGTACCGCGCGGCGGGCAAGAGCGGCCCGTTGAAATTGATGTGGAGCCGCGAAGACGACATCAAGGGCGGCTACTACCGGCCGTCACATGTACACCGCGCGCAGATCGGCCTCGACGCCAAGGGCAAGATCCTCGCCTGGGACCACACCATCGTGGGCCAGTCCATCATGGCTGGCACGCCGTTCGAAGCCTTCATGGTGAAAAATGGCGTCGACGGTACCATGGTCGAAGGCATGGGCGAGCCGTACACCTTGCCGATGAAGCTGTCCGTGCACACGGCCAAGGCGAACGTGCCCGTGCTGTGGTGGCGCTCCGTCGGCTCGACGCACACGGCCTTCGTCATGGAAACCCTGATCGACGAGGCGGCGCACGTGGCGAAGATGGACCCCGTCGCCTACCGCAAGCAGCTGATCGATGCCAAGCATACGCGCCACATCGCCGCGCTGGACCTGGCCGTGGCCAAGTCCGGCTATGGCAAGAAGAAGCTGCCGAAGGGGCAGGCCTGGGGCGTGGCCATGCACGAGTCGTTCAATTCCGTCGTTGCCTACGTGGTGACGGCCTCGGTGGTGGAAGGCGCGCCCAAGCTGCACCAGGTATGGGCGGGCGTGCATTGCAACCTGGCCGTCAATCCCTTGACGATCGAGGCGCAAGTGCAGGGCGCCGCGCTGATGGCGCTGGGCATGACCATCCCCGGCGCGGCCATCACGCTCAAGGATGGCGTGGTGGAGCAGCAGAACTTCGGCGACTACCCGGTGCCGCGCATGCCCGATATGCCGGTGATCGAGGTGCACCTGGTGCCGTCGGGCGACGCGCCGACGGGCATGGGTGAGCCGGGCGTGCCGCCACTGGCGCCTGCCTTTGCCAATGCGCTGTTCGCCCTGACGGGCAAGCGTCTGCGCAAGCTGCCGTTCGACCTGGCGGCCGCATGACGGCAGCGGTTTTTTGAGTACGGTCGGCATCTTGCTGGCAGCCGGAAGGGGACGCAGGTTCGACCCTTCCGGCGTACAGAACAAATTATTGCAGCCGCTGGCCGAAGGCCCGCATGCGGGATTGCCGGTGGTGGTGGCGGCAGCAAAAGCCATGCTAGCCGCCTTGCCGCGGGTGCTGGCCGTGGTGCGCGCAGACGACACGCAGGTGGCGCGCGTGCTCGGCGCGCTGGGCTGTGAAGTGCGCGTCTGCCATGACGCCGACACGGGCATGGCCGCCTCGCTCACCTGCGCCATCGATTACGTGCGCGGCGCGCCGGGCTGGCTGATCGCCCTGGGCGACATGCCTTTCGTGGAAGCGGCTACAATCGCCGCCTTGTCGCAAGCCATTGGCGATGGCGCGCACATCGCCGTGCCCGTGTTCGAGGGACGGCGCGGCAATCCTGTCGCGTTTGGCGCCTATCACTTGCCGCTGCTGCTGGCGCTCGATGGCGACCAGGGCGCGCGCAGCATCGTCAACAGCCATGCCGTATGCGAAGTGACAGTGGACGACGGCGGTATCTTGCGCGATATTGATACACCTGACGATTTGTCGCCGGTGCATGGCGCGCCCGGGCGATTGTAGAATATCCATGCCAGATACGAGGAAAACATGAAGAAAGCACCGATTAAAAAAATCACCGCAAAAGCCTCCGGCAATGCCACAAGCAAAGCCGTTGCGAAAACCAAGACGAAAGCCGCACCGGCCGCCGGCATCATCTACAGCATCGCCGCAGCGGACCTGGCCGGCCACATGTTCAGGGTGACGCTGACGGTCAAGTCGCCGGCCGCCATCGGCCAGGTGCTGTCCCTGCCGGCCTGGATCCCGGGCAGCTACATGATCCGTGAATTTTCGCGCAACATCGTCAGCATCCGCGCCGAGTCCGAAGGCAAGGCCGTGGCGCTGACCAAACTGGACAAGCACTCGTGGCAAGCCGCCCCGTGCAAGGGCCCGTTGACGGTCGAATACGACGTGTATGCATGGGATCTGTCCGTGCGCGCCGCCCACCTGGACCAGAATCATGGTTTCTTCAACGGCACCAGCGTGTTCCTGCGCGTGCTGGGCCAGGAATCCGATGCCCATGAAGTGCACATCGTGCAGCCCAAGGATGCGGCCTGCAAGACCTGGCGAGTGGCCACCACCCTGCCGGAACTCAAGGCGAAGCGCTATGGCTTCGGCAGCTACCAGGCCGCCAACTATGATGAATTGATCGACCACCCGGTGGAGATGGGCGACTTCGCGCTGGCCACCTTCTCCGCGCATGGCGTGCCGCACGATATCGTCGTCACGGGCAAGGTGCCGAACCTGGACCTGGACCGTCTGTGCCGCGACCTGAAAGCCATCTGCGAAACGCAGATCGCCTTCTTTGAGCCGAAGACAAAGAAAGCGCCGATGGACCGCTATGTGTTCATGACCATGGCCGTCGGCGACGGTTACGGCGGCCTCGAACACCGCGCCTCGACGGCGCTGATCTGCGCGCGCGCCGACCTGCCGACGACGGCGTCAAATGGCACCGAGATCGGCGATGGCTACCTGAAATTCCTGGGCCTGTGCAGCCACGAGTACTTCCACACCTGGAACGTCAAGCGCATCAAGCCAGCCGCCTTTGCGCCGTACAATCTGCAGGCGGAAAGCTACTCGCCGCTGCTGTGGCTGTTCGAAGGCTTCACCAGCTATTACGATGACCTGATGCTGGTGCGCGCGGGCCTGATCGACGAAGCGGCCTATTTCAAACTGCTCGGAAAAACCGTCAACAGCGTCTTGCGCGGCAGCGGCCGCACCAAGCAAAGCGTGGCCGATTCCAGCTTCGACGCCTGGGGCAAGTACTACCGCCAGGATGAAAACGCGCCGAACGCCATCGTCAGCTACTACACCAAGGGTTCGCTGATCGCGCTGGCCTTCGACCTGACGATCCGCACGAAGACGAACGGCGAAAAGTCGCTGGACGACGTGATGCAGGCGCTGTGGCAGCGCTATGGCCGCGATTTCTACAAGGGTAAAGCGCGCGGCGTGACGCCGGCCGAAGTCGAAGCCCTGTTCGATGAAATTTCCGGCACGCGCATGAAACCGTTCTTCGAGCGCTACATCCGCGGTACGGACGACGTGCCGCTGGCGCGCCTGCTGGCACCATTCGGCGTGAAATACAGCGACGCGCGCAAGGCGGAAAAAGCCAGCCTCGACGTCAACCTGGGCCGCGACGGCAACGACGCCAAACTGGCGCAGGTGCACCAGGGCGGCGCCGCCCACGCAGCCGGCCTGTCGGCGGGCGACGTGCTGGTGGCCGTCGATGGCTTGCGCGTGACGGGCACCAACCTGGACACCCTGCTGGGCCGCTACGCCGTTGGCGCCAGGGTGGCTATTCACGCGTTCCGCCGCGACGAGCTGATGACGTTCGCGGCCGTGCTGCAGGGCGACCGCGTGCCGGGCGTCAGCCTTGCCTTGCTGCCGGCGCCAAAGAAAGCCACGGGACCGAAGCGCCCTAGCGCTGTATAAGCTGTTCGTCATGCGGTAAGACAGAGAACCGGCCGTCACTGGCCGGTTTTCTATTTCAGGCTGCAATTTCTCAATGCAGCGTATCCGCGGGCATTGGCCTCTTGCCATCATATTTACTGCAAATGAACTAATTTTTCTTTAACTAAACTAAAATTGCCGAACTGCTTCTTTTAGATCGCGCCCAACGTGCAAACCCTCGATCCTCGAACCATCATGCTGATGACGACCCTGATGTGCGGGGCGATGAGCATCGTCATGTTCTCGGTGTATCGCAGCTTCCGGCGCGAGGTGCAGGGCCTCGGGCATTGGGCGGCCGGTCTGCTGTTGCTGGTGTGCGCGTCCCTGCTGTTCGGCACCCGCGAGGTGCTGCCGCCGGCATTGTCCATGATCGCTGCCAATGCGGCGCTGGTGGCCGGCATCGGCCTGTCGATGCTGGGCACGGAGAAATTCTTCGGCCTGGCGCCCAGCCGCCGCGCCTATCTGCTGATACTTGCCCTGGCCATCGCCGGCAATAGCTGGTGGCTGCTGGCGCGCCCCGATTTCTCGGTGCGCGTGGCGGTCTTTTCCCTGCTGGTCTTCCTGTTTTACGCGCGCCAGGTGCAGCTGGTGTGGCGCCATGGCGAGCGCCACTTTTCCAGTTTTTTCTTTGGCGCGCTGATGCTGATGCAAGCGGTCGTGGTGCTGGCGCGCGGCGTGTCGGCCTTGCTGCATGGCGGCGTCAGCGTGAACCTGATGGTGGCCGGCACGCCGGCCGGCATCTATCTGGCGGTCGCCAATTTCATGGCGCTGCTGCTGACGGTGGGCTTCATGACGGTGGCCACGCGGCGCCTGCAGCAGATACTGGAGCGCCGCTCGACCCACGATCCGCTGACGCAGGTGCTGAACCGGCGCGGCTTTGGCGACGCCTATGCGCGCGAGACAGGCAATCTGCGGCGCCGCCGTTTGCCGCTGACACTGCTCAGTATCGACCTCGATTACTTCAAATTGATCAATGACCGCTACGGTCATGCGGTGGGCGACCAGGTGCTGGCGCATGTGGCCGCTGTCATCGGCAGCGCCTTGCGCGAATCGGATTGCGTGGCGCGCTTCGGCGGCGAGGAGTTCGTCGTGCTGATGCCGGACATGCCGGCGCATAATGCGCTGGGCGTGGCCGAACGCATCCGCGCCTTGCTGCACGAGCCCAGTCATGCGGGGCTGCCTCCGTGTACGGTCAGCATCGGCGTCGCTTGCCAGGCATCGGTGGTGGAGGGGCTGGAACAGCTGCTGTCGCGCGCCGATGCGGCCCTGTACCTGGCCAAGGAGCGAGGACGCGACCGCATCGAACTCGATGCTTGCGCGGTTACTGAGGGCCGGACAATGTCCGCAGCTGGAAGCGGTACTGGTCGTTGAACAGGAAGGTTTCGGAAAAATCGAAGCTCCGGGCGTGGCGGCGCATCAGGTGCCCGGCCGGTGGAAACGCGGTTTGCACGCGCCGCACGGCGGCCAGCGCGGCGGCCGATGCTTCGCTGTTGCGCGAACGGTGCACGTGCACGCTTTTCAGTTCGCCGTCAGGGCCCACGCTCAGGTCGAGCACGACGATGGCCGGCAGCATGGGCGGCAGGCGCCCGCTGAACGTGTATTCTGCGTTGACCGCCATGATCTGCTGCGCCACCAGCGATTTGTAGGCGTCGATGCTGGCGGCCAGCTGTATCGCGGCCGGCGTGCGAGGGGGCGTGGACGTGGGGGCGTTCACCGCTGGTGGCGGCGTACTTTGGCAGGCTGCCAGCAGGCTGGCGGCGGCAAGGACGGTGATCGCGTGTCTCATGGCTGCCAGCCTACCATGGTTTAACTGAACAGGCGCTCCAGTTCCACGCCGGGGTCTGGCGCACGCATGAACGCTTCGCCCACGAGGAAGCTGTGGATGTGCGCATCGCGCATGCGCTGTACGTCGGCCGTGCTGTGGATACCCGATTCCGTGATGATCAATTTGTCTTGTGGGATGCGCGGCAAGAGATTGATGGTCGTGTCCAGTGACGTTTCGAAGGTGCGCAGGTTGCGGTTGTTGATGCCGATCAGCGCGCTCTTGAGCTTGAGGGCCGCCGTCAGTTCTTCGCCGTCGTGGCTTTCGATCAGCACGCCCATGCCCAGTTCGTGGGCGCACGCTTCCATCTCCGCCATCAGGCCATGGTCGAGCGCCGCGACGATCAGGAGGATGCAGTCGGCGCCCATGGCGCGCGCTTCATAGATCTGGTATATGTCGACCATGAAATCCTTGCGCAGCACGGGGATGGCGCAGGCGGTGCGTGCCTGCTGCAGATACTCCACGCTGCCCTGGAAGAACTGTTCGTCCGTCAGCACGGACAGGCAAGCCGCGCCGTGCTGGGCATAGCTGGCGGCGATGTCGGCAGGGCGGAAGTCGGCGCGGATCACGCCTTTCGACGGCGACGCTTTTTTGACTTCAGCGATGATGCCGGGCTTGCCGGCGGCGATGTGCTGGCGCAGGCTTGCTTCAAAGCCGCGCAGGCCGGCGCGCAGTGCGCTGTCGCTTTCCACGTCGCCGCGCAGGCTGGCCAGGCTGCGGCGGGCTTTGGCCTTGGCCACTTCATCGGCTTTTACGGCCAGGATTTTATCGAGTATGTCGGACATGATGGTCGCTATTCTATAAAGGAGGGCGGAGGACTTACGCTTGCGCCGGGGTGCCCAGCTGCTGCGTCACCTGCACGAATTGGTCGAGTTTCGCCAGCGCGGCGCCCGAGCTGACGGCGGTGCGCGCGCGCGCCAGGCCGTCTTCGATCGAGCTGGCCACGCCGGCCGCGTACAGCGCCGTGCCCGCGTTCAGGGCGACGATGTCGGCAGCGGCACCAGGCTCGCCGCGCAGCGCTTCCATCATCTTCGCTTTCGATTCGGTGGAATCGGCCACTTTCAGGTTGCGGCTGGCGATCATCGACATGCCGAAGTCTTCCGGATGGATTTCATATTCGCGGATTTCGCCGTTGACCAGTTCACCCACGAGGGTAGACGCACCGAGCGACACTTCATCCATATTGTCGCGGCCATATACGACGATCGCATGCTGCGCGCCCAGGCGCTGCAGCACGCGCACCTGGATGCCGACCAGGTCCGCGTGGAACACTCCCATCAAGATGTTCGGCGCACCGGCCGGATTCGTCAGCGGCCCGAGGATATTGAAAATCGTGCGCACGCCCAGCTCCTTGCGCACGGGCGCCGCATGCTTCATGGCCGCATGGTGGTTCGGCGCGTACATGAAACCGATGCCCGTTTGCGCGATCGACTGGGCGATCTGCTCGGGCTGCAGGTTGATGTTGACGCCCAGCGAATCCAGCACGTCGGCGCTGCCGGACGAGGATGAGACGCTGCGCCCGCCATGCTTGGCCACGCGCGCGCCGGCCGCCGCCGCCACGAACATCGAGGCGGTGGAAATGTTGAATGTATGCGCGCCGTCGCCGCCCGTGCCGACGATGTCGAGCAGGTTGGTGGTGTCGGCCATGGGCACCTTGGTGGAAAACTCGCGCATCACTTGCGCGGCGGCGGCGATTTCGCCGATGGTTTCCTTTTTCACGCGCAAGCCCATGGTGAGGGCCGCGATCATGGTGGGCGACATCTCGCCGGACATGATCTGGCGGAACAGGTACAGCATTTCGTCGTGAAAGATCTCGCGGTGTTCGATGCAGCGCAGCAGGGCTTCTTGTGGGGTGATCGGCATGATGCTTCCTTCTTCAATGATGGCGCAGGAGGACACTGATGGCACGCCGGAGCGTGCGCATGGGATCAGCGCTCGAGAAAATTCTTCAGCAGGGCGTGGCCGTGTTCCGAGAGGATCGATTCGGGGTGGAACTGCACCCCCTCGATATCGTATTCCCGGTGGCGCACGCCCATGATTTCGCCGTCGTCCGTCCACGCCGTCACTTCCAGGCAGGAAGGCAGCGAGGCGCGTTCGATCGCCAAAGAGTGGTAGCGGATCACTGTGAAGGGGCTGGGCAAGCTTTTGAAAACGCCCACGCCCGTATGCGCGATGAGGGAAGTCTTGCCATGCATGACTTGCTTGGCGCGGATGACTTTACCGCCAAACGCTTCGCCGATGGCCTGGTGGCCCAGGCACACGCCGAGTATCGGCTTCTTGCCGGCGAAGTGCTTGAGCACTTCCACCGAAATGCCCGCCTGTGCCGGCGCTTTCGGACCAGGCGAGATGCAGATGCGGTCCGGGTTCAGCGCCTCGATCTGTTCGATCGTGATTTCATCGTTGCGGTAGACCCGCACGTCTTCGCCCAGCTCGCCGAAATACTGCACGATGTTGTAGGTGAAGGAGTCGTAATTGTCGATCATGAGCAGCATCTTAAAACCCTCCATCCAGGCCATCTTGCACTTGTTCGGCGGCGCGCAGTACGGCGCGCGCCTTGTTTTCCGTTTCCTGCCATTCCATTTCGGGAATGGAGTCGGCCACGATGCCGGCCGCGGCCTGCACGTACAGCATGCCGTCCTTGACCACGCCCGTGCGGATCGCAATCGCTACATCCATTTCGCCGCCAAACGACAGGTAACCGCAGGCGCCGCCGTAGATGCCGCGCTTGGTGATTTCCAGTTCGTCGATCACTTCCATGGCGCGCACTTTCGGCGCGCCCGTCAGGGTGCCGGCAGGGAAGGTCGCGCGCAGCACGTCGAGGTTCGACAAGCCTTTCTTCAAGGTGCCTTCCACGTTCGAGACGATGTGCTGCACGTGCGAGTATTTTTCGATGACCATGCGGTCGGTGACGTGCACGCTGCCCGTCTCCGCAATGCGGCCGATATCGTTGCGCGCCAGGTCGATCAGCATCACGTGCTCGGCGATTTCTTTCGGATCGGCCAGCAGCTCGGCCGACAGCGCGGCGTCTCGCTCCGGCGTGGCGCCGCGCGGACGCGTGCCGGCGATGGGGCGCAGGGTGACTTTCTTGCCGCCATCGGCCGTGTTCTCGTTGCGCACCAAAATCTCGGGCGAGGCGCCGATGATCTGCATGTCGCCGAAATTATAGAAGTACATATACGGCGACGGGTTGAGCGAACGCAAGGCGCGGTACAAAGTCAGCGGCGAGTCGACATACGGTTTGCGGATGCGCTGGCCGATCTGCACCTGCATCAGGTCGCCCGCCATCACATATTCATGCGCCTTGGCGACGGCCTTCAGATAGTCTTCCTTGGAAAAGTCGCGGATGGTTTCCGTGCGCACGGAAGCGCTGGTGACGGGCGCATCGACACCGCGGCGCAGCATCATGCGCAAATCCTTCAGACGCTGCTGGGCTTTCGAAAACGACTCGGGCTGTGTCGTATCGGCGTAGACGATCAGGTAGAGCTTGCCGGACAGGTTGTCGATGACGGCCAGTTCTTCCGTCACCATCAGCTGGATGTCGGGCAGCTTCAAGTCATCTTTCGGCGCGCCGCCGGCCAGTTTTTTCTCGATGTGGCGCACGGTGTCGTAGCCGAAGTAGCCGGCCAGGCCGCCGCAGAAGCGCGGCATGCCGGGGCGCAGGGCGACCTTGAAGCGCGACTGGTACTGTTCGATGAAGTCGAGCGGATTGCCTTCGTGCTCTTCGATCACGACGCCGTTCTTGACGATTTCGGTGCGCTTGCCATGGCTGCGCAACACGGTCGTGGCCGGCAGGCCGATGAAGGAATAGCGGCCGAAGCGTTCGCCGCCGACGACGGATTCAAGCAAAAAGGTATTCTTGCCGCCTTGTTGGGCCTGTGCCAGTTTCAGGTACAGGGTGAGCGGCGTTTCCAGGTCGGCGAACGCTTCCGCGATCAGGGGGATGCGGTTGTAGCCTTGCTGGGCCAGCGATTTGAATTCGAGTTCGGTCATGTTTCTCTCCATGCCGTCAGGGTATGCGTGTGCATGGTGCACAAACCCTGCGGTGGGTTATCAAAAAACTTGCCGGGGCACGCAACATGCGCAATATGCGCAAACTATACGGGTGCAGCCGGCAGCAATCGTAACGGCTCGGCCCTTAAGCCTGCCAGGATTGCCAGCGTCGCCAAAGCCAGGCCTCAATCGAGCCGGTTTGGGTGACATTGTGTTTTTTGATGAGAAACGTGTTCACGATATGGTGGTGGGTTTGGTCAGTATGCCGGTTAGTTTTGCATGCTAATAAAACGGGCTGCTTCGAGCAGTGTCTTTACTATACCATCGGAATCGGTATCGTGTATAGAGTGTCCGTGATTGTAGCCATACGGTACCGTCAGTACGGGGCAAGCCGCAGCCCTGGCCGCTTGCGCGTCATTCGAGGAGTCGCCGATGGCCACCACTTTGGCGGGCGCCAGGTCGAAGTCCGCACACACTTGCAGCAGCGGCATCGGGTCCGGCTTCTTCCTCGGCAGCGAATCGCCGCCGTAGACGATCTCGAAATACTGGTCGAGATTTTTCTGCTTCAGCAGGGGCAGGGCGAAGGCGATCGGCTTGTTGGTGACGCAGGCCAGGCGCAAGCCCGCCGCCTTCATCGCCGCCAGTCCCGCTTCCACGTCCGGGTACAGGGTGCTGAACTGGCCGTTGATGGCCAGGTAGTGGCGCTGGTAGCCGTCCATCGCCTGCTCGAAACGCTGTTCCACGCCGGCCGCATCGAAGTCGAGCGCCAGTACGGTGCGGATCAGGTTTTCCGAGCCCTTGCCGACCATCAGCTTGATGGCATCGGCGCTGATGGGCGCCAGGTCCAGTTCGGCGCGCATACCGTTGATGGCGACATGAAAATCGGGCACGGTGTCGAGCATCGTGCCATCGAGGTCGATGATGGCGGCGCGCACGCCGGCCAGTACGTGGTCTTTCACCGTGCCCGCTTGCATCAGGCGCCCTTGACGGCTGCCAGCTCGGCGCGCATGGCGTCGATGACGGCTTTGTAGTCTGGCTTGCCGAAGATGGCCGAGCCGGCGACAAAGGTGTCGGCGCCGGCAGCGGCGGCAGCGGCGATGTTGTCGATCTTGATGCCGCCATCGACTTCCAGCATGATGTCACGGCCCGATTCGTCGATCATGCGGCGCGCTTCGGCGATTTTCTTCAGCGCCTGCGGGATGAAGGACTGGCCGCCGAAGCCTGGATTGACGGACATGATCAGGATGATGTCGATCTTGTCCATCACGTGTTCCAGGTAGTGCAGCGGCGTGCCCGGGTTGAATACCAGGCCCGATTTGCAGCCATTGTCGCGGATCAGTTGCAAGGAGCGGTCGACATGATCCGACGCTTCAGGGTGAAAGGTGATGATGTTCGCGCCAGCCTTGGCGAAATCCGGGATAATGCGATCGACAGGCTTGACCATCAGGTGCACGTCAATGGGTACTTGCACGTGCGGGCGGATCGCTTCGCACACCAGCGGGCCGATGGTCAGGTTCGGCACATAGTGATTGTCCATCACGTCGAAGTGGATGATGTCGGCGCCGGCGGTAACGACGTTGCGCACTTCCTCGCCCAGGCGGGCAAAGTCGGCGGACAGGATGCTGGGAGCGATACGGAATGTAGTCATGGTGGAGTAGCCAAAGGATAGAAAATGCGAAGATGCGCTATTTTACGCTTGACGCCGCTGCCATGCCTCATTGAAGCATGATGAAACACAGAATACACGGCGCGCCGTGGCCTATGCGGCACACGCGCCGCCATAATGACTGCAATGTCTGAATAGGAATGACGATGGCGACTTATGAATTTACGGTAACGGTCAAGACGCAATACCTGCCCGAGCAATCGGCACCGGACCAGGGGCGGCACGTGTTCAGCTACACGATCCGCGTCGTCAACACGGGCACGGCTGGCGCGCAACTGATTTCGCGCCACTGGGTCATCACGGATGCGAACAACAAGGTGGAAGAGGTGCGCGGCCTGGGCGCCGTCGGCCACCAGCCGCTGCTGCAGCCGGGCGAGCAGTTCGAATACACGAGCGGCACCATGCTGGGCACGCCGCAAGGCTCGATGCACGGCGAGTATTTCTGCGTGGCCGAAGATGGCCATCAGTTTGAAGCGCCGATTCCCGAGTTCGTGCTGTCGGTGCCACGCACCCTGCATTGACGCAACGCCGGGGGCTTGCGCCCCTTACTTCAGTTTTTCGGTGCTGTCCTGTTCTTCGCCGAGCTGCTTGCGCGACGGTGGGACGGGTTTTTTACCCGAATACATGGTCCACCAGACTATAAATGCCAGCAAGAAGAACGCCACCAGCGCCTCTATCATCAAGATCCACATACGCACCCCTATGTTATTTACCCGCAGCTTAGTATTTACCCGCCGTCTGTTGACACGCGGTAGTCTACCCGTTTCAGTCGGCGCCGTCGCGCTTGCGCTGTCCGCCTGTACCACGCCGCCCGCGCCACCCGCTGCCAGCGGCAAGGCGCCGCCCATCGCGCCGACCGTCGTCAGGCCGGTTCCGGCCAAGCCGGCCGACGCCAAGGACGCCGCGGATGCGGCGGCCCCCACCTTCGTGCCCGCCAAATTTTCCGCCTTGCCTGGCTGGGCTCGTGACGACATGCGCGCCGCCTGGCCCGCTTTCATGGCTTCGTGCGGCGTGCTTGTGAAACGTCCGGACTGGAAGGAATCGTGCACCATCGCGCGCCAGGTGAATGCCGACAGCGACAAGGCCATCCGCCTGTTCTTCGAGACCTTCTTTGTGCCGAATCAAGTCATCACCGCCGATGGCGCCAGTACCGGCTTGGTGACCGGCTACTACGAGCCGCTGCTGCACGGCGCGCGCAAGCGGGGCGGCCCATACCAGACACCGCTGTACAAGGTGCCCGACGACCTCGTCTCGGTGGATTTATCCGGCGTGTATCCGGAATTGAAGAACATGCGCTTGCGGGGCAAGCTGGTCGGCAAGAAAGTGATACCGTACGCGACCCGCGCCGACATCGAGCGCGCCACGTCCGTTACGGGCAAGGAATTGCTGTGGGTGGATGACGAAGTCGAAGCCTTCTTCCTGCAAGTGCAGGGCTCCGGCCGCGTGCAGCTGACCGACACCCAGGAAACCGTGCGCGTGGCGTACGCGGACCAGAATGGTCATCCGTATAAATCGATCGGCCGCTACCTGGTCGACAAGGGCGAGCTGACCTTGAGCCAGGCCTCCGCGCAGGGCATCAAGGCGTGGATCGCTGGCCACCCCACGCGCAAGGATGAATTGTTCAACGCCAATCCCAGCTATGTCTTCTTCAAGGAAGAGCGCCTGCCCGATCCGAAAGTGGGGCCGAAGGGGGCGCTGGGCGTGCCGCTGACGCCGCAGCGTTCGGTGGCCATCGATTCGCGCTTTTTGCCGCTGGGCGCGCCCGTGTTCCTGTCCACCACGCAAGCCAATAGCGAGATTCCCATGCAGCGCCTGGTGATGGCGCAGGATACGGGCGGCGCCATTCGCGGGCCTATCCGTGTTGATTACTTCTTTGGTTTTGGCGCGGAAGCGGCCGAGAATGCGGGCCGCATGAAGCAGAGCGGCGCCGTGTGGGTGTTGTTGCCGAAGCAGGCGCCGGCGCGCTAGGGAAAGCGTCGCCGGGCAGTTCGTGGTGTCGCTTAGCGCAAGACCATCACTGGCAAGTGGGTATGCGCCAGCACTTTTTGCGTTTCGCTGCCCACGAACAGCTTGTTCAAGCCCTTGCGGCCATGCGAGGCCATCAGGATGATGTCGCAATGGTAGGTTTGCGCTGCATTGACGATTTCATCGTGCGGGCTTGGCGACACGGCGACCACGCCTTCGAAAGGTACGCCGGCGGCGCGCGCCGCTTCGCCGATCTTGTCGATGGCGCGTTGGGACGCTTCCTGCATCTGCTGTTCATACAGGCTGGCGTCGAGCACGATGCCGCCGTCCGCCATCGGCGAGAACGGAAACGGCTGCACCACGCTGATGGCGACCAGCTTGGCCTTGTTCAATTGGGCGAAGGCGAGGGCGGTCTCGGCGGCTTTGTCGGACAGCGGCGAGCCGTCGGTGGGAAATAAGATGGTGTTAAACATAGCGTGCTCCTCAAGTGATGTAAGACAGCTTATGGATTTACATCAATTAAAACCTTGATATAAATCAAACCTCACAGGCTTTGGCGTGAATAGTGTCGCCAAGGCAATCTTTTGCCAGTGTATTCCCGTTCACCGCTTCAGGTGCGCACGCTACGCAGCGGCGTGCCCCACACCATGGCCACCGTCAACACCATGCTGCCGGCCGCGATGCAGGCCAGGCCATTGCGCACGCCAAAATGTTCCGCTATCCAGCCGGCGGCCAGCGCACCCAGCGGCGCCGTGGCCACCGTCAGGAAGCGCATGGTCGACGTCATGCGACCCAGCATGGGGTCGGGTGTGACTTTCTGGCGCAAGCCCAGGTAGGGAATAAAGAACAGCATCACGCCGCAATCGAAAAAGAACATCAAGATGGCATACGCCACGGCGCTGGCCGCCGCGCTGCCGAACAGCGCGGCGGGTATCGTGGGCGTCAGGGCAAAACAGAGCGAGGTCGATGTCAGGCCGATCAGGATGGTGCGGCCGGCGCCATAGCGGCGCGTCAGCGGCTTGACGATGAAGGCGCTGAGCAGGACGCCGGCGCCGCCGAGCATCTGCGTCATGCCCAGCACGCCCGGGCTCATGCCCAGGTCGCGTGTGGCGAACAGCACCGTCAAGGCCATGCTGGCGTAAAACAGGAAGTGCCAGATGCCGGCGCCCCAGGCCAGCGCGCGCAGCAGCGGTTCGCGCCAGACGAACAGCAAGCCGTCGGCGATGTCGCGCAAGGCGTGCTTGTCGGACGGTGCGGGACGCGGGTCGCGCACGCTCATGGCGCGCAAATTGAAGACGGAAACCAGATAGCCGCACGCCGTGCACAGGATGGCGACGGGCGCCGACAGCACTTGCACCAGCACGCCAGCCAGGCCGGGACCGATCAGGCGCGAAGCCGATTCGGTGGCGGCAAATTTCGACTGCGCATCGATCAAGCCATCGCGGCCCACGAGGAAAGTCAGAAACACCTGCTCTGCTCCGCCACCGACGACGAAGCCCGTGCCAATGATGAAGCCCACTATATATAGCCATGGCATCGACAGCACGCCGCACCAGTAAGCTACGGCCACGCTGGCCAGGGCCAGGCCCGACATGCTTTCGCTGAACAGCATGATCGGGTGCTTGCTGCGCCGGTCCAGCAGCACGCCGACGGGCAAGCCGAAGAGGGCGAACGGCAGCGCCTGCAGCGCAACCAGCACGCCCATCTGTTCCGGCGTCGCATGCAGCAAGAGCACCGCGCACAGGGGCAGGGCCAGCGAGGTGATCTGGGCGCCGAAGCAATTGAGGCCGTTGCTGAACCACAGGCGGCGGAAATTGACGCTGGCGGCGCTGCCGTCGCCGCGCAGGTAGCTGGTGCAGTACTGGAAGAGGGAAGAGAAAATATGCTGCTCGATAAAAAAGATCGGGCTCACAATAATAGCAGCGCACCTGCCGCGCCGCTGCCGTTAGCCGCTACAATCGTTGCACCGTTCATCGAGAGGAGACACTATGCAATACGAAGACCTGATCATTGATATCCAGGACAAAGTGGCGGTCATCCGCCTGAATCGCCCCAAGGCGCTCAATGCCTTGAATGAGAACATGATGAATGAGCTGGGCGACGCCTTGCTGAAGTTCGACGCTGACGACACTATCGGCTGCATCGTCCTCACGGGCAGCGAAAAAGCATTTGCCGCCGGCGCCGATATCGCCGCCATGGCCGATTACACCTACCCGGATACCTATACCCAGGGCTACATCAGCCGCAACTGGGAGCATATCTTGCGCGTGCGCAAACCGGTGGTGGGCGCCGTGGCTGGCTATGCGCTCGGTGGCGGCTGCGAACTGGCCATGATGTGCGATTTCCTGATCGCCGCCGACAGCGCCAAATTCGGCCAGCCGGAAATCAAGGTCGGCGTCACGCCGGGCGCGGGCGGCACGCAGCGTCTGCCGCGCGCCATCGGCAAGGCCAAGGCCATGGATCTGTTGCTGACGGCACGCACCATCGACGCTGCCGAGGCGGAACGCATCGGCCTCGTGTCGCGCGTGGTGCCGGCTGACAAATTGCTGGAAGAAGCCCTGGCCGCCGCCAAGACCATCGCCGCCATGCCGACCTCGGTTGCCATGATGATCAAGGATTGCGTCAACCGCGCCTTTGAAACGACATTGACCGATGGTGTCGCCTACGAGCGTCGTTTGTTCCAGGCTGCCTTCGGTACGCCTGCGCAAAAAGAAGGCATGCACGCTTTCCTTGAAAAGCGCTTGCCAAACTTCGACGGTCTTTGATATGATTCGCCTCCCCGATGAGACGCACTGGTTTGCGGCACAAAAGGGACGGCCTTCAGGGGCTGGGTAGTAGAAAAAGAAGGTTGACGAAATGCTGCAAACGCTTCATACTCTTCCTTCTTCGCAGC
>RCUP01000378.1_pt1 | contig 35623 bp, 19 predicted proteins | sample 2166341 | NCBI WGS metagenome assembly RCUP01 (sample SAMN09932325, study PRJNA488358) | compost metagenome | isolation source: compost soil in succinonitrile-enriched | place: Germany: Experimental Botanical Garden | reverse complement strand
CGGTAGGCGGCCAGATCCAGCCCCGGCGGCGGGCTCAGCGTCGTCTGCGCCTCGTCCCACAGGGCCTCGATAAAGGCCCGGAACGCCGGGACCGCCACGGCCTCATGGACATGCTCATGACCCGACAGGGCGCCGAGATAGGCCACCGCCGAATGGGCCCCGTTGAGCAGCCGCAGCTTGGCGTCCTCCCACCGCTCGACCGCGTCGGTCAGTTGCGCCCCAAAGGCCGCAAAGTCCGGCCGCTCGCTGGCGAACCAGTCCTCGATCACCCACTGGGTGAAGGGCTCGGCCTTGACCATGCCCCGATCCTCGACGCCGAGGCGGGCGGTCAGGCGGTCCACGTCGTCCGGCGTGGTCGCCGGCACGATCCGGTCGATCATGGTCTGGGGGAAGGCCCCCTCGGCCTCGATCCAGTCGGCCAGAGCCGGATCGACATGGCGCGCCATGGCGACGACTCCAGCGCGGATGCGCTTGCCGTTGTGCGGAAGGTTGTCGCAGCTGATGACGGTGAAGGGCTTCCGCCCCGCCGCCTTCCTCGCCTGCAAGGCCGCGACGATGAAGCCGGGCGCGGTGCGAGGCGCGGAAATATCGGCCAGATCGGCCGCCACGTCCGGGTCGTCCAGCAGCAGGTCGCCGGTCGCCGGATCGAGACGATAGCCCTTCTCGGTCACCGTGAGGGTGACGATGTGGACGTCGACGTCGGCCATGGCTGCAACCAGGATCGCAGGATCATCCGGCCCCACCAGAACCCCGCGCCCGGCGCCGATCACGCGCAGATGCTCCTCGGTCCCGTCGCGCACGACCAGGGTGTAGAGACCATCTTGCGGGTTCAGCTGATCACGCACGCCCGGCGAGCGCAGCGAGGCGCCCAAGACGCCCCAGCGCAGATCGCCGCTGGCCAGGGCGTCGTCGAACACCACCGCCTGGTGGGCGCGATGGAAGGCGCCGATGCCCAGATGGACCACGCCGGTCTTCACCTGAGCACGGTCATAGGCCGGGCGCGCGACGTCGCCGGGCAGACCCATCAGGGCCGCATCATTCAGGCGGGTCACAGCTTGTAGGCCGCCTTGACCAGACCATAGGTCAGGGCGTGGGCCAGTTCGTGGGCCTCGTCCTCCTCCATCCGGTGTTCGACCACCATCTTCGCCAGGAAGCCGCAGTCCATGCGCCGGGCCACGTCGTGACGCGCCGGGATCGACAGGAAGGCGCGCGTGTCGTCGTTGAAGCCGACGGTGTTGTAGAAGCCCGCCGTCTCCGTGACCTGCTCGCGGAAGCGGCGCATGCCCTCGGGGCTGTCGTGGAACCACCAGCTCGGCCCCAGCTTCAGCGCCGGATAGTGACCCGCCAGCGGGGCCAGTTCGCGGCTGTAGGCGGTCTCGTCCAGGGTGAACAGGATCAGGGTCAGGCGCGTGTCCGAACCGAAGCGATCCAGCAGGGGCTTCAGCGCCCGGACATAGTCCGTCCGGGTCGGAATATCGCAGCCCTTGTCGCGACCGAAGCGGTTGAACACCGTGGCCGAATGATTGCGGAAACTGCCGGGGTGCAACTGCATCACCAGACCGTCCTCGACCGACATGGCGGCCATCTCGGTCAGCATCTGGCCGCGGAACAGTTCAGCGTCGGCGGCGCTCGCCGGGGCGGTCGAGACCCGCTTGAACAGGGCCTCGGCGTCCGCCTTGGACAGATCGGCGGTGAAGGCGGTCGGGTGGCCGTGGTCCGTCGAGGTGGCGCCCATCTCGATGAAAAAGGCCCGGCGATCGCGCAGCGCCTGCAGATAGCCCTCCCAGGTCATCGTATCGCGACCCGTCTGCTCCGCCAGAACCTTGAGGTTGTCGCGGAAGCCCTCGTAGTCGGGGTCCAGCACCGGGTCCGGGCGATAGGCGGTCAGCACCCGCCCCTTCCAGCCCGAGGCGTTTATGACCTTGTGGTGCTCCAGCGTGTCGAGCGGGCTCTCGGTCGTGGTCAGGACCTCGATGTTGTAGCGGTCGAACAGGGCCCGCGGCTTGAAGGCCTCGGTCTTCAGCGCGGCGTCGATGACGTCGTAGTAGTGATCCGCCGTCTCGGCCGACAGGCGGACGTCGATGCCGAAGGCCTCGGCATAGACCCAGTCGTGCCACATGCGCGACGGCGTGCCCCGGAACAGGTGATAGTTCTCGGCGAAGCGGCGCCAGATGGTGCGCGGGTCGGCCTCGACCGCCCCGCCGTCAGCGCGCGGCACCCCCAGGTCCTCCATCGCCATCCCCTGCGAGTGCAGCATGCGGAAGACGTAGTGGTCGGGCGTGATCAGCAGCTCGGCCGGGTTGGCGAAGTTTTCATTGCCCGCGAACCAACTGGGGTCGGTGTGACCGTGCGGGCTGATGATCGGCAGACCCTTCACTTCGGCGTAGAGGCGTCGCGCCACGCTGCGGGTGTCGGCGTCGGCCGGGAACAGACGGTCGGAGTTCAGGCGAAGCGGCTGGGTCATGCAGATACTCGAAGCAAGAAATCAGGCGGTCGGAAAAGACAATCGGGCCAACAGTGATTCGACAGTCAGAAGCGGCATGGTCATCTCCCTGTTCGCCGACCATCTGCTGCGGTCGATCAGTTGTATTTCGCTGGCGCAGACCTAGCCTGCGACATTGACGGAAACAGCGTTCGCCTTCGTCTTGCCACACGCCGGAAACTGTGCGTAGCTTTATATGACACCGGTGGCACAGGCTGACAAACGCCAAATGACACCGGTTCCCGCGATCGCGGCGGCTGGAACAGGGACGAACGATCCCTGAAAAGCTCAACTGGGAGGAGGACATAGATGACCCACCATGCTACCCGTGCGCGTTACGCGCTGACCCTCGGCACCTCGCTCGGCGCTCTGACGCTCGCCATGGCCGGCGGAGCCTATGCACAGGAAACCGGTCCGGCCGAAGAACAGGCCACCACCGTCGATGAAGTCGTGGTCACCGGTTTTCGCGGCAGTCTGGCGCAAGCCCTGAACGTCAAGCGCCGTGAAGCCGGCGCCGTCGACGTCATCGTCGCCGAAGACATCGCCGATTTCCCGGATCAGAATCTGGCCGAAGCCATCCAGCGCATCCCCGGCGTCGCCATCACGCGCGACGCTGGCGAAGGTCGCAACATCTCGGTGCGCGGCCTCGGCCCCGACTTCACCCGCATCCGCATCAACGGCATGGAAGCCCTGGGCACCACCGGCGGCACGGATAGCTCGGGCGGCACAAACCGGGGACGCGGCTTCGACTTCAACGTCTTCGCCTCGGACCTGTTCAACAGCATCACGGTGCGCAAAACCGCCTCGGCCGAAACCGAGGAAGGTTCGCTGGGCGCCACCGTCGATTTGCGCGCCGCGCGCCCCTTCGATTACAAGGACGGGCTGACGATCGCCGCGTCAGGTCAGGTCGGCTACAACGATCTGGCCCAGAACGCCGACCCGCGCGGGGCCTTCCTGATCTCCAACACCTGGGCTGACGGCAAGTTCGGCGCCCTGCTCTCGGTCGCCTATTCCACGCGCGAGGCGCTGGAAGAAGGTCATAGCACCGTGCGCTGGCAAGGCGGCAACATCGGCCGAGCCGGTCAGGGCCAGGGCGTGATCAACGCCTTTACCCCGCGTCTGCCGCGCTATGGCATTCTGGAGCACGATCAGGACCGCCTTGGCGTCACCGGCGCTCTGCAATGGCGCCCCAGCGACGCGACCGAAGTCAGCCTGGATGTCCTCTACGCCGACTTCAGCGCCACCCGCTTTGAACATTTCCTGCAAGCGCCGGACTTCAGCGCCAGCGGCGCCGCGGGCCGTAACGGCATCATCGTTCGCGACTCCTTCGTCGATGGCAACGGCAACATGCTCTATGGCCGCTTCGACAACGTCGATGTCCGCTCGGAGTCCCGCTACGACGAACTGTCGACCGAGTTCACCCAGGTCACTCTGAACTTCAAGCACGACTTCAACGACCGTTTCCGCATGGACGCCCTGATCGGCTCCAGCAAGTCCGAGCACGAAAACCCGATCCAGACGACCCTGCTGTTCGACAAGACCGACTCGCAGGACTACGTCTATGACTATCGTCAGAACTCGAACCTGCCGCTGATCTCCTACGGCTTCGACGTGAATGATCCGGCCCAGTGGAGGCTGACGCAGATTCGCATGCGTCCGCAGACGGCCGACAACACCTATGACACCATCCAGGTCAACACGACCTTCGACCTCAACGACCGCTTCCAGCTGAAGACCGGCTATTTCTTCAAGGACTACACCTTCGCCACGACCGAACGGCGTCGCGATCCGGCCTCCTGCTCGCCGCCGCTGGCGGTGACGGCGAACGCCGAAGCCTGCATCCCCGCCTCCGTGGCCGCCGCAGCAATCAGCAGCTACAGCCGCACGGTCGGCTTCTCGGACGGATGGGACATTCCGTCGGGCACGGCGCTGAACTGGCTGATCCCCGACTACCAGAAGGCGTCGGATCTGTTTGGCTTCGACGGCTACGCCCTCAGCTGGCAGCCGGCCAGCGGCAACAACCGCTCCGTCCAGGAAAAGACCACCGGCGCCTATGCCCAGATCGACTTCGATCTGGACACGGCCATGCCGATCCGCGGCAACATCGGCACCCGTTACGTCACGACCGACCAGTCGTCCAAGGGCTATCAGATCGCGGCCGGCGCCCCGATCGAGGTGCGCGCCTCGCGCACCTATTCCGACTGGCTGCCTTCGGCCAACATCGTCATCGAGCCGCGTGAAAACCTGCTGGTTCGCCTGGCCGCCGCCAAGGTCATGTCGCGTCCGGGCCTGGGCAACCTGACCCCCGGCGGCAGCGTCTCGGTTTCCGGCAACAACCGCACCGTCAGCTCGGGCAACCCGATGCTGGAAGCCACCAAGGCCACGACCTACGACATCGGAGTGGAGTGGTATTTCGCGCCGGAATCCATCCTGGCCCTGGGCGTCTTCCACAAGAAGATCGACAGCTTCATCGCCACCCAGTCGACGACAGGTCCCTTCACCGGCAACGCCCTGGGTATCCCCGACAGCGTCGCCATCGCCGCCTGTGGCTCTGTCGCCGGCTGTTCAGCTTCGGCGGACTGGGTGTTCAACAAGCCGGTCAATACCGAGGGCGGCGATCTGACCGGCTTCGAGATCTCGTACCAACAGCCCTTCACCTTCCTGCCGGGTCTGTGGTCCAACTTCGGCGTCATGGCCAACTACACCTTCGTGGACTCGGAAATCGAGTATCCGAACGGCACGACCAACACCCTGACCGAACTGTCCAAGAACGCCTACAACGGCACGCTCTACTATGAGGACGATCGCTTCAGCGCCCGCGTCTCGGGCACCTATCGCGACGGTTACCTGACCCAGGTTCCGGGCCGCAACGGCAATGCGATCGAGGGCGTGGTCGATACCTTCAACGTCGACGCCTCCGCCTCGTGGCAGGTCAGCGACAGCTTCACCCTGACGCTGGAAGCCATCAACCTGACCGACGAGGTGCCGACCCAGTATGTCGGCGACTACAACCTGGTCTCGGTCCACCACCACACCGGCCGTCAGGTCTTTGCAGGCTTCCGCTACAAGTTCTGATCAAGCTTCCACCGCCCTCCTGAGCGGTGCACTCGGCGCCGGCGATCTGATCGCCGGCGCCTTCTTTTTGTCGTCGGCTCAGCCCGCTCAGCCGCCCGCTCGCTCGACCAGGCCCCCATCGCGGCCCACGCTGAAGCGTTTCAGCACCGAAACCTCGAAAGGCTTGGCGAAGAGAGTGGAGACCTGCATCAGGGCGGCTTCGGCCTTGTCGGCAGACAGGGTCAGCAGAATGAAGCCCTTGGCCGACTGATCGCAGAAGACGACCTCGTCATTGGCCTGCATCAGGGCAGCGCCCAGAGGAAAGCCGCCGATGGCGTCGCCGATGGAAGGGCTGGAGACGGCGCTGGTTCCGAACTCGACCGCGCGACGGGCGCCGCTGGCGTCCTTCAGTTCGTTGACCCAGAAGGCATGACTGTCGCCAGCCAGGACGATGGGCTGGACTTCGGCCTCGGCAAAGACGGCGTACAGGCGTTCGCGGCCGGCCGGATAGCCGTCCCAGGCATCGAGGTTGAACGGCAGCCCCATCTTGAACAGGAACAGGGCCTGCTCGAACTGTTCGCGGAAGGCCTCGGGCACCTGGGCCATCAGGCCCTCGATCTGTTCCGGCGTCATGGCGCGCGACACGTCGGGACCAGCCACACGCGCGGTCACGACCTGATTGCCCAGCACCTGCCACGGACGGCCCGCCGCCTTCGACGCCGACAGTTCGCGGGTCAGCCAGTCGCGCTGCTCCGACCCCATCAGGTCACGCGACGGGTCGTTCAGCCTGGCGCGGAAGGCGTCGAGGTCCAGCACCGGCTCGCCGTCCGGGCCGTCCTTGGCGGTCAGGTCCTTGCCATAGTCCAGCGGTTCGGTCCGGCCGGTCAGACGCGTCTCGACCATCATCAGGCTGGCCAGATCGCCGAAGTGGAAGCTGCGGTGGATGGCCTCCTTCAGCGCGCCGGGCGCCGCCTCGCGGATCGGCATCCACTCGTAATAGGCCTTCAGCGCCGCCGCCTTGCGTCCGGCGAAGTCGCCTTCGGTCTCGGACTGGTGGTTCTCGGCGCCGTGCAGCCAGGCGTCGTTGGCCGTCTCGTGGTCGTCCCAGACGCAGATAAAGGGGGCGCGGGCGTGGGCCGCTTGCAGGTCCGCATCGGTCTTGTACTGGGCGTGACGGGTCCGATAGTCGGTCAGGGTCACGATCTCATGGCGCGGCTCGGGCAGGCGGTTCAACGCGGCGCCGGTGACCATGCCATAGGCGTCCGGCTCGGCTCCGTACTCGTAGATGTAGTCGCCCAGATGGACCACGGCGTCCAGCGACGGCAGGGCGGCGACCGCCTCATAGGCGTTGAACAGGCCGCCCGGATAAAGCTGGCACGACACGACCGCCAGATTGACCGGGCTCATGCCCTCGGCCGCCAGGGTGCGGGTGCGGCCCATCGGGGAGCGGACATCGCCCACGGCGAAGTCGTAGCGATAGTCGCGGCCGGGACGCAGCCCCGTCGCGTCGATCTTGACCGTATAGTCGCGTTCCGGCCCCGTCTCGACGCGACCCGAAGCGACAACAGCCTCATCTTCCAGCACGCGCCAGGTCACCGAAACGGAACCGTTGAAGCCCCCTTCCGGCGTCACGCGCGTCCACAGGATCACCCGGTTCGTCCCTGGATCGCCCGAAGCGACGCCGTGGAGGAAGGCGACCGGGGCCGCCGCCGCCATCGCGGGGGTCGCGCCGGCGGCCGCTCCGGCGCCGAACAGGCCCAGAAGGCCGCGACGGTTCATGGTCATGCGCCTGCCCTCAATAGCGAACGGTGAAGGCCACGCCGTAGCTGGCGGGGCGTCCGGCGATGAAGGTTGGCAGGCCGAGCGCATCGCCCGTATTGCCGGCGTCCTTGATATATTCCTCATCCAGCAGGTTCTCGCCGAAGGCCTCGACGCCCCAGTTGCCCGAAGACGGCGCATATCGAACCCGCAGGTTCAGCAGGCCATAGCTGTCCTGGTATTCGTCCTGGATCAGGTCGGCGACGAAATTCTGGGTCTGCAGGGCCGGGATGTCGTTGTTGTCGTCGAAGAAGACCTTGGACTGCCAGGTGTAGCTCGGCTGAACCTCGACTGCGCCGCCCGCGACCGGCAGCCGCCAGACGGCGCCGACCGAAGCCATATGGTCCGGCGACAGGCGGAAGCGGTTGCCGTCATAAAGGCCCGCCTCAAAGCGCGAGTGGTTGTAGCCGTAGGTCCCGAACAGGTCGAAATTATCGGCGGCGGCCCAGAAGACCTGCCCCTCGAAGCCATAGGCGCTGGCCTCGCCAGCATTGGTGGTGATGAAGCGGGTGCCTTCCTGAACCGTAGTCTGGAAGTTGTCGTAGGCGTAGTGGAAGACCGCGCCGTCCAGACGCAGACGACCGTCCATCAGCGCCGCCTTGGCCCCGACCTCGAAGCTGTCGACCGTCTCAGCCTCGATGACGTTGAAAGTCGGCGCGCCCAGCGGAGCGGACGGGCCGCTGACGCTCAGCACCTCGGGGCGACGGCCCCGCGCATAGTTGGCGTAAAGGCTGGCGTCGTCCGACAGGGCGTAACGGGCGGTCAGACGCCAGGTGAAGCCGTCATCTTCATGGTCGCCATAGACGAAGTCGCCGTTGTTGGCGGTCGGCTGCGCCGTCAAGCCGAACAGGGGCAGGACCGAGGCCGGCAGGTTGACGGCGTTCGGATTGGCCAGACCGCCCAGCAGAGCCGGAACCTCGCCAGCCAGGACCGCGCCTTGCAACACGGCCAGAAGCCCGCCCGCGATGGAGCGGCCGTTGGCGACCGAGCTGGCGTAGCCCGTGGTCTTGTCGTCGCGGGTGTAGCGGACCCCGCCCGCGAACTCGAGGCGGTCCGTGGCCTTGAAGGTCAGGTCCGCGAACAGGTCCCAGGACATCAGCTCGGCGCTGTTGATCGGGATTTCAATATGCGCCGGCTTCAGGTTCGCCGCGATCGGCGCGGCCAGCCCCCCTGCCCCCATAGGCGTCAACGTCGCTTGCAGGAACTGCGTCGCCACCGTCGGATAGGCCGAGATCGGCAGGGTGTTGTGACCGACCGCCGTGGGCGAGCCGTCCAGCAGTCCGGCCAGTTGGGCCAGGGCGATGCGCTCGTCGAACTGGGTCGGGGTGCGCTGATAGCCCTCCTCGCGGAACCAGCCTGCGCCGGCGAAGCCCGACAGGCGCCCCCCGTTGTCCCAGTTCAGGCGGAACTCCTGACTCCATTGTTCGCCGTAAGCCTCCTCAGCCGCCGTCAGCAGCGGCAGCGACAGACCGTCGGCGTCGAAGGTTTCGTAGGAGTCGAACTGGCGATAGGCCGTGGTCGAATTCAGCGACAGCGACGGCGTCAGCGTCCACTTCACCAGACCCGTCACGCCCCAGACCTTGCGGTCCAGGCCCAGGCTCTTGCCGCCGTCAAAGGCCGCGCCCGGCGTCAGGGCCGCACCCTCCCATGGCGCGCGACCGCCCAGAACCGCGCCCGTCGTCGGGTCGGCCGGATCATAGGCGATGGACTTGAACGAGGTGCCGGTCGCGGCGTCGGTCTGGTAGTTGGCGATCAGGTCGGCGCGCAGATTATCCGCAGGCGTCCAGGCGCCCGACAGGCGGAAGGCCTTGGTCTCGATGCCGTTGTAGTCTTCCCCGCCCAGCAGGTTCTCGACCGAGCCGTCGCGGGTCTTCATCCGCGTGGCCAGACGCAGCGCCGCGTCATCGCCGAGCGGGACGTTGACGAAGCCCTCGACCGAACGATAGCCGTAGTCGCCGGCCTCGGCGCGCATTTCGGCATCGAACTGACCCGGACGGGCGCGGTTCTGCACGAGGTTGACGGCGCCGATCAGGGCGCCGCGGCCATAGAGGGTCGACTGCGGCCCTTTGGCGATCTCGACGCGCTCCAGGTCGAACAGCTCGACATAGGAGCCGCGCGACTTCGAGATCGACACGCCGTCCTGGAACACGGAAACCCGCGGCTCGGCCGTAGCCGCGCCCGAGTCCGAGGTGATGCCGCGCATCACGAAGCCCGGATTGTTCGGCGACTGGTTCTGGACCAGGAAGCCCGGCACGAAGGCCGACAGCTGTTCGAACTCCTGAACGCCCAGGTTCTCGAGGAACTGGCCGCTGTAGGCCGTCAGGGCGAAGGGCACCTCGACGGGGTCTTGCGCGCGCAGTTGGGCGGTGACGATGATGTCGTCCACCGTCGAGACGTGATCCGGAGCCGCGCTCTGCGCCTGGGCCGCGCCGCCCGCCATCAAGCTCAGCACCGCCGCACCCGCCAACAGGCCAGCCTTGTTCGCCACGGATTTCATCTTCACATCCCCCTTGAAGGTTAGAGGGAGGCGTAGTGGGCGTCGATGTCGGACCGGCGACGGGGCTGCAAATCCACGGTGAAGCTGATGCAGCCGTTTGGCGACGACCCGTCCGGGGACGGCGCGATCCTCGCAAGCCGGCCCCGACATCAACGTGAGCGAAGGCGGCGCGTCTATTGCGGCGCGATCGGGTCGAGTTGAACCGCCAGCCGGAGAGGCTGAAGCATTCCTGGAGGCGGCGGGGGGAGACGTCGCCCATCGACGGCTGCTCGCAGCAGGGCGTCCGCATCCGGATCGGCGAGAGGCGGGAAATCGATCCTGGAAACAAGGCCCCGTGGGTCAATCCAGAGCCTGATCACGAGGGGCGGCGTCGGCTGGTCGGCGCCGGGCCGGGATTGATCGAGGTAGGACCTAAGGCCGGACGCCCGTTCGCCTTCCTCCTCCAGCCATACCGCGACAGTCCTGGTCACCGTCTCCGCATAGGCGGACCAGGCGGGCGGGGCCGCTTCCGGCGTGAGGCTTTGCGGCAGAGCCTGAACCGGCGTCGCGAGCCCGAGGGCGGCGGCCAGCCCGGTCGCCAGGGCGCGCCAGGACGACAGTCTGGGACGGGTTGCAGCGCCGGTCATGGTTCTATCGGGCCGGCTGGGCGGCGGCCTGGGGCAGGCGTTCGCGCTCGAAGGTGATGGTCGACAGGCGGCTGTCCAGCACTTGCACCACCTCGGCGGTCAGGTCATTGGCGAAGTTGCCGCCCAGGGCCGAGTTGCGGTCCAGCAGCAGGCCGCACGACTTGGCGGCATAGACCTGGGCGATGGCGGGCTGGGCCTCATTGGCGATGCGCTCCATGGCCTTGACGCGGGTGGCCTCGACTTCCTGACCGGCGTGGGCGGCCTTCTGTTGCAGGGTCTGCCACTGGCTGGCCAGGGCCTCGGCGCGCTGGCGGCGGGCGGCGTTGTCGGGCTGGCCTTCGAGGGCGCGCAGTTCGGCCTCCAGCGGCTGGCGCTCGGCCTCGATCTCGGTCTGGGCGGCGGCGGCCAGTTCCTGAAGACGGGCGCTGGCGGCCTTGCCCGCCGCGGCGTTGGCGAAGACCGCCTCGCGCGACAGCAGGCAGACGCCCGGAATGACCGGGCCGCCGAGCGGTTGGGCGGCCTGTTGCGCGGCGACTGGCACAGCGGCGCTGGCGACGGCGGCCAGGGTCAGGGGGGCGAGAATGGAGCGGGTGGTCATGGATCAGGCTTTCTTTGACTTGGTCGGCTTAGTCGCAGGTTCGGCGGTCGCCGCCGCCTGGGCTTGCAGGGTCAGCAGCGCGCCGAAACGCTCCAGCGAGGCCAGATGGAAATGAACCAGCGCCAGCCAGCCTCTACGGTGCCAGTCCAGCACGACAGCCTCGTCAAGGTTTGCGAACCGTTCCGTGTCGATGACCTGGAAACCGTCGAGACCGAGCTTGCGCCCGTCCGGCAGGGTGGCGTCGGCGCGGCGGTCGATCAGCAGGTTCTGGGCGCGCAGGGCCTCGCCGAAGGCGCGGGTGGCCGCGGCCTCGCCCTGGAAGGTGTTGCAGAAGGCCATGGCGTCCTGCGTCAGCTGGCTGGGCTGATCGCCGTCGAACAGGGCCGTTCCCTCTTCGCCCGACCGGATCACGCGATCCGACGCGGCGTCGATGGCCAGGGCGAAGCCGTCGGGATTGATCGTCGAGATGAAGCCGAACGGATAGCGGCGCACATAGGCGGGCACATAGGCCTCGTCCGTCCAGCGGCCCTCGGCGACGAACAGGTTGCGCTGCTCCAGGCCCAGGACGGCCACGGGCTGCGCCCCCTCTCCGGCCGAAAAGACGACGGGATAGCTGCGGGCGGCGGCGGCGATCTCGCCGACCACCACGGGCACGAAGGGGGTCTCGGCGGCGAAGGCCACGTCGCCGTCCTTCAGACGCCAGGCGGCGTGCTGGGCGGCCGAGAGCGGCTGCGGGTCGCGATAAAACAGGGGCAAGGCAATGGCCTGGGACATGGGGGACTCCAGTCAGAATGGGGAGCATGGAGGGAGGCGCGTCGGCCTCCCTCCCGCTGTCGGTTACTCGCCGAAGCCGAGGAAGCGGCTGGTGATGATGGCGGGGATGTCGCCGGTCTTGGGACGGGCGCGTTCAGCCAGACGGGCGGCCTCGGCCACGACCGAGCTGCTGGCCGAGGAGGCCGCCGTCAGGGCGCCGGTGTTGACCGCCGCCACCGCCGGAATGCCCACGGCGTCGCCCTTGACCTGGATGTTGGCGGCGTTGACCACCTGCAGGGCAGCCAGGTTGACGTCGCCCGAAACCCGGATGCCCGCCTCGCCCGCGTCGATCGTGCCCAGAGGCGCGATCAGGTCCACGTCGCCCGCCGGGATTTCCGGGATCGGGTTCAGGGTGGCGATGCCGGCGCCGGTGTTCTGGGTCGGCGGCGACAAGGTGACATTGCCGTAGCCGTCATAGACCCGGCGCGGCGGCTGATAGACGGCGGTCGACTTGGACCCCCGCCCGGCGTTGATGTCGCCCTCGGCCGACCACATCAGCAGGTCGCCGCCGAAGGTGGTGAAGACCCGGCTCTGGCCCAGCAGCACCGACTTCAACGAATAGATGTCGACGTCGCCCGAGCCCATGGACAGGATGCCCGCCGTCGAAGGCGGCGCCACCCCGCCCACGCCGACCACCGTCTGACCGCCGGCCACCAGCATCTCGATATTGCCGCCGAACAGGGTCCGCACGCCCGAGCCGCCGAACATGGTCAGATCTCCGGCGTAGGAGATGGCCTGACCCTGGGCGTCCTTCTCGGGGAAGAGGGTCGCGATGGCGTTGCGGCCGCGCAGATAGCTGCTGAAACGCGGACCATTGGGGTCGTTGTATTCGCGACCGCCCGCCTTCAACTCGTCGAAATAGACCCGTCGGGCGAAGACGCCGCGCTGCTGACGGTCCAAGCCGTTGAAGTAGGTCAGGGCGTCTTCGGAGCCGGACGCCTCGTAGCCGAAGCGATCCTTCAGCCACTGGACCAGTTCGACGTCATAGGTCTTGACCACCTTGCCGTCCTGATCGGCCAGGGGCCGCCCGACCTCGGCCAGATTGGCCGGGTCCAGATACAGATCGGTGAAGGCGTCATAGTTGGGACCGCCCGCCCCGACCCCGGTCAGGATCGAGATTCCGGCCCCGCCGTTGCGGGTCGAGGGCGACAGGTCGAACAGCGGGCCGACGCTGGTGAAGCGACCGTTGTCCGCCTGATAAATGTTGCGGCCAGCCTCGACCACCAGGTTGCCCGGGCCCGCCACAGTCATGTTGCCGTAAATGATGTCCCGTCCTGCCGAGATCAGCGAGATGTCGGCGGGGTCGTTGTGCACCACAAGACCGCCCTGGTTGAAGACGCCGAACAGATAGGCGGCGGCGCGGCATTCCGCCGGACCGCCCGGCGGGCAACCCAGACCCGTGCCGGTGCCGAGGTTGACGATGTCGCGCGAGGCCCGAAGATCGACCGGACCCGAGTTCACATAGAGCTGCGACAGCCCCTCATAGGTCATGAAGCCGAAGCTCACGTTGCTGATGTCGCCGTTCGCCGCATAGAAGAGCGCAGGCGCCTTGCGGCCGGCGATCAGGGTTCCCGTGGCCGTGTCCTTCTGGAAGGCGGTCAGTCCGCCGATGCTCATGGCGTTACCCTGGACAGGCTTCACCGCGTTCGGGTCCGCCGTCACGAAGTTGCGCCATTCCGTGATCCACACCGGACGGAACGGATTGGGCAGCAGGTCCAGGGCGTTGGACATCCCCGACAGGGCGATCGGTCGACCGGCGGCGAACGGGCCGGCGCTGTCCGTGGCCCGGAAGCCGCCGCCCAGGATCGACACCCCGGCCAGGAACTCGACCTGCCCCAGCGGCGACGGCGCCAGCTCTAGCGGCAGGATGCCCGCGCTGCAGTTGTAGTCGTCGCATCGACCGGCGTTCCAGTAGATGTTGCCCTGGGCCGCCGTGACCCGAAGGATCGGCGGATACCAGTAACGGCCTTCACGACCGCCCGCATCGCCGTCGCCCCCGGTGATCGGGGTCACGTCGCCGCCGGCGCTGAACAGGTCGATGCGGGTGTCGTCACGCCACAGCGAGAAGCTGGTCTGCATGATCAGGCCGTCGGGGCGGATGAACTGACCCGAAGCATCCACATAGCCGACCGAGACGCCCGCAATAGAAGTAACGGTCGAGCCGGGATCGCCGACGCCGGTCAGGACCAGATCGCCCCGCGTATTGAGGCTGGCGTTCCCGTCTCCCAGAACCAGGGTGACGCCGCCATAGGCGTCCTGGAACGGCGTCCGCAGCGGATCAAAGCGACGCGGGTCCAGTTCATCCCGCCCGCCGACGTAGGCCGTGGCGCCTACGCCCCCCGCCATGACGGCCGTATCGCCGCGCAGGTTGACGACGCCGCCCGCCAGGGGTGAAGGCGTGGCCGCGCCCGCTCCAGCGTTCAGCGTGCCGCCCAGGCGAATGTCGATGTCGCCGCCGCCGGTCTGGACCACCGTACCGTCCACGACGACGCCGGCGTTGCGGATGACCGAAGTCACCCGTCCCGTGCCGCCGACGGCGAAGTTCAGCGCCGTGCTGGCGATCCGGCCTAGGTTGCTGTCGGGATACCCGGCCGAGTTCAGGGCCCAGTTTTCATGCACCCCGGCGTCGCCGCCTGCACGCACGATCAGATTGCCGCCGCCCAGGGCCCCGATGCCCATGAAGCCTTCCAGCAGGGGAGCGTTGAAGTTGACGAAGTCGTTGAAGCTGCCGGCGTTGTTCGGGACATAGCCGCCGAAGTTGATCCACCAGGCGGTGGGCACGTCCTGCCCCAGTTGCGCCGACTGACCGTCGGTGACGCCATAGCCGCCCTGACGCCACAGCCAGTTGCCGACGCTTCCGCTGCCGACCCGCTGGTAGCCAGAGTCGCGATCCGTAGCGTAGCCGGTCAGTCGCCCCTGAACCACCAGGGTCAGGTCGCCGCCGTGCTCGGGATACCAGGCCTGATAGTCCTGGATCGAGGCGGCGTAGCCGTCGAAGTTCTGACCGATCCACGGATTGGCCATACCGCTGGACCCCGCCAGCGTCGCGCGCGGCTGGTTGTAGACGTTATGACCGTCCAGCGTCAGCCCGCCGATCTCCGCCGAGGGCGTGCCCGCTGTATAGACGCCGAACAGCGACATCTGCTCGTAGTCGCCGCCCGCCAGCAGGTCCAGCGAGCCGACCCCGGTGCGGATGACGCTGAAGTTCTGCATCAGCTTCAAGCCGGTCAGCCAGTTGGGCGAGAACCCGTCCGCCGCCGAGGCCTGCGGATTGACGTAGTGACGGTCCGACAGGGTCAGGTCGCCGGAATGGCCTGCATTGGCCAGGTCGGTCGCCGCACGCAGGGTGCGCCCGTCCGACGAACCGATGTCGGCGCCCGCGACGAAGCGCATCGACCAGGACTGCGATCCCGCCGCCAGCATGGGCGCCACGGCCCAGATTCGGCCCTGCGTCCCGTCAGCCTGAACCGGACGGGTGTTGTGCAGGGTCTGACCAAGCGGCTGCAGGTTGACGCCCGCCGGCACGGTCACGCCTGCCGCCAGGGTGATGTTGCGGTTCAGCGCGACCTCGCCCTCGAACACATTGATCGGGGTCCCGGCAGGCACACGCGAAGCGAGGATGCCGAAGCTGTCGCCCACGTCGGTCGGAATGACGGTTCCCGAGCCGTAATAGGCCCCCGGCTCGATATAGCTGGTGACGGTCGCGCCTGCCGCATAGAGGGGCGCCGACCCCGCCTCGAAGGCTGCGCGGCTGGCCCAGATGGGCGCCGTCGCCGTCCACCCCGTGGCGAAAATGTAGTCGTACTCGCTGCTGACGAAGTCGAAGGGAATGGTCGTCCCCGAGAAAATGCGGCTGTTGTCGCGCACCTCGATCTCGAAACCCAGCACCAGGTCGGAATCCCGCCCGCCGAGGAAGGTGGTGACGCCCGGCGCGATCGGATCGCCGCGCATGACATAGGCCGCGTCCAGCACCACCGGATCGCGCATCAGGCCGAACAGGCCCGCGATGGCGATATTGGTGTTGCGCGGCAGGATGTCGCCGGCCTGAAGCTGCGTCGCCTCGGACAGCTTCAACTGCGCCGGCAAGGGCGTGTCCTTGGGCCAGGTCGTCGCCTGCAAGGCCACCGTCATCGGGAACATGGCGCCCTGCTCCAACCGCGCATCGGCGGGCAGGATCGTGCCGGCTTCGAGGATCGACCCGCGTGCAATGACGCTGCCGTCCGGCAGATGGATGGCCGAAGTCGCCACCCAGTCCTGCGGCAGGGTCACGGCCTGAGCCAGACGCGTCTCGGCGCCGATCACCGTGTTGCCCAGGACGCTGAAGCCGTCGACCGGCGCGTCGAAGGTCAGCTTGACGCCCCTCGGGAAACTGGCGCCGGCGGCCAGCTTCACCGGAGCCGACAGCTGATGGTCCGCCGGCCAGACGCCGACGCCGCCCGCTTCGCTGGTACCATACAGCACCCAGCCGTTGTCGTCCGGCGTGCGCGCGGGCTCGCCGAAGCCGTCGGTGATGCTGCCGTAGATGTTCAGGTCGTCGGCGGCGCGAACCAGCAGGACGCCGGCCTCGCCCGAACCATAGACGCCGGTCATCTGCGTGTCGGCGTTCAGGCTGGCGTAGCGGTAGCCGGCCAGGTTCAGGTCGCCCGATACGCTCAGGCTCTGACCCGGCGCGCTGGCCAGCTCCACGCCCGGACGCAGATGGAAGGCGTCCTGATAGGCGCGCAGCCCGGCCAGACGATCCAACAAGGCCTGGTTGGCGATGGCGGCGTTGATGAAGGCCGTGCTGTCCAGATGGATGTCATCCATCAGGGCCTGAGTGATGACGCCGCCCGCCGGTTGATAGGTGCGGAAGCCGTTGACCGACAGGCTGTCGGCGCCCTTGATCATCAATGCGCCGCCCGCCTCGATGGCGATATCGTTGCCGCCCAGACGCGGGGCGTTCAGCTCGACTCGGCCCCGGTTCACGCCGTCCGGCGACGACAGATCCAGCGTCGCCCCCGACGCCAGGGTCAGGGTTCCACCTCCGCTGGCCAGTTCTATGTTGGCGCGGTTGGACGCCTCGATCGGCGCGCCATAGCCGTCGACCACCACAGTGTCGGCGCTGGCGTCCAGCACCGCCGTCGCGGCCAGGGTCAGGTCGTCGCGCGCCGACAGGCGGATCGCGCCGGGGCGTGCGCCGCTGGCGTCGATGCGGCCGTTGACGATCAGGTCGCCGCCGTCCGCCGCGATGGTCACCTGACGCGCCTTGACCTCGTCGCCGATGACCAGATCGCCGGTCTTGATGACGAAGCTGCGGCTCTCGGTGACGCCGCTTTCGGTGAGACGCTCGTTCAGGTCCTTGAAGTCGCTGATCACGTTGGCGCGAATATCGATGGAGCCGTTGCGCAGCGAGGCGTCGGGCGCCTTGTCGCCGTTTCGGGCGTGGGCCTCGATCGCCCCGTCCAGGATGGCCTCGCCGTTCAGCGCCGTGACCTTCAGCGTGCCGGCGTGGTTGTAGTCGGCGCTGAGGTCGACCCTGGAGCCCGAGGATAGGACAACGTCGCCCTTGGCGCTTTCCAGCTCGACGTCGCCGCCCCAGCTGTAGCGGGTCTCATCGAAGAAGTCGGTGGCCTTGCCCGCCATGTCGAGGCGCGCATTCTCGCCCAGGACGATGTCGCCCTCGGTCGCCGTCAGGACCAGTCGGCCGCTGGGCAGGGCGATGGTGGTGTCCGCCGTGATGCTGGCGGCGGTCATCTTGATCTCGGCGCCCAACTGGGGCTTGGCGGCCAGGGACGCCGTGGCGCCCGCCGGCGCGGTCAGGTTGATGGCCCCGCCCGCCTTGTAGTGCAGGCTGGACCCGGCCTGGCCCGTCAGCAGCGGCGTGGTCAGGTTCAGCGTGCCGCCCTGCCCCGCCTGACCATAGACGGCCTGCGACTGATAGACGGCCAGCTCACCCTTGTGGTTGGCCTCGATGCGTTCCGACGCCGTCAGATTGACGGTGCTGAAGCCCAGAGCCAGACGGTTCAGCGGCAGGTTGGCGCTGATCGCCAGCCCGTCCTGGTAGCCCAGGACGATGCGGTCGGCGATCAGGTTCAGCGTGCCCAGCCCCTCGCCCGGCCCGCCGTGGATCGGCGCGCCCGGCAGGCCGGTGATGACGGCCGAGTTCCACTGGTCGCCCTGGACGCCCAGAACGCCATTCCACACCAGGGTTCCGGTCGTGATCTGGGCCACGTCGCCCGCGTCGCCTGCGCCGTAGAGGGCCGGAGTGTTCAGCACCAGTTGCAGCTTCGAAACGCCGGTGGCCGCGTCGCGGGTGTCCAGGCTGACCGAGCCATAGAAGTTGACCGACTGGCTGGCCGACAGGATCAGCCGCTCCAGCTTGGGCGCGCCCGCGCTCTGGTCGCCCGCCATCAGACGGTCCAGCACCGATTGGTTCAGGGCGATGCCCGAGGGCAGGACGCCGTTCGTCGCCGCCTGGGCCAGAGCCGCGCTGGTCCCGATGTTCACCGCACCCGAGGCGAAGGCCAGGTAGCGGGCGCCATAGTTGACGTTCTCACCCAGGCTGACCGCGCCGGGGGTGACGAAGCTGAGCGTGCCGTCGGAATAGAGGGACGCGCCGTCCTGAACGGTGATGACGCCGGTGCTGCCGGCGGCGGCCGTATTGCTGGTGAACTCCAGCAGGCCGTTCGATACGGCCAGCAGGTTCACATTGTTGGCCATCAGCGTGTAGCCCATGGTCGAGTCAAAGGCCGGGTCGCCCTTGCCCAGGGTCGTGATCCGTGCGCCGGATTCGACCAGAATGTCGGCGTTGCGGTCGGCGACCAGCAGGACCTGCGGCCCCTCCAGAACTGCGCCTTCGCGCACGACGACGCCGGCGAAGCCGCTGTAGCTGAAGTTGGGCTGGTTGGGCATGCCGGCGCCGACCAGCACCTGGATGCTGTTCGACAGGCTGGTGGAGACCCGGTGCGACACCCCGCCCAGGGTCATGATCCGCGCGCCGACCGCATTCAGGTCGGACGCATAGAGGGACAGGGACTTATCGGAGCCCGTCGCGCCGTCGGCCAGAATCTCCAGGGTGTAGTCGCCGCTGCTGTAGTAGGAGCCGGCGACGACGGCGAGCGCGCCGCCCAGGCCGCCCTCGGCTGCCTCAAACAGACCCTTGCCCTTGAAGGAGAAGGCCGGACGATCACTGTCGGCCTTGGGCGGGGTCAGGGCCAGAAGGAAGGTCTTGCCGTCCTCGGGCAGGATCGGCAGCGGATTGTTGAACTGAGCCGACGCCGGCGCCTTGAGCAGGAATTCGCCGAAGCTGGTCTCATTGTACTGGGAATAGGTGCGGACCACCTTGGCCGGGGTCAGGATGGCCTCGACCTTCAGGGCGCTGCGGATGTCGGTGTTGGCGATCGAGGTGGTCACGCCCAGGTGGGTCGACCCATCCGCCAGATGCGTCAGGTTTCCGCTGCCCGCCGGCATATTGGAGCCCAGCTCCACCCGGAAGGCGCCATTCATCAGCGCGTATTCGGCGGGCAGCAGGGTATAGACGCCCGCCGCCAGACCCTCGATTCCGGCCGGAATGACGATCTGCTGGCCGACGCCCGGCTGGGCGTGACCGTCAATCGTCGTCGGCGCGACCGAACCGCCATAGGACGGCACGATGGCGTAGACCTTGTTGTCGGCGTGGCTCAGACCCTCGAAGGCCGGGCTCAGATTGGCCAGCGCCGTCTTCAGCACGTCGACCGAACCGCCGCGACCGGGAACGAAGCCCGCGCCCGCCGGCGTGCCGCCGCCCGACAGGTCCAGCACCGAACCTTCATCGGCTCGCAGCGAACCCACGACGGTGACGCCCTGGCTGTTCAGGGTGGACTTGAGGTCGGCGCCGTTCAGACGCCAGATCAGGCCGTCGATGGTCCCGCCGTAGGGAATGACCAGATCCTTGGCGCTGGCCGAGGTCAGGCTGCCGGACAGCAGGTTCACTTCCGAAGTCGTGACCGACACCCCGCTCCAGTAGTTTTGGCCGGGCTCCAGCTGGTCGAGGCCGGGAACGAACTTGTCGCCGCCGACGCCCAGAACGATCGAGCCGAGCGGCGCACGCAGAACCCCGCCCTGATTGATGATGTCGGCGCCCACGGTCAGCGAACCATAGAGCGACAACGGCGCGGCGGGCGCCGCGCCCTCCAGCTTGTGGAAGCTGACGACGCCTCCGGGCACCAGGGAGTTGTAGGAGTTGGTCGTGCCGGGAATGGTGTAGACGTACTTGCCCGCATAGATGGCCGCGGTCGCGCCGGTCGTCGGATAGATCTGGGCGGCGGTCAGCGAGATGTTGCTGATCGCATTGACCTCGCCGCCGGTCATGCGGATGTCGCTGCGGCTGACCACGTCGATCTGGCCGTGCGCGGCGTATTCGTAGTCAAGCTGGCGACCGCCCAACAGGCCGATCGAGCCGTTGACGCCGAAACGGGCCCCGCCCATGTCGACCAGACCGCCCGTGATCGTCAGCCGGCCCGCGCCGATCTCCGGCATCTTGAACAGGGCCGGACGGCCGTCTTCCGAGCGGACCAGGTTGTTGCCGTTCATCGAGCCGGCGGCGACGAACCGGACGTAGGCGGCGCTCAGGCTGGAATCGAGGTCCGCGCTGTCGCCCATCGCGCCGATGGTCCCCGACAGGGTCAGGTTGCGCGCCAGCTTCAGGTTCACCGCCCCGTCCAGCAGGACGACGTCCGACGAGTCCAGGGTCAGGCTGCCGAAGCCCCCCGCCGTGATCTGGTCCACCCCGATCCGCGCCTGACCGACCACATCGGCCATGCCGTCGTTGGCGGCCATGGCGTCGGCTACCAGTTGGCCCGGCGTCCAGCAGCCGGTGACGCAGTCGCCGTATTGCAGGTCCGCCGTCAGACCGCTGTCCTGTTCCTGTCCCAGGATGATGCTGCGCAGACGGCGCATGTAGTCGGGCATGTCGCGCGAGCCGAGGCCCAGCTGCGCCACATAGGGCGTGTTCAAAGTAACCGACAGCAGCCCGCCCGAGGCGCCGGCGCCGCCCGCATGGGCCCGCATGTCGCCGTCGAGGAAGATCCCGTATTGCGACTGGAAGCGGATCGCGCCGCCGTCGCTGGCGACCGTCAGGGTCCCCTTGTCGCCCGTCAGCGCCGAGGTCAGATAGTCGATCTCGGTCGAGGCGCCCGAGGCGTCCAGAACGGCGCCGGGACGCACCACCACATAGGCCGCGCGCTTGCCGCCGACCGTGATCTCGCCGCCCTTGGAGACGTGGCCGTAGCGCGCGCCGTCGGCGCCGAGGGCGCTCACGCCTCGACCCGAAACGTCGATGACGCTGTTCTCGCCCAGCCACAGGGCGGTGGTCGGGTTGTAGACGATTTCCGAGGGCTGATAGTCGCGCCGTTCGTTCTCTTCGCGACCCGCGAGCAGCGTCACCTTGCCGCCGCGCGCCTCGATACGGCCGTCGATCCTCATGCCCTCCATCGCGGTCAGGCTGACCGACTGACCGTCGTCGACGCGGATGCTCGCGCCCTCGGCCAGGACCAGTTCGCCGATCGGGCGGGGGTCGGTTATGGGGTTGCCATAGCCGGTCATCCAGTTGCGCTCGCTGAGGCCGTGGGCCGTCAGATTGAGGCTAGCCCCCTGACGCTGGACGAACCGGCCGTTGGCCGCGTCCTCGCGCAGCATGTCCGGCGTCCACAGCTCCATGGCGTCCTGCGGCGCGGCGCCGCTGGCGATGTTGGCGCTGTCGGCCGTAAAGCGACGCACCGGCGCGCTGACGTCCAGTTGTCCGCCGACATGCAGGTCGCCGCCTGCGCGGATGTCGTAGCGAGAGAAGCCGGTCTGGAAGAGGTCGGCCTCAAGGTGCAGAGGCTTGGCGACCTTGATCGCGGTCTGGAACACGGTCCCGGCGGCGATGGTCCGCCCCGCCGGCAGGATCAGATCGGCCTGGAGAATCTGGCCCTTGGCGTAGGTGTAGGCGACCGGCGGAATGCTGATGCCGTCCGGCCAGATTTCGGCCGGAACGATCGTGCCCCCCGGCAACTGCCCATAACCCAGCTCGATATAGAAGCCGGCCGGCAACACCGTCCCGCCGAAATACATATTGTAGTCGACGTCATAGACCTCCACCCCATCCGGGATCGTCCATTCGCCGGTCAGGGTGATGCCGGTGAACTCGACATTGGTCGTGCCCGGCAGGGGCTGCCCGGCGGCGATTCGATCCACCGTATAGCTGTAGTCGAACGGCAGGGCCTCGCCGGCCTTCAGCACCAGTTCTTCCAGAAGTTGCAGGTCCATGGGCGCGGGCTCGCCCGCAGCCAGTTCCTCGCCGCCGCCCAGCAAGGCCTCGCCGATGGTGATCGGGCGACCAGCAGCCGAGACCGTCAGCGTGCCGCCTGCCTTCTCGCCTGAGCCATAGGCGTGAATGGCGCCGTCCAGCGTCAGTTGGCCCATGACGGCGCGCGGTTCGGCGCCGACGGCCAGGCCGACCGAGCCGCCCTTGGCGCCGACCGTCTTGCCGTCCAGCAGGACAGCCCCGCCCGCCGAGACGTCGATCAGGCTGTCCTTCGACAGGGTCAGGTCCCCCTGGCGGCTTTCCAGCATGACCGAGCCGCCTTCGAGGTGCGCCAGGTCGCGGACGTCGCCGCCGGTCTTCACATTGACCCACAGCCCGCTGGCGTCCAGCGTTACGCCCTCGCCGACCGTCAGATCCGTCACGGCGGTGCAGCCCGCGCTGCAAGGCGGAACCGCGGCCAGGGAGATCGAGCCGCTGCGGGCCGTGATGTCGGCCTCGACGTCGATGGTCTGAGCCCGCATGGCCACGTCGCCGCCGGGGCTCAGGGTCAGGTCGCCCTCGATCTTGATGGCGCCGCCGTTGACGCGAAGCGAACCCAGTCCGGCCTCGCTCAGGGCCTCGGCCGACAGGAGCACGGTGTCCAGCAGATCCGGCGTCAGCGCCGCGCCCGCCTCGACCCCGACCGCGCCGCCGCCTTCGCCCACGATCACGGTGTTGGCGAACGGAACTTCCTGCGTCAGGACGGGCGCATAGGTCTGGTGCAGCTTGTTGCCGACATAGAGGCCGCCCGCCAGCGGGGTGACGTTCTGAGGCAGGTCATAGCCGTCCAGACGTTGCGGGAAGTCGCCCGAGATAACGCCGTCCTTGATGACCGGCGGGGTCGTCGGGCGCACGCCCGTTTGACGATCACCGACCACAACATCAGCGACGATCTGGCCGTCGAACAGGACGGTCGGCGCCGACAACGACAGGACGCCCGCGTCACGTCCGACCGTATAGCCCGCCTCCCAGCGCACGCTGCGCGCAGAGTTGAACAGGGGCTGGGCATAGACCTCCTGGAAGGCTGCGCCCCAGCGGTCATGATTGACGACAAAGGCGTTGCCGACGGCCAGCATCTTCACGCCCGCCGGCGCCTGGCCGAGGTCGTACAGCTTGCCGTCCGAGCCCAGCATCCGCGTCGACTGGATATAGCCGGCGGCGTAGTCCAGCGACCCGCCCGAGATGTCGAACACCGCCCCCTTGTGGGCCACGATCTCGTTGCTGGAGATGGCGATGGTTCCGCCCTGGGCCGCCCATTCGCCGATGCCGTGGGCGGTGTTGCCCAGATGGCCGCCGACCTCGATCAGGCCGCCCGGCGTATAGTAGCGATCCCCCTCATGACCGCCCGTGCCGCTGGGCAGCAGGATCAGGTCGCGGATATCGATCCAGACGTCGTTGTTCTTGAGACCTTCACCCTCGCGGTTCAGCGGCGAGTCGCGCAGCTCGAACGGCTGGATGTTCACCTTCAGATTGTTGGAAGCCATGTCCATGGCCACGTCACGCACGCCCGAGACGTTCAGTTCGGCGCCGTCGTGGACCGTGGTGCGCTTCATCGCCACAACGGCGATCTGGCCGCCCTGGGCGATGGTCTGGGACGCCCCCTGGAACTCGACCGAGCCGCCGGTGGATATCTCGACCCGCGACATGTCCTTGCGGTCGGGCAGCATGTAGCTGAGCCGGTTGATGCCCTGGTTGTTCAACAGGATGGTGCTGCCGACGCCGAGGGCCGATTCCGCCAGCAGGGCGTCGCGCTGGGCGTTGGTCGCCGTGGCCTTGCTGTCCAGTTCCGGCAGGATCAGGGTCAGGCTGTCGTCGGTCAGGGTGACGCTGGACTCGGCGTCGCTCAGGTCCGTCAGCAGGTGAACGGTGCCGCGCGTATTGACCGAGGTGGTGGCGATGGCCACGCCGTCCTGAATCACGTGACGCCCGGCCAGGGTGATGTCGCCCTCGGTCGCTTCGACCACGCCGCTGTTGACCACCCGGCCGGCGTCGCTGCCGGCGTTCAGGGTGATGGCGACTTCCTGACCGCGCGTGGTCGACCCCGGATTGCCCGCCGTACCGTAACCCGGACGCAGGATGAAGTTGTCGCCCGCCGCCAGAAGGGTCTGGCCCCGCGCCGTGATGATGGAGCCGGCGTTCTCGACCTCGGACCCCATCAGAGCGACGAAGCCGCCGCCCTCGACGACCGTGGCCGGTTTGGTCGTGGTGATCCGCGCGCCCGCCTCGACCTTCACCGCGCCGCCGGCGTTGGTGAAGGCCGGCGTCAGGATCGGCGGCTCCCACCAGTTGGGGCTGGGCGTCTCGGTCGCGTAGATGCCGCGCTCACGGAACTGGATGTCCGAGATATTGGCCGTGGAGGCGATCAGGTTGCGGACGTTGACCTGCGAGGCGCCGCCGAAAATGATGCCGTTGCGGTTGACGATGTAGACCGAGCCGTCGGCCTTGATGCTGCCCAGGATCTTGGTCGGATCAGCGCTGGCGTCGGTGACGCGGTTCAGGGCGACCCAGTCGGAACGGCCTTGCTGGTTGAAGACCAGATCGGTCTCGCGACCGACGTTGAAGCTGTCCCAGGTCAGGATGGCCTTCTGCTCGGTCTGGCCGACAGTGACGGTGGTGCGGCCGTCCGCGCCCGTCGTCTGGGTCGGACCATTGGCGCCGATCCACAGATTGGGGTCCAGGGTCACGCCGTCGGCGACCTGAAGCCCGCCCTGCCCCAGGCCATTGGGGATATGGCTCTGGGCCGCCTGGGCGGCGGCGCGAGCGGCGTTCTGGGCCGCGCTCATGGCGCTGCGCGTGGCGGCGGCGCGGGCGAAGGAGGCGATGGCGCGCTGGCTGGCGGACGACGCCTGAGCCGCGCGACCGGCCTCGGCCTGGATGGCCTGGCTGACGGCGGCGGTCGGATTGGCGCCCGCCCCGCCCCGGCTGCCGAAGGCGCCCCGGTTCTGAGCCTCGGCCGCGCCTGCGACGATCAGGGAGCCGAGCGAGGCGCCGACCAGCAGACGGCGGCGCAGCGAACGCGAGTCGAGACGGATCATCGGGCGATCTCCAGAGGAGCAGAGGCCGCGAGTGCGGCTGTCTGGCGAATGAGGGAGCAGACGGGGCGCGGGGCGCCCTCGGCCTGAGAAAGGAAAAGGTCGGAGCGGCTCATGGGCGTCCTCCCGGTCGCGGCGTCGGCGCGGGCCGGACGGGACGCTGGGGATGGACGGACTGGCCGAAGTTCGAGCCCAGCCGCTGGCGCACAGCGGTCTGGCTGACGACGCCGACGGTCAGGTCGGACGAGCGCGCGTCGGGCGTCGGCGCCTCGAAGGCGGCGCGGGCCTGGCTCTGGGCGATGCGGGCGGCGCGTTGCAACGCCTCGGCGGCGCAATCCAGATGACCGGCGCGATCACCCCCGACATCGACCTGAACACAAAGACTGGCGGACGGCGACGCGGGCGCAGGCTCCTGAGCCAGGGCCGTTGCGGGCGCAAGCGCCAGCAGTGGAAAAAGACGGGCCGCTTTGACAGGGGATATGCCAAGGCGGCCCGCCCGCATCGCCTCGCCCCGGAACGGGCGTGAACCGGGCGAGACGACGAACCGAGAGCGCATGACGACAGCGTCCGCACAGGCGCGACCGATCGACCCGTCGAAGGCGACGCGGCGAAGGATCGAGCGAAGGAGGGCGAAAACCGTCGTCATGGCGCGGATCAGAACCGGGTCAGCAGGTCGATCAGCAGGCGATCCGCCGACAGGGGCGCGCCGGCGATCTCCTCGGCCGACAGCCAGCGGGCGCTGACCGCCGTGTTCTTGCCGAAGGCATAGGCGCCGCCGACGGTCCAGCCCTGCGAGTTGGTCCCGCCGAGGTGGAAATCGCTGTCGGTGAAGGCGTCCAGAACCGCGTCGGATTCCAGACGGCGATAGCCGGCGTGGACATTCCAGTCGCCGCGCCAGGCCAGGTCGAGCTGGCCCGCCGTCAGCTTCAGCGACCAGCCCGATGATCCGCCGTCCCATGCGCCCGGCAGAGTGACGGTGCCGTTGGTGTTGGTCGGGTCCGGCATGGTGGTCGACGGGCCGAGGTTGTTGACCGCGCGCAGACGCATCAGGGCGTTGTCGATGCCGAGGTTCTCGACAAAGTCGCCCTCGACCCGGAAGCCGACGCCGTCGAAGGCGTTGAAGTCCAGGCTGGCGCGGACGTTCAGCACCTCATAGGCCGAGGCCAGGCCGAAATACTGGTTCTCGGGGCTGGTGATCGGGTTCAGCGGATCGGCGACCACGTTGCGGATCGGGAACATGGTGTTGCCGAACTGCTGGAACTGCGGACGCGTCGGGTCGGTGTCGCAGACGGTTTCGTAGAACTGGCAGGGCTTGGAGACCTCGCCCTCCACGCCGTCGAAGTTGAAGTAGCCGACGGCGGCGCGCACGCGCACGTCGTCGCGCGGCGTCCAGTCCAGACCCAGCTGGGCCGCCAGCAGGTACTTGTCCCGGCTCTCGAACGGCCCGCCCTTGCCTTCCGGCGCATTGCGCGAGCCGAAGTTGAAGTCGGTGTTGAAAATGGGGAAGGCGCCGGCCGTGCCGAAGACGGCGAACTCCGGGTTCAGCGCATGGCGCGCCGACACGGCCACCCCGTCGAAGTTCAGGTCGTCGTCAAACACCAGATCGCCGGTCCAGAAGGGATTGGCGAAGCGGCCGAAATCCAGGGCCACGCCCTGAACCGGGGTCAGGCGGATGGCCGCGCGATCCAGCCACAGGGCGTATTTGCCGAACTCGTCGCCGCCGCCGAGCGTCTGGTTGGTCGAGACGGGCGAGCTGTCGTTGCCTGTGGCCACGCGCACCTCGGCCGAGATCCAGCTGTCGATCTGGGCCTTCAGGCCGAAGCGGGCGCGGATGCGGGCGCGCTGGCGGTCTTCCAGGGTGTTGAGGTAGGGCGGGCCGACATAGCCCGGCGTCTTGTCGTTGATGTTCTGGCCGGAACCGGCGTTGATCGCGCCGTAGTCGACGAAGATGTCGGCGTTGTTGTCGTCCATGAAGACGCCTTCGCCGCGCACCCGGACATCGCCCGACAGGGTGATGCCGCGCGTCCATTCCGGCGTCTGGCCGGGCGCCGACCAGCCCTGGGCCTGAGCCTGGGTTCCCAGTTCGGCGCGCAGCTCTTCCTTGATCTGATCGCGGACGACCTGCGGGATATAGGGGATGGTCTGCACCCCGTTGGCCACGCCGCCGGCCGGGACCGGCGCCGGGGTCGGCGCCACGGTCGCCTGGGCCAGCAGGCCGTCGGCCTCCTCGCGGGTGACCAGGCCCTTGGCGACCATCAGCTCCAGCAGCTTGGTGGAGTCGATGGTCTGGGCGAAGGCCGGCTGGGCGGCCAGCAGGCTGAGACCTGCGGCGCAGGCCATCAGGGCCGGTTTGAGGCGGTTAGGACGGTTCATTACGGTAATCCCCAGGGAGGTCAGGCGCCGCTTCGGGCGTTCAGTTCGATACGCATGACGGGCAGGCCGTCGGGCGGGCGGCGGGATAGCTTCAGGCCGGTCAGGGCGCGTTGCAGGGCGGCGTCGCGACGGGCGTCGCCGGTGCCGCGCAGCAAACGGACCGAGGTGATCCGGCCCTCGGCGTCGACCGTGACCGCCAGCTGGGCGGAGTAGCGGCCCCGGCTCAGGTCGCGTTCGCCCTGGACGGCCTGGGTCACTTCACGACGGGCCAGCTCGCCATAGGCGCCGAAACCGCCGTCGCCGCCGCCGGGACGCCCGCCGATGCGGGTCCCCGAGCCGTCGCCGCGCGCCAGACCGTAGTTGGACGGCCCGGCCCCTTCTCGGGCGGTCAGGGCGCTGTCCCCGACCGTCGGCTCGGACGGCGCATCCGGCGGCGGAGGCGCAGCCTCGACCGGCTGATCCATCGGGGTCGGCGTCGGCTCGGGCGGCTTCTCTTGCACCACCTCGGGCGGCGGCGGCGGAGGCGGCGGGGGCGGCAGGACCACCCGGACCGTCTTGTCCTCGCGCTGACGCTCGCTGACCGAGGCGGGCCGCAGGAAGGTCGCGGCCAGCACGGCGGCCAGCACCGCGACCGCCCCGACCACCGGCCAGTTGATCCTGCGCCGACGAGGCGGCGGCGGCGGATCGTCCGCCAGATAGGCGTAGGTCATGGCGCTCAGGCCCCCGCGCCGGGCGGGCGGGTCGAGGCCATGCCCAGGCTGCCGACGCCGACCTTGGAGCACAGGTCCAGCACCTGCATGATCTGGTCGTACTGCACCGCCCGGTCGCCGCGCAGGATCACCGGAAGGTCCGGCGTCGAGGCGATGGAGGCACGCAGTTCCTGCTCCAGCTCGGCCATCGAGACGGGAACGGCGTCGATCGACACCGTGCCGTCATTGGCGACCGCGATGACCCGCGACTTGGGCTGGTCCAGCACCTGGGACGACGACGCCGACGGCAGGTCGACCTTGACGCCCTGCACCGCCGCCGTGGTCAGCAGGATGAAGATGATCAGCAGCACGAAGGTCAGGTCGACCAGGGGCGTGATGTTGATCTCGTTATAGGGTTTCTTGCCCTGAACCTGCATGGGTCAGCGCTCCCCTATTCCGCCGCAAGGGCGGCGACGGGGGTGTCCTGCCAGGTTTCGGCGATGCGCTTTTCCAGCTCGTCGACGAAGATCTGGTTGTCGGCGGTGACGTCCTCGACCCGGCTCAGCAGGTAGTTGTAGCCAAACAGGGCCGGGATCGCGACGGCCAGACCCGCGACGGTGGCCAGCAGGGCCGCGGCGATGCCGGGGGCGATGGCGTTGATGTTGACCTCGCCCGCCGCCGCCACCGAGGCGAAGGTGATCATGACGCCCAGAACCGTGCCCAGCAGGCCGATGAAGGGACCGCCCGAGATGGCGATGGTCAGCAGCACCATCCACTTGTTCAGCTTCTGGCTCTCGCGCACCTGGCCGGCGTCCAGCGCTGAGCGGATGGCGGCGATGGACTGCGGACGAATGGCGAAGCGGCTGCCCGACGCCCTGCCCTCGGCCAGACGCAGGCCCAGTTCGCGCCGACCGATCTGATAGAGGCGGGCAAGCGGCGAATGCGCGTTCAGGCTGGCGGGCAGATCGCCGAGACCATCGTGACCGTTCGAGGCGCGTGCCGACTGGCGATAGGCGTCCAGGAACTCTTCGTTGGCGCGCGTGGTGCGGCCCAGCATCAGCCCCTTGGAGATCATGACCCAGATGGCCAGGGCCAGCATGAAGCCCAGGATGATGATGACCACCCAGGCGTCGACCGTCAGCGCCTTGAACAGGATGCCGAAATAGTTGTGGCCGCCGCTCTCGGTCTGCTCGGCCGTGTCGAAGGTCAGCAGCTTGGCGCCCTGCCCCTCGCTGGCGGCCGCCAGTTGGAAAGCGGCCTGCGGCAGGGCCACGCCCGCCACGCGGAACTCGTCGATCTCGCCGGCGAAGCCCTGGCCCAGAACGGCCGGACCGGACGCCAGCGCGCCCGCGACCTCGCCGGCCGGTTGACCATTGACGAACAGGGTCGACTTCTGGCCGTCGTTGACCAGGGCGACATGGGCCCAGGTTCCGGCCGGAAGCGCGGCGCCCGCGCTGCGCGAACCGGCGGCGTCGAGGAACAGGGTCGCGCCTTCCGACGTCAGGGCCAGACCCGGCAGGGCCAGCAACTGACCGTCCGAACCCGGCTTGACCCAGAAGCTGACCGAGACCGGCCCTTGCGCAAAGGCTTCGGCCGGCACCGAGACAGCAGCAGCGCCGTCCAGCGTCAGGCTCTGACCGATCAGGCCACCCGTGTTGCGCCCCTCGCCGCCGACGCCGTTCAGGCCGTTGCTGGTGGCGTCCTGCGGCGCGCCGGCGCCGTCGAAGTGCCAGACCAGCCTGTAGTCGGCGCCGAAGGTCCCGGCGGCGTTCTGGCCGGCCTCGGCTTTCTCGTTGCCGTAGTAGGCGTAGATGGCCGAGGCGGCGCCCGGCTTCAGGTTCGACACGTCGACCCAGACCAGGGCCTGCTGTTCAGCCGGCGCCCACTTCTCGATGTGGAAGGCCAGCGGCGTGCGGTCGTCGCCCGCCACGAAGCGCAGGTCCGAGCCGTCCGCCTTGACGTCCGCGAAGTCGAAATTGCCGGTGTGCAGGCGGATCAGGACGGGGGCGCGGGCCACCTCGCCCGACACGCCCGCCGCCTGGGCGTTCAGGTTGATCTTGGTGCGGTAGGCATAGTCCGCCTGCCACCAGCCCGCCGCAGCGGCCGGAGCCGCAGCCCCGATCAGCACGGCGGCGGCGAGGCCGCCGAGCAGCCCCTTCTTGGTCATCGTCAAAGCCATCAGAATTCCCCCCAGATGCGGAAGCGAACGGAAACCAGGCCCGCATCGCGGCCCGGCATGGAGATCAGGGGCGTGCCGACATCGACGGCCCCGTTGAGGTATTGGAAGAGACGCAGCCGCCCGCCGACGCCGGCGCTCATCAGAAGGTTCTCGCCCTTCTGGCCGGGCAGCGGGTCGTGGATGCCGACGAAACCGGCGTCCCAGAAGCCGTAGAGGCGCAGCTCGTCCACGCCCGGCCAGTCGGCTAGCAACGGCGGCGAGCGCATTTCCAGCTGAGTGGCCAGGCCATAGTCGCCCATGGCCTCGCTTTCGCGATAGGCGCGGACCGAGTTCTGGCCGCCGATGCCGAACTGCTCGTTGGAGATCAGCGGACGGTCGGTCCACTGGGCCGACAGCTTGGCCGATAGTTGCAGATCATGGACCATCTCCTCGGTGTGCGAGGCGTCGACCTTGACCGTGAAGAAGCTGGGGCGAGCGTTGTAGCGCTTGGCGTCAAAGGCCCACTTGTCGTCGCCCAGACCGCGCACGCCCAGGACGCCGCTGAAGGTCAGGTCGCTGCGCCGCGCCTCTCCGCTCCAGTCGCCGCGCCACGAGGCCATCAGCGGGAAATACTCGATGGGCGCGGCGGCCCGGTCCGAGCCCAGGATCACGTCTTCCTTGAAGCTCTTCCAGTCGAAGCCGAGCGTCAGCGAATGATAGAAGCCGTCGCCGCCGCCCAGAGACCGGATCAGACGCAGTCCCGCCAGGTCGCCCTTGCCGATGACGTTGGTGCCGCCGACCACGGCGATGTCGCTGTCGGAATGGACCGCATAGGCCAGCAACTGCGTGCCGACGCCGAGGCGCATCAGATAGTTACCGGAATAGACAGTGCCGTCCGTCGTCCGTTCGGGCGCCGTCTGGGCCGACAGGCTGAGGCTGTCGCCTCGGCCCCACATGTTGTCATGACGCAGCGACGCCGCCGCCCGCAGCTGGGTGGTCGAGGCGCTGGAATAGTTGTTCAGTTCCAGCGAGCCGTGCCAGGGCGAGCTTTCCTCGACCGCCAGCACCACGTCCAGCGTGCCCGGCGCCACGCCTGCGCGCAGTTCCGGCGTCACCCGCCGCGACGGGTTCTGGTTCAGCGCCACCACGTCCCGCTGGAAGGCCGGCAGGTTCGGCGTCTGGCCCGGCGTCAGCGAGGGCGCCTGGGCGCGCACGGCGTCGGGGTTCTTCGTCCCCTCGACCAGCACCTGACCGATGGCCTGTTCGGTCACCTCCAGCATCAGGACGCCGCCCTCGACCGACTGTTCGGGAATGAAGACCGAAACAGCGATGAAGCCGCGCTCTTCATAGACCGTCTGAAGCGCAGCGCGCGCCGCCTCCACGTCGTCCGAGGTCCGGCCAGGCCCCATGAAGGGATAGACGGCCCGCTCCACCACCTCTGGCGGCAGGACGGTGTTGCCCTTCACCTGAAAGGCGCGAACCTCGAAGCTGGTCGCGTCCTGCGCCGTCGCGGGCGAGGCGTGAACAGCCAGAACAGCGGCCAGCGCCAAGGCGCTCGCCGCGCCTCTCAGCGCGCAATGTCTCTTGTAAACCAGCATCAATCCCCCGTGACGCGACGGCCGCTGAGGCGACCGACGCCCCGCACTTGGTCGTCAGGGGAGAGACACGTGCGCCCGACACAGGCGCAAAGATTTAGCGTGAAGATTTCGCGACGTTTTCCAGTCGCTTATGTGCTGTTTCGTCAGGCCACGAGGACCACATCGCCGGGCAGGCGCGTGGCCCGAACCCCATAGGCCAGCCGCATCTGGTCGATGACCTGATCGATCCGATCCGTGTGGAAGGCGCCGTTGACGCGACGGTTTCTCAGGCGCGGATCGGCGATGACGATGCGCCCGGTGCGATAGCGATTGATCTCCTCGATCACGTCGCCGAGGCGCTGGTCGCGGAAGACCAGAAGACCGCGCCGCCAGGCCGCTTCAGCCTCGAGGTCGATGGCCGTCGCCGCCTGCAGCCGGGTCTGGTCATAGGTCACGCTGTGCCGCGCGGGCAAAGCCGCCGCCTGCCCCGCCGAGCGCACCTGGGCCGCGCCTTCCAGACAGGAGACCCGCACCTGGCCGTCCAGACAGCGCAGCGCCAGCCGCGCCTGCGAGGCCGTGGTCTCGCCGTCCTGGGCAAAGATCGACAGGGGGACGTCGGGACGTTCGACAGTAACGACCGCCTCCCCCGTCAGCAGTTCAAACGCGCCCTCTCCCGCCTGAGGCCGCAGGGCGATCCGCGTCAGGGTGTTCATCTCGACCGACACGCCAGCCGCCAGTTCAACGCGCCGCGTCTCGCCCTTGGACGTGGTGAAGTCGGCGGGCGGCGGCGCAAAGCGCGTCGCGCCTGACCGTTCCGCGAGAATGGCGACGCCAGCGGCCGAGGCGGCGATGGCCCCGCCCACGACCATGCGACGGCTCAGGCCCCGCCTCGCCGTCGTTCCATGTCTCGCCCGCTCGTCGCGCAACTCCAAGGCCGCCTGTCGCGCCGCCTTATGCAGCCGCGCCGCCTGGACAAAGGCCTGCTCGTGACGCGCGTCGGCCTGGCGCCAGACGGCCAGATCCAGGGCGTCGTCCTGCGTCGCCTCGCCTGACATCAGGCGACGCACCCAGGCCTGGGCCTGCTCGGCGATTGGGTCGCTCACCTGCTGATCTCGCCGCTCATGTCCGGCCTCTGAGCCGCCCCTGTAATTCATGACACGCCATCTTCGTAACGGCGCAAGGATATGACCTTGGGTTGAGAGAGAATTCGCTGCAACGCCTCCGTCGCCTGTTTCAGTTCGTGCTGCACCGTGCGCTGGGCCACCCCGTGGCGCTCGGCGATCTCGACCGTCGACAGGCCGTCCAGCCAGGCGTCGGTGCAGATGGCCAGACGTCGCGCCGGCATCCGGGCCATCGCCGCCTTGACCATCGCCAGATCGGACCGCGCCTCGGCCACAGTCGCCGGGTCCGGGTTTTCATCCGGCACGTCCAGCAGGGCCGCCACCTCGTCAAAGCCCAACAGCCGCCGGTCGCGCCGTCGCGTATTGGCGGCGATGTTCAGCGCCATACGGTACAGATAGGCGGTCGGGTGGCGCACCTCGTCCTGCGGCCCGCTGCTCGACAGCTTCACATAGGCGTCCTGAAGCGCATCGCGCGCCTGCTCGCGCGAGCCCAGCCGCGCGCTGAGGCCGCTCAGCAGGGTCTCGTACTTCTCGACCAGATGGCCCCGCAGACGGGCGGCGGCGTCCGTCACCACGACCGCGCGCTCATCCGCCGGTCCGCGCGCCGCTGGCCTTCGTCGAGGCGGCGTAGCGCAAAGGCACGATCAGATCGATCGCCCCCGGCAGGGTCGCGGGCAGCCCCGGCAGAGGCTCGGCGCGCCGCAGGGTCTGCAGCGCCGCTTCGTCCAGAGGCGCGATGCCCGAGCTGGTCTCGATCCAGGCGTCCATAACCCGCCCGTCGCGCTGGACGATCAGACCGACCCGCACCACGCCGGTCGGACGCGCGCCGGACAAAGCGACCGGATAGGCGTGAAAACGCGCCAGATGGCTCTCGACCCGGCGGTAGTAGTCTGACACCGCGCCGGGATCGGGGGCCGCCGCCGGCATGGCCGCTTCGCCTCCACTGGGCGCCCGCGCTGGGGCGGCGGCTGCAACGCCGGTCGCGGACGGCGCCAGCGCTTCCTCCGGCGCGCTGAGCGCCTCGCTGGCGCTTGACTGTCTTTCGGTCCGGTCGCTGTCGCCGCTCTGTCGCCGAGACGTGTCGATCAGTTCCACGTTGATCGCGTGCGGCTGGACCTCGGGCGCCGTCGCGCCTTGCGGGATCGCCGCCGACGCCAGCAGGACAGCCGCCGCCCCGCCGTGCAGGGCCGCCGACGTCATCGCGCCAAGAAGCCAGTTTCGCGTCATGGATGGAGGTCGAGCCGTCAGAGCCGCTGGAACCCCGCCTCCCTAAACCGTCACCGGCGACAGAACGGTGACGCTGATATGTCAGTGACGCTGGCGGACGCGAAACTCGATCCGCATCGGCTGCGGCAGGTCGGGCGGCGGCGCCGGAAACCGCAACCGCGAGGCAAGGGCCAGAAAGTTCACGTCGCGCCCCGCCTCGCCCGAGCCATTCAGAACCTCGACCCGATGCGCCGCGCCATCGTCGGCCACCCACAGCCGCACGCTCAAGGCATAGTCGCCTCCCGACAGCACCGCATCCTGGCGCAAGGCCTCAACCGTCTGCCGCTGCACCGCCTCAGCATAAGCTCGCGCCTCGGCGTTCGCCCCCGACCGGCCGATGAGAGGCGCCGCCGTTGCCGTTATCGGATTCAAGGTCACAGCTGACGTCGATCCGGCATAGATGACCACAGCACCCGCCGAGGTGAACCGCGCCGTCAACCCGGTCCCCGCCAGCATGAGGGCCAGGGCCTCCCTCGGCTGCATCGTCCCCGAAACCGGCGACGACCGCCGCCCCGCCGCCAGGGGGCTATCGTAAAGCATCTGCAAACCCGTCGAGACCGAGAAGGCCGCGAGAGCCTGATCCAGAGGCTGGGAGGCGACCTCAAAGCGCCGGGCCGTCTCGTCCCGAGCGGACGCCGCTACGGGAGCCGACACGCTTGCGAAGCAAAGCGCCAACCCGACCAGATAGCCATTTGGGAAAGCAAACACGGGAAAACCTGTGGACGACCGCGAGCCTTTCTAGGCGCCCAGCCGTGACAAGAACAGATCAAGATCACGCATTGGGCGGTTGCGTCGGGGCTTGGGGAGGGCTTGCACGACCCGTACGGGGTCTGGTCGGAAGGGCAGGACTAGTCTGGAGGGGCGCAGAACGCAAAAAGCCCCGCGGCTTTTGGCGGCGGGGCTTTTGGGTCTTTGGGTGCGGGAGCAGGATTTGAACCTGCGACCTTCAGGTTATGAGCCTGACGAGCTACCGGGCTGCTCCATCCCGCGGCAAGGCGGTGTGCGAAGGAAGAATAAGGTTCGAGACCTGTCCCGAAGTAGGCCGAAGGCCGGTAGGACAAGAATACTGAGAAGACTGATTTATGTGTTCGGTAGACCCCGCGGCGACCTACTCTCCCGCGCCTTGAGACGAAGTACCATTGGCTCTGGAGGGCTTAACGACCGAGTTCGGAATGGGATCGGGTGTGGAACCTCCGACATAGCCACGGGGTCAACC
>RCUP01000374.1_pt1 | contig 36024 bp, 42 predicted proteins | sample 2166341 | NCBI WGS metagenome assembly RCUP01 (sample SAMN09932325, study PRJNA488358) | compost metagenome | isolation source: compost soil in succinonitrile-enriched | place: Germany: Experimental Botanical Garden | reverse complement strand
GTAGAGCCACCGCGAACGAGTAAAGCGCACCCAGTTTCGACGTCGAAACTCACCCACCTCGAACGGGATTCCGACGTCGAAACCCCGGTCCCACCGATACAGCCAGCTTCGCTGCCAACGCTGGCCGTATCGCTCCGAACCTAAAATGCGCCTTTTTAGGTGCATTGTGGGCATTGCGAGTCAGTACGAGCGGGATGCGCTCTCAGAAGCCGGGTTTGTGCGCAACACAGCTGGGGCGGACGCGGAGTACTGGGCCCACCCCGCTGAAGACGGTATCGAGGTGAGCATCCTGGGCGACGCCCAGGGATGGACCGTCGCATTGTTTGAAGAACAGGGAGACGGCGCCTGGCTCGCCGACGGGCTCTACCCTTCCGCCGCTGAGGCCCTCACCGAGGCGCTCATCCTGCTCGAAGCACTGACCATCAGCGGCCGGAATGCGGCTCTGGGCATCGTAGAGGGCCCGCTTCCGCGCCGCGAGGTCCTCTCGCGCTGGCGTTGAGCGGGAGTTTCGACGTCGAAAATCGGCCGACACCCTCTCAGTTTCGACGTCGAAACTAGAGCCAGGGCTTCAAGTTTCGACGTCGACATTGGAGTCAGGACGGGCTGCCACCAGTGCCTGCGGCTGCCGACATGAGGGACTCGAGCGCAGCGAGTTGCGCATCAGACAGCTTGGTGAGGTCCACCGCAGCGTTCATGTTTGCGGTCTCAAGCGGCCCGCCGTCTTTGCCGGTCAGTTCGGTCTTGGTGGGCGCGTACAGGCCCATCAGTTTTGCGCGCTCGCCCAGCGTCTTCAGCACAACGCCGGCGGCCTTGTCATCGCCGCCCTTCGCGACCGGCAGCCACGCGGACAGCATTTGGTCCAGCTGAAGCAGTGTGATTTGCCTCAGTTCGTCCGTGCTTTCCTTCACCGCCTCGCTGTAATCCTTGAGCGCCCCGTCGACCAGCTGCCACGCAGCAGACTTCGTGATGCCCAGCGCGTCGCCGATTTCCTCGAAGTTTTTGCCCCGCTTGCGGAGGTCGAGCGCTTCTAGCCGTCGGTCCGTCGTGACAGCCTTTTGAGTGTTGTTCTTCGAGCGCTTGCGCATTCAGAGCATTCCGTAATGTTTGAGCACGCCCCGCACGTACGCGAGGTCAAGCTTCAAGTTGTCGGCAACAGCGCGCTGCCCCATGCCGGTTGCTCGCAGTCGCACGATGCGATGCGTGAGCGGGTTGTCGACAGCAGCCGTCGGCAACTCGTCTAGCGAAGGGGGCTGCGGCTTGGCGGCAGCGCGAGATTTCGACGTCAAAAGAACCCCAGCTTCTTGGCGACAAGGGGCCCCAGGCTGGAGAGCAGCACCATCGCGCCCGTCACCTTCAGCCATGCTGTTTCCAGTCCGCGGATGCGGGCCTCGTGGTCACCTAGCTTGGCGTCGCGGCCTGTGTTCTGTGCTTCGATGGCGGACAGCTTCTCAACGGAGGTCGCAACCTTGTCCAGGATGCGCCGGGTGTTGGCGTTCTCCGCGCGCATCTCGGCACGGAGTTCAGCGACCTGGGCGCTGATGTCATGGGGGTTGTTGTTCGAGGTGCTCATGGTTTGCAAGAATCAAGAAGGAGTTCGAGGGCTTCGCCGTAGCCCTTCAGCATCTCGACGGTCGCCGCGTAAGCGCGGACGACTACGGACGGTTGAGCACCAGGGGCAAGCGTGGAAAGGGGGAGTTCAGGACGGGGTGGCCTCTCAGCCGCTGCGCGGCACGGAACGGGTGTCGGAACGACGATGGGCGCCGGCGCGGGGGCGGTGATGGCGCAGCCTGCTAGCAGCGCGGCGACTACCAGGGCGGCAGCAATGAGGCGGGCGCGCATCACCAGGCTCCCAGCTGGGCGCCGCGGTCAGCGGCCCAGTCGATAGCGCCGGCACAGGTCTCGGGCACCGCGGGAGGCTTCTGGAGCGCGTTAGCGCGCGCCTTGGCCGTGCTCAGAGCCCGCTTCGCGGCGGCGAGAGCCTTGCCGGACTCAGCGTCGCGACGCTCCGCTTCCGTCTTCAGATTGGCCACGAGAGCAGCTTGCGCTGCCAAGCGCGCCTCGAGAGAGAAGACTTGCCCCTCGACCTTGGCCACGAGAGCGCGTGAGCGCTCCAGCCGCACCGTCTGCACCCCGAGCCCAGCGACGAGCACAAGGATGACGGCAGCGACCAGGGCGTTTTTGTAAGCAGCGAGCGTCGCGAGCATCACTTGCTCCTAGCGCCAGCCTTGGCGTCAGCTTCAGTTTCGACGTCGAAATTCGGAGTTTCGACGTCGAAATTCGCGGTCACGCTGCGAACCCGCAGCGCAGCAACGATTGCCGACACGACCACGGACGCCACCACCATCTTCCAGCCCGCCAGGTACTCCGATAGCTGCGGCAGCTGGTCACGCAGCGCTTCGGCTGCCGCCAGCAGAATGGGCACAAGCGCGCTGAACCAGACGGTCATCGACCGGCTGGCGGCGCGCAGTTTGTGGCGAGGGAGGCGGGGGCGGCGGGCGTTCTTCATTACGCCGTGTAGGCACTCCCGCCGGGCGGCGCTCAGTCTTCGGCGAGCGGGAATGGCGGCGCTGGCGGCATCGGCGAGGTGTAGTAGGGGCTGTGCCCCTGAGCCAGGCGCCACCTGTCGACAGCGGCGTGGCCGACGACGTAGACGTCAATCACGCGCTCCGAGGTGATGCGAGCGAGGACGTATGCCGACACGGGCCGGCTGTTGTGCGCACGGGCGTTAATGCACACCCGGGTCTTCGACTGCGAGACACTTTTGACGTCGAAACTGTAGCCCTCGAACTCCAAGTCGGCGGCCGGCTCGGGGCGGTAGGTCACGAGCGGCGCGGTTAGCGCTTCGCTGCGGTCAAGTACCGCGTACAGCGCGATTTCCGCGATGGCACCTTCGGTGTCGATGCGCTCGTCGTCGGCGCCCCGGCGGTATGCGCTCGAGTAGCGCCCTCGAGTCTTGGCCAGGGCTGTGCGGGCGAGGCCCACCGCGTGGGCGGCAGCCCAGTCGTCGGGCGTGACGGCGACGGAGAAGGCGTATGTGATGTCGTCAGCCTCGATGCCCGATTCGAGGGCGGCGAGCGCGAGGTCGGCGTCGAGCCGAGAGTTGCGCTCAAGAAAGGCGCGGTCCGAGGAAGTGGCGTAAGTTGGCATTCATAGGTGCTCCGCGGTACTTCTCCTGCGCCTTGGCCGCTGGCGCGTATTGACCTATGAATGCAGCGAAGCTGCTGACAGTTGAACTGGTGCCGGCTTCGAAGGGCAGCCGGCAGGCCCGTGATGAGTGCTTACCGTGTATAGATACGCTGCTTCAGTCGTCCAGCAGCGCTTCCTGCTCGTCGGCGAAGTCGATGTCCAGCTGCTCGCCGAACACCCGGCGGTACGTGTCAGCAGCGGCCGCTGCCGCTAGCTGCATGTCGACCTGTGCCTCGAGCGACGTCGGCTTCAAGTTGTCGTTGCGCAGAGCAAGCTTGAAGAGGGCCCGCACCAACGCCTGCCCGCGGTCGTCGAAGTTGCCGGTTGCGAGCAAGTCCCAGGCTGTCTCGTGCGTCTCAGCGCAGGCTTCGAAGTACGCCGCCAGGCGCGCGTCAGAGACCTGCTGCTCCAGCTGGTCGCGCGTGGGGGCGGCCAGGGCTTTGGCTTGCTGCGCGTAGAGCAGCTGCAGCTTGAAGCGCGCTTGCTCTTCATCGAAGCGACGGCCATCGCGCTGAGCGCGGAAGCGCAAGTAGTCCAGGTCGTCCTTGGTGACTTCACGGGCGGCAGCTTCGGCCGCCTGCTGCGCGAATCGTGCTTTCGCGCGCGCCAGCGCTGCGGTACGGTCAAACTGGTGCGAGCACAGGCCGTCCTGGTAGATGCTGCGCAGGCGCGTGGCGGCGTCTACGAGAAACTTTTGCGCGTCGGTCAGCGGCTTCTTGTGAACAGCCTTCGGCCGGTGCAGGGGGTGGGCGTATCGAGCAGCGTGATGAGCGGTGGCGTGAGAGAGATTCATGGCTTGTCTCCAATACTTGTTTTCAGGTGGTTTACAGGTTGGCGGCAAGAGCGGGCATGTCGGCAGATTCGACCGCTACGCGCTCGTCGTGTGCGAGCAGGCGCACGTTCCGGTTTTGACGGCAGAGCGACTTGAGTACAACGCGCGCTCCGCAGTCGTGGGTGGCCCGGTACAAGGCATGTGCCGATGGCACGTAAGCGGTGGTGGATTGCGTGCTGCCCTTCGATTGCTTTGAGACGACGAGCACCGGGCTGTTCGCAGCAGCGAGCATTGCGAGCAGTTGGGCGAGCGGCACGCGCGTCAGCGGAGCGTCGGCGACGGCCTGGAAGTTGATTGCGAGCATGAGAGCCTCCGGTGGTGGTGGAGCGCGGTAGCTGCTCCTACTTCGTATAGGCACCACCCCATCGAAAACCGGGGCCGAGAAACAACTTTTACAAAATAGTCTGTGGGCTCGGCATGCCCACATGAAAAAGCCCCCGATACGGGGGCTCTGGGACTGCGGTCAGGGAAGCTGTGGTCAGCGCGCTTCGCGGTAGAAGCCGAACTGTGCGACGCGCAGCGCTTTGAAGCGGATGTGCACGTACTTGTGATTGCCTGCGCCGAGCGCGATGCGAAGTTCTTCGCGCTCTTGCGGGTCGAGGAGGACGTACTGGCGCGGCCCGAGGTACAGGCGGTCGCCTGAGATGCGGAACTTGGGCTCACGAGGGGCGGCTTCTCCCGGCTTCGCCGGCGTGGCCACGGCAGCGCGGTGCGCTGCAGCACGAGCGCTCCGCGGTGAACCGAGTTCGTCTGCCGACAACCTCACGGCGATGTCGTCAGGCGAGACGCCAAGCTTTGTCGACAGCTGCAAACGGGCGCTGTCAGCAGCGTCACTGGCGTCAGCGCCGACTGCGAACACGCGGAACGCCCCGCGGCGGGGGATTGATGGCACGCGCAGCTTGAACTCGAAGCCTCGGGTTGGGGCGGAGGATTCGCCCCAGGCGGGCTCTGCCAACAGCGCGTTGTCGGCAAGGGTACTGAGGGCAAGGGTGGGTTGGGCTTGATACATCAGGGCACCTCGAAGGGATGAGGGAGAGAGATTGGAAGCACGGAGGGGCTGTGCCCGTCTGGTGTGCTTCTGCCCTGTATAGATGAGAGTTTTATATGCCCCCAAGAGGGGGCTGCCGACGGCAAGGTGGCCTTGAAGCAGCGGCCCTGGTCCCCGGAATGCTGCAGCGAGGGCGTCAGGCTCTAGATGGGTTTAGATTTCGACATCGAAATCAGGCGCGAGTCCCGTGTTGGAACGAGCCTGGCACCGTCAGCCTCGACCAGCTGCTGGATGTGCCCAGGCCTGGGACTGTTGGCGCGAAGGACAAAGTCCACCGTCGGCGGTGGACTGGTAGACGGGAGGAGGGGGCTGCCGATTTCGACGTCGAAATTGCCGGCATTGCCCGCCGTCGACTACTTCGACGTAATGGGGAAGGGGCGGTCGAAGAGCATCATGATGTGCTTCGGCTCCGAACGGAACCAGCTGAAAGTGCCCCAAGCCAGGGTTGGCAACGCTTTTCGGAACGCCCCGTCGGCTCGGTCTTCAAAGGCGGTCCCGAAGAAGCACTGCTCCGCAGGGAAGCCGGAAGCCTTTACGTACTCCAGTAGCTGCGCCTTGCGGGTCTCGTTCATGGGGCCGTCGCTGGCTACCACCTCGATGAAGATGAGCGCCGTGTCATCACCGCTCTCGCCGAGGTTCGCCAGGATGATGTCGGGCAGCACCGTGGCTGCATCGATGTTGAGCCCCAAGGCCTTGGCCACCGTGGCGTCCTGGTGCCTCACCTTGGCACCGCTCTCCGAGAGCCAGAGCAGCACAGGAGATGCGAGAAAGTGCTTGGCGAAGTCTTCGACAACCGCCTTTGAAATCAGCGACGACAGCCCCGGGGACAGCTTCGCAACGGTTCCGTCCGGGCACTGGACGTCGATTGCATCCGACTTCTTGCCCAGCCCCGCTGCGAGCAACGCCATGCGGGCTCTGGCGGCAGGCGTGAGGTGCCGGTGCTGCCACTTCGCCACGGCCTCCTCGAAGGCAGGCGCCGTCAGCGCGGGGTCAAATAGTGCGGCGAAGTCGGCTTTCAGGAAGTAGATTGGCGCACTGCTGGTCACAGGGACATCCGGAATCTTGCCAACCGCCCCAATGTCCAGGAAGCCGTACCGAATGGTCTCGTCCCGAATGGGTTCTCGCGTGGTATCTGCGTACCAACGCTTGCCGTCAGGTCGCCAGCCTGGCTTCGTTGCGTGTTTGAGCCAGTACTCGCGCTCCTCTGTGCTCGTCTTGGCTGCCTGGTCTTCGGTGTAGAAGTAGATGTGAGAGGGACGAAGCAGTCGCTCCGAGCCGTCGACCATTCCACCGTACAGGAACACGTAGACGGTCTTTGCGGCCATCTCCCGAGTCAGGTAAAGCCGCATCTCTAGGCCGGCCGGGAAGGTGGCCTGGAGCCGTGCCTGGATTTCGGGGATGGGAAGCAGTGCAGGCAGGCTCATGCGGCCGCCCGCGCCGCTTGGTCAACCCCCAGAACTGAATTGACGACAGCATCAATCTCGCCCAGGGTAGGCCGCGCGGAAACCCGCTGCCCAATTTCCTCAATGAGCGCCAGAGGAGGCAGAGGAAGCTTGCGCAGTTCCGTAGCGTTGACCTGTGTGCTGCCGGCTAGGCCTCGGAAGTGGTCGTCAACCACTTTCGACGCCAAGAATGCCGACAGACCACATGCCTCGAAGGGCGTCATGCGCCCCCCTGGGCGGTAGATGTAGTTCAGGTGGTTCTCGAGCCCGATGACGTCCCCAGGCAGGCGGTCAGGGCCACAGCCATAGGCGGCGCAAGTGACGCGCCGAGCGTCTTCCTTAGGCGAGAAGCGGCGCATCACGACCATCGGCTCATTGCGAACAAGCATCCAGGCACTCTCCGCCGTGGCGATGATGTGCTCCCGCTTCTTGCTCACAGGCCACTGCACGGCCTGTTGGCAGACGTGCTGGAGCCACAGAAGCGGCACAGTGCCTCGCTCCGAGGCTTCGCGGATGAACTTCTTGGCTCTGAACGCCACAACCGGGCCGGTGCTCACCTCAAGGCCGTAGGTCTTCAGCGTGCCCTTCCAGCCTGCGAAGAGGTCTTCTTGGCCATGCGGCAGCGACAGCATGGCGTGCTCGTCATTGCCGACGACTACCGTAGCCGGGACGGCCTGGATTTCGGCAGCATCGAGGTCGGCCACGCCCTGAGAGCGAGTGAGCAGGATGCTGGTGCCGGGGTCGACTTGCGAGCGACCGCGCGCCCACGCGATAACGGTCTCCTGGAGCACCGCATCCTCTTCAAAGCCTTCCGTTCGGCTTTCGAACGCATGCAGGCCGTCCATGGTCAGGTCGCGCAGCATCGATTGCCTCGCGGCCTTGAAGTACGTACCTGCCATCCACGAGCGCGGGGTGATGAAGCACCATCGGCCATCCGGCGGAGTCAGTCGAGCGCAGGCGGCCATGAACAGCGCATAGATGTTCGGCTGGCCGTAGACGGCGTACTCGTGCAGCTTCGCTCGCCGGTCGGTAGACTTATTCAGCTTGAAAAAGGGGGGATTGGCGATGGTCAAGAGCCCCTCGACCGGCTTGCCAGAGACCGCCAGCTGTGACAGCAGGAAGTCACCCTGCTCAATCTTGCAGTCGAAGTCCACTCCTGCGGCATTGCACGCTTCGCGTAGGGCGGCGCACAGCCGCTCAAGGGCGGGGACCAGCTTCGCGTCGTACTCGAACAGGAACAACTCAACGCGCTCGGGTCGAGTCGGTTTTGCGAGCAGTTCCTCAACAGCCGCGGCGGCCAGAATCCCGGCGCCGGCGGAGGGCTCAAGCACGCGGGCGCGTTTGCCCTCAAAGTCCTGAACCAGGCGCCGGGCCATGAATCGGGCGATGGCGGGCGGCGTCATGAACTGCCCGAGGGTCTTCTGGTCCTCGCGGGTGAGCGCCTCCGTAAACGCCCGGCCAGCCCGGTGCGCTTGCTCAACGAGCGACATGCAGCTACTCCTCAGTTTCTTTGCCGTGTATGGTACGCGCAAAAGGCACGAGGTCGCCCCTTCGGAGGGGCTGAGGCGAGCGGTCACTCCTCGTCCTGCGGCCGGGACGTCAGGTATTCCTTAAAACCGTCGAAGTCGAGGCGGTGGGTAGTGCCAGAAACGTCCATCTCCCTCTCCATTGCGATGGGTGCGGGCAGTTCCGCGGCGAGGATGCGACAGCGAAGGCGCAGCTTGCCGGGTCCGCCGAGAAGAAGGGCCATGGTGTCAGAAGACCGACCATCCTCGCCAGGCAAAAGGGAGCCAAACCGCACGTGGCAGGCGGGGGCCTCGCCGGTTTCGTCGATGATGAGGTCAGGGTCTCGGCGAGACAACATTTCGGGCAGGGTGCTGGAAATATGCAGCGTGTTCCACTGTCTGCTCGGGACCTCCGGCAGTTCGTCTCCTGCGAACATCTCGCAGTCCTGTCCGTCTACGGAGTCGACCTCCACCTCAAGCTTCGCATTCGTCAGCTGTACTTCGGACCGGTTGCGCAGCACGAATCGCATCTCGATGAGACCGTCGCGGTAGCGCACGTACTTAGCAGCCTCCCGCCAGAAATCCTTGTTGTCGCGCCACACGGTCAGCGGCCGAAAATGCAGCGCGTCATACGAGCCGCGCTCGCGGGGCGTCTCATAGTCCGGCAATTCCTCAGTGAACTGGAGGAAGTTGAGGGAGACGGAGTCCAGGAGGGCATCGCCTTTGGGCGTGGTGAGGGCCAGTTCCACCTTCACCGCGCCTCGGCCGGCGTCTCTAGCCTGCATGTCCGCAATCTCGGGAGGCTCCGCTTCGCCAGTGCTGCTGCCGCGGCGCACGTACACGATGTTGCTTCTCACCTTCCCGTAGTCATTTGCGACGTAGAACGGCCGCTTCTGCTTTGGAATCGAGATGACCCCCACCGTCTTCCCCTCGTACAGATGCTCCTCATAGCGGAATGTCAGCTTCGGCTTAACCTTCCCGTGGACGAACTGTTGGATGGCGGCGTCGTCGATGTGGTCGGTGATGCCCACCACCTCGGCAGGGTGTGGGCGCTGGTCCCTGAACCCGAGCAGGATGTAGCCGGTGCCGTCGCGCCATGCATTGGCCATCGCGAGGATGTCCTTGAGCATCTCGGCCTTGTCTTCCTGACTGCCGCCGACGAATCGGTACTGCGCAGACTTGAAGTCGATGTCGGTGCCTTCGCTCTTGTAGCGGAGCGCGGCCAGCAGTTCGTCGTCCAAGAGAGTGCCTCCTTTCTGGCCGATGGTATGCCCAACTCGGCCGTGCGAGTGAGTCTCCTGGTCAGGCGGTTTCCTCTTCCAGCACGTCCTGGCCGCGCTCGGGCGCCTTATCTTCGAGGCGCAGCGCCTGGTCGACTGCCCCAGGCAGCGCGGCGAACTCGCGCATGTGCGCGGTCAGCGCGCTTTGCGGCGCATCGCCGGCCAGTTCAAGCACCGCCCGCGAAATCTTCTCGGTGAGAGCCCGCATGGCGTCTTGCTGCCCCTTGATGTATTCGACGGTGATTTGTGGGATGCCGAGCGCAGACGCGATGCCTTTGCTCGAGTGAAGCAGGAGCAGAGATAGGGCGAGGACCGCACCTGGGTCAATGGTGGCCCCCAGGGAAGCAAAGGTGCGCCTGAGGTCGTGCTTATAGACCCAGTACCCCACCACTGGCACGAGCCGCTTCCAGCTTGCGCGCGGGTCCGTGAGCCGCGGGACGTCCTTGGTCTTGCGCCGCTCGGTCTCCAGCGAGTACCAGACCCATTCACCTGCTGGACCCTCGGGGGCGAACTGCTTCCGCCTCCGCAGAATGGCCAACACGTGAGAGGACAGGGGCATCTCAATAGGCTTCAGTCTGTCCGCTTGGCTCAGCTTCTTTCTGCGCCGCTTCGTCCCTGTCTGGAGTGGTTGAATGAGGTACAGCCCGCGCTCAAAGTCAATCTGGTCGAAGCGCATGTCCATGACAAGCTTGTCACGCAGTCCAGTGAGCAGGTAGACGCGCCAGAGGTCGCGCCACCAGGGCGGCATCAGCTGGTCCGTCGCTTGCCAAGCCTTTGCAACATCTTTCAGCTGCAGATAAGTCTCGCGGGCGTTGGGCTCTTCGATTTTCTTGACCGCAGCGCGCGTGGGGTCCCACTCCTTGTCTTCGCCCTCGATGCCGCGGTACTCGTGCGCAATCTTGTACAAGCGCGAAGCCGCGTTCAGGATGCCCAGTGAGTAGTTGGCCGAGCCAGCCTTGCGAAGAATGCGTTCTTCAGTGCCGTCCTCGCCGGTCTGCGCCCCCACGTCCAGGGTTCCGTCTCGGACCTGTCCGAGGAAGTCAATCCAGAAGCCCTCCTTGAGTTCATCGAGATAGCGCTTGGAGAGGTGCGCCAGGAAGCGCTCGTACACGCGTCGCAACTTGTCGCCATACGCCGGGCTGTCGGTGGACTGGCTGCTCGCAAGATTGGCTTCCAGCTTCTCGTACGCTTGGCCCATCGTCATGCGGACGGTGCCGCCGCCTTTGAGCAGCTTTGCGTCTCGCACAAGGCGCATCGCTTCGAGTTCGGCGTCCTTGTATGACAGCGCTGCGTCGCCCGTGCCAATGTCCTCAACTAGGCCCAGCGCCGGCTTGTCGTCTTTGAACGTTCCGTCCGGTTGCAGCCGCGGAACGCGGCTGATGTACGTGCGACGGATGACGCCGTCTTTGCGCGCTTTGCCAATGCGCACCCCGAACCCAAACTGGGTCTCGTGCCAGACCTCGATAGCGGGCTTCGTCGTGGGTGCGGGGATGCCGAAGATGTCGACTTTGGAGCGGAACGTGTACTTCTCTGACATGCGCGAGGTGGCCCCGGGACTTTCCAGGGAAACTTTCCGCGAGTGTAAGGTGCTTTCCATGTACTTTCCGCGATATAGGTCGCGTATAAGACGATTTCCGTGGAAAGTCTGAGGGTGGTTCCGCGCTCTCCACCACGGCTCACGAGGCGAAAGGCTAAAAAACCTGTGCCGAATCAACGTCTTGCGCTGCTTCTACCCACGTGACCGGTGCTTGATGAGATACGCGGCCCAGCACGCATGAGCCTCATAAGCTGATGTTGTCTGCACCAGCGTATGTTCGTAAGTGCTTGTCAGGCTTAAAAACTTTGGCTCTGCAACTGGCTGAATTGACGCCCAGCTTTCCGCAAACTTTCCGTGGGATAAACGACGTCTAAAATTTGCCACAGCGGCAGCGCCTTGTGGTACCTGCAAGGCGCATGTGAATTGCGCGGGCCCGTAGCTTAAGTGGTAAAAGCAGCCGACTCATAATCGGTCGACAGTCGGTTCGAGTCCGACCGGGCCTACCAAACGCGCTGCCAGCGCGCTGCTCTGGGTAGCCAAGCTGCGCGTCGCGCAGCAGACGCCTTGCCCACGCCAAGACTTCCATCGCCTCCCACCTTGGCCACGTGCGCAGAACCTGCCGTGAGACGGGGTAGGGCTCATGGCTTCTCGCGGCGCAGGTGTGTATCTCAGCCCGGCGAGCGGACAAAGCCGGCTCACGGCGCACTCCGGCCCAACGAAGTGCCGCCGGCTCAGGGCTGCGAGCCGCAGCCCTGCAAACAAAAGAAAAGGGCGGCACATGCCGCCCCTGAGTCGTACTCGCGTACCGCTCATTGAGTTGCTTGCTCCCAGGCCGCGTTGTTTTCAGCGGCCACCGCCGCCAAGGTCTGCGCCTCGCGCCGAGTGCGCGCTGCGAGCAGCAGCTTGCGAGCATCCTTCATGACAGTGTGCGACCAAGCCACGTCCGGCTCCTTGGCGCAGCGCAGGCTCGCGTAACGCGCAGCGTGCGTCACCGCGCCGATGTCGCCATCAGCTGCTTCAAGCAGTTCTGCGAGCCGAGTGCTGTTCACATAGATTGTGGTCAGCTGCCCCCCGGTGGGCTTGAACACGCATACGCGGATGCCAGGCATCCCGCGGTGGGTCTTGATTGACGACAAGGTGTGCTCAGACATTGAAACGCTCCGTGTGTTTGGTTGTGAGCAAGGAAGTGCTCTTCGTATAGCGAGCGTGTATATGCAGGTTGCACTGGAGCGGAGCGAAGTGGCTCAATGGCGGCGCGGCCGACGGACACGCGCGGAAGTCCTTGATTTATATGAGCAGGCCACCGGCCACCTGAGGGGCAGGCCTGTTTCCAGGTGAGAAACGGGCCTGTATAGACGGCACGCCGTGCGGTCAGCGCGCGGGAAGCTGAAAGTGCGGCCGGTCCTTGAAGCTTTTCCAGTCGCCGCCCCACTCCAAACCTAGGGCGCGGCCGAGGGCTCCGGCCTGCGACCAGGGTTCCAAATCGGACCAGGAAGCCTTTCCGTCGCGCATGAAAGCGATGTCGAATGCGCGCGAAGCAGGGGCGCCGTTCAGCGTTGCGTTGTGCTCGGACGAGCCGCCGCGCGCGTTCGTGACAAGCGGCTTGGAGGGCTCTGCCGGAACATGGCCGAGCCCGACGGCAGCGAGTTGCGCCTGGGTGCGGCCTTGCGCGTAGAGCGAGTTCTGGTAGTCGGCGGAGCGGAACGTCTGCGTGATGAACACGCTCATGCCGGCCTCTTTGCAGCGTTCGAGAAACAGGCGGCACAACGGCTGCAAATCGGGGTGCAGGTGCGCGAGGTCGCGCGAGTTGAGTAGAAACATTTGGGGGAGCCCTCATTGAGTTGCTCCCCCGTCTAGACACCTCGCTATGAGGTCAGGCGCCAGTGGTAGTCGTACGTCGCGCTACGAACGGTCCCGCTGCCGGATGGCCGCGCGGAGCGGATGCTCACGCGCACGGTGCGCGCACCAGCGGGGATGACGCTGGTGTTGATGGTCGCCTGGGATGCCCCGACTGCCGCTGTCACGAACGTGTTGTTGGTGTACGAGCCGGAGCCGTCCACCGTCTCCCAGTTCAGGACGTACTCGACGAACGCGCCAGGTTCAACCTCGCTCTGCGCGTTGAAAGCGGAGTCGCGCAGAGCGCTCAGCCGGTTACGATTTCGCCAGGCCAGGATTACCGCGGTGCTGCGGGAAGTCTCGAGCAGGGTGTCGCGAGGGTCGCTGGAGCCGAACCTATTGGCGACGGTCACGTACACCGGCGGCAGAGGCAACACGCACCGCGACGGGTTGTACGTCTGCGCAGCGAGCGCGGCTTCCGTTCCGGCAGCAGCGTCCTTGAACGTCCAGACAGTGCCGCCAGGCCCGCGCGTATCTGCACGAACCGCCACCGTCGCGGCGCCGGCGAGTGTCGGCCCGGAGGTCGAAATGCGTGTCTGCATCCGCACTTGGCCAATCGCGTAGCCAAGGAGCAGCGTCAGCTTCGCGCCCGCTTCATGGCGCTGGGGCACGGTGTCGAATAGGCCGCGTTTCAGGGTCGCGATGGTCAACTGATTGCCGTTCAACGTGAAGCCGGAGGCTTCTACCCACTCACCGTCAACCACCCCCAGGACGTCGCCGCGGAGGCCAAGCGCCACCAGCGCAGCACGCGCGTCAGCGGTCAGATTCAGCTTCGCCGAGGTCCCGGTCAGGTACGAAGAAAGGACAGCGTCCAGTGCACCGGACACGGCTGGAGTGGTCTGCTCGCCGGCATATGTCGCCTTGTCGTAAGCCCACGTTCCAACACCAGCGGCCACGGAAATGCGGTACTGCTGGCTCGCGCCGGACAGCGCTTCAGCGTAGTAGAGCGGTCGCTCGAATTCGTCGAGGGACAGGGCGTACGGGGCAGCCATGAGCACCGGCGACGACACCGAAACAGTCTGTGTTTTGACCGGGCCAGGTGGCAGCGCTGGCGTGCTCGCGTACTCGATTGAGCCGTCCCGGAAGACGTCCTCGACCGCTTCGAACTCGACCTGCTGGCGGTTGCTGTAGTCGTTCCAACGCGCAGTAGTGATGCGCATACGCAGCGTCTGGCCAAGCCGCTCGTGCTTCACGGTGACGACGTCGCCCGGCTTCAGGATGGTCCCTGCCGGCATCGTGGCCGTGAATCGCACTTGCATCAAGCTGGCCGCCAGACTGCGCAGCGTCCGGGTTGCAAGCAGCGAAGCGACGCTCGAGTTCGACACGCCGATGAACTCTTCTTCGCGCGAAATGACAGTGCCGACTTGCTGCACCAGGGCGACGTTCTTCACGACGGCGCGACGCGTTTCGAACTCAAAACCTCGGTCGCAGTACGGGACTTGAATCTCGTTCGGCGCTTCGTTCAGTACCGTGCGCGTAGCGCTCGCGAAGTCCACGATGTTGCTGCTGTCGAACGTGTACACGGGCGCATCAGCTTCGCGGATGAGGCTCAGGCTGAGGCAGCCGGTGCGCTCGTCGATGTGCATCGTCGCATTGATTTGTTTGCAGATGTCTTCGATGACATCACCCACCGCTCGGGTCTTCTCCCAGGCGAACGAGACGCCCAGACCCTCGGACTTCAGCTTCTCGGCGGCGCGCATGAACGAGTCCCAATCGAGCGCGAAGGGGCTTAGGCGCGGGCCGACATACTGTGAGCGAGCGCAGAGCAGTTCAATGATGGCGAAAGCGGGGTTTGCATCGCCGTCAATGTCCGCAACAGAGTCGATGAACGCGTTCACCGCCTCGTTGATTTGCCCGCTGACTGGTCCGGTCAGCGGGTATGCGTAGCCCCTGGCGACCCCAAAAAGTGCAGAGTGAAACGTGTGGATAACGGCCTTGACGGCTGGCAGGCGTTTCAAAATGACTTGCAGCGGCGGGATGTTCGGGCCCGAGCCAACGAAGCCTGACCGCTGAGACGTGCGCTCGATGAACCGACCATTCAGGCCACCTGCACCCGTTCCGCCGCCAACGTAGCCAGTGGACGGTCCGAGCAGAACGACGTGGCAGACGTCGGGGTAGCCAGGGACGCCCGGCACACCAAGCTGGCCGGCAACGTAGGGATTCGCCAGCGGCGCAATGCTTCCGGACTGCCAGTCATCTCGCTTTTGGTTGTAGAAGCGCAAGGTACCGGCAAGCCCATCTTCGATTTCCTGGCCCTCGGCTGATTCGTACGAGAAGTCGACGGGGAGGTCCGTTGTCGCTGTCTTCGAGAGCGCGAGCGAGCCGGTCCACGCCGGCTGGTCGCCCCAGATGACGCCTTTCACTTCGTCGCAAGGGCAGTTTGCGAGCGTCATCCACATCCCGATGTGGTACTTGTAGCCGAGCGTCCGCTCGGCGCTGCTGAACCAGCCCGTGCTGACGTCCTCCGTCACGGCTTTGGCGGAGTAGTCGCCCACCCAAATGAGGTTCCCAGCAACCGGCACTGTCCCGAAAATCATCGGCAGCGCGCGGTCCTCTGTCGCTGTCGGCAGAGAGAACTCGTTCAGGGAATAGCGCTTTGGCTTCGGGATGCTGGGCTTGGGAGCCAGCATCTGCGAAATGAGACTGACAACGACGAAGATAATGAGTGAATAGGGGTCCATTGCTCAACCTTTAAGACCCGTCTCGAAGACGTTTTTGAGTGGGATGTACGGGTACCCGCCGAAGCGGCCGAAGTTGTTGAACTTCGACTGGCATGTTTCAGCGGTGAGATTGCAGCCGGCGAACACAGAAACCTTTGCACCGGCGTCCATGGGTGTAAGCAGCGGAGCTGAAAGACGCAGCCGGTCGCCGATGTGGCTTGTGACGTGACGGCGATACCCGCCAAGGAGCCCGGCAGACGGGCCTGGCTGGTCGACAGGGTTGGGCGTCGGATTTCGGGGCTTGTGCATCCAGCCCAGGCTGTAATCAGGCACGATGGCGATGAAGCCTTCGTTGAAGAAGCCGTCCGTCCGGTTAGCCGCTTCCGGAACGCGCAGCGTCAGTCCGCCGTCCAGCACTTCGACCAGAAAGCCGTCTTCGCGGTAAGCGAAGTAGATGAGCCCACCAAGGTCCCGCCACTCGTTCCGGTTCACGCCGCAGCCGGGCGCCGGGCTGTAGAGCGTGTGTCCGCACGTGCGTGGATGCGTGCGGGTCAAGCCCGGGCGGCGTAGAACAGCAGACAGGTGCGAGCACTTGAGGGTTGCGACCGGAGCGCTCCACTCAGCGCTGTTCACGCGCCCGGTCCACTGCACGACAGGCGCCGGGTCCCTGTCGTCGAGCGCGAGAACGGTGAGCCAGACCTGTGCCGCGGGCGCTTCGTACGCGAACAGCTGCGACACGGGGTGGTCGATGGGCAGCGTGAGCATCAAGTCCCCGCTGTTGTTCTCCTGATTCAGTCGGACGCCCCCGTGCGAGATTCCAGGGACCGGTTCGAACGTGTTCTGAGCCCCGACAAATGAGTTGGGCTGCGGAGCCGACATGAACGACGACCAGTACCCGCCTGGGCGGTCAAACCGGATGGGCCGCTCGTAGTTCGTGAGTAGGTGGACGCGGCGCTGCGCTGCGTAGCTGTCAAGGTCAGCAAGGACGTTAGACAGCAATCCATCCAGGGGGAGGACGTCGATGATGTAGAGGTACTTCATTCAGCGAGTTCCAAAAATTCGAGTTCCACCCTGGCGAGGCTGTTTCGGAGGTAGTCGATGGCCACCGTGTCGCTGTTCAAGCGCCAGGTGCGCTCAACGGCGTCAGGCTCGAAGGCGTAGCGGAAGGGGTTGCAGCGGCCCTGCAGCGCGAACACCAAGCGGCGGAACTCCAAGATGGCAGGGCGGCCGATGAGCAGCAGTGAGACAGAGATGACGCGCAGCGAATAACGAACTTCATGCAGCGTTCGATGGCCGAAATCCGCGCTGTCTGCGATGTCGTCGATGCGCTCGCTCACGTCGGCTGACCAGTCCGCGCGCACGGGCCAAACTGGCTTGCGGGTCGCATCGATTTGGCCGGTCCATGGGCCTACCGCTTCGTCGAGGTCGTCTACGACGAACGACAGCACCGCAGAGGAGATGCCTGCGCTGCGGTGCGTGATGGTCCGTGATGGGTCGATGCGCCCTTCAACGTACGGGCAGATTTCCAGCGCCGATGACCACTCCATCAGCGGGACAGCCCCGGCCGGAAGCACGGCGTACTCGCCGGTCTTCCGCCGCGACACGTAGTGTCCTGCAGTAGCTGCGCCGGCGTCGGCCTTGTTCGCTCCGCTTGGCACTGGGTGAACCGTCAGCGGGAACCCCACGCGGTCCGCGTATCGCAGCATGTCGCGCTGTTCGCGTGCTTCGTCGGTCATAAACGTGAACTGCGAAGTGAAGGTGTAGCGCGGGAAAGCGCGCAGAGGTACGCGGCGCTCGGTCCCGTCGAGCGACGTCGAAACGTCGGTCAGGAACTCGATGCTTTCAGTGCGCGGGCGGGCGCCGTCCGGGCGGAGGGTCAGTAGCGGGGCGGATGTCATCCCCTCGTATAGGGAACCACCCCGCCCCGACCTAGACGCTCAAGCCGGCATAAGAACCATGCCCGTCCGCGGCCTTTGCTTCCGCAGCCAGCACATCGCGTTGGCCAGTTGTCCTTCGGACATGTGGCCGAGAACGTAGTTGGCGTCCTCGTCATTCAAACCGAGACGCTCGGCGACGGTATTGGCCAGGGCTGCGCGGGGCGCAGCAGGAAGCCCAACCAAGCGGCCATCCGCCAGCCCTTCGAGTACGCGCTCGTCGCGCTCTTCGTCTTCGCCAAGGCTCCACCCACCAGCCTCCTTGGCCGTGCGCTCGGCGACGCCGAGCGTCTCGCGCAGGTGCGGCAGCACCGCCTTTGCTGCCAGCACCATCGCTGCTGCGTCTGTTTCAGAGCGACCGACGTAGCACGTCAGCTGGAACTCCTGTCCGGGGCTCGCCCGCTTCTTCGCAACGACCTTGACGGCATCGTCCGACAAGTCGAACAGGCTTTGCAACGCCGCCTTGGCGTGCGAAACGTGGCGTTCAATGAGGGGTTCTGTAAGTGGGCCGCCGTCGAAGGCGTAGTAGACGAACTGAACGGGCTTTTGCTTCAAGGTATTGCTCCGAGTTGTGTGTGTCCTGTATAGATAGAGGTTTTAAACGCCTCCGGCCATCGCAAAGCAAGCCCCAGCTACCAGGACGGCAACCGGGGCTTGCGACCACACACACACACACACACACACACAGGAGACGCTAGCGTCTAGCGAGCGCCTTGCGGGTTAGTTGCCCCATGCGCTCCGAATTCCGCGCCCGTTTTCACCAACGATGGCGATGACCGCCCGGTGGAACGAACTTTCCTTTGCCAGCGCGTCCGCGACCTGGCCGGCGGCGATGGTCACCGAGGGCGAGACACTGATGTTCGCGTTCACCGGTGAAGCCTGGGTCGTAATCGACCCCACCAGCCCCTGGCCACCGCTGCCAACCAAGCCGCCGGTCGCGAATGCGGGCATCTTGCCGAACTTGTTCATGAAGTTCAGCCGGCCCAGGCCCAGCGCCCGCACGGCGGCTGCCCGCAGCACGAACTCGCCGTTCGACAGCCGCGCGACGATGCTGTCGCTCGTACCGGTGCCTGGACCTTCGACCGCGCCGCCCTCGGCGTAGCCGAAAGCGGCCAGGCCTGCTGAGATGAGCCCGCCAAGGCCGCCGCCGGACCCGCCGGCAGCGCTCGACATACCGCCAATGGCCTGGTTGAGCGCGAGTTCTGCAAGCTTCGAGAGGACGCTGCTGATGATGTTCTTCAACACGTCGCCAAAGGACTTCGCTCCCGAAATCAGGTCCTGGAAGCCCTGCTTGACTGAACCGAAGAACGTTTCGTTCAGACTCACGGCCACTGTGTCCAGCGTGCCAGCCAGGTCGAGGTAGCGCTGCTCCGCTTCCACCGCAGACTGCATGAGCGCCGGGTCCTTGGAGGCGGCGGCGAGCCGCTTGGCTTCTTCTACCGATTTGCGCATGGCGTCTGCGGTTGCCAGGCGCGCATCGCGGATTTGTCGCTCGCCTTCCAACTGCGTCAGCTGCCCGGCCTGCACCCGCCGATTGATGTCAGCTTCCGACGTCGAGAGGCTCGCCTCCTTGCGTGCGACCGCATCTTGAGCGATGTCGAAGGCCAGCTTGTTCTTTTCGGCGGCGCCGATGCTCTCAGCTGTCGCCAGAAGTTCTGGATAAGCAGCGAGTTCGCGTCGCTTTGCATCGAGGAACGCGTCAATCTGCCGAGCCCGCGCTTCGAACGTGCGGCCCTCTGCCTCGCTCAGACGCTGCTCCAGTTCTTGCCTCAGGTTCGCCGTCTCAATGGCCGCCTGGCTCAAGCGGGCCTCCCCCTGGATGCCGATGGTGGCTTGCGCGTCGGAGGCGGCCGCGAGGTCGGCCTGCAGCTTCACAATGCTGGCTGAAATCGCTGCCGCATCGGTGGCGCCCGCGGCCTTCTTTGACTTCTCAAAGGCAATTCGTTCCAGGATGCGCGCCTTCTCGCCGTCAAGCTTCGCGATGTCCAGCGCAGTGGCGCGGCGAATGTAGTCCTCCTCGGAAATCAGCCGCGCGGATTTCTGCGCTTCGAGCGTAGCCATCTGGCTGGCAGTGCTTGCCGCTTGCGCCTTTTCCTCCGCTGCCAGTCGCGCCTCAAGGGAGGCTTGGGCGATTTGACGGCTGCGCGCTTCGTCAGCCCGTCGACCCTCGAACTCGTCCTTTCTGCCGCGCGCCTCCAGCGCCAGAATCTGCTGCGCGTTCTGTTCGCGCAGCCGGCGCTCGTGGTCAAGTTCGTTGTTGAGGGACCGCAATTTCTCGGCATCGCCGGCGAGTTCGGCTAAGGCTCGGTACTCCTCGACCTTCTCGATTTGCGATTCCCGGTACGCCTGCTCGTCCTTCAGATTGGCCAGGTCGATAGCGAGCGATTTCTGGGCATACGACTCGCGGGAAATGAGTTCTTTCGCCAGCTGCTCGTCAAGCGCAGCAAGTTCGACCTCCCGCGCGCGACGCTGGAGTGCGGCCTGGTCATTGAGCAGGCTCTTGTAGCCCTCCAGCACAATCGCCTGCATGCCCAGCTTCTGCTTGGCTTCCTCGCGCCGGTCCTCTTCTTCTTTCTTACGTCGGTCCTCATCGACCTGCGCCTGGTCAATGTTGTTCTTAACGCCAGGGACTGGGGGCGGCAGCTGCACGCCGGCCGTCCCGGGGGGAGGGGGAATGTCAATGCCGAAGCGCGCCAAGCCTTTTCGGGCGCGTTCGCCGGCGGCGGCCATGGCTTTACGCTGGGTAGCCTGCTGGCGCTTTCGGAAGTCATCGAACGATTCGGCGGCCAGCACATTGTCGATGGACTCTCCAAATTGCTCGAAGTCGAAGACACCGGACATCTTCGAGAAGGCGCCGCCAAGTTCCACGATGCCGGCAAGCTTGTCCATTGAGAAGGCCAGAGCCTCACCAAGCCCCTTGAACGCCGGTGTCAGTTCTCCGCCCACAGTCGTCTTCAGGTCGACCCACGACTTACTTAGCTTGGTGGTGGTCCCGTCAATGCCCTTCAGAGCCTTATCCGCGTCCCCGACCTGATTCGCGGTCTCCTTCATGATGCCGCGATTCAGGGCTTCAATCTTCTGACGGCGGGACAGTGAAGCAGCGTTGGCTCCGTCTACGGTCTTCGCGTAGTCCTCGTACATCTTTGCGACGTTGCGAGTGACGCCAGCGTTGTCCACAAGAACAGAGTTCTCTTGCCGGATGCCCTCGGTAGCCGATACGATTGCCTCGGACCAGCCGAGTGAGGCTTGACGCCCGAAGGCGGCACTGTCTTTCAGGCGCCCCATGATGGCTTCGGCCTGCTGGAGGCTGAAGCCATACGTCAGGAGGTTCTGCAGTGCCTTGGAAGCGTCGGCGTCGTTCATGACGCCGTCTGCTGTGATGCGCTTGACAGCCTTGTACGCACCCTCAATGCCCACGCCAGTCCGGTTCGCGACCGACTCCAGGCCTTTGAACGCGCGTTCTGCCTTGGCTGCGGAGTCGATGCTTTCCTTCGCGAACGCCGCCAGGGCCGAAGCGGCCAGCGCGCGGAAGGTCAGGACTGTGGTGTTCAGACCGCCGAACGCCGACTGCATGCGGTCAACGCCTGCAGCGGCAGCGTGCGAAGCCTTGGCGGCCTGGGTCGCCGAGGCCCCAAGCGAGCCGAAAGGGTCGCGGCCGGAGGTTTGCGGGCTGAAGGCCGACTTGAGGGCAGCGGACAGCTTCGTGAGTTGAAACTGCGCCTGCGTCGTGTCAGCGGTGATTTTGAGGGTGGTTGTGTCGTCCATTACAGGGGTGTCGCGTCGGTAGGTGGCTGTTGAGAGGTGTAGCCAGCCGTAGCCTCCGGTTGGCCTTTGGAGAAGGCTTCGAGGGAGCGCTTGTAGTCATCTACCGCCCGCGCGGCGTCGCCACCAAAGGCGGAGGCGATGGCGGCCTGGAGGTCGATAACTGCCCCAAGGCGGCGCGCCGCTTCCCGTCGCTGGAACTGTTCGTACAGGTTGACCAGGATGCGTGGGGGGAGGTCGACTGCCTCGTGGACGGACAGCACCCGCTCGGCGACGAGGACGCTAATAGCGTCGTCAAATGTCAGCTGCTCGCCGGCTTCAGCAGAGCCGCCAGCGCGCTCGAGGCCCGAGCCGCCAGCGGTAGAAGCTTTTTTTTGATGATTTCCTGGTTCACGACCAGGACGGCCTCGAGCAGGTCGACGCCTTCTTCGCCGCGAAGAGTGTCCGTCCACTCGTACGGCTTGCCCGCGGCCATGGCCATTACGCGGTAGACGCCCTCACCGCCCACGGTGAGCATGGTGGAAACCGGGATGTCCTTTCCGGCCCCCATGAGCGCGGAAAAGGGCTGGGCCAGAAGCTGGCCCGCCTGGACGAGTTGCTTGAAGCTGAACTCAGTGACGGTGATGCTTTCGCCACCAATTTCCAGGGTTTGGCTGTGGGGCAGGATTGTCGAGGTCATCGTGTGTGTGGTCCAAGAAGAAACGGGGCACCCCGTGGAAGGGATACCCCGTGTAGGGACCACGAGCAGGCTTACTTGCTGTCGTAGACGACGGCGAAGCGACCGAGGGGGCCCTCTGCGATGGACTCGTCGATGAGCACAGGACCGGTCAGCTGCGGAGCGGCGAACTCGCTCGAGATGAGTTCGAATGCCTGTGCCGGGTCGGGCTTCCAGCGGCGCACGATGACGGTCTTGCCGGAGTTCTCGGAGACGTAAGTCACCTCGTACTCCTTGCCGGACGTGGTGAACACGCCGATTGCCGAGGCAGTGCCGGCGTCGTACGTGCCCTCAGCGGTCTCGGAAATGTCCTTCAGTGCGACGATGACGCCGCCGGCACCGAGGACTTTGAAGTCGGTACCGAGCACCAGGCCCGTGATTTCGACATTCGAGACGTTCACGTGGTCAAGCTTGAACATCTCGCCTTCCTTGAGAATCGGCAGAGAGAAGGCCTTCGCAGTGGCTGCGACCTGGGCCTGGACCGTGCCATACAGCTGCATGGCCAGGTTGCGAGCCGCGATGCTGTTCATCGTCAGCGACAGGGTCGCGGATTTGCTGACTTCTTCGACGGCCAGGTCGCCGGATTCGTTGCCGGTCGACTTCAGGGTGGCGGTTTCACGCGTCATGCCGAAGGTGGCCGCGCTGATGTTGCCGATGTAGAACGGCGCGGAGGTCGAGCCCTTCTCACGAATGAAGAAGTCGCCCTTCAGCGAAAAATATTGAGGCTTGTTGGACATTTCTTACCTTGCAAGGTTGTTAAAGGGGGCACAGTTCCGGAGTGCTTGCCCCGTTTAGCGACCACCGCGGGTGTAGAGCGTCGTGTCGACAGAGAACAGCAGCGCGTACTCGCGCAGCGCGCCACCGTCGTAGCTTTCCGGGTCCGTCCCCTGGAGTTCGAGGCTCCCGAACCCCTCGCCGGGGCACCAGCCATGGAGCGCACGCACGACGGCCAGAAGCAACTGGCCTTCCTCTGCGCCGCGCTCTTTGACGCCGTTTGCGCGGATGAAGAGCGACACGCTCCAGCGGCTCTCCATGAGCAGCGCGTAGTCGTTCCCGTCCTTCTTGACGTCGCCCTGGAAGGCGACCACAGCGGTGGGCTCAATCGTGTTGAATAGCGTTTTGTCGTCAGCGTCAGTGACGCTCAGGACGGCGAGGCCCGGGATGCCGGCCAGCCGGGCGAGCAGCAGCGGCTCCAGCGCGAAGTAAGTTTCAGCGTTCATTTGTCATCAATCCTTGGCTGCCTTGCGCAGCTGGTAGCGGAGTGCGTTGAGCAGATAGTTCTCGTCAGCCTGGGACAGCCCGCGCTTGCTGCCGCTGCGTGAGAACAGGAAGGCCCGGCGGGGGAGCCGGCCGGTTCCAGGCTTGCCGTCCGGCTGCTCGTGGTACTTCCCGTACGACGTGCCGATGACTGCTCGCAAGTCCTGGCGGCCAGGGATGAACTTGGTCGTGTCGCGCAGCTGGCGCGTGTCGAGCATCAGCTTGCGGCGTGGATGCTTGCGATTGCTCGCAGCCGTGCTCGGAGCCCACGGCGCCCAGGGGCGACCGTCGGGGTCGCGCTTGAAAGCGAAGCGGTACCAGACGCGCCGCGTGAGTTCGGTGGCAGCGTTTTTGAGCGCGGGCCGGAGGTCCGTGAGCGCCGCACGAAGCTTTTCGAGCCGGCGATTGGCTGGCGCGAGATTCGCTTTGACTTTGAGCCCGTTCGGCATTGCGTGGCCCCTTACCAGCCTTTCAGCTGGTAGCGCTGCATGCGCCGAGGCGCGCCCCCGCACTCGGCCACGAGGGACAAGCCACTTTCGTCTTCAGGCGTGGCCGGGTCATCGGGGTGCGCCGGCAGGGAAAGCTTGCGAGCGGCCACTGCGGCTAGGAACTTCAGGGCATCCTGCGCCCGGTCGCGCATCAGGTCGGATGCGGCGTCCCGGTACAGGCGATAGCGGGCCAAGTCTGCGGCGGCACCGCGGACAACGCTGACCGCGGCCTCGCTCGGCGGCAGCGGAACAGCAGCGCCGACGTAGGCGTCGATTTCGGTGTTGATGCTCGCGAGGAAGGCTTCGATGTCGACGCCGGTGGCCGCGATGACCTTGGCTATTGAGGCTTCGCCAAAGGTCTCGTTCAGAATCGCGAGGGTCAAGTAGAGCGTCGGCATTGGAGAAGATGTTTTCCGTGTGCTGTGATTGGTTGCGGGAGCCGGATTCGAACCGGCGACCTCGGGGTAATGAGCCCCGCGCTCTTCCAAACTGCGCTATCCCGCTACTTCGTGTAGGCACTCCGAGCGGACGTGAAAAAGCCCCGCAGGGCGGGGCTTTGGTTTGCCAAGGGAGGCGGGGGCTTACAGGTAATCGGACACGGTCAAGTCCATCGAGCCGTACCATTCGTTGTAGCCGCCCTTGTCGTTCTTGTCGCCGTTGATGATGCGCTTGGCAGCAGCACGGAGCGACTTCGGGACGAAGATGTGGGTCGGGCTGTTCACGATGGGCTGGCCTTCAGGCCCGACCACCGCTTCCATGGCAGCGACGGCGGCTTCCAGGTTGGCCGGGGTCAGCGGCTTATTCGAGCGGTAAATGAACTGCGGCAGGCCACCGGCAGCCACCACGCGGCAGCGAACGCCGAACAGAACCACTTCCTTCATGAAGGCCAGTTCGCTGTCAGCACCAAGGGTGCCGAAGCTGTAGTCTTCGCCAGTGCGGACGCCGAACAGCACGGGGTGGCTCTCCGGACGTGCGATGTACCAGGTCGGGCCATCGCCGGACATGTCCTCGTTGGAGAACGTGCCCTTGGTGGCGTCATCGTTGTTGATGGCGTGGTCGGCCGCGAACAGAGGCTTGCCATCGTACAGGCACATGCTGTTGTTCTTCAGCACGCCGTAGACCAGCCGGTCCGGGTGGCGCTTCGCGGAGCGGCCCACGCCGGCTGCGGCCAGAACTGCCTCCGGAGTCTTGCCGTCGCGGATGTCCTCGAAGGTAACGCCAGTGGTCTTCGTGTACTTCTTGACGTCGACCTTCGCAGCGTGCACGTCCAGATGCTTGATGACGCGGCCCACGTTGGGGTCGAACTCTTCGAGGTCGTCGTCGGAGGTCAGCCACGAGAACGTCAGGCCGCGCTCGGACATCGGCATGACCGTCGCAATCTTCTTGAAGGTGTTGTCGACGGCGCCGAAAACGTCGTTGAACGCGGTGGTCAGCTGAGTCTGCAGGGCGAGCAGCTGTTCAGCGGATGGCTTGTAGTTGAGTTTGCTCATTTGATTTTCGAAGGTCGGGGGTTATTCGGAATCAGCAGCGACTTGCTGCTTCGCTTTGATGAGCGACTCAGCTTTGAAGCCGAATGCGTTCAGAAAGTCTTGGTCTTCAGCGGTCAGTTCGACCGTGACCGAGCCGGCGCCGGCGGGGGCTTGGGTGGTCTTGTCAGACAGGACGGCCGGAGCGGCAGCCATCGCGGCGCTGAAGGCGGTGGAATCAGCGCGCGCAAAGGTCAGCATCGCGTCGCGCTGGGCCGGGGTAATTTTTCGAGCAGCGACGGCAGCGTCGACCGCGGCCAGGGCTGCCTGGTCGGCAGCGGAAGCCTTCAGCGCGGCCAACTCGGCGGTCAGCGCGGTCAGTTGGCCCTGGGCAGCCGTCAGCTGCTCGGTGGTGGTCTTCGCCTGGGCGGCGAAGGTGGCGACAGCGGCCACGTCAGCGATGCCGGCAGCCGTCAGCGCGGCCGTGGCTTCATCAGCCGTAGTCTTGGCCGCCGTCAGCGCAGCGACGGCGGAAACCACGGTCGCTTCGTCAGCGTCCGCGGCCAGGCCGAGTTGTTCGAGAATTTTTGCGAGCATTGCAGCTTCCTTGTCTTGTTGCGCCGTATAGGCAGCGGTGGCGGACAAGCTGAAAGCAACGTCGAACTCGTCCTCGTCGATGCCACCGGTGCCGTCGGCGGTGAAGGCCATCGGCATCTCTGTGGCGGGGTTGTTGGTGAGCGCGAGGCTCTTGATGCGCGTGAACAGGACGTGGCTCTCGTCGAGCCAGGCGCCCAGGGCAACGCCCGAGGTGTAGCCGTACAGCTTGTCGGCAATCTCTTGAGCGCCCAGTGGCGTCAGTTCGAACCAGCCGTAGAGCACGCCGGGCTCAAGGCTCGCGTCCGGCTCCATGTCGGCGGTGGTGAAGTCGACGCTCCACCCACGGGCGCGGGTGTCCTGGCCGCCCTCGGTGTTGTGCTCGATGTCGAGAACGATGCGCCGGCCCTTCGCGCGGTAGAGCGCTACGAGGGCCTCTGCGTCGTACGAAAACTCGATGCCGGAGCGCGAATCGGTCGGCCGGAACGGCGACGCGGGCAGGATTGGCAGCGCGTGAAGCGTCTTGCCGTCAATGGTTTTCGTCGGCGCGGCGCTCAGACCGGCGCTGAACGCGTGCTGGAAAAGCTTCTTGTTGGCCATTCGGCTCGCTTGGTCGGAAATGGTTGGTGTTCCGACGTCTAGCGAGTGGCGGGCGTGAAGGCGCTGTGAGCCACGCCAGGGGCCCCTCTTCTGTTGAGCCGAGGGGGGGTAGGTGCCGCAGGCAAAAGAAAAGGCCCCCGAGGGGGCCTTGTCGAAGGGCAGCCGGTCAGGAGCCTTCGGCGGTGGTGGGTTCGACAGCAGCTTCGAGTTCGGCGATGGCGGCCGCAGCGTAAGTTCGCGCCTCGGCTTCTGTCATCAGAACCCTGTTGCCAATGCCCGGGGCAAAGTCTTGCCGCGCACGGATAGAGCCGTCGGCGCTCTGAAAGCGATACCCGAAGTAGCCGGGTTCGACCTCGTAAAGGGTAAACGTGAAGTCCATTTCTTTGCTCCTCAGACCTTCACAGCGTCCACGACGCCAGCACCCGCATGGACGGATGAGGTGAAGTAGATGTACACATAAAAGTTGCCTGATGTCTGGGGCAGGGCGAGCACCCAACCCCGCCCAGGAATGCGGTGGCAGCGCGTCCCGGAATTAGCGGCCCCGTAGGCTGCAGGATTCGCTCCGGGTCCCCACCCGGTTCCGAGCGCGTAGCTTCGATATGTGTTCGACACGGTCGTTAGAACCTTGCCGTCCCCTGCGGGGAGCATCAGCGTGGATTGCCCCGTCAACCCCGAATCCTCAGCGCCGGTGAGCACCAGGATGGCATCCCCGACAATCTGGATGACGCACGAACGCCATGGACCGGTAGAGCCCGTTTCCAGCAACAGGAACTTGTCGCCCCCCAGCGGAGCCATGAGAACGGGGTTCGACCCGACGCGGAATCGGTCAATCGGAAGTGTCACCCACACTTCAAGCGGCACCGCATCCGTTACTGGGTTATAAATCCAGAAGGGTGTAAGCGCTCCGGCCGTCAACACCGTGGACGTACCCGTTGTAGTCAAGATTCGACCGTCAGAGAGCACCCAGGAGCCGGTCTGATTGCTCAATGCCTGGGGGAAGTTCGCGAGTACCGTGAACTCTCGAGTTTCGGTGTCGAACATGAGGTGATGGCGCTGATAGCCCGAGGCGCTCTGTACAAAGCCAGCACCGTACAGCCGCGTACCGAGGACAACCCACGCGGTTGCTGCGTTATTGCCGCTGCCCAGGTTGAGCGGCGCCACATACTCCGGGCCCTCAGCAACGTTCCGGTCAACGTCAAAGCGCTGAAACCGGTCACGGCGCCAACGCCAAATGCCCGGGCTCGAGCCCTGCGACACGTACGGAGCGTCACCTACCCCCAGCCCGGTGCTGGTAGCCGCGGTGCCGGTCGCGAAGCCACCCGCCGGCACATACGACGTGTCGTTGAGCGCTTCCCATTCGGCGGGCACCCGGTCAGCGAGGAACCGACGAACCTCGCCGCGCGCTGCTCCGCCGCCGCCCGATTTCGCAAACGCGCTCATTGCAGCACCTCGACCGCCACTACGCCACCCGTAGCACTCACGCGCACGGCGGTGACGTTCGAGGGCACGATGTCGAGCACTGCGCTGCCAGAGACGGTACCGGATTCGCCGAAGCCGTCTGCAGGGACCCAACGAGCGGTTCCGCTCGCCAGGCGTGCGTCAGAGGAGATGGTGAGTTCGACGAAAGCGCTCACGCCATCGCCGTTTGCGTGGACAGCAAGCGTCGCGGGGCCCGCGACGAGCGGGCGGATGACGCGGGAAGTGCTGGGCTGCACGTCAACTTCGCAGCTGTAAGTGCGCCCGTTGTAGTTGTCAGACATTCAGATGGATTCCAGGCTGAAGGGGATGCTCCGTGTAGATAAGCCTTGTGCTGTACGCCCGTACAGTGAGAAACTTCAGCGCAATGAAGTCGATTTCTGAAATCCTCGAGTCCCTGGGTGACGTCTTCAGCGCGCACGCGAGAGCCACGGATATGTCGGACCGCGACGCGCCCTCGGACCCGACGTTCCACAACGATTTCGGGCGCGCCGCTGACTATCAGCACGCAGCAGAAAGCACCGCCACTTTCTATTCGGCTGACTGGTCCACCCACGACAGCTACGCCTCGACGGGCTCGGACTGGAACTACTGATTTGGCTTGGAGCCCCGCGCATGCTCAAAGCGCACAGGCTGCGTGGCCAGGCTGCGCGGCGCGCAGCTGAAGAACTCTTGCCAATTGCAGGAGTTGCGGACGGCACCGCCGTCCTTGGCCAATACGGCGCGTAGCGCCACAGCCCGGCGCCTCACGCCGGGCAGAGGCTCATGTCGGCGGTAGGGCTTAAAGGACCAAAGAGTTCACCGCAGTTCCGAGCCCCGGCCGCGTTCAGCGGCCCTTGGGGCGTGGGCTTGAACTCTCGCCCTTGGTTGGAGTTCAGCGTGGCGAGCGCAGCGCGCGAGCGGAGTATTAAAGGTATTACGCGCCCCGGAGAGCAAGCAATGGCGCGGGTTTGCGGGCGGTCGGGTGGAAACTTTCGCCGCGGAAGGTGGAAACTTTCGCCGCCGGGCCAGTCCGCGTGTGCCTCAAATCTGCTGCATTACGGTGAAAAGGTGGAAACTTTCGCCGTCGGCTTTCTAGCCCCTCAGCCGTCAGATTCCCTCGCAAGGAGCGGAGCCCACCGTCTCCGGTGGGCTCCGCTGCTCCCCGGTGGGCCGGGCCGGCCGGCGCCACTCAGGCCTTGCGGACTTTCAGCTTCCCCTTGCTCACAGCGAAGCCCACGATGATGCCGCCAGCTACGAAGCCCTCCAACTCTTTCTTGACGTGCCTGTTGAAGTCCTTCTGCACGTACGTTGAGCCGGCGGCTTCGCGCATTGCCGACAAGTCGAATTCGAGCAAGCAGCTGTCCGCCTTGATGAAGCCGTATAGCCAGGATTCAAGGCCGTCCTTCAAGGCCAGCCGCTCGCTGGCCTTGAGGAACGTCAGGTTGCGCTCAAAGAGCGGCACGAGCAAGTCCGAGAGCCACACGCTCCAGCCGCCTTCGTCGCGCAGCACGGCATCGCTGATGAAGCACATTGCCATCATCCCGCTGTCGAAGTGCACGCGGGCGCGGGCGTCTTGAAGCCGCAGCACGCATGCCTTCAACTTCGCGACGCTGTCGCCGCTATCAGCCCACTCCAGGGCCTCCCGGCAGAACGTGCGAGGCACGAACTCGATGGCACCCCCGACCGTGTCCCCCGCGCGCATCCGCAGGAGCGTCAGCAGGACGCGGAGGTCATCTTGGCGGAGTTCCTCGCCCTTGTACTCAATGCGGGTCTTGCCGTAGGTCTTGAGTTCAGTGAATGTGCTGAAGGTCACCCGCGGCGGCACGGTTGCGGGACGGAAGAGGTTGGATTTCAGCAGCACCGGCTCGAAGGCTAGCGTGCCCTTGTAGAACTTCGGAAGAGACTTTGCGGCGTAGAAGGCGCGCTCTTCGAAGGTTTCCGGAACTTCGAGGGATTGCCAGATGGGCAGAGCAGAGAGAGACATTGAGAGCACCTTGTGTGGTTGTGTGCTCTGTATAGATAGCTGTTTAAATCTGCCTACCCCCCACTCGAGCCTGCCGCTGTCCTGAAAGGAAAAGCCCCCGCAAGCGGGGGCTGAATAAGGAATCAGGAAGTCAGGGCATCACTCGTCGGCGAATCGCTTATGAGCAGCCCGGCGGGTAGCCTGTGCGCGCAGAACTTTGCGCACAATGACCGAGCATTGCAGTACCGTGAATGCAATGACCGCTGCCAACATCGCAGCACCGATGCCGCCGACGGCGTTTCCGCCGAGGGCCCCGCCAAGCACTACCGCCAGCCAGACCGGTGGGTTCACGAACCCCTCGCGGTATGCCTGCATCGTCTTGCTTGTCAGTTCGTTCGCCGAGTAGACGATGAACGCAAGAATCAGAAACTGCGCGAAGACGTTGAAGTCGCTCATAAGAATCACCTCTAGAAGTTGCCCTGTCTGTTTCCAATCCCCGCCCACGGCGAGGTGGGAACCGTGGGCGGGTAGCAGGCCGTCGCCTGGTGAAGTCAAGAATTTGTCTTCACGTTATGTATAGACAGCTGATTTCAACAGCCCCCCACTTTTTGGCCTGGTTCTAACGAATTTGTTGCTATTAGCGGGCGGCTCTCAAATTACCGTAAGTAATATGCAGGCCGGCTGGCGCCGTTAGAACAGAGATTCGCGACAAACCGGCACGCTCAGCACTCACTTTCGCGACAAATCGGCGTCCTTCGGCCAGCTATGCAGGAAAGAAGCGACGCAGGCTACCGCTGGCCGGAACACTTCGGACGAAAAAAAGCCCCGCGCTGCGGGGCTAACTTTGGAGGTGGTTCGGGGGACTACTTGGAATCGGGGTGGCCATCGCCGAAAGCTTTCGGGAAGACGAGCGACAGCAAGAACACTGCTGCTGCGTAGACCACTGCGAACTCGATGCCGTGCAAGTTGATGTCCATAACTGTGAGTGTATAGATAGGGCCTGCGTCTAGTCACCGCTTTTAAACTGCTCGCGCGTAATGCCGCTTATCCGCTGCGTAAGGCCTCTTCCGCTGCTCGCAGTTGTCTCGTCAGCGCATCAATCACGCCGGGCGCGCTGATGCCCAACGTTTCGTCGGTTCGCAGCAGCTTGTCACGGCACCATGCAGGCCATCCAAACGCGTCGTCGTCGAGAGCAAGCCAGTCCCTCGGCTGCCGCCGCAGGACGTCGCTCCAAATTTGCAGACCGCGGGGCGCAGCTTGGAACTCACGCCGGTCCATGTGTTTCGCGTGAAACGTGCAGCCGATAACCCGCTCTTGAAGCGTGGGCGGCAGCTTCTTCTTCGCATAGCTGAAGCCGCCGCCGTACTGCGCCCACGTAGTGGCCAGGACGACTTGAACAAACGGAAATGGCGCCAGCGCTTGCTCGAGTAGCGCCGTGTGCTCGAAGAGCGTGTGCCCTTCGGCGCGGTGCTCCGCCCCCAGGCGTGGCCCATTCTTCGTTACCCACACGGGGTGCGGGTGCAGCACACCGTCGAAGTCGAGGTAGAGCACGAAAGCAGCGGGCATCAGCGAATTGTCAGATGAAAAAAGGCCCCCAGGGCTCACCCCGGGGGCCAACTTGCTCTCTCTCATGGCGCGCAACCGTTGCGGGCTGCGCGTACGGGCGCTCATCACTTCGTCCGTATGCTTCATATAGATAGCGGTTTTAAACGTCTTGTGGAGGCAAAGGGAGTCCAACCCATCGACGACTTTCCGGCCGGAAAAGTCCGCAAGCAACTGCTGCCTCCAGTGCTTCGTATAGGCATGGGTTTTAAACGGCTTCTTGTTCAAGACGCTGGAGCGAGCGCTCCAGGTGCTTTGCGAAGCGTTGCGGGTCGCTCGAGGGGGAGCCCACCCACCCCGGGTCCACGCTCTCAGGCGTTGTGAGCCGCTTGCCGGTCACCGTGTCGATGTAGGCGACCTGGCGCTCCCGCGGAGGCTTTGTCCGCACGCGCGAGCCTTCGGCTTCGACCAGGGCCTCCGCCTGCTTCACTGTGACCCCGTCCACGCGGCAGCGGCAGTTGTGGCCATTCGGCGGGTAGTGCGTCTCCCAGAATTCGTGGTCCTTCGGCAGTAGCACGCCGTCAAGCTTCGCGTGGCCAGGCCGGACGGCACCATCGCCCATAGTCCGATACAGAAGGTACGGCCTCGTCCGGTCGCCTTTTTGCTGCTCCTGCCTGCCCGCGTTGTACGCCGTCGCGAAGCTGTTTCGCAAGATGAGGTCGGCTTCGGCGTCCGTCATCGCTTCGCCGGCGATTTCGCGCAGCTTTTCTTTGTCGCCAAGGCTTGCTTCCAGCCGCCCCTCGCGCACCGCGGTGCCGATGCGGTTCAGCACCTTGGCGGCCTTGGCCGCAAGGCCGATGCGGGCGATGTAAGCGACTTCGTCGTAGTTCTGCTTCGCCAGGATTTCGAGACGGTCAACCACGCGGCGCTCGCGCACGTCCACCCGCGCGACACGCAGGAAGTCGAGCGTCTTGGCGACAGCGGTTTTCTGCGCTCGCGTGAGAGCCATCACTTGCCCCCGACACGGGCGCCGAACTCGCCAGCAGCTTGGCTGGAGAGCAGCGCGCCTGTCAGCGCGTCCTGGAAGCCGCTGACGTCGACAGACTTCACCGCTGCGAGCAGTGCTGCTTTCAGTTCCTCGACACTTGACGCGTCTTCGATTGCTGCCATCAGCGCGCTGTTTGCATCCTCGGCAGCGCGGATGTAGCCGTCGTCGGCCGTGTACTCCGCGATGAGCGCGTCAATTTCATCCGTCTCGTGGGAGCCGGACGGGGATTTGCCAGCAGCAAAGGCTTGGACCCCGGCAGGGCGGCTGCGTCGGGCTGAAAAGCCCGACCCTTGGCCATCATCGGGCGGAATGACCATTTGCGCCGATGGCGCGAGGCGAGCCTCCCCCTCAGCGGGGGTACGCAGCCGCAGCTTCTCGCGGATTTCGTCCTGTGACACCTCCAGCCCCAGCGGGACCAGGTCACGCAGCGCCGTGGTCAAGGCAACTACGTCCTCGGGCTCCTCGAACGCGAAGCGAACGAACGGCACCGGCGTGTCGGCGCCGTAGTTGAACGCCACGTAGGGGGCGACGATGTGCTGGCGGATGGCCTTGGCTACGACAGAGGCGGTCGACTTCAGCTTGCGCACGAACTTGTCATCGTGCACGTTGCCCAGGGCCTGGCTGCCGCCGCTGCCGGTGTTCCCGGTGCCGGTGGCCAGGACAGACCCGGTAATGCGCTTCGTGACTTGCTCGTCGAGGTAGCGCACCAGGTCTTCGAACGCAGCAGCGCTTGCGCCCTTCGTCGCGCTCTCGATGAAGTCGATTTTCGTACCCTCCGGCAGCATCGCCCAGGCGTCGGCGCCCAGGTTCTCCAGCGCGCGGCGCAGGGTCTTCTGGACCGCGCGAAGGTCGTTCGCGTCCGGAATGGTCTTCGGGTCGTAGTAGCCCACGCGCAGCGGCTGGCCGCACATCTCAAGGAAGCCGGCCCAGTCCTTGAGCGTCATGCTCTTCAAGGCCTTGTAGAACGCGCCGACGTAGCCGTGACTGCGCAGAATGGGCAGCCCGTACGACGGGCGGCAGACGTAGACGAACTTTCCCTGCGTCAGCGGTTGTGGCGTGCCGGCGTGTTCTGCCGGAAGCAGCAGCGGCGTCCTCGCGTCCGTCTTGTCGAACGTGAGCCACGCCGGCGGCAGCGCGATGATGTTTTCGATGGTCCATTGGCTGCCGCTGGTGTTCCAAACCAGTTCCCCAGCGGCGTAGCCGAAGTCCTCGAAGCTGCAAAAGTGAGAAATTGCAGCTTGGACGGGCTCGCTGTCGAGCAATGCTTGAACCTCTGCCGTAATGCGCCGGTCCACGTCACCGTCGCTGGCGGCCTCTGCGATGAGCAGCGATGCGTCGATACTCTCTGTGACCGTTTCACGAGCGGCCGCATAGTTGATGTCGCGCTCGAGCACGTCTTCGACCAGCTGCACGAACGCGCTGGTGCTTCCACGCTTCGCGAGCGCGAGGCGGGCCAGGACGCCGAGGGGCGTCAACTCTCCCGAAATCGAGGCGTCAATGGCTCGCCGAACTTCGCCCGTCGTGCTGACGGGGTCGAAGACCGGCGTTGGCGTTGCGACCTGCGTCCGCAGTTCAGCTTGCGTTACCGGGGCTTTGAGCAGCGCCCCGACTTTTTGATTTGATGCCATCAGTCGTCGTCGTCATCGTCGTGGATTGAGTACAAGGAGCCGCTGGTCGCGGAGGCCCGTTTGCCGCCCTGGTAGCCCAGCATTTCTGCTGTTAGGCGGCTTTCAAACGTGTAGGTAGCCTGGGCATGCAGCGCCGCCTGGATGGCGCTGTCTGCCAGGTCCCGGACCTTCCCGGCGGGGAAGACGACCAGCTGCGCGGTCAGCTGCTCACCAAGGGCGCTGCCTTTGATGACGGCAAAGTAGCCCTTGAAGAAGAACGGCGAGGCTTCCTCGGCGCGGGCGTTCTTGCCGACAACAGGCACGTATGGCACGAGCCGCCAGCGGAATGTCGGGTCGCCCTCGAGCAACTGCAGCAAGGCTTTGCCCCAGTCTTTCTGCTCGATGACCACTGCGTTCGGGTTGTACTTGTGCCCGAGGTCCTTGAGACGCTGGATGACAAATGGCGCCGGCTCGCGCCCCGACCAGCCATCGACGAGGACAATGCCTGTTGCATGCACTCCGTAGACCGAGATGGCTGTGGTGTCGTTGGTCTTGTCTTGCCCTTGCGCGGTGTCCACCGACACGAAGTGGTGCGAAATCTTCGGCACGCGGGAGGGCTCGAGCACCCTGATGTACTCAGACTTGATGACACCGCCTTCGGCGGGAATGGGCAGTTGCTGGTGCTGCGCGCTGTAGCCTGTAGGCAGGAGGTCCTGGACTGCCTGGGCCTTCTCGTTCGGCCCGAAGCGGGCTGGAAACAGGAACTCCCCGCGCTCACGGCGCCAGTCACTGAAGCCGATGGACGTCCGGCAATGGCGTGACGGGTCGTACTCGGTCGGCAAGCAGAGAACTTCGAAGCGGCGCTCGCGCACCCATCCACCGGCGTCGTCCTCATGCAGGCGCTGGCCGATGCAGATGCGCGCGTACTCGCTCTGGCGGACACCGCGGGTAGACGTGGCGCGGAGGTGGTCGTGGACTTCGGCTAGTGCCGCGTCGCTCTTGGCCTTTTTCGCATTCAGCAGGTCGTCGTACACCCAGAGGTGGACGCGGTGGCCGGTGGCAGCGCCGCCGACGGAGGTTGCCAGCCGGAAGCCCTTCGCAGAGGTCTGGAGCCAGTTCTCCTTGTCTTTCGTGAGCGTGAAGAGCCGGCCGTACAAGGCCTGGTAGCGAGCGGACTTGACCAAGTCACGCGTTCGGGTGCTGTCCCGGACAGTGAGTTCGTACTCGTACGTCGAATAGCCGAATCGATAGCCAGGCCGTCCGTGCGGCCCCCAAACCCAGGCAGGCAGCGCGACGGCCATGACCAAGGACTTCGCGTACCCAGGCCCAATCTCGACGCCAAGAGAACGGATGCGGCCCTCCACGACCGCCTGAGCATGGTCGCAAAGCGCTTTGATGTGCGGGGAGTCGGTGTACGGCTCTTCCGGCTCCATCTCGGACCAAAAGTCCTTGAAGAACGCGTAGAAGCTGCGCCGGTGGCGCTCACGCTGCAGCTGCGCGAGCGTGGGCAGCCCCGTTGCCGTCAACGGAGGCTTCGCATTCGTCGTGGGTGCTTTCGAGGAGGCGGCTGTCATCCATACGTGTAGCCAACCGCCTCTCTGCGCTACGCTGTCGAGAACGTCGTCGACACATGCAAACAGAGATGAACAGAGAAGATGTTTTCAAGACTTTCCCGCGCCAGCAAATCCACGGCTCGCTGACGGGTGCGCAGCCGAAGCTGTCGGTCGTGCGGGACGCGGACGGCAACTACGTTCAGCAAGCGGTGAGCGACGAAGAGCACGCCGCGCGCTTCGAGATGTGCGAGGACCTTGCAGTGCAGTTGCGCGACTACTGCGTCAGGAAGTCTCCGAGCCTTCCTGACATATCGCAGTCCACGCTCTTCGAGCGGGCCTGTACTGGCGTCAAGGCCAAGGCGCCGGGCTGGGGCTTGGACGCGGCGGAGCGGGATTGGGTGATGAGGCGAGCAGGGGAACTGCTCACAGCCGCCGGCTGGAAGGGCTTGGCCTTTGGCTGAACGCCTGCTGGTGCGCCCCGCGCACGAGTAACGCGCACCCAGTTTCGACGTCGAAACTCGCCCGCATCGAACGGGATTTCGACGTCGAAATCTTCGTCCCACCGCCTGAGCGCCGGCTGATGCGCCCTGCGCATCCCTGGCCAAGGAACGGGGCGTAGAGCCACCGCGAACGAGTAAAGCGCACCCAGTT
>RCUP01000372.1_pt1 | contig 36070 bp, 25 predicted proteins | sample 2166341 | NCBI WGS metagenome assembly RCUP01 (sample SAMN09932325, study PRJNA488358) | compost metagenome | isolation source: compost soil in succinonitrile-enriched | place: Germany: Experimental Botanical Garden | reverse complement strand
CCGACGTGACCGCCTTCACCGAGGGCTGGGGCCTCTATTCCGAGTTCCTGGGCGAGGAGATGGGTATCTATCGCACACCCTATGAGCGCTTCGGCCGCCTCAGCTATGAGATGTGGCGCGCCTGTCGCCTGGTCGCGGACACCGGCCTGCACTGGCTGGGCTGGACCGAAGAACAGGCCCGCGCCTGCTTCCGCGACAACTCCGCCCTGGCTCCGCACAACATCGAGACCGAACTGCAGCGCTACATCGGCTGGCCGGGTCAGGCCACGGCCTACAAGATCGGCGAGATCCGCCTGCGCCAGATTCGCCAGAAGGCCGAGCGCGAACTGGGCGACCGCTTCGACGTGCGCACCTTCCACGACGCCCTCCTGGTCGACGGCCCCCTGCCGCTCGACCTCCTCGACGCCCGCATGGACCGCTGGATCGCCGAGCAGAAGGCCAAATAGACCGCTGCCTTTCCTCCCCGCCCCGGCCGGGAGGAAAGAAGGCCTCCACGCCCCGCCGTCCCCCTCTTTCCCTGCCGTCATCCTCGGGCTTGACCCGAGGATCCAGCCCTGCGCGCCCTCGACCTTCAAGCCATGGCCGCCAAGCCGCGCCCCATCCGGCCTCCACGCCAGAGGTCTCAGGTTTCCGAGTTCGGGACCACCACAAACGACCGCTTGCGACCCATTGCGGACTTTCAGAGCGCACGGTAGTCGCCATGCAGACATGCAGCGACCAAGGGCGAAACACTCGCGCCTGACCGAAGGAAACCCACATGCTCGGCTTGCGCTTCTCTCACGCCTGCGTAGCTGCGATGGCTTTCACTTTCGCGGGCTCAGCTGGCGCGCAGGACATCGAGAAATCGACAATACTAGCTTCCAACGACGTCTCGGTCAGCATCGTAGTCATAGCGCGGGCCAATCGCCGGGAGATTTACTCGCCGATGCTGGAGGGTGAGAGCACCGACATCTATGCGGGGCGCATTGACATTGGCGGGGTCGCTGGCGCTCTGTTTCTTCAAGGCTCTGCATACTATCGCGGACGGGCTCACAGATACGACCGAGCCACGTTCGCGGACGGAGATTTGGCAGTCTTCAAACGCGGACCCGTAGAGGTTCGGGGGTGCATTCGCAACCCCGATGACGCCCGACTCGACTGCTTGTGGAGCGAAGACTTCACGGTCACTGTCACCCCGGACGAGGTCGCCCACCATGCACATAATGGAATGCTGGAGGTCGAGCTCTCAGGTGGCCCCACCCCAGAGAAAACCAGGCTTTCGATTCCGGTTGATTATATTTACGCGGTCGTTGAGGTGGCTGAATCTCGCTGATTGCCCAATGTCTTCTATCCACCCTTAGCGGACATGCAGCCGGTCCGCCTCCATGACGCCAAGCAGGTCGTCAGCGACGACGCTCTACAACCCAGGCAGCTGGCTTGCCGACGATGATGGCGTGCGCGCGAATGCGATCCGCCGCCAGCCGTCGCTGGCCCCCATCAAGCGATTGAATATCAACGAATTATCGTTCTCCGGACGCCATTCGCTCACCTTGGTTCAAACCCGGTTAGGCTGCGCGCCCCTCTTTCCTCCCCGCTCTGTGGGGAGGGGGACCACGAAGTGGGGGAGGGGGCGACGCCGCCCTACCCCTCCTTGCGCCCAGGCCTCCCCATCGCTCCGCGACAGGCAGGAAGGCGGCCGACGCCTACAGCCCCAATTCCGCCCGCGCCTTCTTCGTCAGCTTGCCGACGATGATGGCATGGGCCGACCGGATATGGTCCGCCAACTCCTCGTCCGCCCAGTCGTCGATCTGGGGCAGGTTCACCCACTTGGCGCGCGCCATATAGGGCGCCGGCCGCGCATGACCGCTCTCGGTCAGCACCTCATAGGCGATGTCCGAGACCTTGAACGACACCCCGCCGGTCGCGCCCACCATGACAAACATCTTGCCGCCGACCTTGTAGGCGTCGTGGTCGTCGCCGAACGGATGGTCCAGCGTCGCTCCCGGCAACGCCAGACAGACCCTGCCTACCCCCTCACGGTCCATCAGGCGTCGATCCCGACGCCGATCGGGCAGACCACGCCGGTCCCGCCGATACCGCAGTATCCGGCCGGGTTCTTGGCCAGATAGCCCTGGTGATAGTCCTCGGCGAAGTAGTAGGGCCCCGCCGGTTCGATCTCGGTCGTGATCGTCCCACGCCCCGCCGCGCTCAACGCCGCCTGATAGGCGTCGCGCGAGGCTTCAGCCTCCGCCTGCTGCGCCGCGTTCAACGTATAGACAGCCGACCGGTACTGCGTGCCCTGGTCATTGCCCTGGCGCATGCCCTGGGTCGGGTCGTGGTTCTCCCAGAAGGTCTTCAGCAGATCGCTGTAGGAGACGACCTGCGGGTTGAACACCACCTGCACCACTTCGGTGTGGCCCGTCCGCCCCGAGCAGACCTCCTCATAGGTCGGATTGGGCGTGATCCCGCCCGCATAGCCCGCCGACGTCACCCAGACCCCCGGCAGCGACCAGAACACCCGCTCCACGCCCCAGAAGCAGCCCATGGCGAAGATCGCCGTCTCGAACCCCTCTGGGTGCGGTCCTTTCAGCGCATGGCCCAAGACGAAATGAGTCGCATCCGTCGCCAGCGGCGTCTCGCGCCCCGGCAGAGCCGTCTCAGGGGTCGGCAGTTCGGCGGTCTTTTGGAACAGCATCGGAAAAATCTCGCGGAAATCAGCGGCAAAATCGACTTCCCCCCATATGGGGCCTCAGACAGCGCTTGCCGAGGGGGTCATGCTGTTCTATCAGCCTCGCTCCGCTGGATCGACCGTCCGGCGGCTACACGGCGACGTCGTGGAAACGGACAGGTGGCGGAGTGGTCGATCGCGCACGCTTGGAAAGCGTGTGTAGGTGAAAGCCTACCGAGGGTTCGAATCCCTCTCTGTCCGCCACCCCGCCAAGGCCCCGGCCAATTCCCTGAAATCACCCGACGTTCTCGGGCTTAAGCCTAGGCGGGTTCCCCTGCATTTGCGCCCTGCCCATGGACTTCGCTGCGGAGCGAGGCATCGTGGGGAATCAACGCTGCCGCCGGGCATGTATCACGCGTTGAGACGCCGCTTTTGACAGGAACGCCATGATCAGACCGCCTTCGCCCGCCGCGCCTCGACCCCACGCCCCGCGTCCTCGCCCCCCGCGAGCAATGACCTGGACCGTTGGTTTCGTCGCCCTGGCTCTGAGCAGCACCAGCGCCCTGGCCTATGAGGCGGCGCTGGCGGAACAGCCGGCGGCAGTCGCGGCGACGGCCACGGCCGCGCGCATCACCTCGCCGCAGGAAGCCTTCGGCCATGCGGTCGGGGCCGACTATCACCTGGTCAACTACACCCAGTGGGAAGCCTATCTGAAGACCCTGGCCGGCCAGTCGGACCGGATGAAGCTGGTCGAGATCGGCAAGTCCTCCGAGGGGCGCACCCAATACATCGCCATCGTCTCCAGCCCTGAGAACCTGACCCATCTGGACCGCTATCAGGAGATCGCGCGTCGTCTGGCCAAGGCCGAGGGTGTGACCGAAGAACAGGCCCGCGCCATGTCCGCCGAGGGCAAGGCCGTGGTCTGGATCGACGGCGGTCTGCACTCGACCGAGACCGTCCCGCCCCAGGCCCTGATCGCCGCCGTGCATGAATGGCTGACGGCGGAAGACCCCGAGGCCCTGCGCGTCCTGAACGACACCATCATCCTGTTCGCGCCGCTGAACCCGGACGGGATGGAGCTGGTCTCCAACTGGTACATGCGCAACGAGGACCCGCTGAAGCGCGAGTTCGCCTCGATCCCGGTGCTTTATCAAAAGTACGTCGGCCACGATAACAACCGCGACTACTACCTGTCGGCCATGGCCGAGACGACCAACGTCAACCGCCAGTTCTTCCGCGAGTGGTTCCCGCAGATCATCTACAACCACCACCAGACGGCGCCCGCCGGGACGGTGGTCTTCATGCCGCCCTTCCGCGACCCGTTTAACTACAACTACGACCCCCTGGTCATGGGCACCCTGTCGGAAGTCGGCGCGGCCATGCACAGCCGCCTGATCGAAGAGGGCAAGCCCGGCTCGACCATGCGCAGCGGCGCCAGCTACTCGACCTGGAACAACGGGATGGAGCGCTCCATCACCTACTTCCACAATGCGGTCGGCCTGCTGACCGAGATCACCGGCCACCCGACGCCGAGCCAGATCAGCCTGATCCCGCAGAACCAGCTGGCCCGCAACGACCTGCCCATGCCGGTCGCGCCCCAGACCTGGCATTTCGCCCAGTCGATCGAGTACTCGCAGTCGATCAACCGCGCCGTGCTGAACTACGCCTCGCGCAACAAGGACCGGCTGCTGTTCAACATCTGGCGCATGGGCCAGAACGCCATCGACAAGGGCAATACCGACACCTGGCGCATCACGCCGACCGGCGTCGAGGCTCTGGTCGAGGCGGCGGGCGAGAACGCCGGCCGTCGCGGCGTCGATCCGGCCCTCTATGACAAGGTGCTGCGCGATCCGGCGCGTCGCGACCCGCGCGGCTATGTCATCCCGGCGGATCAGGCCGACCTGCCCAATGCCGTCGCCTTCCTCAACAGTCTGATCAAGACCGGCGTGGATGTGGATCGCGCCACCCGCGCCTTCACCATAGACGGCAAGACCTATCCGGCCGGCTCCTATGTGGTGAAGACGGCCCAGGCCTATCGCCCGCACGTGCTGGATATGTTCGAGCCACAGGACCACCCGCACGACTTGCAGTATCCGGGCGGCCCGCCCGCCCTGCCCTATGACGCGACCGGCTATACGCTGGCGCTGCAGATGGGCGTGAAGTTCGACCGTATCCTCGACGGCTTTGAAGCCCCGACCGAGCGCGTCGCCGACGTCATGGCCCCGCCGCCCGGCAAGATCGAGGGCACGGGCCGCGCCGGCTGGCTGATCGATCACGCCCCGGTCAACGGCTACATCCTGACCAACCGCTTGCTGAAGGCGGGCGTGCCGGTCTTCTGGCAGGAAGGCGAGACCCGCGCCGACCGCGCCACGCTCGCCCCCGGCGCCCTGTGGATCCCGGCCAGCGACACGGCGCGCCCCATCGTCGAAGCCGCCGTGCGCGACCTGGGCCTGAACGCCCACGCCGCCGCCCGCGCCCCGAACGGCGACAAGATCGCCTTGAAGCCCGTGCGCGTCGGCCTGGTCGACCGCTACGGCGGCTCCATGGCCTCGGGCTGGACCCGCTGGATGCTGGAGCAGTTCGAGTATCCGTTCGAGGTGGTCTATCCGCAGCGCTTGGACGCGGGCGATCTGGCCAGGGACTTCGACGTCCTGGTCTTCGCCTCGGACATGATCCCGGCGGACCTGTCGGCGGCGGCCCAGCGCGATCAGCCGGAACCGGCGTCCATCCCCGCCGAGTATCGCGGCTGGCTGGGTCACATCACGACCGAGAAGACCGTGCCCCAACTCGACGCCTTCGTGCGCGGCGGCGGCAGCGTCGTCACCATCGGCTCCTCGCACCGCCTGGCCGCCGCCATGGGCGCCCAGGTCGAGGACGTGCTGCGGACCGACGACGGCAAGGCGCTGGCCTCGACGGACTTCTTCATCCCCGGCGCCGTCCTGAAGACCGAGGTCGACAATCGTCAGCCGCTCGCCTTCGGCGCCCCGGCCCAGATGAACGTCTTCTTCAACCGCAACTCGGGCTTCCGCCACACCGGCGAAACCGGCTCCATCGTCCGCTACCCGGAACAGGTCGCGGTCGCCAGCGGTTGGGCCATCGGCCCGCAGAAGCTGTCGGGCTCGGACGCCGTTCTGGACCTGTCGCACGGCGAAGGCCGCGTGATCGTTCTGGGCCCTGACGTGGTCAACCGCGCCCAGGCCCGGTCCTCGGTCCGCCTGCTGTTCAACGCCCTTTTCTACGGGCCGGCGATCAGCGCGGAGGAGTAGGGGCCAAGGCGGCGGGCTTCTCGCAGGCGATTTCAATATTCGCTCATCCCCGCCTCCGCGGGGATGAGCGGGATTGTGAATAACCCCACAGCAAAACGGCCGCCCCATTTCTGGGGCGGCCGTTTCATTTTCAACGCCGGACGCCTCAGGCGGCGACGGGCTTGGGCGTGCCGCCATCCCCTTCTGGGATGTCGTCCAGCTCGCCTTCCCACTTGGCGACCACGGCGGCGGCGACGGAGTTGCCGACGACGTTGGTGGCCGAGCGGCCCATGTCGAGCAGGTGGTCGACGCCGAGGACGATGGCGATCCAGGCTTCCGGCAGACCGAAGTAGGTCAGGGTCGCCATGATGACCACCAGGGAGGCGCGCGGGATGCCGGCGATGCCCTTGGACGTCACCATCAGCAGCAGCAGCATGAAGACCTGCTGCGAGACGCTGAGATGCACGCCGTGCGCCTGCATGATGAACATGGTGGCGAAGGTGCAGTAGAGCATCGAGCCGTCGAGATTGAACGAATAGCCCAGCGGCAGGACGAAGCTGACGATGCGACGACGCACGCCCACGGTCGGCAGGGCGTCGAGGATGCGCGGATAGGCGGCTTCCGAGCTGGCGGTCGAGAAGGCCAACAGGGCCGGGGTCCGGATCACCTTGAACAGCGGCAGGACGCGACGCCCCAGGACGATGGCGGCGGCCACGAACAGCAGCCCCCACAGCAGGGCCATGGAGCCGTAGAAGCCCAGCACGAACTTGGCGTAGACGGCCAGCATCTCCAGGCCTTGGGTGGCGATGGTCGAGGCCAGGGCGGCGAAGATGGCCAGGGGGGCCAGCTTCATCACGAACTCGGTGACCTTCAGCATGATGCTGGCGGCCTGTTCGACCAGGTTCAGCACCGCCGGGGCCTTGTCGTCCAGGGCGGCGACCGCCGTGCCCACGAACAGGGAGAAGACAACGATCTGCAGGATCTCGTTCTTGGCCATGGCGTCAAAGATCGACGTCGGCACCAGGTGCGTCACGAAGCCGTGCAGCGAGAAGGCGTCGGTCGAGGCGGCCGGAGCCGTCGCCAGCGCCGCCTGCGGCAGGTGCATGCCTGCGCCCGGCTGCAGCAGTTGCACCATGACCAGACCCAGCAGCAGCGACACCACCGAGGCGCCGATGAACCAGGTCATGGTCTTGACGCCGATGCGCCCGACCGAGGCCGCGTCCTCCATGTGGGCGATGCCCGCCACCAGGGTCGTAAACACCAGCGGCGCGATGATCATCTTGATCAGACGCAGGAAGACGTCCGTGATCAGCGACAGATTCGTCGCCGCAGCCGCCGCCTGATCGGCGCTCAAATACTGGTTCACGCCCCAGCCGACCAGCACGCCCAGGATCATGGCGCCGATGATGAGGTAGGCGAATATTCGGTTCATTTTCAATGTTCCAACTGCACTCGACCCACCCCGTCGGAACACCGTCCCCCCGACCGCACGAGCCTTGTCCGTCCACGCAAAAGCAGGGCGGCGGACGTCCGAAACACCCGCCGCCCCACCTACTTCTCGCCTTTAGCTAAAGCCTATCGACCCGCCAGACCAGATCAGAATGACGCGCGCGGCGTCGCAGTTCGCCGCTCCTGACGGGTGACTGTCGGCCACGCGAAGCGCAGATATTGCAACCCATTGCAAAATAAAACGGGAGCGGTAGAGTTTATGAAATGGATTGCATAATAGGCCGCCGCCATGCCCTACCCCGAACTGCTGAAGCCCCTCGACCTGGGTTTCACCACCTTGAAGAACCGTGTGCTGATGGGTTCGATGCACGTCGGGCTGGAAGAGGTCGAGAACGGCTTCGAGCGCATGGCCGCCTTCTACGCCGAGCGGGCGCGGGGCGAGGTCAGCCTGATCGTCACCGGCGGCATCTCGCCCAATGAGCGCGGCCGCCCCATGCCCTGGGGCGCCAAGCTGACCACCGAGGAAGAGGCCGAACACCACCGCCAGATCACCGAGGCCGTCCACGCCGAGGGCGGCAAGATCGCCCTGCAGATCCTGCATTTCGGTCGCTACGCCTACCACCCCGACCTGGTCGCGCCCTCGGCCATCCAGGCCCCGATCACCCCCTTCGCCCCCCACGCCCTGACCGGCGAGGAGGTCGAGCAGACCATCGCCGATTTCGTCAACTGCGCCGCCCTGGCCCAGTCCGCCGGCTATGACGGCGTCGAGGTCATGGGGTCCGAGGGCTATCTGATCAACGAATTCATCGCCGCCCGCACCAACCAGCGCGACGACGAATGGGGCGGCTCCTATGAAAACCGCATCCGCCTGCCGCTCGAGATCGTGCGCCGCACGCGTGAGAAGGTCGGCCCCAACTTCATCATCATCTACCGCCTGTCGATGCTTGATCTGGTCGAGGGCGGTTCGACCGCCGACGAAGTGGTGCAACTGGCCAAGGCCATCGAGGCGGCGGGCGCCACCATCCTCAACACCGGCATCGGCTGGCACGAGGCGCGCATCCCCACCATCGCCACCAGCGTCCCGCGCGCCGCCTTCGCCTGGGTGACCAAGCGGCTGAAGGGCGAGGTCTCCATCCCCTTGGTCGCCACCAACCGCATCAATACGCCCGAGGTGGCCGAGGGCCTGCTGGCCGAGGGCTATTGCGACATGGTGTCGATGGCCCGCCCCCTGCTGGCCGACGCCGCCTTTGTGCAGAAGGCGCGCGAGAACCGCGCCGACGAGATCAACACCTGCATCGGCTGCAACCAGGCCTGCCTGGACCATACGTTTGCCGGCAAGATCACCTCCTGCCTCGTCAATCCCCGCGCCTGCCACGAGACCGAGCTGGTCATCGCCCCGGCTGAAACGCCCAGGAAGATCGCCGTCGTCGGCGCCGGCCCCGCAGGCCTCAGCTTCGCCGTCACCGCCGCCGAACGCGGCCACGACGTCACCCTGATCGAGGCCTCCGGCGAGGTCGGCGGTCAGTTCAACATCGCCAGGAAGATCCCCGGCAAGGAAGAGTTCAACGAGACCATCCGCTACTTCCGCAAGCAGCTGGACCTGACCGGCGTCGCCGTCCGCCTGAACACCCGCGCCGAGGCGCAAGGTCTGGCCGACGAGGGCTTCGACGACATCGTCCTGGCCACCGGGGTCAGCCCGCGCACGCCCAAAATCGACGGCGTGGACCACCCCAAGACCCTGTCCTATCTCGACGTCCTGCGCGACGAGGTTCCGGTCGGAAAGTCTGTCGCCGTCGTCGGCGCCGGCGGTATCGGCCACGACGTCAGCGAATATCTGGTCGAGCGCCATGAAGCCCCTTCGGCCGAGCGCTTCTTCCGCACCTGGGGCGTCGATCCCGACTACAAGACCGCCGGGGGCCGCACCGCGCCGCAGGTCGAACCGGCCGAGCGTCAGGTCTTCCTGATGCAGCGCTCGACCGGCAAGGTCGGCGAGCGCCTGGGCCGCACCACCGGCTGGATTCACCGCGCCGCGCTGAAGATGCACGGCGTCGTCACCGCCAGCGGCGTCGCCTATCGCCGCATCGACGACGACGGCCTGCATGTCGTCATCGACGGGACCGACAAGACCCTGCCCGTCGATCACGTCGTCATCTGCGCCGGGCAGGAACCCCTGCGTGATCTTCAGGACGATCTGATCGCGCGCGGCTGCTCGGTTCACCTGATCGGCGGGGCCGACGTCGCCGCCGAACTGGACGCCAAACGCGCCATCGACCAGGGCGTGCGCCTGGCCGCCGCCATCTGACCCTCACAGGAGAAACGCCCATGACGACGCTGAACCTGAAACCCGCCGCCGCCGCTTCGCTCGCCAAGTGGCACGACATGGTGACGCGGGCCGACGTGAGCGATCTGCGCGCCATTGTTCACGCGGACGCGACCTTCCGCTCGCCGGTGGCCTTCAAGGCCTATCACAGCGCCGACGCCCTGATCCTGGCGCTCGGCACGGTCATCACGGTGTTTCAGGACTTCGCCTATCACCGCAAGGCGGCGACCGCCGACGGCCTGAACGCGGTGCTCGAGTTCAGCGCCCGCGTCGGCGACAAGGGCGTCAAGGGCATCGACTTCATCCGCTTTGACGAAGACGGCCTGATCACGGACTTCGAGGTCATGATGCGCCCCATGAACGGGGTTCAGGCCCTGGCCGCCGAAATGGGCGCCCGCCTCGGCGCGCTTCTACCCGCCTTCAAGGCCTCCTGAGGTTCCGCTATTCAGGCGCCATGTCCCTGCCCCACGCCCTTCTGACGTCTCTGGCCGAACGCCCCGGTTCCGGGTCCGAGCTGGCCGGCCGCTTCGACCGCTCGATCGGCTATTTCTGGCAGGCGACGCACCAGCAGATCTATCGCGAGCTGGCCCGCCTGGAAGCGGCGGGCTGGGTCGAGGCGGAACCGGTCGAGGGCGCGCGCGGGGGCAAGCGCCGCTTTCGCATCCTGCCGCCCGGCCGCGAGGAACTGCGGCGCTGGGTCAATGATCGTCAGGAGCCGCCCGCCATCCGTGACGAACTGATGGTGCGCATCCGCGCCGAGGCCGTCGTCGGCCCGACGGACCTCAGTGAGGAACTGGCCGTCGTCGCCGAACGCCATCGCCAGAAACTGGCGGCCTATCTGGAGATCGAGGCGCGGGACTTTCCTCAAGAGCCCGCCTCGCCCGAACGGCGGCTTCAGCATCTGGTCCTGAAGGCGGGGATGGCGTTCGAGCGTCACCGCATCGCCTTCTGCGAAGAAGCCCTCGTCATCCTGCGGTCCCCACGCTAGGCGGCTTGCGCCTGCAAAAACGCCCATTGTCGCCTTTCCTGCCGTCACCTCGGTTTTGTCCCGCCCATGATCCGTGCGAAGAGGTGCGCCCCCTCCCCCTAGGATCGCCATATGGGCCGCTGGAACGCACGCAAGCGCATCGACGCCGACACTCAGAATACGCATGACGGGCAGGCCCTGCCGCGCACCCTGAGCTGGCCGCATCTGATCGCCATGGGCGTGGGCGCCATCGTCGGCACCGGCATCCTGACCCTCATCGGCATCGGCGCCGACAAGGCCGGGCCCGCCGTCCTGCTGTCCTTCCTGATCGCCGGTTTCGTCTGCGCCTGCGCCGCCCTGGCCTATGCCGAGATGGCCTCGATGATCCCGGCCTCGGGCAGCGCCTATACCTATTCCTATGTGGTCATGGGCGAGGTCTTCGCCTGGATCATCGGCTGGAGCCTGATCCTGGAGTACAGTCTGGTGGTCAGCGCCGTAGCGGTCAGTTGGTCGGGCTATGCCGCGCCCCTGCTGAACGGCTGGGCGGGCGTGCCCATGGCCCTGATGCAGGCGCCGCACGCGGGTGGGGTCGCCAACCTGCCCGCCCTCTTCATCATCGCCGTCGTCGCCGCCCTGCTGATCGCCGGCACCCGCAAGAGCGCCAGCCTGACCATGATCCTGGTGGCGGTGAAGCTGTCGGCCCTGGCGATCTTCGTCTGGTTCGCCCTGCCCCATTTCGACGCCGCCAACCTGGAGCCCTTCAGCCCCTATGGTTTCGCCCGCAACATGGGGCCGGACGGCGTGGAGCGCGGCGTCATGGCCGCCGCCGCCATCATCTTCTCGGCCTTCTACGGCTTCGACGCCATCGCCACCGCCGCCGAGGAAACCCGCAATCCCAAGCGCGACCTGGCTATCGGCATCATCGGCTCCATGTTCGCCTGCGCCGCCATCTATACCATCATCGCCCTGGCGGCCCTGGGCGCCACGCCCTTCACCGCCTTCGCCAACAGCCCCGAGCCCCTGGCCCTGATCCTGCGCGAGATCAACCAACCCGGCGCCGCCCGCTTCCTGGCGGTGACCGCCGTCATCACCCTGCCCACCGTGATCATGGCCTTCTTCTATGGCCAGAGCCGCATCTTCTTCGTCATGGCGCGCGACGGCCTGCTGCCCCACGGCCTGTCCAGGGTGTCGAAGGGCGGCCGCCCGATCCGCATCACCCTGTTCACCGTAGCCATCGTCGGCGCCATCAGCCTCTTCCTGCCGCTGGACGAGATCGTCGCCCTGGCCAACGCCGGCTCTCTGGTCGCCTTCACGGCGGTAGCGGTCTGCATGCTGATCATGCGCCGCCGCGCGCCGGATGCGCCGCGCGGCTTCCGCACGCCCCTGGCCTGGGTGATCGGCCCCATCGCCATCGCCGGCTGTCTCTATCTGCTGGCCAGCCTGCCACAGAAGACCCACCTGTGGTTCCTGTTCTGGAACCTGGCCGGGATCGCCGTCTATCTGGCCTATGGCCGTCGCCACAGCCTGGCGGGCAAGCCGCCCGCCTAGGCCCGGCGGATCAAGCCAGGGTCTTGCGGTCCAGTTGATCGACGCGCGTCACCCCGGTCAGGGCCATGGCGACCTTCATCTCGGCGGCCATCAGGTTCAGCACATGGCTGACGCCCGCCTCGCCGCGCGCGGCCAGGGCATAGGCCCAGGCCCGGCCGATCAGCACGCCGTCGGCGCCCAGCGCCAGCATCCGCGCCACGTCCAGACCGCTGCGGACGCCGCCGTCGGCCAGCACCCTCAGCCGGCCTTCGACCGCATCAGCAATGGGCGGCAGGGCGCGGGTCGAGGACAGGACCCCGTCCAGCTGACGCCCGCCATGGTTCGACACCACTAGGCCGTCCGCGCCCAGATCGGCGACACGCTTGGCGTCATCGGCGTCCAGCACGCCCTTGATGATCAACGGCCCCTTCCAGCGCTCGCGCACCCAGGCCAGGTCGTCCCAGGTCACGGTGGGATCGAAGTTGTCGCGCATCCAGGCGAAGAAGTCGTCGATGCCGGTCTTGCCCTTCAGCACCGGCGCGACATTGCCCAACGAATGCGGACCGCCCCTGACGCCGACATCCCAGGCCCAGCCCGGATGGCTGACTGCCTGCATGGCCCGACGCATGTCGCCGACGAAGCCTGACGCCCCCGCCAGACCTGAGTGGTAGTCGCGATAGCGCGACCCCGGCACCGGCATGTCGACCGTGAAGATCAGGGCCGGGCATTTCGCCGCCTCGGCCAGATCCAGCAGGTCGGCCATGAAGGCGCGGTCGCGGATCATATAGAGCTGGAACCAGAAAGGCGTGGGGCTGCCCGCCGCCACCTCGCCGATCGAACAGGCCCCGACCGTGGACAGGGTGAAGGGCACGCCGAAGGCGGCGGCGGCGCGGGCGGCCTGAACCTCGCCGCGCCGCGCGTTCATCCCGGCTAGCCCGACCGGCGCCAGGGCCACCGGCAGGCTTTGCTTCTGCCCGAACAGGGTCGCCGACAGGTCGATGTCCGACACGTCGCGCAGCACCCTCTGACGCAGGGCCACGTCGCGCAGGTCGGAGATGTTCCGCCCCAGCGTCGTCTCGGCGTAGGAGCCGCCGTCGATGTATTCGAACAGGAAACGCGGCAGGCGCCGACGCGCCAGTTCGCGATAGTCTGTGATGGAGGCCGCCTTCACGCCGGCGCCCTATTGCAGGTTCACAAAGGCGCCGCCGTCGACCAGCAGGGCCGCGCCGGTGACATAGGCCGCCATGTCCGAGGCCAGGAAGGCGACCGCGCCGCCGATGTCCTCGGGCTGGCCCAGACGGCCCAGCGGGATGCGGCCTTCCATGTATTCGCGCTTCTTCGGATCGGACAGGTCGTCCTTGTTGATGTCGGTCAGGATGGTGCCCGGCAGCACCGAGTTGCAGCGGATCCCGTGCTTGCCCAGGGCGATGGCGCAGGACTGCATCAGGCTGTGCACGCCCGCCTTGGTCGGGGTGTAGTGGGTCTGGAACTCGCCGCCGACCAGGGCCGAGATCGAGCTGATGGCGACGATCGCCCCGCCCCTCCCTTGTGAATCTGGGCCCTGCTTGACCATCTGGTTCGCCGCCGCCTGGGTCATGAAGTAGGCCCCGTGCAGGTTGACCTCCATCGTCCGCTTCAGCGTCTCGGCGGGCATGTCGAGGAAGGCGTGGAAGGGGCAGATGCCGGCGTTGGAGACAAAGACGTCCACCTTGCCGAAGGCCTCGACCGCCGCGTTCACGAAAGCCGTCGCCGTTTCCGGCAGGGCCACGTCGCCCTCGACCGAGATGCAGCGCCGACCATGGGCCTCGACGGCGGCGATCACTTCGGCCGCCGCCTCGCCGCCGGCGTAGCTGTTGATCGCCACGTCCGCGCCCTGTTTGGCCATTTCCACGGCCACGGCCGCCCCGATGCCTCGCGATCCTCCGGTGATGAGGACGACCTTGTCTTTAAGCAGCATGGGGGCTCCGTACAGTCAGTTACTTCAGGGTTTGGGGGTCCAGCCCAGGTCGCCGCTGATGGCGTTGGCGGCGTCGGTGACCGTCTTGGTCAGCTCGGCCATCCGGGCGTCGGACATATATTGGGCGGCGGAGGAGACGCTGATCGCGGCCACCACATGGCCATCGACCGAACGGATCGGCGCGGCGACGCAGCGGACCTGATCCTCGTTTTCCTCAAGGTCGAAGGCGTAGCCCTTTTCGGCATAGCCGCGCATCCGTTCCATCCAGACGGCGCGGGCGGCGGAATCAACCGGCGCGCCCTCGGGGGCGTAGAAGTCGCTCCACTCCGGCTCGGACTTGTCGAGGATCAGGGCCTTGCCCAGGCCGGTCGAGGCGATGGGGTGACGCTCCCCAAGGCGCGAACCGATATTGACGCGGCGGCGTCCAGGCACCTTGTCCAGATAAAGAGCGAAGCGACCGTCCAGCACGCCCAGGTGCACGGTATCGTCGGTCACCGCCGACAGATGCTCCAGATAGGGGCGCGCCACGCGCGGCAGGTGCATCTGCTGGCTGGCGGCGTGGCCCAGCTCCAGCAACTTCGGACCGAGCGAATAGCCCTCGCGCGGGCGGAACGACAGCAGGCGGCGATCCACCAGGGCCGAGGCCAGGCGGTGGGTGGTGCTGCGGGTCAGCTCCAGCTTCTCCGACAGCTCGGCCAGCGGCAGCGAACCCTCGATCAACGCGTCGATGACATCCAGGCCACGCAGCAGGGTCTGGCTGCCGGAGGCCTTGACCCCGGTTTCCTCTTCGCCCTCGACTTGCTCGGTCTTGATTGACGTCATTCGTCCCATCTCGTAATCCTCATTCCCAGAATGTAGCAAAACACGCAAGCGGGCCGCTCAAATGGTTGGCAAGTTTGACGGGTCGCACGGAGGAACGCCAGTGAAATCCCGCATGATGGGAGCGGATTACCGTATTTCGGTGATTTGCCAATGAGCCGACTGCCGAAAATCAAACATGTCCGCGCTTTTGTTGTGAAAAACGACGGGACCGGGGGCGGCGCCGACTATCACGACCAGGGCGACGGCCACTGGATCGACGACCACATCGCCACGCCGATGGCGAAATATCCCGAGTACCGCCAAAGCCGCCGCAGCTTCGGCATCAATGTGCTGGGCACCCTGGTCGTGGAGATCGAGGCCGAGAACGGCGTCGTTGGTTTCGCGGTGACGACCGGCGGCGAACCCGCCGCCTATATCGTCGAGAAACACCTGGCCCGCTTCCTGGAAGGACGCGATCCGTCCGAGGTCGAGAAGATCTGGGACCAGATGTATTTCTCGACCCAGTATTATGGCCGCAAGGGTCTGGTGGTGAACGCCATCTCCGGCGTCGACCTGGCCCTATGGGACCTGCTGGGCCGCCTGCGTCAGGAGCCGGTCTTCGCCATGCTGGGCGGACCTCTGCGCGACGAACTGACCTTCTACGCCACCGGCGCACGCCCCGACAAAGCCAAGGAGCTTGGCTTCATCGGCGGCAAGATGCCCCTGCACCACGGCCCCGCCGAGGGCGAGGAAGGCCTGCGCAAGAACCTGGCCGAGCTGGAGGCCATGCGCAACGCCTGCGGCGACGACTTCTGGCTGATGTTCGACTGCTGGATGGCGCTGGACCTCAACTACGCCACCCGCCTGGCCGTTGAGGCCCACAAGATGGGTCTGAAGTGGATCGAGGAGGCCCTCAGCCCCGACGACTACTGGGGCTATCAGGCGCTGAAGAAGAACGCGCCCAAGGGCATGCTGGTCACCACCGGCGAGCATGAGGCCACCCGCTGGGGCTTCCGCATGCTGCTGGAAATGGAATGCTGCGACATCATTCAGCCGGACGTGGGCTGGTGCGGCGGCGTGACCGAGTTGCAGAAGATCTCGGCCCTGGCCGATTCCAAGGGCGTGCTGATGATTCCGCACGGATCGTCCGTCTATTCCTACCACTTCGTCGTGACGCGCCATAACAGCCCGTTCGCCGAGTTCCTGATGATGGCCCCCGGCGCCGACGAGGTCGTGCCCATGTTCCATCCGCAACTGATCGGCGAGCCCGTTCCGGTGAACGGCAAGCTGAAGGTTCCCGACACCCCCGGCTTCGGCGTCGAGCTGAACCGCGACATCGCCCTGCATCGCCCCTACGCACGCTAAAAAGAGCCCCAAATGAAACTGTTGCGTTACGGCCCCAAGGGCCAGGAAAAGCCCGGCACGCTCGACGCCGAGGGTCGCATCCGCGACCTGTCCGGCGTCGTCGCCGACATCACCCCGGACCAGTTGTGGGGCGAAGGTCTCGCCGCGCTGAAGGCCATTGATCCTGAGAGCCTGCCCCTGGTCGAAGGCCAGCCGCGCTACGGCGTACCGGTCAACGGCGTGCGCAAATTCATCGCCATCGGCCTGAACTTCGCCGACCACGCCGCCGAGTCCAACCTGCCGATCCCGGCTGAGCCCGTGGTTTTCACCAAGGCGGTCTCCTGCCTGACAGGTCCGAACGACACCGTTGTCATCCCGCGCGGCTCTGAAAAGACCGACTGGGAGGTCGAGCTCGGCATCGTCATCGGCCAACGCGCCTCCTACGTCGAACAGGCCGACGCCCTGGACCACGTCGCCGGCTACGTCCTGATCAACGACGTGTCCGAGCGCGCCTTCCAGACCGAGCGCGGCGGCACCTGGGACAAGGGCAAGGGTTGCGACACCTTCGGCCCGGTCGGTCCCTGGATCGTCACCACCGACGAGGTCGGCGATGTTCAGAAGCTCGACATGTGGCTGGACCTCAACGGCAAGCGCATGCAGACCGGCAATACCCAGACCATGATCTTCGGCGTGGCCGAGATCGTCTCCTACGTCAGCCAGTTCATGACCCTGGAGCCCGGCGACCTGATCACCACCGGCACCCCGCCCGGCGTCGGCCTGGGCCAGAAGCCCGAGCCCTTCTACCTCAAGGCCGGCGACGTCATGGAGCTGGGCATCGAGAAGCTGGGCAGCCAGCGTCAATCGGTCGTCGCCTGGTCCAAGGACCTGGTGGCATGAGCGCCTATCAGGGACGTTTTACCGGCCGCACCGCCGTCGTCACCGGCGGCGCCTCGGGCCTGGGCAAGGCCTCGGCCGCCCGCATCGTCGCCGAGGGCGGCAAGGTCGTGCTCTGGGATCTGAACGCGGATGCACTGAAAGCCGCCGCCGAGGAAGTCGGCGCCGTGGCCACCGTCGCACTGGACGTGGCCGACCCCGACGCGGTCGCCGCCGCCGCCGTCGAGTCGCACCAGGCCCTGGGCGGCCGTATCGACATCCTGGTGGCATCGGCCGGCATCACCGGCGCCACGGTGCCGGTGCAGGAGTTCCCGCTCGACAGCTGGAAGCGCGTGGTCGACATCAATCTGAACGGCGTCTTCTACTGCTGCCGCGCCGTGACCCCCTACATGCTCGAAAACGGCTACGGCCGCATCGTCAACGTGGCCTCGGTGGCGGGCAAGGAGGGCAACCCCAACGCCTCCGCATATTCGGCGTCCAAGGCCGGCGTGATCGGCTTCACCAAGTCCCTGGGCAAGGAACTGGCCGGCAAGGGCGTCATCGCCAATAGCCTGACCCCCGCCACCTTCGAAAGCCCCATCCTGGAACAGTTGCCCCAGAGCCAGGTCGACTACATGCGCTCCAAGATTCCCATGGGGCGCCTGGGTGAAGTAGAGGAAAGCGCCGCCATGGTCTGCTTCATGGCCTCGGAAGAGTGCAGCTTCACCACCGCCTCGACGTTCGATACGTCGGGCGGCCGCACCACCTACTAGGAGCGCCGCAGGTGGGCCGCGACCTTCGCATCGTCGACTGCCACGTCCACCTGTGGGACCTGTCGCGCGCCCGCTACGGCTGGCTGCAGGACGATCCCCTGCCGAACAATCCGGCGGGGGACATGGCCCTGATCGCCCATCGGAACTATCTGCTCGACGACTACCTGGTCGACACAGCCGGCTGGCGCGTGGACAAGATCGTCCACGTCGAGGCCGGCCAGCCGCGCGGGCGTCAACTGGACGAGACCGACTGGCTTCAGGACATGGCCGATCACGGCGGCTTCCCTCAAGGCATCGTCGCCGGCGCCGACCTGACCGATCCTGATCTGGACGCCCTGCTGGACGCCCACGCCGCCCGCCCCAACGTGCGAGGCGTGCGCCAGATCGTCTGCTGGCACGCCGACCCGCTCAAGACCTACAACTCCGCCGATCCCCTGCTCGACCCGGTCTGGCGCGCGGGCTTCGGCAAGCTGGCGCGTCACGGTCTGTCGTTCGACCTGCAGCTCTATCCGTCGCAGATGGCGCGCGCCGTGGAACTGGCCGACGCCCACCCCGACATTCCTCTGATCATCAACCACGCCGGTCTTCCGACCGACCGCGACGCCGAGGGCCTGGCGCTCTGGCGCGCCGGGCTGAAGGCCCTGGCCGAGCGCCCACAGGTCTCCATCAAGATTTCCGGCCTCGGCATCACTGACCGCGCCTGGACCCTGAACTCCATCCAGCCGATCGTGCTGCAATGCATCGAGGCCTTCGGCTCGCACCGGGTCATGTTCGCCAGCGACTTCCCAGTCGAGCGGGTCCACGGGACCTTCGACGCCTTCTATTCCGCCTTTGACGCCATCACGCGCCACTTCAGCGCGGATGAGCGCGACCGCCTGTTCGCCGCCAACGCCGAGGCGATCTACCGCATCTGACCCCACCACACGCCGAGCCCGCATCAAGACGGCGCCGGCCCCGAGGAAGCTCAAGAGGACGACATGAGTATCGAGACTGACGCCGCCCGCACGCCTGGAGGCCTCGCCTTCCCCGCCGCCGGCAACCTGCGCGGGCCGCTGGCCTTCGCCATCGGCTGCTTCCTGATCTGGGGCCTGGCCTATGGCCTGCTGGACGTGCTGAACAAGCATTTCCAGGAGACGCTGAGCATCAGCCAAGCCGACAGCTCCTGGCTGCAGATCGCCTATTTCGGCGCCTATCTGCTGCTCAGCCTGCCCGCCGGCATGTTGTTGAATGCGCGAGGCTACAAGTTCGGCATCGTCTCGGGCCTGGCCCTGACGGCGGTCGGCGCCCTGCTCTTTATTCCCGCCGCCAATGCAGGGACCTTCCTGCCCTTCGTCGGCTCCATGTTCGTTCTGGCCGCCGGTCTGTGCGTGCTCGAGACCTCGGCTGACACCTACGTCAACGTCCTGGGCGATCCGGCCAAGGCCTCGCAGCGCCTGAACCTGGCCCAGTCGTTTAATGCGTTGGGGGTCTTCATCGGCCCGATGATCGGCGGCGCAGTCTTCTTCAGCCCCTCGACCACCGAGGCCCTGGGCGGCGCCACCCGCTCGATCCAGATCGTCTATGGCCTGATCGCCGTCGCCGTCCTGGTCTTCGCCGCCGTCGTCTGGCGCGCCCGCCTGCCGGAAACCGGCCTGTCCGACCACGGCGCCGCCGCCGATGGTGACGCCCCGGCCAAGCCCCTGTCGCAGCAGCCCCACTTCATCGCCGGCGTGGTGACCCAGGCCCTCTACATCGGCGCCCAGGTCGGCATCGGCGCCTACTTCATCAATCTGGTGACGCACAACTGGCAGGGCCTCAGCTCGCAGCAGGGCGCCTTCATGCTGTCGCTGGCCGCCATCGGCTATCTGGTCGGCCGTTTCGCCGCCACCGGCCTGCTGCTCAAGGTCAAGCCGCGCACCCTGCTGACCACCTATGGCGTCATCAACGTCATCCTGACCCTGATCGTGGCCGCCGGTATCGACAAGGTGTCGCCGATCGCCCTGATCGCCGTCTTCTTCTTCATGTCGACCATGTTCGCCACCATCTTCGCCCTGGGCACCACCGGCCTGGGCGCCGGCACCAAGAAGGCGTCGTCCCTGATGGTCATGGCCATCGGCGGCGGCGTGCTGCTGCCCTGGCCCATGGGCAAGCTAGCCGACCTCTACGGCGCCAACATCGCCTTCCTGCTGCCCGCCGCCTGCTTCGTCGTGGTCGCCTGGTACGGCTGGAAGGGCGCGGGCCTGGGTCGCGGGGAGGCGAACTGATGCGTCTGCGTTCCGTCCTGCTCGCCTTCACCCTGCTGGCCGGCCCCCCTGCGGCTTTCGCCCAGACGGTTCAGCCGGTCTCGGCGGTCGCCCCGGCGGCCCCGATCGACCGGCAGGCCCTGGCCCAGCGTCACAACGTGACGCTGACCGCCATCGACCGCCACGCCCCCGTCCAGCTGGGCAACGGCGATCTGGGCTTCACCGCTGACATCACCGGCCTGCAGACCTTCCCCGAGCAGTATTCGGAACTGGCGCCCCTGCTGACCATGGCCCAGTGGGCCTGGCACAGCTTCCCCAACCCCGAGGGCTACACCGAGCAGAACGGGCTGGTGAACGTGCCGGTCCCCGGTCGCGGCGAGCAGCCCTATGCCTGGATGAAGTCCTGGGCCGAGGCCGAGAGCAATCCCGCCTTCACCTGGCTGCGGGCCAATCCGCATCGCATCTCGCTGAGCCGCATCGGCCTGAGCTTCAATGACGGCCGCGCCCTGGACTTCGCCAAGGTGGCCAACACGCGCCAGACCCTGGACCTGTGGACCGGCGCCCTGACCAGCCGCTTCACCTATGACGGCCAGCCCGTCGAGGTCGTTACACGCGTCCATCCGAGCCTGGACATGGTCATGGTCGAGATCGCCTCGCCTCTGGTGGCGTCGCAAGGCCTCGGCGTTCAGGTCCGCTATCCCGGCGTGAACCCCGCCATCAATCCTGATCCGACCAGCTTCGACGCCACGGGCGCGCAAAGCCTCGACGTCGTCGCCTTCGACACCGGCGATGTCCGCGTTCGCCGGACGCTGGACGATACGACCTATTATTCCGGCATCATCGCCTCGGGTAAGATTGAGCAGAGCGGGGCCGACCGCTTCAGCGTCGTCGCCAATGGTCGCGATCGGCTGACCGTCATGGTCCGCTTTGACCAAGAGGCCGACACCACCAAGGCCCCCGCCTATTCGGCCAGTGTTCAGGCCGTGACCCGCCACTGGAACGCCTTCTGGACCGAGGGCGGCGCCGTCGACTTCACCGGCTCGACCGACCCGCGCGCCGCCGAGCTGGAGCGCCGCGTGGTGCTGTCGCAGTACCTGTCGGCCGTGAACGGCGCCGGCGAACTGCCGCCGCAGGAAGAAGGCCTCTTCTCCAACTCCTGGTACGGCAAGTTCCATCTGGAGATGCATCCCTGGCATGCCGGCTGGCAGGCCATGTGGGGCCGTCCCGAGATGCTGGAGCGAAGCCTGCCCTGGTATCTGGGCAACCTCGCCAACGCCCGCGCCGAGGCCGCGCGCCACGGGGTCAAGGGCGCCTGGTGGCCCAAGATGGTCGGGCCCGAGGGCCGCAACAGCCCCAGCCTCGTCTCGCCCTTCATCATGTGGCAACAGCCTCATCCGATCCTGCTGGCCGAACTGGTCTGGCGGTCCGAGAAGGACCCCGCCGTCCTGGGTCGCTACGGCGAACTGGTCGAAGCCACCGCCGACCTGCTGGCTTCCTGGCCCATTGAGGCGAACGGCCGCCTGAACCTGGGTACGCCCCTGATCCCGGCGCAGGAAAACTATGATCCCCTGACCACAATCAACCCGACCTTCGAGGTCGAGTATTTCCGCTGGGCGCTGGAAACCGCGCAACAGTGGCGCGTCCGTCAGGGCAAGCCCCGCCGCGCCGACTGGGACCAGGCTCTGGCCAGGATCGCTCCGCCCGCGATGAAGGACGGCCTCTATCTGCCGGTCGAGAGCGTGCCGGACTTCTGGGAGACGGCCATGTCCGACGCCTGCCGCAAGCATGCGGCAGCCAGCCAATGCAAGAACCGCGACCACCCCTCCTTCCTGATGGCCTACGGCTTCATCCCCGGCGCACGGATCGATCCCGACGCCATGCGCCGCACCTTCGAGGCGGTCGAGCAGAACTGGGACGTGCGCCAGACCTGGGGCTGGGACTTCCCGATGATGGCCATGACCGCCGCCCGTCTGGGCGAACCGGAAAAGGCCGTCGACTGGCTGTTCGCCGATCTGAAGAACAACCAGTGGGGCGTGACGGGCATGACCCCGCGCGTGCACCTGGACGAGCACGCCGACGAACTGGTGCCGGTCTCGGCAGGCGCAGGCGGCGTGGAGATGTCGGTCAATCCGGACGGCGCTGGCTATCGCCGCGCGGCCGAGACCTATTTCCCGTCCAACGGCTCGCTGCTGATGGCGGTGGGTCTGATGGCGGGCGGCTGGGACGGCTCGACCGGCCCCGCGCCCGGCTTCCCCAAGGACGGTTGGACGGTGCGGGTCGAAGGCCTGACCCCGGCCCCTTAAGTCGCACCATAATAAGAGGAACGCCCTATGACGACGTCCCGCCGACTGGCTCTGAAGGCCCTGCTGGCCGCCCCCGCCCTGGGGGTCGCCGGTGTCGCCCACGCCCAGAGCGCCACCCCCGCGCCGCGCGCTGCAAACGGCCTGCAACCCGCCCTGCCCCCCGCAGGTCAGGTTCCGGCATGGCCCGCGCCCAACACCGCCCCGCCCTCGACCCAGGATGTCCCTCATCAGGCCCCGAGCTGGTCCGGCCCCGCGCCCACCGACTGGGTGGACCCGCACACCGGCCACCGCATCCTGCGCCTGTCGCCCGATGGCGGCGGCGGCAAGCCCTACTTCTACAAGAACATGTTCCTGCCCTCGAAGGCCGGAAAGCCGGACCTGATGGTCATCACGACCCCTCAGGGCATCACCACGGTCAACCTGTCGACCTGGGCGCGCGAAGTCCTGGTAGCGGACACCCGCGCCGACCTGATGTTCACCGGCCGCAAGAACCGCAACGTCTATTATTCCGTGACTGAACCGAGCGAGGCCCAGTTGATGGACCGCGCCAAGACCCTCTATGTCATCGACGCCGACACCAGACGCGTGCGCCAGATCGGCCGCATTCCCAACGGCCAGGTCAACTCGGTCAACGCCGACGAGACCCTGCTGCTCGGCTTCGTCGCCTATGACTCTCAGCCGCTTCAGCCCGATGTCGGCGACCCGCGCAACCGCCGCTTCGATCAGGCGGAGTACGCCGCCAACGGACCGGACGGAAAGCCGCTGAACTTCGCCCGCGCCAAGGGCGTGCGGATGCTGCAACGCTGGGCCGCCCGCTATCCGATGGAGATCTTCGTCATCGATCTGGCGACCAGCGAGCGCCGTGTCATCCACTCGACCAACGAGTGGATCGGCCACACCCAGTTCTCGCCCACCGACCCCGACCGCATCATCTTCTGCCACGAAGGCCCCTGGCACCGGGTGGACCGGATGTGGACGATGAAGACCGACGGTTCGGACCTGCGCAAGACCCACACGCGGACCATGAATTTCGAAATCTTCGGCCACGAGTGGTTCAGCCCCGACGGCAAGCAGGTCCTCTACGACCTGCAAACTCCGCGCGGTCAGGTCTTCTGGGTCGCCTCGGTGGATCTGGAGACCGGCAAACGCGTCTATCGTCGGGTCGAGCAGAACGACTGGTCGGTCCACTACAACGTCTCGCCGGACGGCAAGATGTTCGCCGGCGACGGCGGCGACGGCGATATGGTGGCCCACGCCCCGGACGGCAAATGGATCGTCCTTCTGCGTCCCGAACCCATCGTCGACGAGGACCCCTCCAGCGACAAGGACGACCAGATCAGCGTCGAGTACCTGCGCTCGGAACGGCTGGTGGATCTGTCCAACCACGACTACCGGCTGGAGCCCAACCTGACCTTCACCCCCGACGGCCGGTGGATCGTCTTCGTCTCCAACATGCACGGCAGGAACCATGTCTACGCCGTCGAGGTGGCGCGCGCCGCCTGAGCAGGCGCCCCGCCCCAACAGGCAAAGGCCCCGGATCGACCCGGGGCCTTTTCTGATTGTGACACCCGACCAGAACGGCTTGGCGCGGACAAATATCGCTGCTCCATCGTTCGAAACAACATCCCACAGAACCCTTCTTGATCGAGAAATCGAGCCGCGCAGGACGCAAATCCAGAACTGACGATTAGAGTTATCTGACTGTGTAAAAAGGTGATTTCATCTGATCGGCTCGCCGCTCGACCGAACGCTAACATCACGCTGTTGCAAAAAGCGGGAGGCTATTGCAAGAAGTGACACGCTCCGCATCCAACTATGCGCGACGCCATACCAACAAATGACACCGGTGCCACTGGCTTCGGTGCGGGGAGAGAAACATGGAACGGCCCTTCCACCACGCCCGGACTCTGTGCATCGCCGGCGTTTCCGCGACCGCCCTGCTGTGGGCCGCGGCGCCCGCCTTCGCCCAGGACGCCCAGCCGGCCGCCGCCGAGCCCGAAGCCACCACCGTCGACGAGATCGTCGTCACCGGCTTCCGCTCCAGCCTGCAGCAGGCGCTGAACATCAAGCGCCGCGAGGCCGGCGCCGTGGACGCCATCCTGGCCGAGGACATGGCCGACTTCCCCGACCAAAACCTGGCCGAGGCCATCCAGCGCCTGCCCGGCGTGACCATCGAGCGCGTCAACGGCCAGGGCACCACCATTTCGGTGCGCGGCCTGGGTTCTGACTTCACCCGCACCCGCATCAACGGCCTGGAGGCCCAGGCGGCCTCGGGCGGCAACCGCAACCGCAGCTTCGACTTCTCGATGTTCGCGTCCGAGTTGTTCAACAGCATCAAGGTCCGCAAGACCCAATCGGCCGAGATCGAGGAAGGCTCGCTGGGCTCGACCGTCGACCTGCAGACCGGCCGCCCCCTGGACTTCTCGCGCAGCGGCCTGAACTCCGCCCTGTCGGTCCAGGCCTCGTACAACGACCTGTCGGAAAAGACCGTGCCGCGCACGGCCGGCCTGCTGAGCTGGTCGAACGACAGCAAAACCTTCGGCGTCCTGGGCTCGATCGCCTATTCCGAGCGTTCGCCGATCCTCGAGAGCTTCAACACGACCCGCTGGCAGCAGGGTGACGCCACCCGCGCCTATGGCGTCGGTCAGAACTTCGGCGGCTGCGTCCCCTGCACGACCGAAGCACAACGCACTGAACTGCTGAACGCCTTCTATCCGCGCATCCCACGCTACACCTTCGGCAACACCCAGGAAGACCGTCTGGGCCTGACCGGCGCCCTGCAATGGCGCCCCAGCGACCGCACCGAGGTCGTGCTGGACCTCCTCTGGTCGCGCCTGAACTCGGAGCTGGAAAGCCCCAACGTCGAGGCCTGGGCCTTCAGCCGCGCCGCCGTCAACAACGTCATAGTGCGCGACTACGCCATCGACGCCGGCAAGAACGCCCTGTCCTACGGCGTGTTCGACAACATGCTGGTGCGCTCGGAAAACGGCTTCACGCGTAACGAAAGCACCTTCGCCCAGGCCTCGCTGAACGTCCGTCATGACTTCACCGACCGCCTGCGCGGCAACATGAAGTTGGGGCTGAACAAGTCCGAAGCCCGCACCCCGACGAACGTCACCTATGCCTTCGAACAGGCGGGCGTGAACGGCTACACCATCGACTTCCGCGGCAATGACCGCCTGCCGATGATCAACTACGGCTTCGACATCACCTCGGGTCAGAACTTCACCCTGGTCCAGGGCACACGCAGCACCAGCGGCGGAGACTTCGACAACAATGTCGTGGCCGGCGCCCTGGAATACGACTGGAACCCGTCGCTGACCTTCAAGGCCGGTGGTGAATACCGCACCTATGGCTTCAGCACTTGGGGCGTCTCGCGCGCCGCAACCGCCACGGCTGGCGCCGACAGGATCACCGGCGTGGACGCCCTGGGCAAGATCGTCAGCATCGACGGCAAGATCGGCGTTCCGGCCGGTTCGAGCATGAACTTCATCGTGCCCGACATCTCGAAGATCAACGACTTCCTCAGCGTCTATGATGATCCGCTGGTGCCGAACCGCAGCGAACGCGAAGTCGATGAAACCGACAAGGGCGTCTTCGTCCAGGCGGACTTCAACACCGATATCGCCAACATGGTGGTGCGCGGCAATGTCGGCGTCCGCTACGCCCAGACTGAGGTCGAATCCAAGGGCTGGCAGACGGTGACCACCCCCACTGGGCCGACCTACAGCTACGTCACGGCCACCAACGACTATGACGACGTCCTGCCGTCGTTCAACCTGGCCATCGAACCGCGCGATGACCTAGTCATCCGTCTGGGCGCCGCCAAGGTCATGTCGCGGCCGACCTTGGGCGACCTGACACCGGGCGGGGGCGTCTCGCCGACCACCCGCACGGTCTCCTATGGCAACCCCCTGCTGGACCCGTTCCGAGCCACCAACTACGATCTGTCGGTCGAGTGGTATTTCCAGAACGAAGGCCTGCTGGCCGCCGCCGTCTTCTACAAGGACATCGACAGCTTCATCACGTCGGTTACCGAGTCGATCGTCTGGAGCGACCTGCGTCTGCCCGACGAACTGCTGCAGGGCGCAGCGCGTCCCACTGACGTCTTCCAGGTCACGCGCAAGCTGAACGGCGAAGGCGGTTCGCTGCACGGTCTGGAAATCCAGTATCAGCAGCCCTTCACCTTCCTGCCCGGCGCCTGGTCGAACTTCGGCTTCATCGGCAACTTCACCTATGTCGACTCCGAGGTTGACTACGGTGCCGCCGGCAAGAACCGTCTGACGGGTCAGTCGAAGAACACCTTCAACACGACCCTGTATTACGAGGACGGTCCCTTCCAGGCCCGTGTCTCGGCGGCCTATCGCAGCGGCTACCTGATGTCCTTCCCGGGCAGCAACGGTAACTCTGAAGAGGGCATGAACGCGACGACCTACCTCGACGCCTCGATGTCCTACGCCTTCACCGACAACCTGACGGTGTCGCTGGAAGGCATCAACCTGACCGACGAATACAATGATCGTTACGTCGATGTGGCGGACCGCGTGTCCGACTACCGCCACACCGGCCGCGAGGTCGCTATCGGATTGCGCTGGAAATACTGATCTTCCTCCCTGAACCTTCCAGTGCATAGCCTGGCCCGGAGCGTCCTCGCTCCGGGCCTTTTTTTGTCCGCTATCCGCTCAGCAAAAAGCCCCGACGCCTGAGGCGCCGGGGCTCTGATGTTCGGACCGATGCCTGGCCTAGAGGCCGACCACCCCGCGCGAGGCCGTCACTTTCGGGCCCGTCCCGTCCAGGGTGTCGATCTTGCAGTCGCTGAAGCGCCAGTTGTCGGCATTGGCGATGCTGCCCGCCTCGCGCACGTCCCAGTCCAGCCGGTCGAAGGTGAAGTCGCGCAAGGGGGCCTCCTCATAGGCCGCGGCCTCGAAGCCGATCTTGCCGCCCACCGCCTTGATGTCCGACAGGCGCACGTCGCGGATGCGGGGGATGCCCTGCTCGCGCGGCACCGGCGTCGCCAGCGCCCGCCAGTAGTCGGGAATGTCGGTGATCCCCGCCGGAATCTGGGCGTAGGAGTAGTTTGGGTACCAGTTCAGATTGACCCGGAACAGGGTCGCCACATCCTGCAGGTGGATGTTCTTCAGGGCGATGTTGTTGATCACTCCGCCGCGCGTGTGGCCCGACTTGAAGAAGATGCCCAGAGGCACCGGATACTCGATGCGCAGGCCCGACACCTCGATGTCCTCGAACCCGCCCGAGGTCTCGCTACCGAAGGTCATGCCGGCCAGGGCGTCGCGGACGATACAGTCCCTGATCTTCACCTGTCGGCAGGGCCGCGCCACGCGCAGACCGTCCCAATCGCGCCCCGCCTTGATGCAGATGGCGTCGTCGTTGACCGACAGGTCGCAGCGCTCGACCAGCACCCGCTCTGACGAGTCGATGTCGATGCCATCGGTCGAGGGGCCGCGACCGCCCAGATTGTTGCGGATGATCAGGTCCGACACCTTCACGTCGCGCGAATAGCAGACATGCACGGTCCAGAAGCCCGACCGCGCCAGGTTCAGCCCCGACACCTCGACCGCCTCGGCGTCATAGACATGGATCAGGCGCGGACGGCGGCAGTCATAGTCGGCGGCCCAGCGCAGATCCTTGGGATCATAGTCCCGGCGCATGGCCCAATAGCTGTCCCAGAAGACCTTGCCGTCGCCGTCCACCAGACCCTCGCCGGTGATCCTGGCGTTCTTCTCGCGATAGATGTTCAGCAGGCCCGCCGGCCATTCCATCTCGATCCCGGCCACGCGGGTGCGGACCAGGGGATAGGCGGCGATGTCGCGCAGGCCCTTGATGGTCACGCCGCGCCCGATCAACAGGGTCACGTTCGACTTCACGAACAGTGAGCCGGACAGATAGACGCCGGGCCTCAGCACCACCGTCCCGCCGGCCGCGCCCGCCGCCGCGTCGATGGCGGCCTGAATCGGACGGGTGTTGATGGCCTCGCCGTCGCCGACCGCGCCGAAGTCGGCGGCGTCGAAGGTGCGCCCCACCGTCTGGGCGAAGGCGGGCGGCGCCGCGGTGGCGATGGCCCCGGTCAGGCCGAGTTGCAGCAGGGAGCGGCGATGCATGGGCGTTCCTCAATATACAGGCCGTCTTGGGTGACGGCGTCTTGTCGCGGTTTACCGGTGTCATTCCGGCTTGCGCTGCTCGTCCACCATTTTATGGTATGGGAGAGCAAATAGTGAAACCCCAAACCCAACGGGGTTCGTACCGGAGAGAACGCCTGTGACGCTACGCCGCGCCTTGCCGACGATTGCCGCCTTCCTGCTGGCCAGCACCGTCCTGACCTCTCCCGTCCTGGCCCAATCCGCCGCCGGAGAGCTCTGGGCGCCGCAGTCCAACCCCGGCGTCGAGGCCGAATGGCTGACCGCCAGGCCGCGCCCCGACCTGACCTTCCGCGCCGACGCCCGCCCCTCGCGCGAACAGACCATGGCGGCGGTGGAATACGTCGCCGCCTCGCAGATCAAGGACATGGCGCAGCGTCCGCTGGCCCTGTCGACCGGCAGCAACCTGACGCAGATGTCGTCCAACTGGGTGGCCGCCACCTTCTATATCGGCGCCGCGAAACTGGCGCGCGTATCCGACGATCCCGAGACCCTGCGCTTCCTGACGGCGGTGGCCGAGCACTACAACTACAGCCTGCGCGGCGCTCGCTCCGGCCCGACCATGCTGAACGCCGACGACCAGACCATCGGCGACCTCTACCTCGAACTCTATTCCCGCCGGGGTCAGGACGGGGTGCTGATGCCCCTGCGTCAGCGGCTGGACTACATGGTGCCGCACCTGAACCGCACGGCCGAGACCGAGGCTTCGATCTGGTGGTGGGCCGACGCCCTCTACATGGCCCCGCCGGTGCTGGCGCGCATGTCGGCGGTGACCGGCGATCCCAAATACATCCGCGGCATGGACAAGGAGTTCCGCCGCACCATCGACCGCCTGTGGGTGCCCGAGCAGCGCCTCTTCCTGCGCGACCAGCGCTTCAAGGGCCGCACCGAAGCCAACGGCCAGCCCATCTACTGGAGCCGCGCCAACGGCTGGGTCATGGGCGGTCTGGCCCGCACGCTGGAGGCCATGCCCGCCGACTTCGAGGGGCGCCAGGACTACGTCGATATCTTCCAGGCCATGGCCGGGCGCATCCGCGAACTGCAACAGGACGACGGCCTGTGGCGCGCCAGCCTTCTGGCGCCCGAGCTTTATCCGCAGGCCGAAACCTCGGGCTCGGTCTTCTACGTCTATGCCATGGCCTGGGGCGTCAACCACGGCCTGCTGGACCGCGCGACCTATGAGCCCGCCGTGCTCAAGGGCTGGGCCGCGCTGAACCGCCACGTCCTGCCCAGCGGCCTCATCGGCGCCACGCAGAAGACCGGCGACATGCCCGTGGCCACCGATCCCAATGAGGTCGGCCTCTACACCACCGGTGCCTATCTGATGGCCGGGCTGGAGGTCGCCGACCTGAACGGCGCGCCAAAAAGCCTGCCCCTGGCCGAGCCCGCGCGTGATGCGCCCGCCGTCATCGCCGCCACCACGCCGACGCCCCCCGCCCCCGTCACCGTCGTCGGCGAGGCCGAGATCAAGCGCCGCGCCGAGGAGATGCACGCCACCCGCGCCCTCTCCTATGACCCGACCGCTCTGGGCCGCCCTGCCGAGGTCGAGCGCCTGACGCCGCCGCCCGCCGACCAGCAGAAGCCCCGCGCCGTGGTCCGCTTTGCGCCTGACCGTCTGGACGACCTGTTGTGGGAGAACGACCGCGTCGCCCACCGCATCTACGGTCCGGCGCTTGAGGCGCGCGAGGCCCCGTCTGGTTCGGGCGTCGATGTCTGGGCCAAGCGCGTCCGCTATCCCTACATGGACCGCCAGCTGCGCTTCCCCAACTACCACGTCGATCGCGGCGAGGGCCTGGACTACTACGACGTCGGGCGTGGTCGCGGCTCGGGCGGTCTGGGCATCTGGTTCGAGAACAAGCTGTGGACCAGCCGCAACTTCTCGACCTACCGCATCGAGGAAACCGGCGGCGACGAGGCCCGCTTCAGCGTCGACTACCGCCCCTGGCCCGTCGATGTGGCCCGCAAGGTCTGGGAGACGCGCGACTTCTCCCTGCCGCTGGGCTCCAGCTTCACCCGCATGACCTCGACCCTCAGCTCGGACACGCCCGAGCCCCTGATCGTCGCCATCGGCATCTCCAAGCGCCGCAACGCCGCCGGCGCCGGCGCCGTCACCCGCGACGCCGCCAACGGCCGCCTGATGTTCTGGGAGCCCGCCAACCCCGAGCACGGCTCCATAGGCATCGCCATCGCTGTTGACCCGACCCTGGTCGAGGGCTTCGCCGAGGACGCCGACAACTATCTGATCCTGGTCCGCGTCACCCCTGGCCAGCCCTTCACCTACTACATGGGCTCCGCCTGGGACGGCGGCCTGGACTTCAAGACGCGCGAGGCCTGGGAAACCTATGCAGCGGGCCAGACCTTCCGGTTCTAGCCGCCTGGGCCCGAAGCCCCGCCTCGGGCCCAGCAAAGCCTTGCCCCCTCAAGGTAACAACGAAATGTGACTTCATGCGTTGGGCCTCCGGGCAAGGAGGCTTCCATGGCGAACCCATTCACCTATCTGGCGGCCGCAAGATTCGCCGCCGCCTGCCTCGTCGCCCTGACCTGTCCGGAGCCGACCGCCTGGGCGCAACAGATGCCGGATGCTGCGCGTCCCGTCCTGTTCATCTCGGGCGCCTCCCTCATCGACCCCGCCGCCGGCTCGGCGTCGCCCCCGCAAGACATCCTGGTCCTTGAAGGAAGGATCGCGGCCATCACCCCTGCGGGCGCTGTCCAACCACCCGAGGGCGCAACGCGCATCGACGCCTCGGGGCGGTTCGCCTTGGCCGGGCTGATCGACGTCCACGCCCACCTTGGCGAAGGCGGCGTCCTACCCAGCGATGAGGCGACCCGTGCGCGCGCCCTGCGGCAGTTCCTGCGTTACGGCGTGACCAGCCTCTTTGTCCCAGGCGCGACGGGGGCCAACGACGCCGAATTTTCAGCGCTTCGGGAGCGTTGTCGGATCGTTGCGGGTCAATGCCCCGAGCTCCACGGGTCCGGCTCCCTCATCACCGCGCCGGGCAGCCACCCGATCTCGACCATCTTCAACATGCCGGAGAACACCCCCGCCGCTGTTCTGGAAGCGCGGGGCGTCGCCATGCTGGCCCCCGACGCCGACATCGATCAGTTGATGGACGCCAAGAAGGCGGCGGGCGTGGACGCCATAAAGATCGTCATCGAGGACGGCCCGCCGCCCTGGTATCCCAAGCCCCGCCTGAGCGACGCCCAGATCCGCCAGCTTGTCTCCGCCGCCCATGCCCGGTCGCTGCGGGTCTTCGCCCATATCAGCACATCGGACCACGTGCGCATCGCCCTCGACGCGGGGGTCGACGGCGTCATGCATGGGCCGACCGATCGGCTGCCGGACTATCTGGTGCGGCGCATGGCCGAACAGAAGATGATCCTGGTGACGACCTTCGCCCTCTATGACGGCATCCTCACCTGGGCGCGCGGGCGGCCTGAGACGGACCCCTACGCCCTGGCCGGCGTGGAGCCCTCGGCGCTCGAAAGCCTGACGGCGCCGCCCTTCCTCGCCGCCGCGGCCGAGGACGAAGCGACGGCCCTCGGCTACCTGGCCAAGGCCTCGGACAATCTGAAGCGGGCAGCCGCGGCGGGCGTCCCCATTGCCTTGGGCACGGACGTCGGCAACCCCTTCGTCTTCCCCGGCTACGCGGCGCATGAGGAACTGTCCTGGATGGTGCGCGCGGGCCTCAGCCCTGCCCAGTCCCTGCAGGCGGCCACCCTTGGCGGCGCCGCCTTCCTGGATCGCCAGGATCAGGTCGGTCGCCTGGCGCCGGGCTATCGCGCGGACATCCTGCTGCTGGCCGACAATCCCCTGCTGACGATCGAGAACAGCCGCCGCATCGTCGCCGTCATCGCCGACGGCGCCCGCGTGGATGACGTGGTGTCGGCCGCGTCCGAATCCGACTGACGGACGCCCTGTCTGATCACGTCGCCTGCACCCTCGAAGACCTCGCAGCGGCTTCGACAGATGCATCATGGCGACCCCGGAGGGACTCCAACCCCCGACCTCGGCTTTAGGAAAGCCTTGCTCTATGCAGCTGAGCTACGGGGCCGTTGCGTCGTCCCTAGCGGGTCACGGCGGTCAGGGAAAGACGCCGCGCCGCAGTTATCCACCCGGCAAGAAACTCCTAGCGATTAATCCCCGTTAAGCTACAATATGTTGTGGAGAACAAATCCTGAATCGGGCCGTGTCGCTGATTCGGTCATGATTCGTTTCGCGCCCGTTCCAGGTGCCGGAAAGCTTCTGTTCATTCTTTCCTCGTCGCGCGGTTTCGCTTGAGAAACCCGCCGTGCTTCTCCACCTTGAAGCTGACATGAGTGATCGTTCCGCAGGTCTGGCCCCATCGCGCGTCACGGCGATCCTGGGCCCCACCAACACCGGCAAGACCCATCTGGCGGTCGAGCGGATGCTGGGTCACGCCTCGGGCATGATCGGCCTGCCGCTGCGCCTGCTGGCGCGCGAGATCTATGAGCGGATCGTCAAGCAGCGCGGGGCCGCCGCCGTCGCCCTGATCACCGGCGAGGAGAAGATCGTCCCGCCGCGCCCGGCCTATTTCGTCTGCACCGTCGAGGCCATGCCGCTGGAGCGTCAGGTCGAGTTCCTGGCCGTGGATGAAATCCAGCTGGTCGCCGACCCGGAACGCGGCCACGTCTTCACCCAGCGCCTGCTGCACGCGCGCGGTCGCTTCGAGACCATGTTCCTGGGGGCCGGGACCATGGCCCCGCTGATCCGCGCCCTGGTCCCCGAGGCCGAGATCGTCACGCGCGAGCGCCTGTCCACCCTGTCCTACGCCGGATCGAAAAAGCTGACCCGCCTGCCCCGCCGCAGCGCGGTCGTCGCCTTCTCGACCGAGCAGGTCTACGCCATCGCCGAACTGCTGCGTCGCCAAAGGGGCGGGGCCGCCGTGGTCATGGGCAGCCTGTCGCCGCGCACCCGCAACGCCCAGGTCGAGCTGTTCCAGTCGGGTGAGGTGGACTTCCTGGTCGCCACCGACGCCATCGGCATGGGGCTGAACATGGACGTGGACCATGTCGCCTTCGCAGGGCTCAGGAAGTTCGACGGCACGCGCACCCGCTGGCTGCACGCGTCCGAGATCGGCCAGATCGCCGGGCGCGCCGGGCGCCACCTGCGCGACGGCACCTTCGGCGTCACCGGCGAGGCCGAGGACCTGGACGAGGACATCCTCGAACAGGTGATCAGCCACCGGTTCGATCCGGTCGAGGCCGCCGAGTGGCGCCACGGGCGACTGGATTTCGACACCCTGCCCGACCTGCTGCGCTCGCTGACCGTCAGCCCTGAACGCTTTGGGCTGCGGCTGACGGCCCAGGCCCTGGACGAAACCCTGCTGCGGCGCTTCGCGGCGGACGAGGACGTCAAGAAGATCGCCCGTTCGCGCGGCGCCCTGATGCGGCTATGGGAGACCTGCCAGCTGCCGGACTTCCAGAAGACCACCCTGGACGAACACGCGCGCCTGTCGAAGGAGATCTTCACCGCCCTGACCAGCCGTCGCGGGCGGCTGACCGAGGACTGGGTCGCCCCGCGCTTCAACGATCTGGACCGCGACGACGGCCAGATCGACCAGTTGTCGGCGCGTCTCGCGGGCGTGCGGACTCTGGCCTATATCGCCAACCGCCCCGACTGGATGGATCAGGCGCAAGGCTGGCGCGACAAGACCAAGGCGCTGGAGGAACGCCTGTCCGACGTCCTGCACGAACGGCTGACGGCGCGCTTTGTGGACCGGCGCACCACGGCCCTGATGCGGGCGCTGAACGTGCGTTCGGACACCCTGGCGGGCGTGGCCGACGACGGCGAGGTGACGGTCGAGGGCGAAGTGGTCGGTCATCTGGAGGGCGTGCGCTTCACCCCCGACGCCGGCGGCTCGGCGCTGGCCGATCGCGCCCTGCGTCAAGCCGCGACGCGCGCCGTCGGACCAGAGATCGCGCAGCGCCTCGGCAAGTTGGCGGCGGAGGCCGACGAGGCCTTCAGCGTCATTCCCAATCCGCGTTCAGGCGGCGGCGACGTCCTGTGGAACGGGGCCCTGACGGCCCGGATCGTCAACGATGATCCCTTTGCGCCCCGCGTGCGCTTGCTGGGCGACCTCGGCCCGGTTCCGGCGCGCGAGCGGGCGCAGCGCCGCATCGAGGCCTGGCTGGCGTCCGAGGCGGGCCGCGCCCTGCGCGAGCTGCGTCGCCTGCGTCAGGCGGTGGACAGCGGCGCCCTGACCGGCCTGCCGCGCGGCCTGGCCTTTCGCCTGATCGAGGCGGGCGGCGTCATCCCGCGCGCCGACGTGGAACGCGATCTGGCGGCGTTGAGCCAGCACGAGCGGCGCACGGTCAAGACCTTCGCCATCCGCATCGGCGCCCACTCCGTCTGGCTGCCCGGCGCGCTCAAGCCCCGCGCCCGGCTGCTGGCCCAGGCCTTTGTGACCGAGCCCTTCCGCCCCGGCGGCGAGGCCCTGTCGCCCCTGCCCGCCTCCGCGCCGTCGCCCCGCGCACTGGCCGCCTTTGGTCGTCGCGCCGTCGGATCATGGACCGCGCCGGTCGAAACACTGGAACGCTTCGCCGAGCTGTCACGCGCGGCAGGCAAGGCCCCGCTGCCGCAGGAGGCCCTGACTGAACTCGGCTGGACCGCCGAACAGACGAAGCAGGTTCAAGCGGCCCTTCGCGTTCCCCGCGCCGACAAGGCTCCGCGTCCGGGCAAGCCCGCGCCGCCGCCCAAGGATTCGCCCTTCGCCGCCCTGGCCCAGTTGACCCAACCGCCCGCACCCCCGCGCCGCAAGCGCCGTCCGAGACGCAAGGCCGCCTCCACGTGACCCCTACGCACGAGGCCGTGCAGAGCTGCCGCATCGACCTGTGGCTGTGGCGCGCCCGCTTCGCCAAGACCCGCGGTCTGGCCGCCGACATGGTCGAGCGCGGCGCCATCCGCCTGACCCATCACGGCGTCCAGACCCGCCTCGACAAGCCCAGCCGCAGCGTCCACCCCGGCGACGACATCCTGTTCGCCCAGGGCGGGCGGCTGATCGCCGTGCGCGTGCTGCAATTGGGCGAAAGGCGCGGCCCTCCCGAGGAAGCCCGCGCCCTCTACGTTCTCATAGACTGAACTGGGCTCAAGCCGCGCGAAGCGCATTCACCCAAGGCAATGCCTTAGCCCTGCTTCACGAACTCGCCTTCGATATGCAGTTCCACCTCGTCCGACACGCCCGGCAGGGCATAGGTGATGCCGAAGTCGGAACGTTTGATGGTCGCCTCACCGTCGAAGCCGGCCTTGTAACCGCCGCGCGTCTGGCCCGCCTGGTTGAACTCAACCTCCATGGTCACGGGCTTGGTCACGCCGCGCAGGGACAGTTCGCCGTGCACCACAGCCTCGTTCGGCTCGCTCGGGTCGATCATGATATGGACTGAGCGGAAGGTGGCGACCGGGTGATTGGCGGTATCGAAGAAGTCCGCCGTCTGCAGGTGGCGCTTCAACCCGTCGTCGTTCGGGGCCA
>RCUP01000365.1_pt1 | contig 36556 bp, 22 predicted proteins | sample 2166341 | NCBI WGS metagenome assembly RCUP01 (sample SAMN09932325, study PRJNA488358) | compost metagenome | isolation source: compost soil in succinonitrile-enriched | place: Germany: Experimental Botanical Garden | reverse complement strand
GAACAACTTAGTGCCTTTAAGGATTATATTACGGTGACTGAATCCAAAGAAGAAGCGAAAATCGATGTTGCTTCGTTGGTTGGTCTGCATTCATTCTCCATTCCGATTGATTCGCATTTAATCGGACAAACGATCCGTCATTCCAAAATGCGTGAAATGTGTAAAGGAATTGTAGTGGGACTGGAGCGCGATGAAAACCGAATCGTCAATCCGGATCCGGATATTGCCTTTCAGCCGGAAGATGTTATCTGGATCGTTGGTTTGAATAAGCGCATTCAGGTTTATCTGAAGGATATTCTGAAAAACTAGATTTGTCGGCCTCCTTCAAACCGTTTGATATCGGATTCGGGATTTAATGCCGTTCCATGAAACAAATGGTCGATCAATTCATGAATAACAAGCGGCGCAATCATAAATCCTTTTGATCCCAGTCCGTTTACAATAACCATTTTCGGAAATTCCGGATGTTTTCCGATTAGAGGTCTTCTGTCCAATACGGTTGGACGTACGCCTGCGCGATGTTCCAAAATCTGATAAGACTCGGAAGTGATCGAACGTAGATTCTCGGTAATGGCTTGTTTTCCTTCTTCGGTCGGATCCGTATTGTCCGTATCCCAAACATAGGTAGAACCCACTTTGAATTGTCCGTTTCCAAGAGGAAGTAAAAAGCATTTGCGGTTCAATGATTCCGCGGAATAAATCTCATCGGATTGAATGACCAAAAGTTCTCCCTTGGTTTGCTCCAAAGGTAAATAACTGAAGAGCGGATTGTATTTCGCATCTTTTCCTTCTGCAAAAAGAATGTAATCGTACAATTCGCCTTTGTAAGCGCCGGTTTGAGGATTCAGGTCTGCATGATCAAAAGTCTCTTCCCGCAGTATTCCTTTGTTCTTGAAATACGTTTTATTTCCTTCGATAAATGGAGTAGCTTCAATGTAAGAAGCCTGTTTCACACGCCCCGTTCCGAACGTGTTTTGTTCCAAAGGAAAAGAAAGATCTGCATCCGTCAATAATTCCATATACTCGTCGAATTCGGGAAGTTCCTGCTTCTTTTTCCAGAAATCAAGCTCCTGATCGGAAGCAAATAATCTGCGAATCGCCAATGGATGAAAGAAGGAAACACCGATAAGTTGCTCAATTTCACGGTATTTTTGATAAGCAAAGGGCAGCAATTCTGAAACGCGCCAGCTGAGAGTCATTCTTCTGAATACCAATGGATTGATGATTCCTGCAGCAACTACGGAAGACACATTTCGGTTGTTATCCGTTAACTGAACGTCACAACCCTCTTGAAGCAATTCATGAGTTAAACAGATTCCTGCAACACCTCCTCCAACAACCAATACTTTCATGATGCAAAGGTGTCTAAAAAGTTTAAAAGGTTCAAGCAGTTGAAATGTGAAAAGACTTTATGAGGATAGACGTAAGACAAAAGACGGAATTCGTCTAAAGTCTATCGTCTTCAATCTGAAGTCTTAATATCCTGATGAACTTATTTTCCAAACTTCGTAAAAGGAATGAATCTTGGAGTTTTGCGTTGGTAGTCCGGATAATCAGGATATTTTGTTGCAGAAATGCTTTCCGAGAAATCGGAACTTCCTTTAAAGAGAATAACGAGTAACAAGCAACCACCCATCGACCAATTGATCCATTCTCCCGTTGATACAACGCTGAATCCGTAAAACAACAACCAAACGGTTTGTTCCATGGCGTAGTTCGGATGGCGAACCAATTTCCACAAACCGGAATCCACAAATCCTTTGGAATAGGGGCCAAGAGGTTCTCCGTTTTTGATACGCCGGTGTTTTTCGGTTTGAAAATTATATTGTTGCTGATCGGCAATGAACTCAATTGCAATGGCAAGAAGAATTCCTGCTGCGATCACCCAATCCCACAATTGAATGCTTGTTGGTGCTGACTCATACAAGCCGGTTAGAGCTGGAAGGGTAAAGAGGAAAATCAAGGTGTTCTGATACGAGCAGATGAAAAACAGGTTGAACAACATCCATACGAAACGATTATTGAATCCGGGTTTTTTACGCAGGATTTCCCAGCGGTAATCTTCTTCTCCCGACCAGAATTTCCAGGAATAGGCACCTCTTCTGGCAAAATTGTAAGTTAAGCGAGCTCCCCAGATACTCACAATAACGGCCATCAAAACCAAACGGGGAGCAAAGTCTCCCGCCTGAGCGACATGCCACACATAGTAAATCGGAATAACACTCCAGATTTTATCGATCTGAGAATTATTTCTGGTGATTTCTCCCAGAAGGAAACAGACACCGGTAACGATTGCTAAAACAATCCCCATGTCTGTAAGCACTTCCATTTGAAGAGCATTCAGCGGAGTGCCGAAATAAAATGACATCAATGGAACAACCACCAAGGTCAGTAAAAGAATAAGTATGGTAATTAACATGAGGTGAAAGTAAGGAATTTAAAAGCAGAAGTGATCGCACAAAACAGCAATTTTGGGAACAGATAAACACTAAATTGTGAGTTAACCGGTTTTCTTGTGAAGTTATTACAACGCGTAAAATTTATTTAACCCGGAATCTTTAACCAATTGATGTGTTGAGGCAGATTGAGAGTCCTGATTCCAATAGTCTTGGCTCCCTACTCTAAAAATGGTGACTCTCAATTCAATTCGTCTTACTCTGCAACTGCTAAAACGGCGATGCTGATCTTTGCTTTTGGAAACTGACTTTGAAGGATTCGTACACAGGTTTCAAGCGTGGATCCGGTTGTGACAACATCGTCTACAACCACCAGATGCTGCAGATTTTGCTCTTTTTTGGTTCGAAGCATAAACCGGTTTTGCATATTGTCCCAGCGGGAAGCTTTACTCTTCCTGGTTTGACTTTCTGTGAAAGAAGTTCGTTTCAGAAGATCCTTTCTCAAGGAAACTTCCGATGTTTCTGCAATTCCTTTGCAAATTACTTCCGCCTGATTGTATCCGCGGATGAATTCCTTTTTTGGATGAAGCGGAACAGGAACAAGGGCATCCATATCTGAAAAAGCCGGAATTTGTTTGAGAACCGTTCCCAGTTCCTTTCCGAAGTGCAATCCGATTTCAGCATTGTTGTTGTATTTGAGTTCATGAAGAACCCGTTGAGTGGAATTTTGTTGTTTGAATCGGAGGAGTGCATAAGTGCCGGATAACTGAACGCGTCCCCAAAACAGTTTATCCAGATTGGTTGCTTCGGGATAAGTTTCGAAATGTGTGTAGGATAGTTCGCTGATGCAAACAGGGCAAATTGCCAGTTTGGATTGGTTGAATTCGTGTTTGCAAATCAAACAATTTTGAGGGTAGAGAACATGAAGTAAATCACGCGTCCATTTGTTAAATTTTGAAGTCGATTTCATCAGTGTAATAGTGTTTATTTGGCTTCGCGGACTATCAACATCGCGGTGTTGATAGCGGAATAAATATAATGAAAAAAGAGAATCGTTTTTCACCTAACTTTATAGGAAAACCAACTGAAAGGCTTCATACAGTTGAAGTTGGACGAATCTAGCGAATTCTTCGATGAATTGCGGATTATGTACTGTGAATATCTTTAGTTGAGATGTTGATAAACTCGCTAAGTGTTCATGTTAAAGGCTTTCAAAGTAACTGTGTTGAAAACCTCAAACAATTGTGGATTTCTTTAATTGCGAAAGGAAAGAATTTTGACAATTTTTGTAAGCCCCTTTAAGTACAAAATGTGTCAAACACATGCTACAAATACGGAAGGGGAAACTGACTGAAATTTGCATATAAATACACACTGATCCATGGTTGAGAAATAACCATGGCATAGAAATTATTGACTAAAAAAAATAGAATTAAAAATGGGACAAGTAGAACCAATCTTAGCAGAAAACAAAAATCGATTCGTGTTATTCCCGATTCAACATGAAGATATTTGGTCTTTTTACAAAAAAGCAGAAGCAAGTTTTTGGACTGCCGAAGAGATTGATTTGTCGCCGGATTTAATTGACTGGGAAACAAAATTAAATGACGATGAGCGTCATTTTGTGAAACATGTTTTGGCATTCTTTGCGGCATCCGACGGAATTGTTAACGAGAACCTTGCTGAGCACTTTTTGGCTGAAGTGCAGTATACAGAAGCGAAGTTCTTTTACGGTTTTCAGGTTGCTATTGAAAATATCCACTCTGAAACCTATTCGTTACTGATCGATACGTATATCAAAAACACGGCAGATAAGAACCACTTGTTCAATGCCTTTGAAACAATCGATTGTGTGCGCAAAAAAGCAGACTGGGCTTTACGTTGGATCGACAACGGGTCTTTTGCTGAGCGATTAGTTGCATTCGCAGCAGTAGAAGGAATCTTTTTCTCAGGTTCATTTTGTTCGATTTTCTGGTTGAAAAAACGCGGCTTGATGCCAGGGTTATCATTCTCTAATGAGTTGATTTCTCGTGATGAAGGTCTACATTGTGACTTTGCGTGTTTATTATACACCAAGCATTTGGTAAACCAGCTTCCAAAGGAACAAGTACAGGAAATCATTCTGGACGCAGTGGAAATTGAGAAAGAATTCGTAACCGATGCATTACCGGTGAAATTGATCGGGATGAATGCAGACCTAATGGCACAATACATCGAATTCGTGGCTGATCGATTATTAGTGGAGTTAGGAAATCCAAAAGTATTTAATACGGCAAACCCATTTGATTTCATGGATATGATTTCAATTCAGGGAAAAACAAATTTCTTCGAAAAACGCGTTGCTGAGTACCAAAAGTCAGGCGTTATGTCGAACAAGGAAGACCAAACATTTAGTTTGGACGAAGATTTTTAATTCATTATATTACCAATAACAACAACCCAAATAGAGCGCTATGTACGTAATAAAAAGAGACGGAAGAAAAGAGGCGGTGAAATTTGACAAAATCACTGCACGCATCATCAAGATGTGTTATGGGCTGGACCCATTAGTTTCCCCAGAGGCTGTTGCCATGAAAGTGATCGAAGGGATTTACGATGGAGTAACCACGACCGCTTTAGATAATTTAGCAGCTGAGGTTGCAGCAGCTAAAACAATTGATCACCCGGACTATGCTTTGTTGGCATCCCGTATCGCGGTATCAAACTTACACAAGGAAACGAAAAAATTGTTCTCCGATGTGATGGAAGATTTGTACAAGTATGTCGATCCTAAAACGGGTCAACGTGCTTCATTGATTGCTGATGACGTGTTCGAAGTCATTCAGAATAACAAAGATTTGTTGGATTCTAGTATTATCTACGATCGTGATTTCCGTTACGATTACTTCGGATTCAAAACCCTTACACGAAGCTACTTATTGAAAATTAACGGTGAGATCGCTGAAAGACCACAACAAATGTTGATGCGTGTTGCAGTTGGGATTCACAAAAACGATTTGCAACAGGCTATCAAGACGTACAACTTGATGTCTGAAGGATGGTTTACACATGCTACACCAACCTTATTCAACTCAGGTACACCGAAACCTCAAATGTCTTCTTGTTTCTTGTTGACAATGAAAGAAGATAGCATCGAAGGGATTTACGAGACCTTGAAATCTTGCGCTCAGATTTCTCAGTCTGCCGGTGGTATTGGTTTGGCTCTTCATGATATTCGTGCTACAGGATCTTATATCAAAGGAACGAATGGTACATCCAACGGAATTGTTCCGATGTTGCGTGTATTCAATGATACAGCTCGTTACGTAGATCAGGGTGGAGGAAAACGCAAGGGATCTTTCGCGATGTATATCGAGCCTTGGCATGCAGATGTATTCGATTTCTTAGACTTGAAAAAGAATACCGGAAAAGAAGAAATGCGTGCACGTGATTTGTTTTATGCCTTGTGGATTCCGGATTTGTTCATGAAACGTGTGGAAGAAAACGGAGACTGGACCTTGATGTGTCCGCACGAATGTCCGGGACTTTCTGATACATACGGAGCAGAATTCGAAGCATTGTATACGCAATACGAAACAGAAGGAAAAGGTCGTAAAACGATCAAAGCACAAGATTTGTGGTTCAAAGTATTGGAATCTCAAATTGAGACAGGTACGCCATACATGTTGTACAAAGATGCAGCAAATACGAAATCCAATCAGCAAAACTTAGGAGTGATCAAATCTTCTAACTTATGTACGGAGATTATCGAGTACACAGCACCGGATGAAATCGCTGTATGTAACCTGGCTTCTTTGGCTTTGCCGAAGTATGTTACAGAAGATGGAACATTCGATCACGATAAATTATTTGAAGTAACGTATCAGGCAACTGTGAACCTGAATCGCATCATCGACGGAAACTTTTATCCGGTAGAAGAGGCTCGTAACTCAAACTTGCGCCACCGTCCAATCGGATTAGGAGTTCAAGGATTGGCAGATGCGTTCATCATGATGCGCTTCCCGTTTGAATCGGAAGAAGCAAAAGCATTAAACCGCGAGATTTTTGAAACGATCTATTATGCAGCAATGACAGCTTCAAAAGATTTGGCAATCGCAGAAGGTCCTTACGAAACAATCGCAGGTTCACCGGTATCTAAAGGAATTTTCCAATACGATATGTGGGGAGTAACTCCTACAGACCGTTGGGAATGGGATTTATTGAAAGAAGAAGTGAAAAAACACGGTGTCCGCAACTCGTTGTTGTTAGCTCCGATGCCAACAGCTTCTACAGCACAGATCCTTGGAAACAACGAATGTTTTGAGCCTTATACGTCAAACATTTACACACGTCGTGTATTGTCAGGAGAGTTTATTATCGTAAACAAACACTTGTTGAAAGACCTGGTAAAAGAAGGTTTATGGAACAAAGATATGCGTCAGAAATTGATGGCATCGAACGGATCCGTACAAAATATCAATGAGATTCCTCAATACATCAAAGATTTGTATAAAACAGCTTGGGAAATTTCTCAAAAAGCAATTATCGAGCAGTCTGCAGATCGTGGAGCTTACATTTGTCAGTCACAGTCGTTGAACATTTTCATGGAGAATGCAAACTTCGGAAAATTGACATCTATGCACTTCTACGGATGGAAGAAAGGATTGAAAACAGGAATGTATTACCTGAGAACGAAAGCTGCAACAGATGCAATTAAGTTCACAGTAGATAAAGCAGTAACTGAACAACCTGAAGAGGTAACTCTTGAAGAACAACAAGCAGCAATTGCATGTTCTTTGGATAATCCGGACAACTGTGAAATGTGTTCAGGATAGAAATTGAATCATATTATTGAAAACCAGTCGGGGCGAAAATTTTTCGCCCCGACTGGTTTATGATTGTTGTGATGTTAATAATTGTGCCGTTTTTATTATGTCACACTCAATAAGTCCCTCGGTGATCTGAGGGACTTATTTATTTTTGAAAAAGATCATTCGGATAAAAATCGCTATTGTATACTAGCGAGGCACTTAAAACGTTAGTACTTTAGCATGATGCACGCTTTCCGGGTTGGACTTCTATTGCTAAGCAGCATATTCTTCTGTTGGGTTCAAAGTTGGACACAGGAAAGCGCGTACCGTCAAAAAACGATTCCGTCAACAAATACTGTCGTCCAGCTCGATTCGTTGAGTATTGCTCCGAATTCACTCATTGTGCGTTGCGGAAATCAGATTGTTCTTCCTTATCAATATCTGATTGATTACGCCAAAGGAACTTTTCAGCTGTTTGAGCCGTGTTCGCAAGAACTTCAGATTTCGTATCGCGTACTTCCGTTTTCTTTTGGAAAAAGCTACCAAATCCGGGATACAAATGTCATTTATACCGAAAACAAAGGAGACAGGGATAAATTTCTCATTACTCCAACTGTTGAGCCACTCGATTTAATGGGGGCAAATGGTCTCCGGAAATCGGGAAGTATTTCACGGGGAATTACCTTTGGAAACAGACAGGATTTATCCGTTAATTCGTCTCTGAATCTGGAACTTTCGGGGTATCTCGCGCCAAACTTACAAGTACTGGCTTCCGTTACGGATGATAATCTGCCTATTCAACCGGAAGGAAATACCAATAAATTACAGGAATTCGATCAGGTTTTTATTCAGTTGTTCAATAATCAATTTAAGTTGACAGCCGGAGATTTCTGGATCAGTAAACCGGATGGTTATTTTCTGAGCTACAGAAAGCGGGGACAGGGTTTAACGGGTGAATACTTTTGGAAAAAGGATAAAACCGGAACGATTAAAACACAAGCCAGTGGTGCGCTTTCAAAAGGAAAATTCAACCGGCAGATCATTCAGGGAGTAGAAGGAAATCAAGGGCCATATCGTTTGAGAGGAAGTGAAAACGAACCCTATATCATTATTCTTTCGGGGACGGAACGGGTTTACATCGATGGAAGATTGATGAACAGAGGACAGGAATTCGATTACATCATCGATTATAATACTTCTGAGTTAACGTTTACTGCCCGGAATCTGATCACGAAAGACGTCCGGATTGTAGTTGAATTTCAGTATTCCGACCAGAACTATGCCCGTTCGCTCTTCCAGTTTTCAACGACTGCGCAAAGTAAGAAACTAGATTGGTGGGTGAATGCATATTCCGAACAGGATGCCAAAAATCAGCCGCTTCAGCAAAACCTGACCAATGAACAAAAAATGCTCTTGTCTCAAATCGGAGACAGCTTACAATTAGCGCGTTATTCTGTAATTGATTCGATTGGTTATTCGGAAAACCTGGTCATGTACAAATTGATCGACTCTTTGGGTTATGACAGTGTGTTGGTGGCTTCTGTGAACCAGGCTGTGGCTTATTACAAAGCTCAGTTTTCTTATGTCGGCCCGGGAAAAGGAGATTATGTATTTGAAAAGTTCAATGCGATTGGGAGAGTGTACAAATGGGTAGAACCTGTTGGAGGTGTTTCGGTTGGAGATTATGCCCCGATTTCACTGATAATTACTCCGAAAAGACAGCAATTGTTTACTGCCGGTGCAACTTATCGGTTCAGTGAAAAGTTGAAAATGACTTCCGAATTGGGAATGAGCGGCTATGATCTGAATACGTTTTCGACGCTTGATCGCTTCGATGATCGCGGATTTTCCATGCGGACAAAAATCGAACACGATAATCCTTTCGGAAAAGATTCGATTCAGGCCTGGAGTTGGAAAAAGCAAGTGGAAATAGAAATGCTGGATCCTTATTTCAGACCCATTGAACAATACCGTACGGTGGAATTCGACCGCGATTGGAATACGCGAAGTATGAATTACAAAGGGAATCAGGTATTGACGACTTTAGGAACAAGCATTGAAAACAGGAAGTACGGAAAAATCGGAATCAATGCACAGCAGTATAAGATCGGATCGGATTTCTCCGGGTTGCGGACACAATTCATTACCAATTGGAGGCAAAAGGGGTTTAATATCAATATTGACGCGAGTTATTTGAGTTCGAGAAACGTCAATTCCAACCAGTTCATAAGACATCGAGCAGATATTTCGAAGCAGTTCAAAAAAGTGCGGATCGGATACAAAGATGATCAGGAATGGAATCGTTTTGTACAAGGAGACACCTTATTGAGCTTACAATCTTATCGTTTCTTTGATTATCAGGGTTATGTTGCAATCGGTGACACTACATCGGGGGAATTACTCTTGAGCTATCGGGAACGAATCGATGGGAAATCAGACAGTTCGAGGTTACAAAATGCTGCAAAAGCCCGAACGTTCCGGGTGGAATGGACAAAAAACAATTGGAAAAATCAGCGCTTGTACGTGGTGGCGAACTACCGGGAATTGAAGATTCTGGACACCGTTTTGATCAATCAGGCTCCGGAAAATACGACCAACGGAAGAATTGATCACGACATCAAGTTCTGGAAAGGAGCTATCAATCTCACAACCTTTTATGAAGTGGGAGCGGGATTGGAACAGAAAAAGGAATTCATTTACATCAAAGTGAATGACGGACAGGGAGTTTATACCTGGAACGACTATAACAATGATGGAATCAAAGATCTGAATGAGTTTGAAATCGCGGCATATGCTGATCAGGCGAGTTACATTCGCGTGTTCACGCCGTCTAATGATTACATCAAGACTTATTCGAATGAATACAACCAATCGTTGATGCTTCGACCTGAACGTGTTTGGGGAAGTAAAACAGGAGTTAGAAAAGTATTGGCCCGGTTTTCCACACAAACGCGCTTCAGATTGCAACGAAAAACCAATGTATTTGACGGCGCGCGCGCGTACAATCCTTTTGTAGGAAGTATTGATGACAATTCGTTGATAAGTACGGCAAACGTGATCAAAAACACGCTGTATTTTAACCGGACGAATAACATCGGAGGCGGAGATTACAGTTATGAAAGTTCGAAGACAAAAACCCTTCTGGCAACCGGATTTGACGGAAGAACGAAAGAATCACACGAGTTTAATGCGCGGGTCACGATTTTGAAGAAGTTCAGTTTTCAATCTCAATTCGAAACCGGATTGAAAACCTCTTCAGTGGATTATACGACGGGTCGGAATTATCGCTTGCATTATTGGCAACTGAAACCGTCGTTTATCTATCAGCCAACGACATCGCTTCGTTTTAGTATTGATGGGCGCGTTACTAAAAAGAAGAACGAAGAAAACCTGGGCGGTGAACAAGCAGATATTTACGATATTGGAGTAACCGGAAAGTTTAATCAAACCCAAAAAGGAAGTTTGCAGGGACAGTTCAATGTCATTCGGATTGCTTTCCGTGGGAATTCAAATACACCGCTTGGATTCGAATTGCTGGAGGCATTGAAGCCGGGAGTGAATTACGTTTGGAGTTTAGGGTATCAGAGATCCTTATCTAAAAATCTGCAAATATCGATTCAATACAACGGACGTAAAAGCGAAGGAAATAAAGTCATTCACGCAGGAGGAATGGAAGTGAAAGCGTTCTTTTAAGCCAGGGATTTTATTGTTGGGACCTATGCATCGCGTCCCAACAATAAAAAAGGCCCTCCGAATCCGGAAGACCTTTCTTTTCAGGTTTAATACTATTAATGTTCTTTTTCCTCTTTCGGGAAACCAGCAATCATTTTATCGTAATCAGACATCAATGCTTCAGCATCTCCACGTTTTCCACGTGCAATATCCGCAGCATTTGTATTACCGTCTTTTTTAGCTTTTTCTTCTTCTGCTTTATACTTCTCAATAGATTTTTGAAGATTGTCTTTCAAATAACCGATGTATTGAGGCATAAACATTTGCGGATACATTCCACCGGTTTTGTATTTGTCCTGGAAGATTGCCAAAGCGCGTTGCTGAACTTTCGGATCCTGACGGGAAGCGAAGAAAGTCAATGAACTCAACACACCTACTGCATCAAATCCCTGAACCATGTTTGATTTGAACAAGTTTTCATAGTAGCTGATTTGTGCTGCATCACCATATTTTGCATAGATCATCGCAACTCCTACTTGCATTTTTCCGGAAGGCTCGCTCTCCAGTTTCTTACAAGCTTCCAAAGCTGCTTTATTGTTTACTTTGGAAAGTTGAACCAAAGCGGCGCTTATCACAGAATAAGATTGGTCCTTCTGAAGACTTTCCGTACATAATTGCTCTAATTCCGGTCCGGAAATCATTCCTGCCAAAGCTGTAATTGCAGAAACACGCACTGCAGAAACAGAATCATTCGCAGCCATTTGTTTCAAGCGGTTAATTGCAGCACTTTTATTATCACTGCTCATTTTCCCGATTTTTTCAATCGCTGTTGAGCGAATATCCCAGAAAGGATCGTTCAAAGCCTCTAATGCAATTCTGCTTGCATCTGCAGAACTTGCCGGCACTTTTTGTAAAGCAGCTTTTCTGTGAATGTAATGCTTGGAGTTATTCCATTGGTAAGCATACCAGGAAGCATCTTTTTTCTCTTCCACTTTACCAAGCAACACTGCTTCTGCATCAAAAATGACATTCTTAACAGTTCCTTGTGTCGGAATACTAACAGTTGTGCTTTCATCGTTGAACCAATGACGTGTTGTTGTAGCCCCACGGTCGTCATAAACAGTTACATCAACCGGCAATTTGAACAAACCGAATTCTGCTTTTTGCTTTTGGTTAACTGTTAGGGAAACGGTGTTTTCAGAAGCATTAGCAGCATAAGAAACATCCAAAATCGGGTGACCTTTTCCTAAATACCACTGATTGAAGAACCAGTTCAAATCTTCACCGCTTACTTCTTCGAAAGCCAGACGTAAATGGTGAAATTCAGCTGCTTTAAATTGATTTTGTTTCAAGTAGTTTTTCAATCCCATGAAAAAGGCATCATCCCCGATGTATTTTCTGAGCATGTGTAAAATACGACCACCTTTGTTGTAAGAGTGTCCGTCAAACATATCTTCACGCGATTTGTAATCAAACCAAACCAGGTTGTGATAACCTGCTTGTTCTGCAGAGGCAAAATAACCTGCTGCTTCCTGCAAAGCCTGATATTCCGCTTCATCCAAACCATGACGATGCTCGTCCCAAAGGAATTGCGAGTAATTTGCGAAAGATTCATTTACAGTCAGGTTAGACCAGGACTCACAAGTCACTAAATCTCCGAACCAATGATGAAATAATTCGTGTGCAATGGTTGAATTATCGTTTTCGTCCAATAATTCGCGCTGTGTTTTGTAAGTAAATTCACCGAAAACAACAGCTCCTGTATTTTCCATAGCTCCCGAAACGTAATCGCGAACAACAATTTGAGAATACTTATCCCAAGGATATTCCACTCCGAGTAGTTTGGAGAAGAAACCAATCATAGCAGGAGTTTCACCAAAGATTGCTCGTGCATCTTTTTCCCATTGAGGCTCCACGTAATAGTTTACCTCCATTTTTGTTCCGTCCGGACGCGTATACGAATCTTTCACCACTTTGAATTCACCTACGCCCATCATAAACAAGTAAGGAGCGTGTGGCAAATCCTGTTTCCAGTAATCTGTTCTCGTTCCATCCGAATTCTTGGTAGAACTTACCAGTTTTCCGTTGGAAAGAGTAGCGTATTTATCTTGTACAGTAATGTAAATTTCCTGTTTTGTTTTGGAATTCGGAGAGTCAACTGTCGGGAACCAAACAGAGTTTGATTCGGTTTCTCCCTGTGTCCAGATCTGAGGCATTTTGTTTGGCTCTTCTCCGCGTGGATTGATAAAGTAAAGTCCTTTATCACTTGTAATCGCATCCGAACCACCGGTTTTGCGCTCATCCGGTTTCGCGATGTAATCAATCACTACCGTATAGCTTTCATCCCGTGTATAGGTTTTATCCAACTGAACGGTTAACACATCGTCTTTATAATCGAACTGGCATGGTTTCCCTGCCATAGACACACTTTTGATTTCCATTCCTTTTGCATCAAGAATCAACTTGTTGGAAGGAGAATAGTGCGGTTTCGCCTGAAGCGTTTCTTTACCGATTAACCAAGCTTTGTTCCAATCAAAAGAAACTTCAAGTTTGGTGTTGATCAAATCCGTAAGAATCGTTCTGGAAGCGTGATACACTTTTGGTTGATCTTGCTTTGGCTCTTCAATAACAGCTGCCGTATTTGACTTCGGATTGCTGCTTTGACTTGCTTCATGCTCAAGACCAGACTTTTTAGGTTGACAAGCTACCAGGACCAGAGCAACCAAATAACATATTTTCTTCATTTCGGGGCAAATATGATTTGTAAATATTTAGAAGAGCAAATATAGAAAACTATGCTTTTTTTACAACGTTTTTCTAGATGAATGGACAAATAGTTCGTATTATTGTCGCAAAATTCTTACAGATGGAAATCGCTAATTGGACATCGGACGGAGAAGTCCTTCATGCTAACAGAGATGGAGTTCATATTCGTTGGGAAGATCAACAATTTTTTACAATTACATATCAGGGGAAGAAATTTCGCGGAGAAGTGATGTCAAACCGAATGGAAGAAGGTTTACTGACGCTGAAATTGAACCACCGGGTGTTTGAAGTAAAGAAAGGAGGACCGTTGGATGAATTGATCGCTTCTCTTGGAATGGACAAGCCAAAATTGCGCAAGTTGAAGCAATTGAAGGCGCCAATGCCCGGAAGAGTTGTAAGTATTGCCGTTACAGTTGGTCAGTCAATTGAAGTAGGTGATCCGTTGCTTACTTTGGAGGCGATGAAAATGGAAAATGTACTTAAAGCTGAGGGAGTTGGTGTTGTGAAAGCAATTGCGATCAATCCTCAGGATGTCGTAGATAAAGGCGGTTTACTGATCGAATTTGAATAAGAACCCGTCAACTGACGGATGAAGACTGAGTGTCGCAATGACAAATTGCGTAACACGAAGGAAAATATATTGATTATTGAGATACAAATCAAATCACGAAAGTGTCTTTTGAGATGAGATAAAATTAAAAACGGCTCCGAGAGGAGCCGTTAGTCTTTTCAATATATGTTGCTTAACTTTTCTGTGGTGAAAACGCCTTTTGAATAATAGACGGATACACCGTTCCAAACTCTTTGATACACCATTCCCTCAATCGCTGAATTTCCTCTGAGTCAGACATCCATTTAATGGATTTAGACAATTCTTTTTGGAATAATAATGGGTCGAAACTTACTCGAACCAAAATTTTTTTCGTCAGTTCAAACATGGGGTTTTGTTTAATAATTTCATCTAATATAACGAACCCTTTTCTGTTTTGGTATGAAGAAAATGTTAAAAGTTGCCTATAAAAAAAGCGTGTGCCCGTAATAATCAGACACACGCCACCTTATAGGGAATGTTAAATTTTAATGGAGGTGTTTTTCGATCACCTGATAAATTTCTTCCGTTGATTTATCGTAAACGTAGATGTACAATTTCATGTTATCAACGTTGTATTGATCGGGCAAACGGTAGGAGTAACTTACAACATATTTTCCGTTACTTCCTTTGTCTGCATCGGTTAAAACTCTTCCGAAAGTTCGTCCATCCAAGAAACCTCTCAGGATATCGCGATGAACATAAGCTTCTGCTCTTCCGTCAGGAGTTCCTGGATTTCCGGGACTACCATCCGGATCAAGATTCCCCGGAACCAATTGTGGCGCAAGCAATGAGTCTTCAACTACACAGATGGCCAAAGCCAACTCTGAGCTCAAAGAAGCATCAACTTTATCCACTTCCGTATGCAAAAACACTCCTCTTGTAGACGGGAAATAATTGGTTACAGCCTGAATATTGATTTTAAGCGGACTTGCCAGACAAGCACTGGTCTTATTGGTCATAGTTGCACCCGCATTGGATGTAAACTGATTACCTGATTTCGTTCTGTTTACGCAGAAAGCCGGATTTCCAACAAAAGAAGATCCTGAAATATCTTGCCCGAAGTGCTTTCCGATTTCCAAACCTGCATCACAATAGAAAACAGTCGGGTAGGCAGCTGACGTTACCTGAAATCCTGTAAGACCTGTTGGACCAGCATGAATTCCCAATCCGAAAATGCGTGCGGGATTGGTTGCTATTAAATCCTCCATCAAATTCGTTGAAAAAGGACAGTTGACACATTGATGACCTGTGAAATCCTCAATCAATACATTTCTGTCTGTATTCGTATTGGCAGTAAACGTAGGCCATAAACCTTGTGCCATGTAGTGAGCAGAATCACCGTCAGGATACAAGTTCCAGTTAATGGAACTGGAAGCCGGATTCGACGGATAAGCATTCTTTACTTTGTCACAGGAAACAATTACCGTTGCAAGGACTAATGCGAGAATAAAAAACTTTTTCATGTTCTAAAATTGTTAATTAGAAACTTTGCGTAAGCGAAACGGTCAATCCGTTCGACGCAGGTACAAAACGACATACTCCACCAACACAGAATAAACCGGCACGTTGTCTACCGTAGTTCAAAGTTACGCGAGTTGCATCTTTAATCCAACCAAAAGATCCGATAGCATAATGTACGCGCAAATCTTTATGTGGGTTTCCGTAGTTGTACTGATCCATAAATCCGAAGAACCAATTCGGAGAAATATTGTATTCTAATACAACAGTAACCCAGTCGCCCTTATCCTTGGAAGTGCGATAATCGAAGCCCAGCATTTTTCTGTCGGAAGTAAACAAGGCTTGTACTTCCGCTCTGATACTATGCTTTTTGTTGATCTTCCATCCTGCTTCCAACACACCAACATGCGAACTGATCATTCCATGTGCGTCTTCCGAAATTTTAGAGACGTCATTATTGATAATGATGTTGAAATAAGAAGCTATTAAGTAGAAATTCTTATTCAATTTGAAAGTAACGTTGAAGTTGATATCCTGCCAAAGTAAACTGTCGGACTTATCAAACGGATTTCCTTTATACATCACCCGCGAAGAATCTCCTGGCAATCCAAAGCCCGAATGGTGTCTCATCGGCAAGTATGCCGTAGAATAATTCACATTGATTGGAATACCGTACTTTCCACCACCTTTTCCTTTCGGAATGGTATAGAGTACCTCTGCCTGAAATGCAACTTCACCCAAAGGTTGAGTAGCATACGGGTAAAGTGTAGCAACCAAATTATACGTATGTGTTTTGTTCATTGCAGGAAGGTAGTTGATAAACAAATCTGCCAATCCTTTTGTTCTGTCGGAACGATAACTCATGTTATCAACAGATTTTGCGGAAACTGAAATTCCCAATCCTTTACGGGAATACCCTAAATTGATCAAAGCCGCATGTCCCGAATTGTAAATGTATCCGTTGTCATCACTCGGATCATTGTCCTTGTGTGTGTACTCTCCGTTCAAGGTGAATTTTTTATAGCGCAAACCAATTCGTCCGCTATAAGCAGCCACATTTTGGGGTAAAACATACAGCTCATTATCATCTTTCTGGAATTTACTCATGAAAGATCCACCGATTGTAACGTCCAAACCGCTTGAATCCAATCTTGGAAGCAATTCATTGATGTGAAGTTGTAAATCCACACCTCTGGTTACACCACTGGATTTTTCCACTCTTCCTCCCTGAAAAGAATACCGTTGATTTCCGTAAACACCTTTTAGCTGAACTCCTTTATAAGGTCGTAAAATCACGCGGGCTCCATCCATGGCATTATCGTAACCCAGGTTTCGGTCTTCATAAGCACGAAAAGCTGTACCGGCTCCGAATTGCTCGTAGAAATGCCCAACTGTAATGTCAATATAATCATTCGACCAGCCAACATAGCGCATTCCTAATCCGGTACCATCAAATCTATTCGGATAACCATTGATTCTTGGAAGGTATGATTCCATTCGAATTCCGGCTTTGAAATGAGAACCGGAATAAAAAACATTCATGTATGAGTTCAAAAGCCCTCTTTCTACGGGCTGATCAGCACCGATCAACGGATCGGCATTCAGATATTGAAAGGTAGCTTCCATGTTACCGGTGATACCTCCCAATAAATTCGATTGTCCGAGTGCTGTGAGCGACCCGGACAATGCACAGATTCCTAAAATCCAGTTTTTCATCTATCTGTTAATGGCTATTTGTGGGTTAATTTCTTGATCTCCTCATATAACTTTTCCTCGTCTCCGGGAGCATAGTTATTGTGAGAGTAAACAATATTTCCATTTTGATCAACCAGGAATGTATGAGGCACATTGTTAACGCCCATTGCACGTTTAAAATCGCCATTCGGATCCATTAAAACCAAATATTCCCACCCTTTTCCATCAACATAAACAGGAACCTGAGCTTTTGTTTTTTCGTCATCGATACTCACTGCAACCAAAGTCACACCAGTCTCGGATTGCCAATCAGTATATAATTCATGAATCGTATTTAACTCACGTTTGCAAGGGGAGCACCAGGTAGCCCAAAAAGAGATAACAATCGGACCTTTCAGGCCAAGTTCAGCTGTATTTACAGCTTTTCCATTCATGTCAACCAGTTTTACAGAAGGAAGTTGTTTTACAATCAGTTGGTGATTATCCTGGGCTATTGATAATGTGGAAAACACTAACCCTAATAACAAAAACGCAATTTTTTTCATAGTTTAAATTTTAGCATACACAGTTCAAGTTCCGTGCCGAATACCAAAGATACCTTTTCCTTAACATAATTTTAAACATGTGTTATCGGATACTCTTGTATTCCTAAAAAATGTTAAGGTGACAATAAAAATTGCAATCCTAAAAACAAGGGTTTTGATGAAAACTAAACCGTTTAATTAAGAAAAAGGGCATTTAAATCAAAAAAATCAGAATATAGGGCTCCCGGGCATTGCTTTTTTGGCAAAAAAATTGTAATCTTACGAATTGATAGTCTGCCGGATAGTTTGTTTTTGAAAGGATGCTATCATATATTTGTGAAAACTAGAAAGCTAAATACATGAAAAAAATATACTCTCTATTAAGTCTTGCTTTAATCACTGCGTCAGTTTCCACTGCACAGGTAGATATAAAGGAATTCCACTCAGGTTCTCAGACAGTGTCAGGGGCTAACCTGAACGGAACAACGATTACCAGAACAGTTAGTGATGACGAATTAGTTATTATTGATTTAGGGGTAGTAAATAAAACAGGTTCTGATAAGACGTTTGATATTGTTCGTGATAAAATCGTTGACGTTCCTGCATGGTCCGTTAATCATTTACCGGCAGAGCAAATTTGCTGGGGTCCGATTCCTCAATCTCCAGATGGAGTTTGTTTAGAGCCGAATTCTGATCCATGGACAACTCCAAATAGTTTTTCAATTCCGAATAATGGGTTGGCAAATTTGAAATTTGATATTCATACAGATGGTCCCGGAACAATCCATTATCGTTTTTATGTGATGGACGGATCAACGAGAGTAGATTCTGTAGATGTTTATTTGACAACTACATTGAGCATCAAGGATAAAAAGAATGAAGAAATTTCACTTTCAGTTTATCCAAACCCTGTAAGTAATGCAATGACAGTTACTACACAAGGATTAAGCGGAAGTTTTGATATTAAAATCACAGACGTTCTTGGTAAAGTAGTTTACAACGAAGGCGTTAACGGAGTATCCAAAAAATTGGATGTAAGTGATTTTAAGAACGGTGTTTATTTAGTAACTATCCTTGAAAAAGGAGTTCCCGTTCAAACACGAAGAATCGTTATTAAACATTAATAAATAGATTAAGGAAAGGCAAGGATGTAAATTCTTGCCTTTTTTCATTTCATCTAATTCCTGATTCCTTATAATTAAGGATTCGCCACCAATTTTGAATTTTAAAGGAAGTTTTCTGAAGACAAGATCAATGTGTCATTTATTGAATGAAATGCAATTGGTGTTTTTACGATTGAAAATAATTCCATTTTTCCTGCTTAAATTAAACTAAATCAAAATCACATGAAGAAATTAAACTTGACCTTTTTGACATTCGTATGGATGAATACGTTTGTTTTCTCTCAATATACACTTACTGAAGACGCCGGTTTTGGAGTCGATTATAAAAACGGATATCCGGGAATTTCAACGGTGTATTTGAGTCAGCAAGTTTCTGATGGTGGCCCGATGGCCGCTCCGAAATGTCTTGAAGCTATCGATGAAGGTTATATTGCTGTAACAAGTAAAGTGGCAGAAAACGGAACCACTTATTCGGTTTTCAATGTTAAAAGTATCACTACGGGAATCAATTTTCAGAATATGAGTCTGAATAACGCAGATGTGATCGGGGAAGGTGAACTGGGATATTGTATGGTTTTTGATATGCAGTATAGTGCTTCTGAAGATAAGATATACTTAGTAGGAAGATCAATTGTTGAGAACAAGGGGTTCGTGTTCCGATTAAAACGGAAACAGATTAAATACAGTCATGCGTTTGAGTTTGATCCCACTTTTGATACGGATGGGAAATATTGGTTTACAGACGGAACGGTTACCGGTGTTTGCCTGAATGGATCCGAAGTGATCGTTTGCAGGGATTTCAGTAATGCTGTTTATATAAGTCGTTTTAGTAATAGTGGGGCTTTATTGACGGATTTTTTGGTAACTAGTGCTCGTGCGACAGGAAATTCCACGAAAGTGGCAAAGTATCCGGCGATGCAAAACCGTTTTTTTGTATCTGGTAATGAAGGAACTTACCCGGCTTTGTGGGGAATTGATTTGAATACGACAAACAACACGTTTTCTGCTGCTGTAAGCAATTCATTGAATGGATCACCAGAAGGAACCGGACAATTTAAAGACTTTTGTTTTGCAACTGACTTGCAGAATAACAGAGTAGATATCATTTGTGTGGGTTCAACACAAACCGAAGCGTATGAGGCTAGTTCTGCGGGAAGTGGAATCTATGTCAGATATATTGGGGTCACTACCTCGTTGGTCAATCTGAATACGGTAGCAACATTTAAGAATAATGCAGGAGCAATTGGAAACGGGAATTATTCGAATGTTGCCGGAGGAGGTTGTTCATTTAAAAAAATCATTCCGTACGGAACGGATTTTATTCTGATAGGAACCAGCTTCGTTAATAATGTGTGGGTAAATCGAGTAAATGTATGTGCCCTGAATGTGAATGGCCAGGTATTGAATAGAATCTATGTTGCGAATCAGACATCATATTCACATTTACCGGATGAGTTTATCATTGATCCGGTAAATAATAAACTACTTTATGCTGCTTGTGCATTTCAGGCGCTTGTAGGAAAATTGTCTATTCAGTAAGAACTAATTTCTTATTTTGGGGCTGGTCATCGTATTTGATCAGCCCTTTTTGTTTTTAAGCGGGAAAGAATACCTTTTTCAGTTCCGAAATACTTTCTACAGCACTTTTTGCGAAGATTAAAAAATTGGAATCAACGTTCAATTCGGATGCTTTCGGATCTACAAGGAACTTTTTACAAGAATTTGATACATAATGGATTAATCCAGCGGCGGGGTAGACGTTCAACGATGTGCCTATAACTATTAAGTAATCAGCATCGGTCAAAGTGTCTATTGCTTTATCCATCTCCGGCACATTTTCTCCGAACCAAACAACATGAGGTCGTAGCAAATATCCGTCGTCGCAGTAATCATCCATCCTCAATTCCCATCCGTCAACAGGGTAGTATTTTGCTTCCTGTTTTGGCCCGGAACTTTTGGAATAACGGATATTTCCATGCAGGTGAATGACGTTCGTTGAACCTGCCCGCTCATGCAAATCATCGATGTTTTGCGTAACTAGAATAACGTTATAGTGCGATTCTAGTTCTTTGAAAAAATGATGAGCTGCATTGGGAAATGATTCCAAAACTTGTTTTCTGCGTTGGTTATAAAATCGTTGCACCAACCCGGAATTTGTTCTCCACGCTTCTGGTGTAGCGACCTCTTCAATCCGGTAATTTTCCCATAATCCATTTGAATCTCTGAAGGTAGAAATTCCACTTTCAGCAGAAATTCCTGCCCCGCTTAATACTACAATTTTCTCTTTCACTATTCTAAATTAACAAAACTCTGTCACTTAGCATTCCAATTTAATGATTCATTTACATCATTTTATCATTGCATTAAACTGTGAAAATAAGTTAATTTGATTTCGTAATAAATCAATAAAACATGAAACAGTCATTACTATTAATTGGGGGGATGTTTGCTAGCGCAGTGACCTTGTTTGCTCAGCAGACTCCGGTTTCCCAAACAGCCCAAAACAAAAATGCGGTTCTTGAAGAGCTTACAGGAGTTAACTGTCAATGGTGTCCAGCAGGACATAAGTTGGCAAATGATATTTCTACAGCTAATCCTGGCCGAGTAGTTCTTGTAAACGTACATGCAGGAGGTTTTGCAACTCCGGGAGCAGGTCAGCCGGACTTGAGAACAACGGACGGAACAGCTTTGGATGGATTTTTTGATCCTGAAGGGTATCCTGCAGGAGCAGTTCAAAGAACTCCATATGGAACTGAAACGTTTATCGCAACAGGTCGTGGAACTTGGCAAGGTCAGATTGCTACAGTATTAGGACAACCTTCTCCTGTAAATGTGGCAATGGATGCAACAGTTAATGCTACAACACGTCAAGTAACCTTGCATGTTGAGATTTTCTATACAACTCCTCAACCGGCAGGAACAAACCATTATTTAAATGTGGGAATTTTGCAAAATGATTATGAAGGACCTCAAATTAGTGCATCTCCTACTTTGAACCCTCCTGCAATGTTGCCAAACGGAAAGTACCTTCACCAACACATTTTCCGTGGATTTATCAATGCTGGTGGAACTTGGGGAGAGCAAATCGATGCTTCTCAAACTGGGGTAATTACTAAGACAATTACTTACACATTGCCTGCAACTGTTGGTAACGTTCCATTAAACATCGGAAAATTACAGTTCTTCGCTGTTTTGCATGAAGGACACAATACATACAATACAAGTAAAGCAATTACGGCTGCAGAAGTTGCACCGGTATTGACAAACGTTCCTGCTCCTACAGCAAGTGCGAACAGCATTGTAAATACATTCAATGTATGTGACGGACAATCAATCACTCCGATTGTTAAAGTTGACAACTCAGGAGACGCAATTACTTCAATTAACTTCTCTACAGTTGTTAATGGTGGAACACCGGTTCCTTTTACTTTCAATGGAAATATCTCTGCATTCGGATCTCAGGAAATTACATTACCTGCAATGGTTGTAAATGCTCAGGGAACGAACACAGTACAAGTTACGATTACTTCTGTAAACGGAGGAGCTGGAACTGTAGGATCTGTTGCAGTTGCTACAAAACCGATTTCAATTGCAACGGTAGCAATGGGCTTGAATGCTGTTGTTAAAATGACTACAGACCGTTATGGAGATGAGACTACATGGAAATTATTCAACTCTTCAAATGTAGTAGTTGCTCAAGGAGGACCATATGCTCAAGCAGCAGCAGGTGGTGCTTACCCACAACCGGATGTAAATGTTACTTTGATAGCTAACGAATGTTACAAAGCAGTAGTTTATGATTCTTACGGTGACGGGTTTGATTCAGGATTCGGAAACGGAGATTTCAAAATCACTGTAAACGGAACAACTGTTGCTTCAATTGCAACTTATTCTGTAGGAGCTTCTATGGATGATGCAATGAAAGTAGACGCTACTGCTTCTATCAGCGAAGCAACTGCTGAAATCGGAATGTCGGTTTACCCGAACCCTGCTTCAGGAATCGTAAATGTTAGTTTCGAAGGAAAAGGTGGAGATTATTCAATTTCAATCTTGGATATTTCAGGACGTACAGTTGCTACACAAGTTGTATCAAACGTTTCAGGATCAACAAATGTTGAGATGCCGATCACTGGTTTACAAGCTGGAAACTACTTTGTTTCAGTTGCTCAGGGAGGATCTTCTTACACTCAAAAATTGATGGTGAAATAATAGATTTCGTTATTTAAGTGGAAAGCCCCGGCATTTATTGCCGGGGCTTTCTTTTTATCGAAACTTTTGGTGCTCTTGTATTAAGATTTATTAACTTTATCGCCCCTTACATTCTGATTATATGGCAAAAATTCGCAAACAAGACGCATTAGATTATCATGCTTCCGGAAGACCCGGGAAAATAGAAGTCGTTCCTACAAAACCCTATGCGTCTCAACGTGATTTATCATTAGCGTATTCGCCCGGAGTTGCAGAACCATGTCTGAAGATTGCAGAAAATCCGGCGGATGTTTACAAATATACCAGCAAAGCAAATCTGGTAGCTGTAATTTCAAACGGAACAGCTGTGCTTGGTTTGGGAGATATTGGCCCTTTGGCTTCAAAGCCGGTAATGGAAGGGAAAGGTTTGCTCTTTAAAATCTTTGCTGATATCGACGTTTTTGATATCGAAATCGATGCGAAAGATCCGGAATTGTTTATCCAGACTGTAAAAGCGATTGCTCCTACTTTCGGAGGAATCAATCTGGAAGATATCAAAGCTCCGGAGGCTTTTGAGATAGAACGCCGCTTAAAAGAAGAATTGGATATTCCGTTGATGCACGATGATCAGCATGGAACGGCAATTATTTCCGCAGCAGCTTTATTGAATGCATTGGAACTAGCCAAAAAGAAAATAGGAAAAGTTAAAATCGTTATATCAGGAGCCGGAGCGGCGGCAATTTCATGTGCCAAATTATACATGGCCTTGGGAGCTTCTGTGAACAATATTTTCATGTTCGACAGTAAAGGGTTAATCCACACCGGAAGAACGGATCTGGATGACATGAAACAACAATTTGCACCACATAAAAAAGACGCAACATTGAGCGAATCGTTCAAAGGAGCAGATGTCTTTATCGGTTTGTCAAAAGGAAATATCGTTTCAAAAGAAATGGTTGCTTCCATGGCTAAAAACCCGATCGTTTTTGCCTTGGCGAATCCGGATCCGGAAATCTCATACAAAGATGCAATGGCTACCCGTGATGATATTATCATGGCAACAGGACGTTCGGATCATCCTAATCAGGTGAATAATGTACTTGGATTCCCGTTCATTTTCAGAGGAGCTCTGGACGTGAGAGCAACAGGAATCAATGAGGAAATGAAGTTGGCTGCTGTAAAAGCGATCGCTAATCTGGCAAAGGAAACAATTCCGGAGGAAGTGATCGAAGCTTACGGAGAAAAACACATCTCTTTCGGACGGGACCAAATCATCCCGAAACCGTTGGATCCGCGTTTGATTTATCATGTTGCACCTGCAGTTGCAAGAGCAGCAATGGAATCAGGAATTGCAAAAAATCCGATTACCGATTGGAATGAATATGAAATGATCCTGAAAAAGAGATTGGGATTAGATAATAAATTGGTTAGACAGATTACGAACAAAGCACAAAACAACCCGAAACGAGTAGTTTTTGCAGAAGCGGATAATGTAAAAATCCTGAAAGCTGCTCAAACAACCTTTGAAGAAGGAGTTTGTTTCCCGATCTTATTGGGGAAACGCAGAGTGATCGAATCATTAATTGCCGAATACTCGATTGAAATTCCGAATCTGACCATCATCGATCCGAAATCGGATACGGAAAAGATGCGCCGACAAGTTTACGGGAAGTCATTCTTCGAAAAACGAAAACGCAAAGGTGTAACGGAATACGAAGCCATTCAATTGATGCGTGAACGCAATCACTTTGGAGCCATGATGGTTGAAATGGGAGATGCAGACGCAATGATTTCCGGTTTGACAAGGAATTACAGAGATGTGGTTCGCCCGGCTATTCAGGTAATCGGTTTACAAAAAGATGTGAATACGGTTGCGGGCGTTTATATCTTGAATACGAAAAGAGGACCTATCTTTTTGGCGGATACGACCATTAATATGAACCCGACTGCATGTCAAATCGCTGAGATCACAAATAACGTTGCTAAAACACTTAGAAAGTTCAAGGTCGTTCCAAAGATTGCGCTTTTGAGTTATTCGAACTTTGGTTCTGCACCGGGTGAGGATTCTGAAAAAATGGCTGAAGCGATTAAGATTTTGCATGAGAATCATCCGACTTTGATTGTGGATGGAGAGGTTCAGGCAAATTTCGCGTTGAATAATGAGTTGATGAATGAAAAGTTTTCGTTTTCACAATTAGCGAATAAGGAAGTAAATACCTTGATTTTCCCGAATCTTTCGTCGGGGAATATTGCATATAAATTGCTTCAGCAGATGACTGATTCTGATGCGATCGGACCTATTTTGGTGGGATTGAGAAAATCAATCCATGTATTGCAAATGGGTTCGTCGGTGCGTGAAATTGTAAATATGGTAAAAGTTGCAGTAGTAGACGCGCAGACAAAATAGAATAACAGACAAAACCATGATAGCACATCTGAACGGACGTTTAATAGAAAAAAATCCCACCAATCTGATCATTGAATGCGGTGGCGTGGGATATTTTGTCAAAATCTCTCTAAGTACTTTTTCCGCAATCAGTGATGCTGAGTCCGTTAAGGTCTTGACACAGCAGATCATCCGGGAAGATGCGCATTTACTATTCGGGTTTGCTACTTCAGAGGAACGTGATGTGTTCAATTTTTTGTTGTCGGTTTCCGGAATCGGACCTAACACAGCAATTTTAATGCTTTCATCCATGTCACCAAATGAAATCGCGAATGCAATACAAACGGAAGATGTACGTTCTATACAAGCGATCAAAGGAATTGGTGCAAAAACAGCCCAGCGGGTTATTATCGATTTGAAAGATAAGATGTTGAAGGTGGAATGGAATGACACAACAAATATTTTTGTCGGAAACAATACAAATCGATTTGATGCGTTAACTGCATTGATTTCTTTAGGTTTCGATAAGAAAACAGCAGAAAAAGCAATTGATAAAATTGCCTCCGGAAGTGAATCTGTAGAAGAATTAATTAAAGGGGCACTGAAAATACTATAAACACTTGGAAAAAAAATTGAACGCTAACTACAATACGAAAATGATGCAACTGTTGACCACGGTTGTTTTCTGTTTTGTATCGCTTGTTTTCTGGGCTCAGCCAAAGCCAGATACATCGAATCAATTACAATTCCCGATTACCAATCCGCTGGATCCGACTCAGAACAATCCTCAAAAATTTGATTTGGGAGATCCTTCCGGAATTAAGAAGAATATCGTCTTTGATCCGATTACAGGAAAATATATTTTCTCCGAAACGATGGGGAATTCCAACATGAATTATCGAAATCCATCGATGATGACTTTGGAAGAATACCTGGAATATGAACGCCAGAAATCACTCAAGGAAAATTGGAAAGATAAAATCGATGCTCAAACGGAAGAAAACAGAGCACTCGAATTTCCAATCAAAATACCGTCAAAAACATTTGTAAACTTCTTCGGATCAGATGAAATCACGATTCGCCCGCAAGGGTCGATCGAATTGGCATTTGGAGTAAACTCTTCCAGATACGACAACCCGATTTTACCGGTTAAACAGCGGAAAATCACCCGTTTTGATTTCCAACAGCAGATTCAGATGAATTTGGTCGGACAGATCGGAACAAAATTAAAGTTGAGTGCAAGTTATAACACGCAGGCAGCCTTCGATTTTGATAACGTGACGAAGTTAGGTTATTCAGGAGACGAGGATCAGATCATTCAGCGTATCGAGTTGGGTAACGTAAGTTTCCCTTCATTCGGATCTTTAATTCCGGGATCTCAGACACTTTTCGGAGCCTACGCGAAATTGCGTTTCGGAGACTTAACCGTTGACGCGATCGGAGCTTCATCAAAAGGAAAAAGAACGGAAATCAATATTACCGGAAAAGCGCAAATTCAACCTTTCGAGGTAACGGCGGATAATTACGAAGCGAACCGACATTATTTCGTGAATTTATTCTTCCATGATCAGTATAACTCTTCCATGGCGCAAATGCCGAATGTGGCTTCTGAAACCTATATCACCCGGATGGAAGTTTGGGTTACCAACAGAATTAACAATACGGAGAATTCCAGAAACATCCTTGCCTTTTCGGATTTAGGGGAATCTCAGCCAGACAATATTGAGGGAGGTGTCATTCCGGTAAACCCTGCGAATCCTTATCCGGCTAATGGTGCGAATGACTTGTATAACTACCTTTCTACAAACACTGAAATTCGCGGATTTAACGGAGCGGTTTCCGAGTTGTCTTCTCAAGCAGCAGCTCCCGGACCTTTCCTTCAGGCAATTCATTACGAAAAAGTAGAAAATGCCCGAAAATTAAGTGAGTCGGAATTTACCTATAACGCATTGCTTGGATTTATTTCATTGAGTCAGCCTTTGAACAATGATGAAGTTTTGGCGGTATCTTATGAATACACATACCGAGGGCAAACGTTTCAGGTCGGTGAATTCTCTACAGATGGAGTAGCTGGTCAGGAAGCCCTGATCTTGAAATTATTGAAACCAACGATCACAAACCCAACATTGACAATCTGGGATTTGATGATGAAGAACATCTATTCAATCGGAGCATATCAGGTTGATCAGACAGGATTCAAATTGAATATTTATTACAACAATCCGGAGACTTCCGTTTTGGCACCGATTTTCCCATATCCAGGACTGGACGACAAACAAATTATCACCCTGGTGGAAATGGACCGTCTGAATGTCAATAATCAGCAGTTCTCGGATGGATTATTTGACTTTGTACCGATTGTTTACAATGGGCAAAAGGCCGAAACCGGTGGTACGATCAATACAAGGAACGGTCGGGTAATGTTCTCAACCACAGAACCTTTCGGTGGAGTGTTGAAATCCAAGTTGATGCAGAACGGAATGTCTGATGTTATTGCAAATACGATTGCATATACTGAATTGTATGATTCTACGAAAACTGCTGCTCAGCAAATTCCAAGCAAGAACCGATTTACATTTAAAGGAGAATACCAATCTTCTGTCACATCGGATATCTCGCTGAATGCATTGAATGTGCCGGAAGGAGCTGTTAAAGTTACTGCGGGTGGAATTCCGATGGTGGAAGGACAAGATTATACCGTGGATTATAACCTGGGACGTGTTAAGATCCTGAATACGGGAGTTTTGGAGTCAAATACTCCGATCAAAATTTCCATTGAAAGTAATTCGGTATTCGGATTTCAGTCAAAGTCCATGGTCGGGACGCATTTGAATTATCGATTTAACAAAGACTTTAATATCGGAGCAACCTGGCTTCGGATGATGGAACGACCGGTCACTCAAAAAGTCGATATCGGAAGCGAACCGTATAAAAACAATGTGATCGGATTTGATATTAATTATCGAACCGAATTACCATTCCTGACGAAATTAATTGACTTATTGCCGGTCATTTCAACAAAGGAGAAATCCTTTATGACTTTCAAAGGAGAATTTGCCCATTTGATTCCGGGAACGCCGAAGGCAATTTCAAAAGCCGGAATTTCCTATGTAGATGATTTTGAAGGAAGTCAAAGTACGATCGACCTGAGAACACAAAGTGCATGGCGTATTGCGTCAACTCCTCAGGGACAAACGGATTTATTCCCTGAAGGCTCATTGAAAACACTCGAAAATGGATACAAGCGTTCATTGATCGCCTGGTATTTGATCGATCCTTTGTTTTATGCTTCTAACAACCTGACTCCACAGCATATCAAGAATAATACGGCACAGCTTTTTGACAGCCGTATGCGTCAGGTAAAACAAGATGAAATTTTCCCGAATCAGCAGTTGACTTACGGATCTATTCCTACCATTCAGGTTCTTGAATTAGGATATTACCCGAAAGAACGCGGGATGTACAACTACGATACGACTTCGAATGTAAATGCGGATGGAACATTCTCGAACCCGACAGAACGTTGGGGTGGAATCATGCGTTCGTTGACAACAAACGATTTCGAACAAGCGAACGTGGAATTTATCCAATTCTGGATTTTGGACCCATTCAATGCAGACGCAATGGTCGCTACACCGAATTTGAGTGGTGGTGATTTGTACTTCAACTTAGGAAACGTTTCGGAAGATGTACTTGCGGATTCAAGAAAAAGTTTTGAAAACGGAATTCCTCCATATGCCGGAGCAAATTATCCGGTTGTGATTACTCCCTGGGCGAAGGTTTCGACCCAGCAGGTGGTTGTCAATGCATTCGATAATGACCCGAATTCACGAATCAATCAGGATGTCGGAATTGATGGATACCGTTCGATTGACGAACGAAACTCTTATTCCGGTTATGTAAACTGGGTTCAGTCAAATGTGAATTTTACTCCGGAAGCAAAAGCGAAAATGATTTCGGATCCTTCCAGTGACGACTACAACTTTTACCGGGATGATCAATACGATGAGCAGGAGTTAAACATTCTTCAGCGTTATAAGCGTTACAATGGAATGGAAGGAAACTCCGCTACTACGGAAATGTCAGACACGATGAATCCGAATGGTGGTGGTTATCCAACTCAGGCAAGAAACACTCCGGATCTGGAAGATATTAATCAGGATAACAACTTGTCGGAATCAGAAGCTTATTTCCAGTATAAGGTAAGTTTACGACCTTCAGACATGGTAGTTGGTAAAAACTTTATTACCAGTGTTGTTACTTACCAACCTTCAGATCAGAACAAACCTGCCGAAAAATGGTATCAGTTTAAAGTTCCGATCCGCGAGCCGGAGAAGACAATTAACGGAATTCGTGATTTCAGATCGATTCGTTTCATGCGGATGTTCCTGAAAGGATTTGATGAAGAAGTGATCGTTCGTTTTGCGAAACTGGAATTGGTGAGAGGTGAATGGAGAAAATATTTATTGGATTTAACAACTCCGGGAGAAGTAATTCAAGTCGATCCGAACCTGACAACGTTTAATATCGGTGCATTGAACTTCGAAGAAAACAACGAAAAGATACCGATCGGATATCAGATTCCTCCGGGAATTCAGCGTGAAATTGACCCTTCACAACCACAGCAAAGACAGATGAATGAACAATCGTTGACTTTGGACGTTTGTAATTTGCAGGATGGTGATGCGAGAGCAGCTTATAAAAATGTTCAGTTTGACGTTCGTACCTACAAAAAATTGAAAATGTATGTACACGCCGAAGAAGTGACGGCAAATACTTTGCATGATAAAGATGTGACCTTGTTTGTACGTTTGGGAACTGATTTCGTTGACAACTATTACGAATACGAACTTCCTTTGAATTTAACTGCATGGGGAACAAATAATGCAGATAATGTTTGGCCGGAATCAAATAACATGGAAATCATTTTCCAGGATTTGTTGAACCTGAAAAAACGTAGAAATGATTTGCTGGGAGCAAGTGGTTCAGGAGTTGCGGCGAATGTTGAATACGTGATCATCGATCCGCAAAATCCGGACAGAAGAATCAAAGTAAAAGGAAGCCCGAACTTACAGGGAATTAAAACGATTATGATCGGGGTTCGAAACCCGAAAAAGAACGATCCGAAACCTTGGCCGGATGACGGACTTGCGAAATGTGTTCAGGTTTGGGTAAATGAGTTGAGATTGAGCGATTTTGTGGATGATGGAGGTTCTGCGGCAATTGCTCAGATGCAGGTTCAGGCAGCAGATTTCGGAAGTTTCTCTATTTCCGGAAACTATTCAGGAGTGAATTGGGGAGCTGTTGACTCACGTGTTCAGGAACGTCAGCGAAATCAGAAAATCGGAATGGATTTCCAAACGAATTTGCAGTTGGGTCAATTCCTTGGAAATAGAATCAAACTTTCTGTTCCGTTCTTCTACGGATATTCTTTAGGAGTGATTAACCCTGAGTATGACCCGTTCAATCCGGATATTAAATTGAGCTCTTACGAAGCAGGACAAAGAAAAGAAATTGCAAAAATTGCTCAGGATTATACAGAACGAAAATCCTATAATTTCCAGGGAGTAAGAAAAGAACGGGCGGCTGGTAAAAAAGCTCATTTCTATGATATCTCTAACTGGACACTGGGTTATGGTTACAGTGAAAATTTCCACCGCGACTTTAATACGAATTACGATCGTACAAAACAGTGGAAAGGAAATCTGGCATATGCCTATACTTTTGATAACAAACCTTTTGAACCGTTTAAGAAAACGAAGTTCATGCAGAAATCAAAATGGTGGGGATTGATCCGGGAGACAAGTATCGGGTATTTGCCTAAAACGGTTGGTTTCACGAATGACATACAGCGTAACTACAATGAGCGTCAGATCAGAAATACGATCGATACTTCTGCATCCGCATTCCAGTTCAGACCGGTTTATGTGAAAAATTTCCAATGGAACAGAGGATATCGTCTCGGATGGGATTTGACCAAGAACTTAAAATTGACTTTCAACGCAAACAACCGCGCCATTTTTGACGAACAAGATGGAGAGGTAAACCGCAGAGGAGACAAAGATTTATATCGTGAATTTAAAGACACGATCTGGAAGCAAATGGGAACTTTGGGTAAAACGATGGATTACTCTCATGATTATAATTTCTCATACAATGTTCCGTTCAACTTAATTCCGGCTTTGGATTGGTTGAATGGAAATGCTAAATATTCCGGAGCATATAATTGGCAAAGATCACCTTTGGGTCAGGAAAATTACGGAAACATCGTTCAGAACAGCAGAACGGTAAATGCGCAGCTTCAGGCGAACATGACGACGCTGTACAATAAAATTCCATTCTTCAAAAAAGTGAATACGGGTGGGACTCCGGGAGGACGAACCTTGACCAGACAAAAAGCCGGAGGTGGTTCAGATGAAGCCAAAACTGATCCGAAAGAAAAAGATCCGAAGGAATCGGCGGAATTGAAACCGCCAAAACCATTGGAGGAAATGACCAAGAAAGAAAGACGCCAGTGGGAACGTAAAAAGCGTAAACACGAACGTCAGCAAAAGCGTAAAAAAGAGAACAAGGTCAATCCGATACTTGGTTTCGGAGCGCGCTTGCTAATGAGTGTCCGAAATGTTTCTTCAACATACAATCAAACGGATGGAACCTTATTGCCGGGATACAATCAGGAATCCAGAATTTTAGGATTTAACCCGTCATTTGCTTCCGGAATGGGAGGATTTATCTTCGGTCAGCAGTCTTATTCCGTTACAGGAAAAGAAACAGGATACAACTTTGCGCAATCTGCTGCTGATAGAAATTGGTTGGTAAACAATCCGGCTTTGAACCGTCAGCATTCCATCACGCACAGCCAAACGTTTACAGGGCGTGCAACATTGGAACCGATGAAAGATTTGACTATTGATCTGTCATTGAACAGAAACATGTCTGAAAACACGAATGATTTCTTCCGTTACAATGATTTATCGGAGCAGTTTGAATCTCAAAGCCGTTTCCAGACTTCCACATTGACATACTCGACCATTTCTATCGGAAGTTCTTTTGAAAAACTATCTGCCGGATATGAATCTGCGAACTTTAAGGAAATGAGAGAAACAACGAAAGTGGTTTCCGAATTTCTTGGTAGCTCGAACGGGAACTCATCCGGAAGTTCGGGAGGTTACCGCGACGGATACGGAATTTCCCAGCAGGAAGTTGTGATCGGGGCATTCTTATCTTCTTATACCAATGGAAAAGTAAACAAGCGATCAGTGAATCCGTTTGCTTCTATGCCGTTGCCGAACTGGACCGTAAACTACAATGGTTTGGCGAAGTTCGAAAAAATGAAAAAGTACGTGAAGAATTTTGTCATTCGCCACGGATATTCATCAACAGTGACTTTAGGTCAGGTACAATCGAACTTGAATGCTGCATTTGATCAAAACGGTTCTGCTATGACCCGCGATTTGAACGATAACTTTATTACAGAAAGAAATATTCAGACGGTTACTATCTCAGAGCGTTTCTCGCCGTTGATTGGTTTCGATGCAACCTGGAATATCAAGAAACAAGGATTGATTACCAAATTCGAGATTAAGAAAGACCGTTCCTCAACGCTTTCCCTGAATAATAATCAGGTGACAGAAGTATTAGGAAACGAGATCGTAGTAGGAGCAGGATATAAATTCCCGAAAGTGCGTTTGCCATTCAAAATTGGTAAAAACAAATTGGAGAACCCGTTGAACATTCGTTTTGACTTTACCTTCAGAGATAACTTAACGGTGATTCGTAAGGTTGTTGAGTCTACGGAACAAGCTACTGCTGGGCAACGTGTCATCTCGATTAAATCTTCGATTGATTACAACATCGGTGCAAACCTGATGGTTCAGTTCTATTACGATCAGGTGATTACGAATCCTAAAATTGCAACATCTTACCCAACAGGGAATATGAGCACAGGTATTCGTTTCCGATTTAACTTAGGAGGTTTATAGAATGAATATTCGCAATGCGCGGTTAGGAGATGAAGAAGCAATTCACAGTTTAATCTGTGAATTGGCTTTGTATGAAAAAGCACCGGATGAAGTGAGTAATACGGTGGATCAATTGCGGATTGATCTTTTTGAAGATCCGGTGTGCGAAGCATTGGTTGTGGAAAATGAAGTTCAGGAAGTTGTTGGATTCGCTTTGTTTTACCAATCTTACTCCACCTGGAAAGGCCGCTGTTTGTACCTGGAAGATTTTTACGTCAAACCGGAATTCCGAAGAGGAGGAATCGGTTCCGTGCTATTTACCAAAGTAGTCAACATTGCTAAAGAACGCGGAGTAAAACGCATGGATTGGCAGGTGTTGGATTGGAACGAACCGGCTCTTGCATTTTACAAAAAACACGATGCAATTCTAGACGGAGAATGGGTTAATGGCAGGTTTTTTTTCTGAATAATGTTAAGTGGGATACTTAAATCTTATATTTGAGTATATACTAACACATTATTCACATGAAAAAAATGACTCTAATCTTTGGGATTGCGATCTCAATGGGTGCTCAGGCACAGGTAACCACATCAAGCAACAATTACACCTCAACCAGTTATCTAGGAAGTTCTAGTACTTCAACTGAAAAAAATCTGATTTTTAAGACTGATCTTATTGAGCGCATGCGTTTAACTTCAACTGGTATTTTGGGCTTTAATACCACAACCCCAAATTCCAATGCAGGAATTCATTTACATCAAAAAATGCTGTTTTTGACTGGAAATACAGCTTATGGAGGTCCTCAGATAATTTGGGGAAATACAGAATCAGACGGGGGAATCTGGGGATTGGAATACAATCCGTTTACTCCCGGAAAAGAAGGATTGAATTTCTGGAGAGTTAGTTCCGCCAATTATCTGTTGTTCCTACATAACAATGGAAAAATTGGTGTAAACACGAATAATCCGACAGCTCAACTTACTGTTAACGGAAACATGCTGGTTGGAGATCCTGCATCTGTAACCCTGCCTTCTGGTTACAAACTTTATGTTCAAACAGGAATTCTTACTGAGAGACTGAAAGTTGCTGTTAAAGGAACAGCTAATTGGGCAGATTATGTTTTCGATCAAAATTACAAATTGTTGGATTTGAAAGAATTGGATGAATTTATCAAATTAAACAAGCATCTTCCAAATATTCCTTCAGCTGATGAAATGGTCAATAATGGATTGGATGTTGCTGAAATGGATGCTTTGTTGCTTAGTAAAATTGAAGAACTTACTTTGTATGTCATTGAATTAAAGAAAGAATTGGAAGCATTGAAGCAGGCAGGACCAAAGACTAATTAATCATAGTTACAAACTTAATTTGAACAATTATGAAAAAGTTAGTGCTATTTTTTAGTCTCGTTTTGTCAGTCCAATGGCTCAACGCGCAGTGTGAATGTATCAATGGCGGAACCAATGTTGTAGCAAATCACTATGTAATGTATCCTATCGTAAGCGGGGATTTTATTAACCGTAATTCTTCCTTGTACAATCTGGATCTGGAAGATGGGAAAGACTACCGCATAATTATGCGCCACCTCTCCGGAAATTACATCTGTTCTAATCCGGCAATGGCAGTACAAAATTTTAGTGCGGGAAGTAATAATTACTCCTTTGATTTCACGTTTGATGCTGCAAGTTGGAATACGTTTCAATTCTTCTGGGTTTTTTACTCCGGAGTTCAACCCGGTATGACCGAATCTTTCGAATTTGAAATCCGGAAAAAGATTTTGGGAATTTACTATGAACAGCATACCTTTAATTATACGGTAAATGCTATCTGTAATGAGTACTCGACGTTCCTTTATACGAATACAACGCATGGAGTTGCCAAGTATGAGGTAAATGACTATCTCTCTTTTACATCTGCAGCTTCGAATTTCTATTCGGATGGAACGATGAATTTTGATGCTGGAAATTATGTTAACTTTGGTCCGGGGTTTTCTACCGGCTTAGGTACTTATGAAGCATATATCGACGGATGCAACGGATTGAAAAGTGCACCTCATGAGGAAAATGATTCTCCGATTGGAAGTTTGCTGAGTAATTCGTCTGATTTCGAAGTGTATCCGAATCCGGTTGAAAAATATGTGACGATTGAGTTTGCTGATAAAAGTGAACGGGGTGTTTCAATTCTGGATGAAAGTGGTCGGACTTTGAATGACTATCAGATCGGAGAACATGACAACATTCAAATAGATTTGTCTCATTTGAATACCGGGATTTATTTGATTAAAGTTACAAGATCTGACGGGGCTGTAGTAGTCAAACGGATTGTGAAACAATAATAAACTGAATAACTGAGAGAACCCCAATTTAATAAGTTGGGGTTTTCTATTTTTGCAAGAATTCAATTGAAAGAACGATGATTGGTATTTTTTTAAACAACAGGCCACTTGCTCTGTTTTTGCTGATTCCACTTGTAGTTGGTTTTCAATTGCTGAACGCACATTTTCAGTTTCACAGTATCATCGAAGTGGTAGACCTCGGATTATGGGGGAAAACAAGCGAATTAAGTTATTGGTGGACCTCTATTTTAGCGTCTGTTATTGTTTTGTCAAATGCAGTTCAGCTAAACTTTCTCTTTAATCAGCACGAATTCTTAGACAAGAACAATTACGGACCCTCCTTGTTTTATGTCGTTTTGATGAGTCTTTCGCATTCCTTTTATCAGGTAGATGCGGTATTGATCTGTCATTTGTTGCTGCTCCAGTCTTTGCGTTTGTTATTCCGGCTTAAGGGAAATGAATCCAACCTGCAGTCTTCGTTCAACAGTGCTTTTTTTATCGGATTGTCTGCTTCATTTCTTCCACCGAGTGCGGCATTAATTGTTCCGTTTTGGTTTTCGGCGTGGGCATTGCACCCGTTTAGCTTCAGACAATGGTTGTTGATGATTATCGGGTTTTTGATCCCGATTGCAAATGGATTATCTTATTGGTGGATTTCAGGACATACG